>Ga0209512_1000928_pt1 | contig 40447 bp, 39 predicted proteins | sample frozenSSSSmetaG_FD_184142 | JGI IMG/M metagenome (GOLD analysis project Ga0209512, IMG submission 184142) | Glacier valley bacterial and archeal communities from Borup Fiord, Nunavut, Canada, to study Microbial Dark Matter (Phase II) -... | ecosystem: Environmental > Aquatic > Freshwater > Ice >...
CCGTTATCCTCAAAAATCTGGTCCATCGGTTTTGTTTCATTGTCGAAATCAAGCTTATAGCTCAGTCCGGAACATCCTCCGCCAACAACCGATACGCGCAAAAAGTAGTCTCCCTGATTGGCAATGCTTGCATCGCTCATCAGGCCGGAGACCTTTTGTTTTGCTTTATCACTTACATAGATCATGGGAAATAATTAATGTACTAAACTTCCTTCAAACTTTAGTGCTTCCAGGCCATTCTTCTGACGGTAATCATTGATGGCGGCTTTGATCGCATCTTCTGCCAATACAGAACAGTGGATCTTAACCGGAGGCAGGTTCAATTCTTCAACGATCGCCATATTATCGATCTGCAGCGCTTCTTCGACACTCTTTCCCTTCAACCATTCTGTGGCCAGGGAAGAGGAAGCTATAGCACTGCCGCAGCCGAACGTCTTGAATTTTGCATCCTTGATAATGCCGGTTGCATCATCCACTTCGATCTGCAGACGCATCACGTCTCCACATTCAGGTGCACCAACCAGCCCTGTTCCCACACTCTTGGATGATTTATCCAGTGTTCCTACATTCTTCGGATTACTATAATGATCTATTACTTTATCTGAATATGACATGGTGAGAAAAATTTAGTTTTAAATAAATATTTATTAATGATGTGCCCATTCAATTTTTTCCAGGTCGACACCATCTTTGAACATTTCCCACAACGGGCTCATCTCTCTCAGTTTAATCACTGTCTGTGAAACCTGCTCGATGGTGTAATCGATCTGTTCTTCTGTGGTATATCTTCCCAACCCGAACCTAAGCGAACTGTGCGCCAGGTCATCCCCCAGGCCCAATGCCTTAAGCACATAAGACGGTTCAAGTGATGCAGAGGTACATGCGGATCCCGAAGACACTGCGATATTATTATTGAAACCCATCATCAGGCCTTCTCCTTCTACATATTTGAAGGAAATATTACTTACATGAGGCAGCCGGTGTTTTGTGCTGCCATTTACATAAGCTTCTTCCAGTTTCATCAATGAAATTTCAAGTTTATCCCGAAGCGCACCAATACGGATCGTTTCTGTGTCCATTTCCTGCATACACAATTCAGCAGCTTTACCGAAACCTACAATCCCGGGAACGTTGAGCGTTCCGCTGCGCATTCCTCTTTCGTGGCCGCCGCCGTCCATCTGGGCCGTCACCTTAACGCGTGGGTTTTTTCTCCGCACATATAAAGCGCCAACACCTTTGGGACCGTACATTTTATGTGCCGTAAAAGCCATAATATCTATACCGTCCCTGATCACGTTAACGGGTACTTTCCCAACCGCCTGTGTGCCATCAGTGAAAAATAATACTCCATGCTTTCTTGCAATGGCGCTGATTTCTTTTACAGGTTGAATAGTACCTATCTCGTTATTGGCATACATTATCGATATGAGAATAGTGGTAGGTTTGATCGCCGCTTCCAGCTCTGCCAGGTCAATAAGACCATCGGGTCTTACCTCAAGATAGGTTACTTCGCCACCTTCTTTTTCTATGCGCTTGCAGGTGTCGAGCACTGCTTTATGTTCTGTTGTGGCGGTGATGATGTGATTGCCTTTGCTGGCATACATATCAAATACTCCCTTGATAGCGAGATTGTCGCCTTCTGTAGCACCCGAAGTAAAGATGATCTCCTTAGGGTCTGCACCAATAAGTTTCGCAATTTGTTCACGTGCGTAATCAACGCCCTCTTCCGCCTGCCACCCAAAAGGGTGATTACGGCTTGCGGAGTTGCCAAAATGCTCAGTGAAATATGGGATCATCACCTCTACGACCCGTGGGTCGCACGGCGTGGTAGCGTTATGATCAAGATAAATAGGAAATTTCAACATAATCTCAACGATTTAATATCTCTTGTAGATAAATACAAAATTAGTCTAAATGGTTCTATTTTACAGTGCTATTTAACTCAATTCTTTAATTTTACCTTTCGCCAAAAAACATGAAAATAAACCATATTGGAATAGCCGTTAAAGATCTTGCAACATCTGTTCCGCTCTTTGAAAAGCTGCTAAATAGTCAGTGTTATAAGACCGAAAAGGTTGATTCACAAAAAGTGAACACAGCTTTCTTCCATGTGGGTGAATCAAAGGTCGAATTGCTTGAAAATACCGGGCCGGAAGGAGTTATAGCTTCATTCATAGCAAAAAAAGGTGAGGGAATCCATCATATTGCTTTCGAAGTGGAAGATATCAGGTCGGAGATGGACAGGCTTGTCAAAGAAGGCTTTGTGCTGCTTAATAAAGAGCCAAAACGCGGCGCGGATAATAAGATGGTCTGTTTTATGCATCCAAAAGGAACAAACGGTGTGCTGATTGAACTGTGTATGGCAATCTAACCCTCTCCATTCTCCACAACTTTCTGTAATCCAAGCTTTTCGAGGGCGATGGCCGCGGCAACCTGGCTGGCGTCTTTTTTATTGTATGCTTTGGCCTCTGCAATGATCTCTCCATTTACAACTGCTCCGATCGTAAACAATCTCCTGCCGGATTCCACTCGCTCGTTGAGCGTTTCAAACTCCAGGTTCTTTCCGTTCTTATTGGCCCAGCCATATAGCCTGTTCTTATGATTAATCTCCAGATTTTCGAGATCTTCCATGAACAGGTGGGGAATGATCATCCGCTCCAGCACCCAGAGCTGTGTTTTTTTAAATCCTTTGTCAAGATAGATAGCTCCTAACATCGCTTCCAGGGTATTGCCGAATATCTGGCTGATCTTTAAAGAATTGTCGAATTTATTGAACATGGTGATCTTTCTGAGGCCCATCTTCAACGCGATTTCGTTGAGTTTGTTCCTGTTCACCATCTTGCTTCTCATTTCCGTGAGAAAGCCTTCTTCCTTGTACGGGTATTTTTTAAAAAGAAAGTCTGCCACTATGCCGCTGAGTATGGCATCTCCTAAATATTCCAGCCGTTCGTTATTTTCATCTGCGTTGTCCCGGACGGAGCGGTGGGTAAGCGCCGCCTTATATAATCCGGGTTTTCCAGGCACGAAGCCCAGAACATTGCGAAGATTTCTCCGGAACGCAATGCGGCTTTTCTGTTTTACTATAAACCGGTCGAGGATACCCACAAATACAAGCTACAAATTAGTTTTGATATTCCTTCACGATAACGCAGGCGTTGTGGCCTCCAAATCCAAAAGTATTACTCAGAGCAGCGCGAACTGTACGTTTCTGCGGTTTTCCAAAAGTGAAATTGAGTCTGCTGTCAAGATTAGGATCGTCGGTGAAATGATTTATTGTAGGTGGAATTATACCATGATTTACGGCCATGATACAGGCAACGGCTTCCAGTGCGCCAGCGGCGCCAAGGCAATGTCCCGTCATCGATTTGGTGGAGCTGATGTTTAATTTGAATGCCTCCTCTCCGAATACATCCACTATGGCCTTTATTTCCGCCACATCACCGAGGGGAGTTGACGTACCATGCGTATTGATATAATCGAGGTCGGAAGTATTCATACCTGCGTCTTCAAGTGCGGCAAGCATTACATTTTTTGCTCCCAGGCCCTCCGGATGAGGGGCAGTGATGTGGTAAGCATCAGCAGTGGCACCCGTGCCGGCAATTTCGGAATATATTTTTGCTCCTCTTTTTACAGCGTGTTCACTATCCTCCAGGATTATGCAGCAGGCGCCTTCGCCCATTACAAAGCCATCGCGGTCGTTGTCATAGGGCCTGCTTGCTGTTTGATAATTCTCATTGCGTTCGCTAAGCGCTTTCATAGCGTTAAAGCCACCGATCCCTGCTTCGCTGATCACGCTTTCTGATCCACCGGCTAAAATAATATCTGCTTTCCCAAGCCTGATCAGGTTATAAGCTTCCATGAGCGCATTGGTGGAAGAAGCGCAGGCGCTCACGACGGCAAAATTCGGCCCTCGGAACCCGTGACGCATGGAAATATGCCCCGCGGCGATATCAAGGATCATTTTTGGAATGAAGAAAGGATTAAAGCGCGGGGTACCGTCACCTCTCGCAAAATTGATTATTTCTTCCTGGAACGTGATAAGCCCCCCTATTCCACTGGCGAATACCACGCCTATCCTGTCAGGATTCAGGTTGCCTTCAGGGATGCCCGCGTCTCTGACGGCCTCGTCGCTGGCTGCGATGGCAATTTGTGCAAAACGATCCAGTTTACGCGACTCCTTTTTATCCATGTAATCAAGCGGATCGAAATTTTTGATCTCGCAGGCAAAGCGGGTCTTGAACTTCGATGCATCGAACTGGGTAATAAGATTGGCTCCTGAAATACCGCTAAGCAGGCCGTTCCAGAAATCCTGCAGGGTATTTCCCAGCGGGGTAATGGCTCCAATACCAGTTACAACAACACGTTTAAGTTTCATTATAAAGATATTTCGGTAAGACTTACCCGGAATTGTTGAGTAAGAACGAATCCGCTTTAGCGGCAATGCTGCTAAAGCGGATGAAGAGGTATAAGATCTGAACCAGGGTTCAGTTACTTAGCGTGCTCTTCCAGGTAGGCTATCGCCTGCCCCACAGTAGTGATAGTTTCAGCCTGTTCATCCGGAATGGAGATATTAAATTCTTTTTCAAACTCCATGATCAGCTCTACGGTGTCCAATGAATCCGCGCCTAAATCGTTCGTAAAAGAGGCTTCATTGGTAACCTCTGCTTCTTCCACACCTAACTTGTCAACTATGATCTTTTTTACCCTGGTTGCGATGTCTGACATTTTTGTAAAGTTTAGTTACGGCTGCAAAAATATAGTTTTTGAGATAATCTTATTAAAACACTCATTATTAATTATCCGGATAGTGTAAAATGTAAATAGTTATATTGCAATAACCAAACCATCATAAAAAATAATTTCGTAGGCATGGCGCTAAAACTGATAGATTATGGCTCACCGGAATACCTGCAAATGGTTCAGTTGCGAACAGACATTCTGCGCAAACCGCTTGGACTTACCCTGCTACCCGAAGAACTTGAAAAAGAAAAAGAAGATATCCTCATAGCGGCTTTTGAAGATGAAAAAATGCTTGGTTGCTGCATGCTCATCAAAACCGACCCTCAAACGGTTCGCCTCAGACAGATGGCAGTACTTAATAACCTCCAGGGAAAAGGAGTGGGAAGGGCGCTGATGCAGTTTGCCGAAAACATCGCTCATGACAGGGGCTATCGGCGCATCATGATGCATGCCCGCAAAACTGCCATCGGATTCTACGAAAAGCTTGGCTACGAAGTGAGTGGTACCGACTTCCTGGAGGTGACCCTCCCCCACGTGATCATGGAAAAGCAGTTACTTGACAAACTTTATTGAGAAAGGATATTTATACAATTTTCCTTCGCTGGCACGGATGGTGGCAACGATGATCAGTACCAGTGCGGAAATTCCTATAAAAAACATCAGGATAAATCCTATAAAGATGAACATCAGCCAGAAGCTTATAAAATAAGCGATGGCCACCGTGATCTGAAAATTCAGAGACTCGACCGCATGGGCCCTTACGAATGTCGATTCATCTTTTTTCATCAGGTAAATAACCAGGGGGGCAATAAACCAAACTACCAGTGTAAGAATATGTGATAATATTGCCATCGTCTTTTCATCGCTTGTGGGCGGTATAAGAGCGATTTCTTCGGTTCCGAGTAAAGTGCTTTGGGTCATTGTGCAGGAGTTTTGTACAATTTACTTATTTATTTCTTCCTGCAAAATTCTTCATTTCCCGCAGGAACATCAATACCTGCTGCATGGATGCCCTGTTTTCAACTATCAGAATGAATAATTTTCCTGTCTGTTTAAGTCTCGCCTTATTAGTCTGCTTCTGGATAAAATCAAGTATCAGCCGGAAGGTTTCCGATTCAAAGTAAGGAGAAACCGGGTTGTTGATAAAATAGCATTTCAGTGTTTCGTCTTTTAATATTAATCTTTCAAAACCCAGTTCCACCGCAGCCTGGCGGCATCTTACCGTGTCAAAGAGATCCTGAACCTGTGGGGGTACGGGACCAAACCTGTCCAGCAGTTCGGATTCAAATTCCACCAGCTCCTCTTCCGTGCCGCAATTATCGAGTCTTGTATATAACGTGAGTCTTTCCGTAATGCTTTCCACATAAATATCCGGTATCAGTATTTCCAGGTCCGTGTCGATGGTGCAATCCTGCACATAATCTTCCTGGCGGGCAATTTCTTCTTTGAATAAATTTTTAAAAGAGGTGCGCTTGAGCTCTTTTATCGCCTCATCCAGAATTTTCTGATAAGTTTCAAAACCAATATCAGCCATGAATCCGCTTTGTTCGCCTCCCAGCATGTTTCCCGCGCCCCGGATATCGAGGTCACGCATCGCTATCTGAAAGCCACTACCCAGTTCACTATGCTGCTCCAGGGTCTGTAGTCGTTTTTTAGAGTCATTGGGTAGTGTGCTCACAGGAGGCGCAAGCAGGTAACAAAATGCTTTTTTATTGCTCCGTCCTACCCTACCTCTCAATTGGTGCAGATCACTTAAACCAAACTGGTGGGCATTGTTTACAATAATGGTGTTGACATTCGGTATGTCTACGCCACTTTCAACAATATTGGTGCACACGAGCACATCGTATTTTTTATCGATGAAATCAAGTATCCTTTCCTCAAGTTCATGCCCATCCAGCTGACCGTGCGCAAATCCTATGCTTATATCGGGACACAATCCCTGGATAATGCCAGCCATTTCCGCAAGGCCCATTATCCGGTTATGAATAAAGAAAACCTGCCCGCCCCGTCCCGTTTCATAATAGATCGCATCCCGTATGGAATCAGTATTAAACACCTGCACTTCTGTTTGGATAGGCTGCCGGTTTGGCGGAGGGGTATTGATAATGCTAAGATCCCTTGCGCCCATTAAACTGAACTGCAAAGTTCGTGGGATAGGCGTAGCCGTTAGCGTAAGGCAATCGACGTTGGTGCGCATCGTTTTAATTTTTTCTTTATGTGCCACACCGAATTTCTGTTCCTCATCAATGATCAGCAAGCCCAGGTCTTTGAATTTTACATCTTTTGCCAGCAGGCCATGCGTACCTATAATGATATCAATTTTCCCTTCTTCAACTCTTTTAAGCGTATCTTTTTTTTCTTTTGCTGATTTGAACCTGTTAATGTAGTCCACCGTTACAGGAAAATCTTTCAATCTTTCCTTAAATGTTTTAAAGTGCTGAAAGGCAAGGATGGTCGTAGGAACCAGCACTGAGGCCTGTTTACCATCGAGACAGGTTTTAAATGCCGCCCGGATGGCTATCTCGGTTTTACCAAAACCAACATCACCGCACACAAGCCTGTCCATTGGAGACGCAGACTGCATATCTTTTTTTACATCTTCTGTGGCCTTGCCCTGGTCCGGGGTATCTTCGTAAATAAACGAAGCTTCCAGTTCGGTCTGCATATAATTATCCGGTGAATGCGCAAATCCTGTCTGGGCCTTACGTTGTGCGTATAACTGGATAAGGTCAAATGCAATTTCCTTTACTTTGACCTTTGTTTTTTCTTTCAGTTTATTCCAGGTATCACTGCCTAATTTATTCACTTTGGGAATGGTGCCTTCCTTGCCGGTGAACTTGGATATCTTATGCAGTGAATTTATATTTACATATAAAATGTCGCTGTCTTTATAAATTATTCTAACGGCTTCCTGCAATCTCCCATTCGATTCGATTTTTTGCAAACCACTATAAAGGCCCACTCCGTGATCGATATGCGTTACGTAATCACCAGGTTGCAATTCCCGCAGTGTTCTTAAGGTAAGTGCCTTGCTTTTATTGTAGGCCTGCCTGACCTTATATTTATGATAACGCTGAAATATCTGGTGGTCGGTGTAGCAGACCACTTTAATATCTTCTTCAATAAATCCTTCGTGGATGGAAATTGGTATCTGTGTAAACCTGATCTCTACTTTCAAATCTTCAAAAATGCTGTGCAACCGCTCAAGCTGGCGCGCATTTTCCGCAAAAATATACAGGCTGAACCCTTTGCGTTCCCATTCTTTCAGATCCCTTATCAGAAAGTCGAATTTTCTGTTGAACGCAGGCTGTTCTTTTGTATGAAATTCTATCTCATAATTATTCTTCCAGGTAGATCTTGGCCCGAATTCTATGGTGTGCCTGTTATTTAACTGCTCTTCAAATTCTCCGGCGCTGATAAAATCTTTAGTGGTGAGCTTTATTTTTTCAGATGGATTTTCTACTTCTGCCAATGACGGACCCAGATCAAGAAATAATTGCAGGTCCTCCTGCTGGGTAAGCAGCCTGTCTTTTAATATTTCCCAATCCTGCATCCACACTATTGTATTTTCCGGCAAAAAATCAAGTAAGGATATTTTACTTTCACTGCTGAATTGTGTTTCCACATTCGGGATGATGCTCACCTGCAAAAGTTTTCTTTCACTCAGCTGGGTTTCCGGATCAAATATCCTGATGCTGTCCACTTCATTGCCAAATAACTCGATGCGGTATGGTTTTTCGTTACCAAAGGAATAAATATCTAGTATTCCCCCTCGTAAGGCGAACTGGCCGGGTTCGTATACAAAATCCGCACGGTCGAATCCATAACCCACCATTTTATCCAACAAACCATTTACATCGATGGTATCGTTCGTTTTGACATAAATAATATTATCGGACAAGGTGGTGGGAAGCACTACTTTTTCGTGAATGGCTTCCGGATAGGTGACGATAATTTTTTTATTTCCACCCACAGTCAGTTTTGTCAGCGCTTCTGTGCGCAGCATGATGTGACTGCTGTTAAGAAGGCTGAAATTTTTCCTGTTACGGAAGGATGATGGGAAATAAAACAGGTCGTATGCTTTTGTGAGGCTTTCTATTGTATTCTGCACATAAGCTGCCGATTCTGCGTCATCGCAAATGACCAGGTGGTTTAATCCCGCAAATGAAAGGTGCTGAAAAACAGATGAAATAAGAAAAGATGCGGCGCTGCCGCGAAGGTTTCTGCAATAAATATGCTGCGGCATGGACAAGGATAATCTGCCCGACAGTTGAAAAAGACGGGAATTATCAGTTGTAAAAGATGTGAGCAACGACTGCAGATTCATATCAGCGGCAGTAAAGGTAAGATTTTAGGGCTTCCCGCAAAGGTGCTAAGTTTCGCAAAAAGAGCGCAAAGGAAATGCCCTTTGCGAACTTATGTATTTCCTTTTTCGGCTTTGCGAGAAACCTTCATGAAATATTCTTATTTTTAAAATTAAACACTAACGATGCTTCAACCCTGGCGGACCGGCAAAATAATTAAAATAGAAAATGAAACGACGGCAACCAAACGTTTCTGGATCCGGGTGCCGGAGCTGGACGTTTTTGATTTTAAGCCTGGCCAGTTTGTTACCATCGACCTGCCCATTCATGAAAAGCCCAATAAAAGATGGAGAAGCTATTCGATTGCCTCCTGGCCCGATGGCACAAATGTTTTTGAGCTGGTGATCGTATGGCTCGACGGAGGCGCAGGCACCACTTACCTGTTTAATGAAGCGGGTATAGGCACTGATCTTACCTTCCGCGGACCACAAGGTGTTTTTGTTTTACCCGAGCTTATAGACCGGGATCTTTTCCTGATCTGTACCGGTACGGGCATAGCTCCCTTTAGGTCAATGGTGCATTATATAGCCATGCACAACGTACCTCATAAAAATATTTATATCATATTTGGTAGCCGGCAACTGGCAGATGCACTATATAGCGCTGAAATGAGGGCTTTTGAGCAGGAACTGACGGGATTTCATTACCTGCCCACTTTTTCACGGGAAAATCCAGACAATAATACCATCCGCCGGGGATATGTACATACTTTATATGAAGAATTGGCGCAAAAGAACTCATCGTCCGTGGAAAACGAAAACCAGGCTTATTTTTACTTATGCGGATGGAAAAACATGGTAGATGAGGCAAAGCAACGTATCCTGGCTATGGGATATGATAAAAAAGCCATACGCCTGGAACTATACGGATAGTTTTATCAAAATTGATATGGCTTCGCCCTGAAGCACTTGTACCGGTCAGCTATAAATTATTTGGCCTTTCGGGACATGTCGCTGTCTTCATTGGCAGTGTTCATAGGGATAACAGGAATTTTAGATTCCCTCATCTGCCTGATTAAAATAGCTTTTTCTTTCTGTAACTCAAGGATGTCTGCATGGTTGCTAAGCATTTCTCTTTCCAGTTCAATAATTTTTTTACCCGAGGATATCAGTTGTTTGCTGCGAAGCAGAAAACCAGTAGCAAAGGCGGTGAGCATCAGGCCGGAGAGAGGAAGAACACTTATGGTTATTTCAATTGCAAGCATAACGCTTAAATTAGATATAAGGGATTTTATCTAAGGATTTATGTTTTATGAATATACAATTATTATTTTAAGGATGTGCATCATTGCAAAAATATTAACCGAAAGCAATTTGTTCTTCAACTAAACGCCTGATGTCGGCTATCGCCACTCTCTCCTGCTTCATTGTATCCCTATAACGGATGGTCACGGTGCTGTCTTCTTTTGACTGGTGATCTATAGTAACGCAAAAAGGGGTGCCTATAGCATCCATTCTCCGATATCTTTTCCCGATTGCGTCTTTTTCCTCGTAAAAACACTTGAAATGTGCCTTACAACTTTCTATAATCTCCCTGCCAATTTCCGGGAGACCGTCCTTTTTGGTCAGGGGCAGCACGGCAAGTTTAATGGGCGCGAGCATCGCGGGAAACTTTAGTACGGTGCGGGAATCCCGTTTTTCGGAGGTGCTGAGGTCTTCTTCCAGGTAAGCTTCGCTGAGCAGCATCATTACGGTGCGGTCGAGTCCGATCGAGGTTTCTATCACGTAAGGAATATAATTCTGGTTAATCTCATTGTCAAAATACTGCATTTTTTTCCGGCTGTACTCCTGGTGGTTCTTCAGATCGAAATCTGTGCGGGAGTGTATACCTTCTACTTCTTTAAAGCCTATCGGAAAATCATATTCTATGTCGCAGGCCGCATCGGCATAGTGCGCCAGCTTTACATGATCGTGAAAGCGGTACTTGCTGGAGGGAATGCCAAGGCTGAGATGCCATTTCATCCGTTCCGCTTTCCAGTATTCGTACCACTCTTTTTGCGTTCCCGGGCGGATGAAGAATTGCATTTCCATCTGCTCGAATTCCCGCATTCTGAAAATAAACTGGCGGGCGACGATCTCATTTCTGAAGGCCTTTCCCACCTGTGCGATGCCGAAAGGAATTTTCATTCTGGCTGTTTTCTGCACATTTAAAAAATTAACAAAAATACCCTGAGCGGTTTCCGGCCTCAGGTATATTTTATTATTTTCATCGGTGGCCGAGGAGGTAGAACCAAATTCTGTTGAGAACATCAGGTTGAACTGCCTGACATCTGTCCAGTTGAAAGTGCCGCTGACGGAACAGCTTATTTTTTTGTCTTCTATTAATTTTTTAAGGCCCCCGAAATCGCTTTGGGCGATCAGGGCATCCATATCCGCAAGAACCGCATCCGCTGCGGATTTATCACCGGCTTGTTCCAGCTGGTCGGCATATACCTCTATAAGGTGATCAACACGGTATCTTTTCTGTGAATCTTTATTGTCAATCATGGGATCGCTGAAATTATCCACGTGCCCGCTGGCTTTCCAGGTGGTGGGATGCATGAATATGGCCGCATCGATGCCCACGATGTTATCGTTCATCTGTGTCATGGTTTTCCACCAATGATCGCGCACATTTCTTTTCAGTTCTACGCCCCATTGGCCATAATCATAAACAGCGCTAAGGCCGTCGTATATTTCGCTGGAAGGAAAAATAAACCCGTATTCTTTGCAATGAGAAATGATTGCCTGAAACCTGCCGCTGTCTGTAGCCATATAAATTCTTAAGGATCACAAATATATATTAAAGGGGCTCCACGCAAACGTGTTTCCCAAACTCATCTAAGCTTTTTATTCCCATTATGCCGTTCGGAATCCCGTGTATTTTTCTTATCAAAATTTTTAGCAAGCGCCTCCGTAAGGTCGGTGCCGGTCTGGTTGGCAAGGCAGATCAATACCCATAATACATCTGCCATTTCATCTCCCATATCCTGGTTCTTATCCGATTCCTTAAAAGACTGTTCGCCGTATTTTCGCGCCATTATCCGCGCCAGCTCACCCACTTCTTCAGTTAGCATCGCAAGATTAGTCAGCTCATTAAAATACCTTACTCCAACTGTTTTTATCCATTCATCCACTTGCTGTTGCGCCTGCCTTAATGTGATCTCCATAATTATCCTTTTTCATTGTAAATTTACACTTGTGCATTTACCCCCAGACATATCTCCTGAAATTACCTTCCAGACCGCGCGCAGCGGAGGAAAAGGGGGTCAGAATGTAAATAAGGTGGAAACTATGGTGGAAGGATATTTTCGTATCAATGAATCTTCTCTTTTATCCGCCGATCAAAAATCAATGATCCATCTCAAATTAAGAAACAGGATCAGCGCGGATGGATTACTGCAGGTACGCAGCCAGGTGCACCGGTCACAATTAAGCAACAAAGCGGAAGTAGTAAAAAAGATGAACCAGCTGCTGATACAGGCACTTAAAAAAGAAAAACCAAGGATCTCCACAAAACCATCAAAAGCATCCAAAGCCAGGCGGCTCGAAATAAAGAAAATAGCATCCGGACATAAGCATAACAGAAGAAAAATCAGGCAAGCCGAATAAAGATTATGAAAATCAGGATCATTATACCTGACTGAGCAAGCCCTTACCTATCTTACAGCTCCTGAAAAAACAGGAGAAGAAGTGAACGCTGTGATTCATAAATCAGACACTTCAGCAGCTTATAAATCACTGTTCGGGGCAGCTTTCGGGCAGGAAAATATTACTGGAGAAAGGATAGCAAAGGCGCTGACGCAATTCGTTGCCTCGCTGGTTTCAGCAGGTTCAAAGTACGACCTGGTAAAAAAAGGACACGAATCCTTTAACGCATCGGAGCAAAGCAGGTATGATCTGTTGAGAGAGAAATTTGCTGTCTGCCACACAGAACCATAGTTTACTGGACCAGCCACTGATCCCGGGGTAAAGGATCAGATACCACTGACCGATCTTGAAAAGTTTTATTTACAGGAATTTCCATTTACGCTTACTGACAGTGTATTGGTAAATGATCCCAGATTTGACGCCCCTTAGTTAATAACGCCCGGCACTACTCTCCTGGTCATCATCGCATCTCTTGCGGCCTTTTGTTTTGCAACATCGCCGGTTTGAATCTCAATATCGCGTTTTGTCTGGACGAGCTTTTCATTTAAGTTGCTGATCTTCTTTTCATAATCCCGCTGATCGTCCTGGAGACTATTTAAATGTTTTTCCGCTTTTTTAATGATCGCCTCCTGCTGTAAAATTGTTACCTCAAGATTATAAGCATCCACATTTGGCGTGATTGAATTGAGATAGGTTTTTGCCTCTTCCACCTTGAACGAATCATCACCGGTACGCAATGCCACGTTTTCGTTGGGACGGCCAATAATAAGGTATACGACAGAGACGCCATTGTCCCGCCTGCTCTTCCTGTCTACCTTAAAATAAAGATCCACCACTTCCCCATCGGTCGGCGTTAACCGGGTACCCTTAAATACCTGGAAACCTTTTGACTTCTCCTCCCTGATGCCTTTTTTAAGCATATTTTCTTTAATGGATGCCTGCACTACATCCGGATTATAGGGAAGTTCAATAACCGCAGCCGCCTTATCGCCTTTCTGATACTCTACTCTTGTGCCTGTAGCCACGGGTTGTGCAAAGGATGACAGGTGCGCTGACAAAATTAATATTATAGCAGGTATAATTTTTCTCATACAAAAATGTTTTGTTAGTGATTGCGGTGGCAAAGATCACATAATTAAGCAAGATCAACAATATCCATTAATTTTATAACGTAAAACAAACTCAGTTGGGGGGAATAAAGAAATTAGCAGGTCACACACTTTGGTACGGAGTTCCGAAAATTTTCAGCCGCTTTCTTAATTACGGACTAACGCTTCTGGGCTTTCGGTTGTTCGACGCCGCCACAACTAGCGACCTTACGCAGGTATACGCAGTTATTCCGTTTTTAAACATCCTGTTTACTTATGGTTTGGAGACCAGTTTTTTTCGGTTTGCACAAACTTCTGATCCCAAAAAATTATATAATACACTGGGCGTTTCAGTAATTGTATCGACCATCCTTTTTACAGCCATATTATTCCTGTTTAAACAACCAGTTACAAATTTCCTGGAACTTAAAAATCATCCGCAATACGTAACCTGGATGTTTGCGATAATATTTTTTGATACGCTTGGTGTCATTCCGCTTTCCAAAATCAGGTTTGAAGAAAAACCCAGAAAATATGCATTGGTGAACATGGGTTCGATCGTGCTGAATATAGTTATCGTAGTCTTTTTTTTATTTTACGCAAAATCAGGATATGAAAAAGATCCGCAAAGTTTTCCTGGGGTTTTGTACGATCCTGCTATCGGCGTAGGATATTTTATTCTTGCCAACCTTGCTTCGAGCATTATTACTTTAGTATTCTTGTATAAAGAATTATCAGTAATGCGGTTTGTGTTCGACAGCCAACTCTGGAAACAGGTTATGTATTATTCCTATCCTTTAATAATAGTTGGTTTTGGAGGAATGATCAATGAAATGATGAGCAGGGTGATATATAAAAAAGTATTGCATGGCGATCCGCACGAGGTAGACAGGCAACTGGGTATATTTGGTGCGAATTACAAGCTGGCCGTACTTATAACGATTTTCATACAGATATTCAGACTGGCCGCAGAACCGTTTTTCTTCAATCAGTCCACGCGCGACGACGCCCGAAAATTATATGCGCGGGTGATGAAGTTTTTTGTCATCGCATGTTGTTTCATGTTCCTCCTCGTGTCATTGTTTCTAGACTTCTGGAAATTGCTGATCGCCTCTAAATTCAAGGAATATGCAGAAGGTATCTATATTGTACCGGTGCTGGCGATGGCGACAATATTTCTGGGCATTTACTATAACCTGGCTATCTGGTATAAGCTGACCAATAAAAATATGTTCGGTGCTTATATTACGCTTGCCGGAGCGGCGATCACCATTATTTTAAACATCTGGTGGATCCCCATATTCGGCTATACAGGTTCTGCCTGGGCTACTTTTATTTGTTATACGTTCATGATGGTGATCAGTTATACCCAGGGGCAGAGGTATTATAAAATACCTTACGCGAAAAAGAAACTGCTGAGCTATTTATTAATCACCGCGTTATGTTATATCCTGCACGAAGTTATTGCCCGGAATATAAACCACGAATGGCATGGATATAAATTCATCTACTATGGCAGTTCTTTAGTATTCATCGCCTTATTCGGTGCATTAATTATACGGGTTGAGAGCAATGAGTTGAAAAAATTACCCTATGTAGGTAAATTTATTTACCGCACAGTATAGACCGGAGTATCATCCGCTAACAAACCGGATACAAAGTAATCTCAGCCTGGATTCGCTGTCAAAAATGGATTGGATTTCTTTTCATACCCTATGGTAGTTTCAGGGCCATGGCCAGAATGAACGATCACATCATCCGGCAAAACGAACAACTGATCCCGGATACTTCGTAGTAATGTATTCTGATCGCCGCCCGGAAGATCAGTGCGGCCGATGCCCAGGCGAAATAATACATCACCGGCCATCACGAATTTTTCATTTTTACAATAAAAGCTTACGCTCCCAGGGGAATGTCCCGGAGTGAACAGGATCTCCAAACTATTTTCTCCGAACACAACTTCTTTTCCTTCTTCAAGGTACTGCAGCTCACCGGAATAATTTTCAAAAGGCAACCCCCATTTCAACCCTGACGCAGGACCATGGTCTAGCACAGGCTTTTCCTTTTTATGAATGCGAAGCGTCAATCCATATCTCTCCGCTATGAACTTGTTCCCGAATATATGATCGAGATGGCAATGTGTATTTAACAAACATTTGGGTACCATCCCATTCATATCTATAAAATCTGTTAATTCTTTGCGCTCTTCTTCATAGTAACAACCTGGATCGATGATAATGCATGCACCTTTATCATCTGAAATTACGTATGTATTCTCCTGGATGGGATTGAATGTGAACTGACTGATTGTGAGCATAAAACGTAGTTAAACCGGGCAAATAGAATTTCCCGGATCGTATGGATTGTTATAACTTTAAAAATATTAAAGACCGGATATGCAATTTCAACAGAATAAGTTAAAAGGCAAACAGATTGTTGCACTCGCCTCTGCCCTATTAATGTTTACCACTGGAATATTTTCACAAGTTAATACAGTTGAATTTGGCAAGAACAGAGTTCAGTACAGAAAGTTTAAATGGCAATACTATCAGACAGATAATTTCAATTCGTATTTTTACGAAAACGGGCAGACAATCGCCAAATATGTTGCCCAGATAGCAGAACAGGAACTACCCGATATTGAAAAATTTGTAGAGTACGGACTGCAACGCAGGGCCAATATCGCGATATACAATAATTTCGATGAATTGCGCCAGTCGAATATAGGTCTTGGTTCCGACTGGCAAACGACAGGCGGCATTACCAAACTGGTCAATAATAAAATTATTGTTTATTTCGATGGCAATCATGAGCACCTGCGCAAACAGATCAGGCAGGGGATCGCACGCACTTTGCTTGACAATGTTTTATTTGGTGATGATCTGGGTGAATTTGCCGCTAACCAGGCATTGCTGGATCTTCCCGCCTGGCTCACCGATGGTTATGTGGATTATGCTGCGGAAAACTGGAACACCGCTCTTGACGACCAGTTAAAATCAGCCATGCTCGCCGGCACCTATAATAATTTTTATCAGCTGGCATACGAAAAACCACTGCTTGCCGGCCATGCCTTCTGGAACTATATCTCTGAAAAATATAAAAAAGAAAACGTTACCTATTTTCTTTACCTCGCCAGGGTATATAGAAATTTAAACACCGCTTCCCAACGTATCTGCAAGAAGAAATTCAAAGAGGTGCTGAAAGAATTCATGACTGACAATGCGGAAAAATATTATGCGGATATCAAAGGCAGAAAAAATTTTCCCAAAGGGTCCATTTCAATTGTTGAAGAAGTAAAACACAATAAAGATTTTATCCGCTTCACTCCGAATCCCGCTCCGAGAAGCCAGACCTATGCTGTGGTAGAATATATCAAGGGAAGATACAATGTGGTGCTGTATGAAAATCTGACAGATAGGAAAGTGCTGTTGAAAACAGGAGTAAGAATTAATGAAAACGAAGTAAATCCTACCTATCCGCTTCTGGCGTGGGACGGCAGGGGATCAAGGCTGGCCTGCGTTTATTGGGATGAAGGGAAGGTGAAATTGTTTGTTTACGATATGGTCTCCAAATTTAAACGCATTAAACAGGACATACCTCATTTTGAGCAGATACAGGACATGAAGTTCATGCTTAATTCCAATACCTTGTTGTTAAGCGCGGTAAGAAAGGGTCAATCCGATATATTCGTTTATAATATTGAAAAAGACACTTATGAACAGGTAACAAATGATTCGTATGCCGACCTCGATCCTTCCTTTGTATCCTTTCCCAATAAATCAGGGATAATATTTTCTTCAGACAGGCCTAATCCCACTATTAAAGGTTCGGATACCGGTCTTCCGGCCAATCGCTTTAATATTTTCCTGGCGGATAATTATAACAAATCAACATTCAGACAGATCACGCAGCTGACGAAACTGAAATTTGGAAATGCACGTTATCCTGTTCAATACAATAATGTGCACTTCACATTTATCAGCGATGAGAATGGTGTTGAAAACAGGTATGCCGGTTTTTTCACCACCCAACGTGCAGGACTGGATACCGTGTATGTGATTGGCGATAATTTATTACATAATCCTGACTGGAAAGAGCTCGATTCGGTTTTACGCAATGCAAAAAAATCGGAGCCTGACTCTATTTTTGCCTTTTCCATTACAAAGGATTCTGCTTATGTGTTTCCTATCAGCAATTACCAGAGTAGTTTGCTTGAAACAAAATCCGCTGGAGATAACGGCCAGGTGAGTGAAGTAAGGCAGGAAGGCAATTTGAAATTCTTATATAAATTAAAAGTTGACGACAATGCGCTTCGTAAAAGAAATATCAATCCAAAACCAACGGATTATAGAAAAAGAACTATTGCCGATGCTCAGCTGGCTAGTGGCCAGGCAGTGAAATACGGTACCACCCAACCTGTGGATACAGTAAAAAACAACGATATTTTTGAATCGGGATTTGAAAAAGATTCCACGGAAATTTCTTCCTCAACTATTAGCGCCAACGCCGAATCTGTAAAACGAACTACTTTACAGAGAGCAAAAATGTTCGGGTATAAACTCAAATTCTCTGTGGATAATTTTTCTTCAGGTTTTAACAATGACATCCTTGTATCGCGTTATGAGCCTTATACCGGGTCTCTTCCCATTACGCTTCAAAGCGGCGGAGCATTTAACGGCCTCCTGAAGGCCACAGTGGTTGATCTGTTTGAAGATGTTAAATTTACCGGTGCTGTACGCCTGCCCTTAATAGGCGGATTGGGCACAGGAGCGGGTTTAAGTACGGGCGGAGGCGGAGGCACGGGCATTTTCGTGCCGGTCAACCAGTCGCTATTTGATGGTGGCGGTGAATGGCTTGGCAGAGCTGATTACCTGAAAAAAAGAATTGATTACTCACTTGTATACTACAGGCAGACCAAGATCGGTAATGTGCAGGGCGTAAATGGAAACAGCCAGGTGTACGAAGGAAAACAATTTACCAACCTTTACCAGGCCGTGATCAAATATCCTTTTAACAGGGTTAAAAGCCTTCGTTTCAGCACGGGCATCAGAACAGACAGGGTGGTGGTGAGGGCCAGTCAGTTTGATACTGCCACGCTTAAATCACCGGATCTGAATAAGCAGACCTACTCGGTGTCCCGTCTGGAATATGTACACGACAACACCGTGCAAAAAGCCACTAATATAATGAACGGACTGCGCTTTAAAATCTATGCGGACATGAACGCGGAGATCAATAAACCATCAGCAGGCACACTCAAACCTGGCAGGTTCACTTTTAACCTGGGTGGCGATGCGCGTTATTATTACCCCATTTACCGGAACTTTATCTGGGCCGGCCGTGCAGCAGCGGATTTTTCCTTTGGCAACCAGAAGATCATTTACTACCTGGGAGGCATCGATGGATGGATGTTCCCCAAATACAACACCGAACCACGTCCTCAGGATCCTGACTATGCTTTTCAGTCGCTGGCGGTTAACCTCCGGGGATTTAAACAGAATGTAGCCAATGGGAACAACGCTGTTATATTAAACAGTGAATTCAGATTACCTGTATTTGCCACTTTATTCAATAAGCCCATCAACAATGCTTTTCTGCGCAATTTCCAGGTAATACAATTCATTGATCTGGGAAGCGCGTGGAATGGCACATACAGCAAAATACAACGTCCGTCACAGCAATATATCTCACCAACCGGCGACGTGATTGTGAAACTGAAAGCCGGTGGAGTAGGCCCTTTTGCCGGGGGATATGGATTTGGCGTGCGCAGCACGCTTCTTGGTTACTTTCTGCGGCTGGATGCAGGCTGGGAAATGAATGGATTTTTCCGTGGAAAGCCACTTTTACAATTTGCCATGGGAGTTGATTTCTAAAAATCCGAATATGTGTTAACTTTGGGTGAATGTCTGAAAAACCGCTGCTAAAATTAATATTCCCAGCCTTGTGCGTTCTGGTTAGTTTCACCTTGTGCCTGAACGCATCTGCACAAACTAAAATCATCAAAGGAATAATCAAGGATAGCCATAGCGATGAACGTATTCCTTTCGCGTCTTTGCAATTCAAAAAAGCGGGATCAGGAAAACTGACCGACTCGGCAGGAAGTTTTATAATTACGCTCGACGAATGGCCCAAAGACACGCTTGAGGTAACTTATGTCGGCTACCAGGATTACATTATTCCGATAGACAGCGTCCTTCTTTCCAAAGCAAATAATAACACAATAGAATTAGATATTTCCCTCGAAAGGGGAAAATATGCTTCAGAGGTTGTTGTTAAAAGAAAAATTGACAGGGGCTATCTGATGTGGCGGAGGATCGTCCGGCACAAGTCGTATAATGACCGCTACCGTTTTTCCAATTTTTCCTATGAATTATACAACAAGCTTGAACTGGATATCAAAAATATCAATAAAGAAAAAATGAAGGAGTTGCGTCTCCTTAAACATTTTAAGTTCATATTTGATAATGTAGATACCTCCGAAGGTTCGCCCATCCTTCCTGTTTACCTGACAGAATCGTTGTCGGATTATTACTTTAAAAAATCACCAACAAAAAGAAGGGAAGTGATCAAGGCAAGCAAAACCATTGGAATAAATAATGAAAGCGTTAGCAAGTTGCTTGGTGGCATGGAACAGAATGTAAATTTCTACAATAATTTTATTCCCGTTTTTGACAAACTGTTTATTAGTCCTATAAGCGACAATGGTGATGTGTATTACAGGTACCATGTTACCGATAGTGAATTTGTTGCAGGCAGAAGGCTTATCCATTTAACCTTTATCCCTAAAAGAAAAGGTGAAAACACTTTTGAGGGAGATTGCTGGATACACGACTCGACGTTTGCCGTTCAGAAAATGAACCTTCGATTATCTAAAGAAGCGAATATAAATTTTATTGACCAGCTAAGCCTCATACAGGAATACAAAATGATCAATGACAGCACCTGGTTCCTGGCGAAAGACAAGTTCGTTGTGGATGTATCCCCGCTTGGTGGGTCTAAACTTTCTTTTATCGGGCGCAAAACAACCACTTATAAAAATATAGTCGTGAACGACACGAGTGTGACCAACCAGCTGGTTAAAAACAAGATGCTGGAGGAGACAATACTGCCGCCCACCGCCATGGATAAATCGGATGAATTCTGGTCTCAGGCCCGTCCGGAGGAATTATCAAGAACCGAGGAAGGAGTGTATAAGATGGTAGATACACTATTGCAGTTACCAGCTTTTAAAAGAGCAAGACAAACCGTTTATTTCATCACCACAGGTTACAAAGAGATAGGAAATTTTGAAATCGGTCCCTGGTACAACTGGATAACTTACAATTCGCAGGAAGGGCTCAGGACAAGATTCGATCTGGGCACCAATAAATTCTTCAGCAGGCAATGGTTCCTTCATGGATATGGAGCGTATGGTTTCGGGGATCATCAATGGAAATTCGATCTGGATGCGCTGTACCTGATCAACAAGAATCCGCGCATGCATATAGGGTTCACGTACAGGAAAGATATCGATTACGGACAGACTTATTATGATGAGATCAGCCAGGACAATATATTCGCGCTGGCCATACGTAAATCAGGGGTTCCTATAAAGTTTCTGAGCACGGATGAAAAGAAGCTGGAAATATTCAAGCAGACGGCTGAAGGATTTTCTGTCACGCTGAGCGGCTCCAATAAATCATTTACGCCATTGCGTAATCTGCCTCCTAAAAGTACCTTTACAGACGGCATGCTGACCACGTCGGAAGTGAGCCTGCGACTGCGTTATGCCTTTCTTGAAAAATTTCTGGAAAGCACCTTTAACAGGATCAGCCTTGGCAGTGATTACCCGATCATAGAAGCAAAATATACCAAGGGAATTTCAGGCATATTAAAAAGCAGTTTCAATTACTCGCGTCTCAGCGCGGGGGTTTCACAATACAAAACCATTCCTCCCTTCGGCAGTTTGTATTACAATGTGTTTGCCGGAAAAACGTTTGGAACACTTCCATATATGATGCTGGATGTGGCGCCGGGAAACGAAATATATTATTACAATAAATATGCATTCAACCTGATGAACAGGTATGAATTCCTGCACGATAAATATGCAGGCGTAAATTTTGAGCACAACATTGGTAATGGGTTGTTCCGCTTTGTACCTTTGCTGAAAAAATTAAAGTTCAGGCAATTTTATAGCGCGCGGGCACTTTGGGGCAGTCTGAGTGATGCAAATAAAAACTATAACACTGTGCCGGGAAACAGTTTTGGCTTTCAGTCATTAAATGGAAAAACATACCTGGAAGTGGGCACAGGCGTTGACAATATCTTTAAGCTGTTCAGGATAGACTTCGTATGGAGATTATCACCCACACCGCTTCCTGTAGAATCATTAAAGCGGTTTGGGATATTTGGCAGTTTCAGGCTGGCTTTTTAAGATCTCTCTACCAATATTCGCACCTGAAGGCTCGGATTCAGACTTATTCGGCAATCTTCCTATAAGTTCAATCAATTAACCTATTCCATCTTTTATTATCCCGCAGGCAGCAGTAATATCTTTTGAAGAAATATTTAACGGTGGCGCGATCCGCATGCAGTGAGGTGCGAACAAGAACCAGTCTGTCAGCACTCCATTGGCAATGCAATGTTCAATTGTTTTCTTATTGATCTCCTCTGAGGAAAATTCTACCGCAATTAATAATCCATTCGTACGCAGGGCAATTATTTTATCATGCTTCAACAACTGGCGGAATAACGCTTCTTTCTTTTTTACTTTTTCAACAATATTCTTTTTCAACAATACTTTAAATGAGGCAAGTCCCGCGGCACAGCAAACCGGATGCCCGCCGAATGTTGTAATATGCCCGAGAGTCGGATCGGAGGAAAGGTTACGCATTACTTGTCTTTCTGCGATGAATGCCCCCAATGGCATGCCACCACCCAACGCTTTTCCCAGCAATAAAATATCGGGCACAATGTTGTATTGTTCAAATGCCCATAATGTGCCGCATCTGCCGAAGCCACACTGTATTTCATCAAGAATGAGTAACGCTCCTGTTTCATTGCATTTTTTACGTACCGCCTGCATCCATTCCACTGAAGGCGCAAATACACCTCTTTCAGCCTGTATGGTTTCCAATACTACACAGGCAGTATGTTTATTCACAGCATCCAGGGAATCAAAAGAATTGTGCTCAAGGTGAGAAATACCAGGCAACAGCGGCCTGAATTCATTGCGCCAGAACTCATCGCCCAACAGACTCAGCGCGCCCTGGGTAGAACCGTGATAACTTTTATTAAAGCAAATGATCTCTGTTCTCCCGGTTGCTTTTTTCGCAAGCTTCATAGCACCCTCCACGGCTTCCGCTCCTGAATTAGTAAAATAAACCGAGTTGAGCGAGGCTGGTAAATGTTCTGCCAGCAGGGTGGCATAATGTACCTGTGGCGATTCGATCATTTCCCCATACACCAGCACGTGCATGTAATCATTTAATTGCTTTTTTATTGCTTTGATAACTGAATGATGGCAGTGCCCAATGTTACACACGCTGATGCCCGCGATCAGATCTATATATTCCTTACCATCATCATCCCAAATCCTGCTGCCTTCCGCTTTCTTTACATGGATGGCCAGTGGCGCTTCAGAAGTTTGTGCTACGTGTTGCTGAAAAAGTCGTCGTGTATCCATGTTTTCACGCAAAGCCGCAAAGGTAGGCAAAGGAACATAAGGAGGTTTAATTATCATTTGCCTCTTTACCTACCTTTGCGGCTTAGCCTAAAATTTTAATCAGCACTCATGGCACTTATACTTCCTGTAGAAGGTATCTACCCCCAATTCGGCGACAACAATTTTATCGCCCCCAATGCTACTGTTGTGGGAGATGTCCAAACGGGATCGGATTGCAGTATCTGGTTCAATGCCGTGGTCCGGGGAGACGTGAACAGCATCCGGATGGGCAATAAGGTGAATGTCCAGGATGGCGCTGTGATACACTGCACGTATGAGAAAACAAAAACGATCATAGGCAATAATGTGTCAATAGGCCACAATGCAATTGTGCATGGCTGTACCGTGCACGACGACGTGCTGATCGGAATGGGCGCTATAGTAATGGACAACGCGGAAATAGGGAGCCATTCCATCATTGCAGCCGGCGCAGTGGTGCTGGAAGGCACTAAAGTGGAAGAAGGGAGTATTTATGCCGGGGTACCCGCAAAAAAAGTTAAGAACATCTCCAAAGAACTGGTAAGCGGGGAGATAAACCGCATCGCGGATAATTACGTAAAATACGCTGGCTGGTTTAAAGATATCTGACCCCTATTGCATTTCCGGGATAATAATATTAGTTTTAATAACGTTCTTACAGGAGATACCAGCACCTATGAAAACACTTCTTAAGCTACTTGCAGGCCTGGCCTGCATTATGATCATATTCTCAGGCTCATCCTGCCGGGTCTGGCACAATACATTCGGACCTAAATACGGATGTCCGGCCAACGGCAAAGCATTTGGCGCAGAAAGAATACTGAGTGGTGAAAAGCCACCAAAGACTAAGAAATTCAGGGTTTAGCAAACCTTATTGTATACCCATAATCCGTATTTATGAGCCTAACGCTACGTACCGACTTCGGCTGTACCGAAGCAATTATAGATGATGATTGCGGCCTGAAAAGATTTTACCAGGTTGCCGATATTCTGTCGGATGATCTCCAGATTAAATTTATCCGCAAGGAAGATGATTTTGACACCCTCACCTGGGATTTTTTATTTAAAAATCATGTGCTGACACTTCACTATAATATTTATACCGGTATTTCCATTTACCCGGTAAAGTTCCGGGAAGCGCCACGAAAAGACAACAACGCTGTAGTGGAAGTAGCCAGGTTTTTAGAGACTAAATTACTGGTGCATTCAGCACGGAGATTTTTGTCCTAATATTTCTGATCGAAGCTTTCAAGAATGTTCCAGTAACTGATATATCTTTCAGCAGGTAAACGGCCCTCTTCCAGGGCTTTTTTTATTGCACAACCCGGCTCGTTGATGTGCAGGCAGTCATTAAACTGGCAATTATTTAATAACGCACGCATTTCAGGAAAATAATGCGATAATTCCTGTTTGCTGATGCTGACGATTCCAAACTCACGCATTCCTGGTGTATCGATTAATCTTCCACCACCGGGCAAATCAAACATTTCAGCAAATGTAGTCGTATGCATTCCCTTTCCGCTCCAGCCACTGACATCCTGTGTTTTTATATGAAAAGAAGGAAACATTTTATTGATGAATGACGATTTACCCACACCGGAATGCCCGCTCATCAACGTGGTTTTATTTTTAAGCAACTGTTTTATTTCCTCAAGTCCCTCATTTTTCTCAACACTGGTTTTTAGCACAGTGTAGCCGATATCCGTGTATATTTTTTTTAATTCTTCAAATTTGTCCAGTTCTTTTTTCCCGTAAATATCCGATTTGTTGAAAATAATGATCGCTGGCACATGGTAAGCTTCGCAGGTCACGAGGAACCTGTCTATAAATCCCTGTGATGTGCGCGGATTTTTTAGTGTAGCAAACATCAGCGACTGATCTAGATTTGCCGCAATAATATGGTGATGCATTTTATGTGCGGGGGATTGCCGGGTAATATAATTTCTCCTGCTGTATATTTCAGCTATCATGCCGGTATTATCAGCATCATTTTCGAGCACCATATCCACTTCATCACCCACTGCCAGCGGGTTGGTGGAAGTAATGCCATCTATCTTGAATATGCCCCTGATGCGTGCATTGTAAAATTTCCCTTCATCTGTTTTAGTAACGTACCAGGAACCTGTCGATTTGTAAACGGTGGCTTTCATTGCTTGGTGAAGGTCAGGGAAACTTTTTAAACACGGAATATCTTAATAATATTTCCATCAGCAGAAACAACGCGGCGGCGATAGCAAATGGCAGGTATTTTTCCGTAAATCTTTTAAGCGAAGTGATCTCCACGGTAGATTTTTCAAGCTTGTTTATTTCTGAATAAATATTCTGCAGGCTTGCATTGTCGCGGGCGCGGAAATACAAGCCCCCTGTTTCTAATGCTATCCCGCGTAATAAGTTTTCATTCACATTTATTTGCTGCTTTTGCATGGTCACTTCACCAGTTTCATTTTGTACCGGAGTTTCGGCAAAACCTTCGCTTGCCATACCGATAGTATATACTTTAATACCTACTGATTTCGCAATTTCTTTTGCCGCGAGCGGATCGATCCTGCCCCCCTGGTCCTCACCATCGGTAAGCAATATCACTATCCGGCTTTTGGCCTTGCTGTCGCGCAGCCTTTCAACACTCGTGGCCAGGCCATCACCGATAGCCGTTCCATCAGCCAGCAAACCTGTCTGCGCGTTCAAGATCTGGGCCTTGAGCGTGTTCCTGTCCATTGTAATCGGGGAAGCGGTAAAACTTTCTCCGGCGAATATCACCAACCCAATCCTGTCGGTGGGTCTTCTGTCCACAAATGACGCAGCTACCTGTTTCATCGCTTCCAGCCGGTTTGGGGTAAAATCCTGCGCAAGCATGCTACCACTGACATCCATGCAAAGCATGATGTCGATGCCTTCGCCACTCACCATTTCTTCATCGTTACGTATTTGTGGACGGGCAAGGATAGTTATTAAACAGGCTATGGCGAGAAGTCTTAAAATAAATGGCAGGTGACGGAGCGATGTTTTCCAGGAACTTGTTTCACCGAAAGATCTAACCGAAGAAATAAGCATGGAAGCCTGACGCTTGCTATTGGTGAGCACGTACCACCATACCATTAATGGGATGATTCCCAGCAGCGCAAATGCAGCGGGAAAGGCAAATTTAATATTGTTGAGCCAGTTATACAGCACTTCCGGAATAATTATTTAAAAGATCAATGGATGAACGTACTACGTCAAGATTATGAATGTTGTCTTCTTCAGATGGGCGGTATTTAGCGAATTTTACAAAATCACTCATGCGTAAGGATTGTATCAGGCTGCTGAAAGGTTTCTGCGGCAGATTCATCGCTGTCAGCTGAAGAATAAGCTCTTCATTTGTTCTTTCAAAAGTGGAGATCCCAAATTTTCCGGAAACATATTTTCTTAAAATATCATTCATTTCCGTGTAATATATTTTTTCATTTCCGTCTGGCACACCTTTCTTTTTTAATTCTTCCAGCGCATTCATCGCCTCTTCATAGGCTGATATGCTGGTGATATTATTTTTAACAAACCGAACTGGAACTTTTGTCATTCTTCGACAAAGAAAAACGAGCAACGCCAGCGACACAAGCGAAACAGCGAATATGATCCAGGGAATGTATTTTAACGCGGGATCCTCAACAACTATGATGTCTTTAATATCATGATAATCTTCCCTGGGATCGAAAGAGATAAACGTTACATCTATACTTAGAGAATCCGAATAATACGGTTTTCCTCCTACGGTCACTTCAAAGGGCGGGATAGTCCATCTTCCTGAATCAAAACTGGTAATGGTCAGTACCAGCGTGATCTTTTTGCCATCGATGTTTGCGACCGTATCTGCCGGTGATCTTTTTATTACCTCGAAATGTTCAATAGAATCCGAAGGGAACCAGCTTACCTCTGCGCCAATTGGCACGTAGGCATCTATAGTAAGCGATACCGTTTCCCCGATTAAAATTTTATCCCGGCTGACGCCTGCTTTAATATTTACCTGCGCCGAAAGCGCACAGGTAAATATTAAAAAAATAAAAACTAAAATATATGTCCCCCCGTGCTTCATTGTCATTTCCTGTCAGTTCCTGCTGGAAAAAAATTTCTTCAGCACTTTTACGTAATCTTCATCTGTGCGGATATGCAGCAGATCGCTGCCGGCCTTGAGAAAAAAATTTTTGCAGGTTTCGGTCCACGCAAAAAAATTGTTATGGTAATCCTGTCTTATCAGTATATCATTGCTGTCTATCCATTTTCTCGTGCCGCTTTCTGCGTCTTCTATTTCTATCAGCCCGATTGCGGGTAGCTCCATGTCCATTTTATCATACACTTTTACTCCAATGATATCATGCTTTTTTCCTGCTACTTTCAGGGCGTCTTCAAAATGATCATCGATAAAATCACTCAGCACGAATGCGATGCATCTCTGTTTGGTGGTATTATTAAATCTTCTGAATGCCTCCGTAAGGTTTGTTCCTTTTCCTGTTGGGGCGAATGTGAGCAGTTCCCTTACAATATACAGCACATGATCACGGCCTTTCTTGGGAGGAATAAATTTTTCAATTTTATCACTGAACAATATTAACCCCACTTTATCATTATTGCTGATGGCCGAAAAAGCAATTACCGCTCCGATTTCATTAACGATGTCTTTTTTCCGGGCGTAAGTAGTTCCGAACAGCGAGCTCGCGCTGACATCTACCAGCAGCATTACGGTTAGTTCCCTCTCTTCTTCAAACACCTTGCTGAAGGGATGATTAAAACGTGCGGAAACGTTCCAGTCTATGAACCTGATATCGTCACCAGGATTATATTCCCTGACCTCTTTAAACAGCATTCCCCTTCCCTTAAAGGCGCTGTGGTATTCTCCCGTAAAGATGTGCCTTGTGAGCTTTTTGCTTTTAATTTCCAGCTCACGGACTTTTTTTAATATTTCAGCAGTGGTCAGCATCTGTTATGGTACAGGAATTATTTTGAGGATTTCATCCACCACGTGTTCCGTTGTAATATTTTCAGCTTCGGCCTCATACGTCAGACCGATCCTGTGGCGCATTACATCCTTGCAGATGCTTCTTACATCTTCAGGGATCACATAGCCCCGTTTATTTAAAAAGGCGTGTGCTTTTGCGGCGATGGCCAGGTTGATGCTGGCTCTTGGAGAGACGCCATAGGCTATCAGTAATTTTAATTTATCAAGTTTGTACTGGTCGGGGTATCTCGTTGCGAAAACAATGTCGAGTATATAGTTTTCGATCTTGTCGTCCATATATACCTCCCGTACGAGGTCCCTGGCCTGCAATACTTCCTGTATGGTCACCACGGGTTTCACTTCCGGAGCCTTCAATCCCTGTACATTCTGCCTGAGTATGAGCTGCTCCTCCTGCTTTGTAGGATAGCCGACGATCACTTTCATCAGAAACCGGTCCTGCTGCGCCTCCGGAAGCGGGTAGGTACCTTCCTGCTCCAGGGGGTTCTGCGTGGCCAGCACCAAAAATGGCTGGTCCAGCGGAAAGGTCTGATCGCCGATCGTTACCTGCCTTTCCTGCATGGCTTCCAGCAATGCGCTCTGCACTTTTGCCGGGGCACGGTTGATTTCATCTGCAAGAATAAAATTGGCGAATATGGGGCCCTTACGGACCATAAATTCATTTTTCTGCTGGTTGTAGATCATTGTACCTATTACATCAGCGGGCAGCAGGTCCGGCGTAAATTGTATCCTGCTGAATTTGGCCTGTATGGCCATCGCCAGGGACTTAATCGTGAGGGTTTTTGCCAGCCCCGGAACGCCCTCTAGCAGGATGTGACCGTTGGTGAGCATTCCGATCATCAGTCTGTCGAGCATGGTATATTGCCCTATAATGACTTTCCCCACTTCCCCTCTGAGCCTGTCGATAAATCCGCTTTGCTGCTGAATACGTTCATTTAATTCTTGGATGTCGCCGGCCGTAAACCCCATATATACATTAGTTATTTATGCAAAATACGAACAAAGGCAGTGCAAGATGTCTGCCAGAGTGATAAAAGGCTTTTATTGCAATAAATACGTGAAATTTGTGTTTAATATAAAAAGTGAATTATTATGAAAAAAGCTATCCTGATAGCAGTGGGGTTGATAGGGCTTGCTGTTGCGGCCTGTAAAAAAGATGACAATGGCAAAAGCGCCACAATTGCGCAGCTGCTGACCTCCTCGACCTGGAAATACGACACTATTATGATTGACCTGGATAAAAATGGCACCGCTGATACGCCTGTGCCTGCCGGTTATATTCCAGCTTGTCAGTTAGATAATACTATTACGTTTAAGTCTGATCTGACGGGCATCACGGATGAAGGCGCAACAAAATGCAATGATTCGCTTCCGCAATCCACTCCTTTTACCTGGGCATTAAAAAATGGCGATTCAACCTTAACGATTGTAGGCAATTCTGACGTTCAGCTGAATGGTGATATTTTCATTAAGAAAATCACCAATACATCCATGGTGCTGATTAAAAACATCACCTTCACTAATCCGATCACCATCAATGCGAACGCGATCATTACTTTAAAGAAATAATCAGGAAAGATATTTTCCGACTATAGGCATCCTTCTTCCCACACCGAAAGCTTTGCGGCTGATTCTGATGATCGGGCAGAACTGGTTCCTTTTATATTCATTCGTATTGACCATTTTAAGTATGCGGGCAACGAGTGCCTGGTCTACTCCCGTTGCAATAATTTCGGAAGGGCCCTTCCTGTTTTCAATATATTGATACAACACTTTGTCGAGCACGTCATACTCAGGAAGGCTGTCACTGTCTTTTTGCCCGGGCCGGAGCTCAGCGGAAGGCGGCTTGGCAATTATATTTACGGGAATAATTTCCTTAGTGCGATTAATGTATTTTGCGAGGGCGAACACCTGCGTTTTGTACACATCCCCCAGCACGCTTAGTCCCCCCGCCATGTCGCCATACAACGTTCCATAACCTGTAGCAAGTTCACTTTTGTTTGATGTGTTGAGCAAAATATATCCGAATTTATTGGCGATGGCCATCAGTAGGTTGCCGCGGGTACGGCTCTGAATATTTTCTTCCGCGATGCTAAAGGGAAGGTCATTGAATACAGGCTTCAGTTCTTTTAAAAATGCATCATATACATTTTTTATGGGAATGATGTCGTAAGGGTTCTGAAGCGTATTGCTCAGTTGCACTGCATCTTCCACGGAATGATCCGAAGAATATTGAGAGGGCATTAAAATGGCACGGACATTTTCAGCGCCCAGTGCATCGCATGCGATAGCCATTGTCACTGCGCTGTCAATGCCTCCCGATGAACCGAGTATCGCCTTTGTAAAACCCATTTTACGGAAGTAGTCCTTTATTCCGAGTTTCAGTGCGCTGTATATCTGTCCTAAGTTATCATCTGGCTGCACAGGCGCTCCGGAGGATTTTAAATTATCCGTATCTACAATGGCAAAGTCCTCTTCAAAATATTTCATTTCCTTAACGATAGATCCTTTCTTATCAAGGACCAGGCTGCCACCGTCAAAAACAATTTCTGTCTGTGATCCCACAGTGTTGCAATACACTATGGGAATTTCATACTTTAATACGTTAGCGCGGATCACTTCCCTGCGGTCATCATCGTGATCATAATCGAATGGAGAAGCAGAAATATTGATCATGATATCCGGGTTCTGTTTGATCAGCTTATCCATAGGTGCGCTCCTGTAAAGCGGCTTGTCGCTCAGATTCCAGAGATCTTCGCAGATAGTGAGGGCAATACGGATATTGTTAAACTCCACTACATTCCATTCGAACGAGGGTTCGAAATAACGATACTCGTCAAAGACATCATAAGTAGGCAAAAGCGTTTTATGAACGATAGCTTTTACTTCCCTTTTATGTAATACCCAGGCTGCATTAAACAGGTTCTTTCCTTCACTGGAAGAATTACGGACAGGACATCCGACGATCACGCCTATGTTTTCGGTTTTGTCTTTGATCACATCGATCGCCTGGTAGCATTTATTAATGAAATCGTTAAATTCGAGAAAATCACGGGGCGGATATCCGCACACGCATAATTCGGAAAACACCACCAGCTCTGCTCCCTGCCCAACGGCCTCTTCTATGCCGGCGAGTATTTTTTGTATGTTGTGTTCAAAGTTGCCGATGTGATAATTCTGCTGTGCCAGTGCTATCTTCATTCTGCAAATTTCGTACTTTTCAAAAATGAAACACACGTTTTTTATCCTGATATCCTTTTTGTTCTTTTTGTCATCCTGTAAATCCCGCAAAGGTCCCGATGTTTCCGCTGTAAATGCCAGCCTGACCACTGAACGTTTTGAAAAGGATTTCTTTGCCCTGGATACCAACGACCTTTCACATTCATTGGATGCTTTATACAGGAAATATCCAGGGTTCTCAGCAGATTTTGCACAGCACATACTGGGTCTTCCACCGGCTGCTGATTCTGCGGATAAAGTAATGACGGCAATAAAACAATTTCTTCACGATTACCGGCCGGTATATGATTCAGTGGAACACAAATTTCCCGACCTGGAAAATGCCCGGGAGGAAATCAGGCAGGGACTAAAACACGTGAAATACTATTTTCCCTCTTATAAATTACCCACAAAGTTTATCACTTTCATTGGTCCGATGGATGCTTTTTTCCAGGCATCCACCGGTTCCTATGGAGATGCAATTATTACAGATGGGCTGGCTGCCGGGCTGCAATTGCACATGGGCGCTGGTTTTTCCATGTACAATAGTGAGATGGGCCTGGCATTATATCCTCTCTATATTTCAAGAAAATTTGCTCCGGAATACATTCCGGTAAATGCCATCAAAAATATTATTGATGATCTTTTTCCTGACCAGAGCGGCGATAAAACACTTATCGAACAGGTAGTAGAAAAAGGAAAACGGATCTATTTACTCGACAGGTTCATGCCTGCCACTCCGGATACATTGAAAATTGGATATACTGAAAAACAACTGAAGGGATGTTTTAATAATGAAGGATTGATCTGGAATTATTTTGTTACCAATAGCTTAATATTCAACAATGATCCTTCACTAATAAAAAACTATATAGGCGATTCGCCCAACACCCCTGAATTCGGAGAAGGCGCACCGGGCTATATCGGCTTGTTTACCGGCTGGCGCATTGTGGAAAAATACATGGATAAACACAATGCCGTTACATTAGCTGACCTGATGAAGACAAACCCAAAGAGACTATTCGAAGAAAGTGGTTACCGGCCGAAATAAAGCAGCATAAAATCAGGTCAATTCTCTCAGCTTTTATCCGTTGATCCTTGATTTTAACAGATTACGCGCTTCCTGTCGTTCCTCGGCATCTTTAAATGATTCTGTGGGCACCAGAAAAAAAGATCTCGGGTCAAAATACAGGTAAAAAAAACATGGGCTTTCCACAAATTTACTAAAGACTTCCCAGGGCCATCTTTTTTCCCCGCGACTGGTTTTAAGCAGTACATACTGGTCTTCGAAGTCCATACTGAAGCTGTCCAGGAAAGTATGAGAGCGTTTATAAATACTTAGCGGCAGAATTCTCCACACTACCAGCATCAGCGCGAACCATAAAAAAGAGAAGATCAGGAAGGAAAGCGGCTGAATGATCCTGAAATACAACAGTATGGCGGATCCTATGGCGAATACGTTTATAAGAATCAGCATTATCCTGATTTCCGGCCTCGTTAGAAAATGATAGCGAAGCGCCTGGATCACCTGTTTTTTATCATATGTAAAACTTACCGTCATGAGGTGCAATATACTTAACGGTGTTAATGAATATCCGAGTATGAAAAACTTTCTGCATTTTTGCAAGGATCAATAGTCAATGCATGACGAACAACGTTTACCAGTCGTTGATAAATAGAAAAAGCCAGGCTCAGAAATCATTCGCCGTACTCATAGACCCAGATAAGGTTTCCATGGATGGTATTGATAAACTTTGCCGCAAAGCAGTTGACACGCATGTTGATTATTTACTGGTAGGTGGCAGCCTGGTGATCTCCAACCACCTTGATGAGGTAATACGCCAGATCAAAAAAAACTGTAGCATTCCTGTCATTCTTTTTCCGGGAAGTCCTTCACAGATATCCATATATGCGGATGCCCTGCTGTACCTGTCACTTATTTCCGGAAGGAACCCAGATTTGTTAATTGGCCAGCATGTGATCTCGGCTCCATTTGTAAAAAAAAGCGGTGTGGAGATCATCTCAACCGGCTATATGGTCATTGACGGAGGTGCACCCACAACGGTATCCTACATCAGCAATACCCTTCCCCTGCCTTCAGATAAGAATGAGATCGCCCTGTGCACGGCCATGGCCGGAGAAATGCTGGGAATGAAAATTATCTACCTGGATGCCGGCAGCGGGGCCAGGAAACCAGTCACTGAAAGCATGATTGGCGCAGTTGCCGGGCATATTTCCGTTCCACTGATCGTTGGCGGAGGCATTACCGATCCGGAGAAAGCCTATCTCAATTGTAAAGCAGGCGCGGATCTCGTAGTTATCGGCAATGCCATAGAGAAAGACCCTTCTCTGATCGCGGAAATGTCCTCGGCGGTACATATGATCTCCTTAAAGGAAACCTGATGCCGGAAAACTTAAAAAAAAAATACTCCCTCGTCTGGAAAATATATTTACTTTGCAGAGCTAAAAGTTTTATTCAAAGCATATTTTAATTGTGAAATGCAAAAAAAACCTGCCAATATAATCGCTGATGTAGCCATTGCGGCCGCTTCCATGCGTAGGTTTTTCCCTGTACAGCCATGTGCAGTTTTTTTCGTTAGCCCCGTTCCCGTCAGGGTACGACGTTGATACCACCACGACCATACCGGGCTTATGCCATATCCTGACCAACCATTCAGGTAACAGGCGATCATTTTTCATTATTTCACATTTTCACGAATGAACCAGGATCAGGATTTTCAGATATTAATCGCAGACCAGACACACGAAGGATTCGCACAGATCATCTGTGATGAAATGGCCTCATCCGCCGCAGCCCGGGGTACCGGTATTGCCAGGCGCAGCCCCGAATACATAAAACAAAAAATGCAGGAAGGCAAAGCTGTTATCGCTTTTACAAAAGATGGCGTGTGGGCAGGGTTTTGTTATATCGAAACCTGGAGCCATGGCGACTATGTCGCCAACTCAGGACTTATCGTCGCTCCGCCATTCAGAAAAGGAGGCCTTGCAAAAAAGATCAAAAAGAAAATATTCGGGCTCAGCAGAACTAAATATCCGGATTCAAAAATATTTGGACTCACCACCGGGCTGGCAGTAATGAAAATCAATTCCGAACTAGGCTATGAACCCGTAACCTATTCCGAGCTGACACAGGATGAAGCTTTCTGGAGCGGCTGTAAAAGTTGCGTAAACTATGACATTCTGATGAGTAAAGACAGAAAAAACTGTCTATGTACCGGTATGCTTTACGATCCTAAAGATCATTACGAACCTGCAGAAACAACAGAAGATTTCAAGCAGCACTCAAAACTGTATGAACGCTTCATGCGTATCAAACTCAGCAGGCTGCTGCAATTATTCAGGAAAAAAGAAAGCACGTCTGGAAATAAATTACAGATGAAAACATTCAGGATTATTTAACAATTTTTCTCTTTTTAATATTCTCAGATATGTCTTCCAGTAAAGTTGTTTTAGGTTTCAGTGGCGGCCTCGACACTTCCTATTGTGTAAAATACTTGCATGAAGATCTTGGCTATGAGGTGCACAGCATCACAGTGAACACCGGTGGTTTCAGCCCTGCTGAATTAAACCAGATTGAAGAGCACGCTTACAGGCTCGGTGTTAAATCACATGTCTCGGTTAATGCCGTGAAAACATATTACGATTCAATAATTAAATATTTAATATTCGGCAACGTTTTAAAGAACAACACTTATCCTTTAAGTGTCAGCGCAGAGCGACTCAGCCAGGCTTTGCATATCGCTGACCATGTAAAGGAAATCAATGCCGTTGCAGTGGCACATGGCAGCACCGGAGCAGGCAATGACCAGGTAAGGTTTGACATGATTTTTAATATCATGATACCCGGCATTGAAATTCTCACCCCTATCAGGGATCTGAAATTAAGCCGTGAAGAGGAGATCGCTTACCTGAAGGCCAAAGGCGTTGACATGAACTTCAGCAAGTCGATGTATTCAATTAATAAAGGTTTGTGGGGAACCAGTGTCGGCGGAAAGGAAACACTTTCTTCCAGAGGAATGCTGCCCGAAGAAGCATGGCCCACACCACTCACCAGCAATGGCTCCGAAGAAATAAAGCTGGGTTTCATAAAAGGCGAGTTGAAAAAAATAAATAATAAAGATTTCCATCATCCAAGTGAAGCGATACAACATTTGCAAACCATAGCCGGCGCATATGCTATTGGCAGGGACATCCATATCGGCGACACCATTATCGGCATCAAGGGCCGTGTGGGTTTTGAAGCAGCAGCACCAATGGTGATAATTAAGGCCCATCATGCACTTGAAAAACATACACTTACAAAATGGCAGCTTACCTGGAAAGACCAGCTCTCGCAGTTCTACGGTAACTGGCTGCATGAAGGGCAAATACTTGATCCGGTGATGAGAGACATTGAAGCCTACCTTGAGAGTTCACAGCGCAACGTAACCGGAGATGTATTTGTGCAGCTGATGCCCTACAGGTTTACCATCACCGGCATAGAATCACCATACGACCTGATGAATAGTAAATTCGGAAAGTATGGTGAGATGAACAATGGCTGGTCGGGAGAAGATGTACGCGGGTTCAGCAAAATATTCGGCAACCAGACAATGATCTATCACCAGGTAAAAGAAGATGCAAATGGCAAAACTTAAAGTAGGAATAGCAGGAGGAGCAGGATACACCGGCGGTGAGCTGGTTAGGATACTCATCAATCATCCCGGCGTTGACATCTCTTTTGTCAATAGTAAAAGCAATGAGGGCAATCCCGTACGTAAAGTGCATTGCGATCTTGCAGGAGAAACGGATATTTTATTTACCGCTGATCTCAGCCAGGACATTGATGTATTATTTCTGTGCGTGGGCCACGGCGAAGCAAAAAAGTTTTTAAACAACAATAAGATCAGCGGCAATATCAGGATCATAGATCTTTCACAGGATTTCAGGTTAAGTGATACCGCAATTACCGGTCAGCGTGAATTTGTATATGGCCTTCCGGAATTAAACAGGGAACAGATCAGATTAGCAAAAAACATTGCAAATCCCGGCTGCTTCGCGACAGCTATACAACTGGGATTACTTCCGCTGGCAAAGGCGGGACTTCTAAAACCAGTTTATACCACAGGGATCACTGGATCAACGGGAGCGGGACAGGGCTTGTCCTCTTCTTCGCATTTCTCCTGGAGATCCAATAATATTCAGGCATATAAAACACTTGCCCATCAGCATGTAGATGAAATACTTCAATCACTCGACTATTTACAGAACGGATTTTCCGCCGCAGGCGAAACACTAAACTTTATTCCGTGGCGCGGCGATTTTACCAGGGGTATATTCATCAGCTCACAAATGGATACCACGTTAAGCGAAACAGAACTGAATAATTTATACAAAGACTATTACAACGGCCATCCCTTTATGTACATAAGCGAAGAACCAATATTTTTAAAACAAGTGGTGAACACGAATAAATGCCTGGTTCAGATTGAAAAATCCGGCGGCAAAATGGTCGTTCACACTATAATGGACAACCTGGTAAAGGGAGCTTCCGGACAGGCAGTTCAGAATATGAACCTGATGTTTGGGCTTAAGGAAACAGAGGGACTTAAACTGAAGGCAACCGCATTTTAAAATAACGGCATGAAACTATTCGACGTATACCCACTCAATGACATCACTATTACCAAAGCGAAAGGCTCATATGTATGGGACGACCAGGGACAGCAATATCTTGACATGTATGGAGGCCATGCGGTGATCTCTATCGGCCACACGCATCCGCATTATGTTCAACGCATCACCGACCAGCTAAAGCAGGTTGGTTTTTATTCTAATTCCATAAAGATTCCCCTGCAAGAAGAACTTGCCCGGAAGCTCGGCAAAGTGAGCGGAAAAACAGACTACCAGTTATTTTTGTGCAATTCTGGCGCCGAGGCAAACGAAAACGCCTTTAAACTGGCTTCTTTCTACAATGGAAGGAAAAAAATAATTGCATTTAGCAAATCGTTTCACGGCAGAACTTCTCTCGCTGTGGCGGCAACAGACAATCCATCTATTATAGCGCCGGTTAATGAAACGGGAAATATTATTTTTTCACCGTTCAATGATATTGATTCGCTGAATAAGATTTTTACTGACTATGGAAAAGGGATTTCTTCCGTGATCATTGAAGGCATACAGGGAGTGGGCGGAATCAACGTGGCCTCGGATGAATTTTTACAGCGCATCAGGATATTATGCGATGACTATAATGCAGTGTTCATTGCGGATAGCGTTCAATGCGGCTATGGTCGCTCGGGTGAATTCTTTTCCCACGATCATTCCGGCGTGAGTGCGGATATCTACACAATGGCGAAAGGCATGGGCAATGGTTTTCCGGTTGCAGGCATTATCATCGCCCCAAAAATTCATGCAAAACATGGCATGCTGGGCACTACCTTCGGTGGCAACCACCTTGCCTGCGCCGCTGCACTGGCCGTTCTGGAAGTGATAGAAGAAGAAAAACTGATTGCTAACGCCGCAACAGTAGGGGAATACCTGATGAATGAATTAAAACAGATCGATGTGCTGCAAAATGTTCGCGGACGGGGATTAATGATCGGTTTTGATGTGCCTGCCGGATTAAAAGATCTGCGTAAAAACCTATTGTGGAATTATAAAGTATTTACCGGAGAGGCCAAACCAAATGTTATACGGTTATTACCTTCGCTGGCATTACGCAAAAAAGATGCTGATGAATTTTTGGAAGCCATAAAAGAAGAAATTTACCAGGAACACAAATAACATTTTTAAAACAAATGAAAAATTTCATTTCCGTTCATGATGCAGGAGACATTAATGCGCTGGTAAAAAAAGCGCTTGCTTATAAAGCCGATCCCCTGCTGCACAATCATCTCGGTAAAAATAAAAGAATAGGATTATTATTCCTTAATCCCAGCATGCGCACGCGCCTGAGTACACAGATAGCGGCGCAAAACCTCGGTATGGAAGCGATTGTATTTAATGTTTCCCAGGATGGATGGTCGCTTGAATTTGAAGAAGAAGCGATCATGAGTGGAACAACTGTCGAACATGTAAAAGATGCCGCGCCCATTCTCGGTAAATATTTTGATATCCTGTGTGTGCGCACCTTTCCTTCATTAAAAAACAAACAGGAAGATTACAGTGAATTATATATTCACCAATTTATCAGGTACACCGGCGTGCCGGTGGTTAGCCTGGAAAGCGCCACTTTGCATCCGCTGCAGAGCCTGACAGACGTGATCACTATTAAGGAGAACCTGGGAGGTATTAAAAAGCCAAAGATCGTGCTCACCTGGGCGCCGCATGTAAAACCGCTCCCGCAATGTGTGGCCAACAGTTTTTCGCAATGGATAAATGCCTGGGGACAGGCTGATTTTATAATCACGCATCCCGAAGATTATGAACTTGACAAGCAGTTCACCAACGGAGCCACCATCACTTTAAACCAGGAAGAAGCGCTGAGCGATGCGGATTTCGTGTATGTAAAGAACTGGAGCACTTATGAAGATTACGGCAGGATATACTGTAATGATCCGGAATGGATGATGACCAATAAAAAATTAGCGATCACCAATAATGCGAAATTGATGCATTGCCTTCCGGTGAGAAGAAATGTGGAGCTCAGCGATGAGATCCTTGATGGACCTAACAGTTTGGTGACGCAGCAGGCTGCTAACCGCGTATGGGCAGCACAGGCAGTGCTGGCAGAAATATTACATAATAATGGATAAACTGTTCGTTATAAAAATAGGGGGGAATATCATAGACGATGAAGCCGGGCTTACATCGTTCCTCAAAGATTTTTCTTCAATAAAAGAAAAGAAAATACTTGTTCATGGAGGCGGCAAACTGGCTACACGCCTTGCTTCGCAAATGGGAATCGAACAGCAGCTGATTGACGGAAGACGAATAACGGATGCAGAAACGCTGAAGATCGTGACGATGGTATACGCCGGGTATATCAATAAAAATATAGTGGCACAATTGCAATGCCTGGGATGCAACGCCATCGGATTAACAGGTGCAGATGGCAACACTATAACCGCGCATAAAAGAATTAAGGGAGAGATCGATTATGGCTTTGCGGGAGATATAGATACTGTGGATATTTCATTTATCAGTTCGCTGCTAAAAGGCAGCGATCTTGTATTTGCCCCTATTACACATGACAAAAAAGGACAACTGCTGAACACAAATGCCGATACGATAGCACAGGAACTTGCCACAGCAATGAGCGGCCATTATGAAGTGGTATTGATTTATGGATTTGAAAAAGCCGGTGTGCTCATGGACGCTGAAAATGATGAAACGGTAATACCCGAAATTGACCCCGGGTATTATATTGAACTGAAGTCTGCCCGGGTGATCTCCGCCGGAATGATACCGAAGCTGGATAATGCTTTTTCAGCAATTAACAAAGGAGTAAAAAAAGTAGTTATTGGCAAGGCCGGAAATCTTCCACTGCTTATAGACGGGAAATCCGGGACCGCCATAACCAATAGTGAACAGTTATGAACAGTGACATTAAATTTACGCTGCAGTCAGATGCAATTAACCTGTTGAAAGAATTAATTGCCACGCCATCTTTTAGTAAGGAAGAGGATCAGACAGCAGGATTACTGACGAGATTTTTAGGCATCAGAGGTCTTGAACACAGCCGGATAGCCAATAATGTTTTTGCCTTCAACAAACATTATGATGCTTCA
>Ga0209512_1000929_pt1 | contig 40373 bp, 41 predicted proteins | sample frozenSSSSmetaG_FD_184142 | JGI IMG/M metagenome (GOLD analysis project Ga0209512, IMG submission 184142) | Glacier valley bacterial and archeal communities from Borup Fiord, Nunavut, Canada, to study Microbial Dark Matter (Phase II) -... | ecosystem: Environmental > Aquatic > Freshwater > Ice >...
AATAATACTTAAGCAATTGTTATATTATTTGCTTATAGTTACTGAGTAAAAACTATTTTTTTAGTGTCTCAATTTGTTATACATATTTGCCTTTTCCTGGTTTATACGGCTAGGTGCAAGATATCAGACAATGCTTAAAGGCTCACAGATTATAGCATTAGCATTAACACTGACATCATTGCTTGTAGGAATTAGTACAGAAATTGCTTACGCAAAACAGTCCACCGGAGATACAGTAGTTACAGGGGGAGATTATAAATACTCACCTTATACTGATAGTAAATGCGGACGTAAACCATGTCCAGTTATAGGTCCACACGGCAATACTCCACATCCTAATCGTGGAGTTCCAGTCCTGCCAGTTCCTTCTTTCACTTCAACTACTGACCTTAAACTCAACCAACAACTTGAAACAGTCCCTGCGGCAGCGCCAGAAGTTAAATTAGGTGGTGACTAAGTATAACTAAAACGCTTGGTACATATGGCACTGAGAATAACAAAAATAATCTAGATTGTGCGTTAGGCTTACCCCTAACGCACCCTACAACATTTTCTTCAAAAATTCTTGAGCGCGATAGTGCGTTCGCGTAGCGTGTGCTTTACAGCACCCTTAGCAGATGATCGCACTCTGGATTGCTAAGAAACAAACGAGGTATCGCTAACATCCCTTAGTCGGCAAGGTGGTTATCACAATTTGAGACAGAATGATTACTCCAATGCCGTTTACTGTCACCTTAATGCCGATTTACATAACCTTAATCCTAAACACTCCCTATCAGCCGTCGTTATAGCTGACTGATGTACTCAAGAAGACTTGCTTCAGCTTTAAACCATTCTCCAGCTAACCTAAGTTGAGCAAACTGTTTATGCAATGACTTTTCTAGCTCAGCCGCTTCTTTACTGCCACCAACTTGTATTGATTTAATTAACCTTAATATAGCTGGACTGGATGTTTGAAGTGACATCATTCTCCTTGCTAAATTTTTGGCTATACCTATTTTAATGGCGTTACTATCTTCATTGAAAATAAAGTAAACAAAATGAGCTTGATGCGCTAACTTCTCACCATCAAGAGAAAGTGTTCTATTGCCCGGAGTTACAATCAAAGAGTTCGGACTTACCCAAGTTTTAACCCACGCACATACTGCTTGAATGGTTAAGGATTTTTGCGTTCTTATTGTAATAAGTTCTCCTTTAATATTCAATGTAAACTTCTTTGCAGCAGACCTACCCCTATACGGAAGATTGCCGTTATTCGGGAGTTTAGAGCATTCCTCTGAAGATTTACAAAACTTTGTGTACGTATCTGGATACGCAGTGGAAATGTTATATCGCTCTTTATCCTCTGTCGTGACCTCTACCCATCCCCAACCCTTGTATGGGTCAAAAGGATCTTTATCAATATAAATGGTATGCCAGTATCTTCTGCCCATACGCTCATTATGCCCTCACTCTTCCCGAAGCAGCAACTTGACTTTGACACTGACAGGTAGCCGAGTCATCTACGCCCTACCGAGGACTTGGGTTTTAGCGAGCAAAAAATGCTCTTTTTTACTCATTTAATATGTCTTGAAGAAGATATATTGGGCACAGCAAGCAAGCACGCACTATGAGTGTGTGTGTCTGAGCCTGCTGCAACAGTCTAATTACGGCACAGGGGCGGGTCGTCGCTCGAAGGAGAGGCGGCATCGGACATGCAACACCGCGACTCTTTAAGCTTTTACAACATCTAAATTCATGTTGATATAGACGACAGCTTTAATTAATTTCTGTCATCTTTACTGTCTTTTTGCGCTTGAGTAGAGATGTACCAAATCCCGCTAAAATGAAAGTAAATAGCCCTTTTGCCGATGAGGGTTCTGGCACGCTTTGAACGGTTCCACCAGTACTACCAGATGAGGGGTCTGTTACTTGAGTGGTGATATCTAACAGTGCGTTGGTTATATCTGTAGATGAATTTGTCGTATACAATTTTCCACCTGTTTGAGATGATAACTTGGAGAAATAAGAGACAGCAGTAGTATCTCCACCAGGAATGATGCTATAAATTATTGCTGGGTCTACAGCATAAGCCGCATCTACTACATCTTTAGAGGTGTAACCTGTAAATGGCTCTGGGTCGTGCGGAGGAGCATCACTCATTACAATAACAGCCTTTTTAACGCCATTTCTCCACGTACCCAAGCCTTCAGTATTAATTGTCCTAATCAAACCAGAATAAGCAGATTCAGGAGTATCACCGCCACCTCCAATGATAGAACTTAGGCTATTAATCGAATTAGTAATAGCCGTTTTATCTGTAGAGAAAGCTAGGTCTGCATGATAAGGATAACCACCTTGGTCGGGAAAATCTTTATAGTCAGCAACTGCAATGCGATAATCTGTGCCGGAAGCATCTAATTTGTTGAGGATATCTTTAGCTGTAGATTGGACAGTACTAATATACGATTCCATGCTACCTGTGGTGTCGAAGAGAAGTTCAAGGTCAAGTTTAGCAGTGCAATGGCTGCCATCGCTATTTCCACTAATACTATTTTCATTAATAGTTGTATTGGCAGGACAAAAATCCTGCCTCGGCTCTATTTTGTTTTCCCAACCCCATTTGATTCCGTTGTAAATTGTCACTTCTCTTTGATCGCTTTTTGAAGATGTTGTTTCCTCAGCCAAGTAGAGTTGTGCTTCAAAGAAGTTTTCTATACTAGTAGCAAATGGAATAGGGTTATAAGGTCTGTCTTCAAAAGAGTTTTCATCTGCCATACCGATAGTATCGTAATAAGGATTATCTCTTCTTAGACCATTATCGATAAACCAAGTACCAGGTATAATGCCAGGAATTCCAGAACCAAAGTTAGTTCGTACAATTTGAATCCAATGAATTTTATTTTGTCCTGGTTGAGGGTCTGTGGGTGCTGGATGGTAATTTATATTAATCAAAGCACCTATTCCATCATACCTGGGTATATTATTTGGAGGTGGAGCTTCAATACCGCAAGGGTCTTGAGGAGCGCACGCGACATAGTTTTGGATTTCAAAACTACCCATTAATTCTTGTTGGGCTGGCTTAAAATCCCAACCCCAAAAACCTCGCTCAGATAAGACAGACCAGTTAAGGAGTGTTGTGTTAAATGTTTGTGAACCTCCAAGCGGAAGAGGCTCCGTCCATAATCTAGTGCTTACATTTGTCGTGCCATAAACAGTTCTTCCAAAAATATCTTCCGTAACGTAGGATGAAGCACTTTTCCAGTTGGCAGTAGCACCGGGTTGGCTGGGTGTAATGGTAAACGCAACACTTACTTGACCCGTCATTGCAACTATTAGAGCAGACGTAAACCAAGCTATAGAATATTTTCTGAATCGCATTTATTCTAACTCCTTAAATTCTTAATTTTTCAACAAATTATTTCTTTGAAAAAACAGCTAATACCTGCATTCAAATTTCAACATATTAAATTCATGATTCTACAAGACAAAATTCTACCAAAGGCATAGCTACCCAACCAGTCCAAACTTTTTCTAATAATTGTCCCTCTAGCTGTTTCTTCTTCTGCTCTATAACGTGATACACAACCTGGATCTGATATGATGCACCTGGTTGAAGATCAAGAAAGTAATCAAAAGCATTTGCTCCGGTAAAGTAGTGAGGAGATTTCTTAGAAATTGCAAAATCAAGCTGACCACAATCCCAAAACAAGATTCCATCTAAATCACAAACTGCACTTTCTTGGGGTTTAATTAAATGATAATTAGGTATTGTTTCCGCTTCACGTACATGCTTGGTAGGATTACTACCAAAACTAATTTCTTTACCCTCATCACCAATTAGAATTAATTCAAAAGAATCTACTTTGTAAAAGCGAAGAACAGTTGATTGATTATTAGTAATATGAATACGTAGCTTTACATCTGTTCTAGTAACAGTTTGTCTAGCAGGAATATTCAAGACAGATTTTGGCATTTCTACTTTGAATACAATATCATTAACTTCGATGGCAGTATTATCAGTAGATAAGGGATAAACTAAGCGAAGATTGACCCAAGGTGTAGCCAATATCTTTGATCTATTTTCTGATATGGTTGTTTTTTGTCTGAGGTTTGATTCTAAGGCATCTGTGGGTTTATCTTCAGTATTTAAGATAAATCGAAACTGATAAGTATGTGCTTGGAGACCATCAAAACACCAGAAATAATGCATATTATCAGAACTCAGTACATTATTAGGACTGGGAATTTTTAACTGCAGGGAGTTATTTTGCCAGGATAATATTGCATTCAAACGAAAGCCAAAAGAAGATTCAGGTCTAATTTGCAGCCCTCCTGTTTTTTGTTTCTGGCTATTTTCAAGCAATTTATTTGGCTGAGTATTAGTAATAACCTCTTTAGTCACTAAGTATCCCTGTATTATCTGTCCATCTGATGTCACTAGTTCTGGAATAAAGCTTTGAAATAAATTCAGGTGAAAAGGCATTGGAGTATTGTTAATGATAGACACACCCAATTTAATCAAAGCATTAACCCCACTATCTTTTTGTGGGATAGAATAGACACTCATAGGATAGACTAATGGGTGGGGACGAGTAATTTCCATACGCACACCATCCACTTCAAAACCATTTCTATCACTCGATTTATTTAATGTCATATTTACCATCCATATTGCTTAATTGCGACCTCTTCATGCATCCGTAAATTTCCATATTCATATCTTAATCTTACTATCGCAAAAACCTAGTAGAATCCGCAATATATGCTCAGGTATCACCGTTTCAAATATAATTCCATCTACTTCTAAGACATTGTTCTCATTCGATTCAAAAGATGTCATATTGGCTGCTGTTCCCGAAACTATGTCGTCATACGCTGTCAATTATGATGACATATGGCTTAATACCATCGTCCCAGCAAAGAAAGACTAAAGTCACAGCTAAAGCTATCGCTATGAGGTTACACATGGGATTTGTTTGACATGAATGAATAGTAACCATTGGCGCAGTTGTAAGCCTTTTATGACTAAAAATTTATTAGTCGTAGCGTTATTTTCGGAAAAACCTTGTTCTGACTGCTATATCTACTCTGTAGAAAATCTGTGGCGTGAAGAGTGTCGTGGATCTCTAACATTCAATGGTCTTGCTCCCCTGAAACTATGTCTATATTTTCTGCATCCCATAATATGAATACTTCAATTTATGGGCGTATCAATATCTTCAATTCTTTGAGAATATTTTGTAACCGAAAAGTTACTTAAATAAATATGAATTTCACCTAAAGTAAACTGCACTTATCTTGAAGTTTTATCGCCGAAAGTTTACATAATTCAAAAAGATCATGTGAAGTTTCACCATACCCAATGAAAGTTGCTGCTCTTCGTCATCGTGGCACCTTTCAGGGCACGTATCCCAGCAAGCCCAGAATGATATGCTTTAGTCGGGACTTAAGCTCTGTAAGTGTAGCGCGTTTGTAGAGGTAGATATGCTATGTCTACAACTCAAAACCCGATCACCGAAACAGCCTTTTTCCTCTGCTCTGCGGTAACTTCCAGATAGCGCTGCAGGCTCGCCAGGTCATTATGTCCGGAAATTTCCTGGATGTGCCGCAAGGGAATATTAGCAGAGGACATCATAGTTAAAGCTGTCCGCCGGAAACTATGGGTGCTAACTCCCTCCAAACCTACACTCTGACAAGCCGCTTTGAGAATCTTATCAGCCATAGAGCGGGTTAGATGCACGGTGACGCGTCGCATTCCGGAAAACATCTGTCCTGGTTTTGGTGGCTTGTACTCAGCCAAAAACGCTGCTAGTCCCGGCTGGATGTCCACAACACGGGTTTTGAGTTTCACGAGTGGTGGTAGAATAAGCGGAATGTGAGTGTTTGCCCTTTGATATCAGTGGTTTGGAGCGCTAGAGCTTCCGATACCCGACAACCAGTAAAAAGACAGATGCCGAACAGAGCGCGATCGCGTGGGCAAGTAAATCCGTCAGCAAATCGTTGTCCATCTGTACTAGTGTGCTCATATTGCATCAAAATATGATAATCGCGAATAGTGTTTTCTGAAAGGATTTGCATGGAACAGCGTCAATTTGGTTCAATGAAGCGCTCTGTCGCAGTAATCGGTCAAGGAACGTGGAAAATTGATAGTAGCGATAGCTTCGCTGACCTATCGGTACGCGCCTCCGCAATAGCAGCTCTACGCCGAGGAATCGATCTTGGCATGACTCATATCGACACCGCCGAGATGTATGGCATTGCTGAGGATGTAACCGCTGAAGCGATCGCTCTTCGGCGTGATGAGGTTTTCTTAGTCTCCAAAGTTCTTCCCGGAAATGCCTCCAGGAAAGGGACAATCTCTGCTTGTGAGAAATCGCTTGCTCGCTTGAAAACCGATCGCTTGGACTCTTATCTTTTACATTGGCGTGGACAACATCCGTTGCCGGAAACAATCGCCGCATTCGAGCAGCTTCAAGACGAAGGTAAAATACTTTCTTGGGGTGTAAGTAACTTCGATGTGCCTGACCTAGAAGCGGTTTATAAAATCGCCGGTGAGGGTCGTCTCGTCTGTAATCAAGTCCTTTATCATTTGCAAGAACGAGCTATAGAACATGCGGTGATTCCCTGGTGCGAGAAGCACGCTGTTGCTGTGGTTGCTTATAGTCCTTTCGGTCACGACGACTTTCCCCGTCCGCATACAGCCGGAGGTCGCGTACTACAAGAAATCGCTACAGAGCACGACACAACTGCACGAGCAGTTGCGCTGCGGTTCTTGGTACGACAAAAATCACTCTTTACCATCCCTAAAGCATCAAACCCCGAGCACTCCGCTGACAACGCCCTTGCAGGAGAACTTAATCTGACCGCAGCCGAACTCGCTCGAATCGATGAAGCTTTCCCCAGAGGACCTCGTCCCCGCTCACTTCCCATGCTATAAGCCACGGAAATTGCCTGTCAAAATTCCACAAGATACATATAGCACGAACATACGGCAACAGCCAATGAACGAGGAATTTAATCCGCTCAAAAGATTGCAGATACCAATATTAATTACAACAACGGAAACAATAATCACTCCTCACAGTCCTAGTTACTCAAAGAGTGCAATGTGGGGCGGATAGCTCCATACCAAAAAAGCTAAAATGCCCATTTACGTAAATGAGACAGATTAAAATTTACCGATAGTATGCACTTATTATCTAAAGTAGTTCCCATATTCAGCCTTTTGATCGCTGTTTCCTTACCGTGGACATTGGCACAAGCACAAGTCCCCAGTCAAGTCTGTCAAACTTTGTTGAACAACGAGCGCAGTGATATTGACTGGTATCCGTTAAAACCATTGCCAGAAACTGTGGCGACGAATGCGGTGGCGCGTCAACTAGATGAACTAGAAGCGATCGCCGCATCACCCAATTCCTTCGATTTAGCCATACAGCAAAGGTTGGTGATGTGGCTGTTCGAGAAGCCCGATCCAGGCGGGGCTGACACAGGATATCCGGCGCGAATGGATGAATTGCTCAAAATACTACCCACCAGTCAAAAACCTCAACTTACTGCCATTTTAGACCGACTGGCAAATCGCATTGAACGGTTGCCATTGCTGATGCAGGCAGAAATGACTGGTAAATTAGCAGACTATTATCAGCAGTTAGAGGGTACTAACCGCGCCGCTGTTTTTCTCAACCGCGCTCTAGCTTCGGCATTGAAGTCTAACAATGAGCAAGCCCGCACTATTCGATTAACTAAACTCTTGGACACAGCCGTGGATCTTGAACAATCCAAAGCCATTGTCTCACAGTTGCCCCAAATTGAAGCTGCGCTTTCCCGTAGCACTCCAACTTTATCTTTAGCCCGTGCTTATGCGGACACCAACCAATCGCAAAAAGCGCTTAAAATCGCCGAGAGTGTTCCAAAAAACACGCCCACGGGGGAACTCAATTCCGATTTAATCAGGCTGTATCTGCAATTAAATCGGCTTGATCTAGCCAATCTTTATCTCAAGGCATCTCCTCCCGATGATGATGCTCGCTATGGTCGTTTAGTTGCTGCTTATGATCGCGCTAAACTGCCTAAAGAAGCTGACAAACTTTTTAAGGGTGGATTTGATTCATGGCGTCGGGCACTTTATAATGATCGCTTTCTTGACGGCTATCTGAAAGCAGGCGGCAATCCCGATCGCCTTTTTACGGGGCTACCGACGCTTGAGGGAGTCGGAGTCATCGATCTGCGTGCTAAGTATTCATTACGAGCTGCTGGCGAATATCGCCGACGTAATCAGCCTCAAAAAGCCCAAAGAGCGATCGCTCAATTTGTGCAAGTTGTGGCATCTGGAAATGCAGAAGTTGATGTTGAACGCATCTTGATGGCAGCTATCTCCGATGGCAATCGTTTGGAAGCCAAAACAGCTTTTGAGCAATTACTTGCCCGGAACGCATTTAAAAAAGTTGAACTACCCATTAACTTTGCTGCCCAAATTAATGCACTAGATACGATTTCCCCCTTAGTTCAACGCGAGCGACGCATTGACTTGCTTCAGTCGCTTGCTCTAGCCTATGCTAAACAGCAGCAACCTAACAAAGCTGTCTCTATTGCAGAACGGATTCCGCGCCAAAGCCCTGGCTATTCCTCTGCTGTTGATACATTAGCGCAGGTCGCCACTATATTTGCACTAAGTGGACAAACAACTCAAGCTACTGTAATATTTGCCAAAGCTTTAAACTTGTCATCAAGCATCAAAGAATTGGACACCCGCGCTGAAGCTTATGCAGCAATCGCCCGCGCCTATACTAATGCTGGACAGACTACAGAAGCCGAAACGGCTCGTCAAACTGCTGTGAAATTGGCAAAAGCCTTGCCTACAGATGCCAAAAAGGCTCTTACTGTTAACTACATGCTATCGTCAATCTCACAAAAGTTTTTGGGTGCCAACCAAGTTGAGGCAAGCTGGAAAACGTTCCAGGAGATTTCTCCGGCTGGTGATGATTATAAAATGTCAAACATTAACAATTTGGTATCCACAGCATTGGCGTTGGGTAACTTATTGATCGCTCAGCAGGCAGTTGATTTGCAGTATGGCTACGGAAATCCAGATTTATTTTTAGAGCAAGCATCTCGACTTGCTAAAGCTTACCTTGATCGCGATCGCCCAATTGAAGCAATTAAAATGCTTGATCGGGCTGCAACTGTTCTGAATAACCAAAAAAATAATGATTCTAGTAGAATCACGTCCATTGTGCAACTTTATGCAAAAGCTGGACGCATTGATGCTGCCCGTCAGGTAATGGCAAAGCTTCCTAATCCCATTCCATCCAATGATACTTCTCGGCGGCAAGAACTACAACAATATGTGAGTTGTCACACTCAGCGGTTGTAGTTAAGTCTTGTTAAATAGCTTTGAGGTGCAACTATTAACCTCGGTGTGACAGCAACTCTTGCATTGCCCTCAGCAGGAGTTGCTACACACCCCTAACCATGACTAAGAACAAAGACTACCAGACCAGTCTTGATGTCCTCGACCTCGTTGGCATTTATATTGCCGACCTACCCAAACAATTTCCCATTTGTTTTGGTTGCGTTTCAATTCAATGCGCTCTCGGATTGCATTCACTGAGTCATCAGCTATACCTATTATAGTATGCACGATTACAGATGTTTGTGCTAAGGTAAATCCTCCAGGATACGTAACTGAAATGTCCTCGGAAAATCTTCCCTCTTCTTCTTCTATATTGCTAAACAATTGTACAGCCACTCCTTTAGGGGTAGTAGCTTTAATTTTGTTAGAAGCAATAAATTCTTGTACGTTAACTACTTGAAAATCAAAGCGGGGATTACTCGCTTGTAGTGCTGCGTTTAATCTAGACCAAGTTTTCTCGCCGACAATACCGTCAGCAACTAATTGTTGGGTTAATTGAAATTTTATGACAGCATCTTTAGTTTTTGCGCCAAAAACACCATCAACAATACCTGAATAAAAATTGAGCTTTTTCAAACCTTCTTGCAGTATAGTAACTTCCGCACCTTTTGAACCTTCTTGAAGCACAGTAGAAGTAGCGTTCATAATTTGTCCTTACTTAGTTGCTATGATTTGATATTTGTTGTAAACACATACTTAATATCACCTTTGAACTTGCCATTCCGGACGGCTCGGCATAAAAGTTGTTAAGTTTTGTCAACTACTAGATTGACCAGGAAAAAGTGCTTGAGATGGCTTTTCACTCTTATGTTAAAAACCTCTCCCCCAAAGACTCTCCTTGTAGGCGATGGCAACAAATGCACTCCCCCTACCCTATTAGAGAAGGGTACTGGGGGATTAGGTTTTTTGTCTGCTTTTCCACATGACGTGAAAAATCAGGTCACAATGTAACTACAAGAGAAAGTTATCCGCCGGGATTACGAACAAAAATATTACCAGCCCTTACTAAAACGCTTATATCTACCTCTTTGAGTTAAATCAATTTAATGATTTAAAAGATGAGTGCAAACGCTCCATGACTTGCGTGTTATTTGAGTCAACTTTTGTGTAGAAAGTCGCTATAGATACTGTCTGATTTTTCTTGTAAGGTAACAATGTAAGTAGCATTTCTCCGTCTCTAGTCGTAGCCCATATTCTGATAGCATTTTTACCGTCAACTTTGACATTTTGTTTTTTAAGTATTCTGCTATGATCTTCTTTAGGTGAAGAGAGGGCTTGAGTTAAGACATTTTGATATTTTTCATTAATAATTTCCACGTCAGTCTTAATAAAACCATCAGGAAATTCTCCAGCACCACCTAGCTGGCGATTGGTGATGTATGTTAAATCTTCACTTACTTTTCTCACAAACCATCCTTGTGGGTAGGAAATAGAGTAGTTTTTCGGTGATACAAAAGTTTGATATTTAGCTTTTTTACTTGTGTTTTGGGCAATAGCGGGTGTCATGGCAGTAGATGAATATAATATTGGTACGCTTCCCCACACGGAAACTGTTGATAGTGTCAGCAATAGCAAAGATTTCCAGTTCATAATTTTGATTTTTTATAACTTGATACAAGTTACAACAACGTCAGTTAGTTTTCCGGAAACTTTGTCTTTATTGTGGGAGTTAAAAAGTATTAATTGTAGTGTTTAGTGCCACGAGTTATAGTGTGCTTAAGTTACCATACAAGCGTTAGCGAAGTGTTACCGCCCGAAAGGGGGGTTAAGTTGAGGAGTGGTGTGATGCGGAAGCTTTATTTTTTAGTTCCTGGTACGAGTGGTAAATTTTCTTGTGGTGGTCTTTGGGCGGAGTTAAAGACGCTGAAACTTGCTCAAAGTCTCTGTAGTGCTGAGGTTGCGACTTATCGTCAACGCGAAATAAACACTCTATTTCTGGATGACCTACTCCAACAGAATTTAGAAGATGTAATTTTTGTGATTAGCTGGGGTTTTGATGTTGCTAAACTTGCTACGAGGTTAGCGCCATATAATGTTGTATATCACGCCCATAGCGCTGGATATCCTTTTAAGTTGCCTGCGTGTATTCCGATTGTCACAGTTAGCCGTAATACAATGGGTTACTGGGGTCAACAATCACCAAATGCCCTGATTTATTATTTACCTAATCAGATTTCTGATGAATTTGTAAATTTAAACCAAGTCCGAGATATTGATGTTTTAGTCCAGGCGCGGAAATCTTCGGAGTATTTAATTCAGGACTTGATTCCGGCTTTGCAGTCTCAATGCAATGTTTCTGTTGTTGACTATTATGTTAAAGACCTAGCAGGGTTATTCAATCGGGCGAAGGTTTATTTGTATGATTCCGCTGAGTACTGGGCGCAACAAGGTGTCAGTGAAGGCTTCGGTTTGCAGCCAATGGAAGCCCTCGCTTCTGGTTGTCAAGTGTTTTCTAGCGTCAATGGCGGATTGTCTGATTACTTAGACCCTGGATTTAATTGTTACAAAATTGCTGGATATGCTCAAGAATATGATGTGCAACGTATTTTGAAGGTGATTCGCAACAGCGTACCATCTGCATTACCCGATGACTTTTTTACCGAGTATCGGACGGCAAATATTACACAACGCTTACAAGTAATCTTGACTGATATTAATGAATTTTTTGATAGTAAAAAAGATTACCCAGGCAATATCAAAAGTCTAACAAAACTTCGCAGTTCTAAATTACTCATGCAAAGGATTTTGGCTAAGCTGAAGAAGAGATACTTTCCGGCTTAATTTTAGAGCTATTTTATACCCAATAAGCAGGAACGAAAAATGCTGACAAGTTACATCTGTACAGTGATATCGTTCCTCCGCTTCTCCGAAAGTGGTATTGCATTTTATGCTACATCATGAAATGAAAGTCTAGGTATTTGATTGTAAACTTCTGCATTTTCTTCAAGTGCTTGACGTAGATCATACTGTGTTTGTAAATTCAGCCAGAACTGAGCACTGTTACCAAAATAGTAGGATAGACGTAAAGCCGTATCTGCCGTAATACTACGCTTAAATGCTAAAATCTCACTTATCCTTGTCTGAGCTACACCTATATCTTTACTCAGTCTATAAGGTGTGATATTCATCGGTTCTAAGAATTCTAGTTGCAGTATTTCACCAGGATGGATATTGGGTAGACGGTTGTTCATAATTTTTTACTTCGGAGTTTTAAATTACTCATGCAAAGGATTTTGGCTAAGCTGAAGAGGAGATACTTCCCGGCTTAATTTTATGTCACAGACTACCTCAACGCCTACATTCACCGGAAATCAGCCGCGCAAACCAGGTAAATCACTTCCGCCAAAGTTGGTAATTAAACTGGGTAAATTTGTTTGGACAACTCTCTGGCAAATTATGATGTCAAAAATTGCCCCGCGTAACCAAGCGGGAGAGTACATCCGTCCAAATAGTCAGTTTCGTAATTTTATCAGCAAGTCGCCTGAGAACCCTTACCAACCAGCCGCCGGACGTTATACACTCTATGTGGGGATGAGTTGTCCTTGGGCGCATCGTACTTTAGTCGTCCGTGCCTTGAAAGGTTTGGAAGCTGCTATCTCAGTGTCTCTGGTATATCCTTCACCTATCCAAGGCGGTTGGGTGTTTCAGGTTGAAGACCAAGGTTGTCAGACATTAGCACAATTATACAACTTGGCAGTGCCCAGTTATAGCGGACGTTCAACTGTACCTGTTTTGTGGGATAACCAAAAGCAGGCGATCGTTAATAACGAGAGTGCAGAAATTATCGTTATGCTCAACTCGGAATTTAACGAGTTTGCTGAAAATCCAACTTTAGATCTTTACCCTGAAGAATTAAGGGAGAAAATTGACTGGTGGAATGAAAAGATTTATAACAGTGTGAACAATGGTGTCTATCGTTGTGGTTTTGCTCAAACTCAAGCTGCTTACAATCAAGTCTTTGATGAATTATTTGCTACTTTGGATGAGATTGACGCCGTGTTGGCGAGTAGCCGATATCTTTGTGGAGATAGGGTGACACTTGCAGATATTCGGCTATTTACGACGCTGTTTCGTTTTGACGTTGCTTATTACGGGTTATTTAAGTGCAACCGCCGCAGAATTCAAGACTATCCGAATTTAGGTGGTTATCTCAGCGATTTATATCAACTTCCCGGTGTTGCCGAGACTTGCGACTTAGAAAGTGTGAAGCAAGACTATTATGGTAACTTGTTTCCACTCAATCCCGGCAGTATTATTCCTGCAGGTCCTGATATGGCGATGCTACAACCTCATGGTCGTGACAAAATACTTGTGTAGTTATTGCTACTCAAACATACTCAGGCTTGCAGTCAGCAAAATTTAAACATTCACGATCCAGAAATCCGGCGATCGCAGTTTCCAATACCATTTCAATCGGATATTTGGTTTCAGCAGCATGTGCCAGCAGTGCTCTCTGGATGTGCTCTGGGAAAGCAGCGAGAATCATCTTAGCGGCAACTGGACTCAGATGTTCGCTCGCTTGTTCCGGTGATTGAGATGTTGTCACCATTTGCATTAGTTCCTCGTTGGATACCTGACGTTATAAGGTGGGTTGGTCGCTGATATGATAATCGCTTCTAACTGAGATGATAGCGTCTGGAGTTGGATAGAATCTAGTGGGTAGATAAAAATCCTCACATCATCTGGCTTGTAGTAGTCTAACCATGACCAAAGGAATGCTTTATGCCCGCCACGAAATCTTTCTCTTGTATAACTAGTTTTTCCTACATACAGTAAACCCAGGTCTCGATGTCGAACCGCATAAATACTGGCATTGGCAGTCATGGTTTTGAAGTCTCTGGTGATTGGAGCGCATTGTTCAAAGGGAATGCTGACGAGGGATTCCATGATCATTAAAGCTTGTGATTCGGGGTTATTGGTATTCATTGTTTATCACTTAGAAGCTTTATTACTGTATTACAGTGATAAGATACCTGCTTGATTAAAGTTTGAATAAGATCTATTGAATACCTAAAACAAGGAACGGAAAATGCTGACAAATTATATCCGTATAGCTATGCAGAAAGCTACTTATGACTTGCTTGAAGATGGTACTTTTTATGGTGAAATTCCCGAATGTCAGGGTGTATGGGGAAATGCTTTTACATTAGAAGCTTGTCGAAATGAATTGCAAGATGCTTTAGAAGGCTGGATAATATTAGGATTGCGCTTAAGTCACACCATACCAATAATTGATGGTATAGACCTGAATTTTAGCAAAGAGGTTGCCTAAGGCACGCATTTAGAGCAATCAGTCGGCAGAATCTAATTCGCTATTTAAAACAGACAGGATTTAGTGATCCTTATTCAGGTGATAAACATTAATATGTTGTCCTTTGGCGAGGGAGGAGGTGAATTGGAGGTTGATGTCAAAGGGCGTTTGAGGCGCGAGTACGGTGTTCCAGAGGGTTTGTGCATTAGTAGAGTTGAAGGTAGAAATGGATTCGGGAGTTAGGGTATGGAATTGAAGGGCATCACAGTAAAAAAGTTGCTGAGACTTTACGCTACTGGGCAGAGAGATTTTACCGGAATCAAGCTCATATGGACTCCAAGTGGCAGGACTTTGAGCGGTCTTAATTTGAGTGGAGTTGACTTCACAGGTTCCAGCTTGAGAGGTTTTATCGACTGTGCCAAAATTAATTTGAGCGGAGCTAAGTTGAGTGGACTGAATTTGTCCCACTTCACTTTTGAAGGAGCTGACTTGAGTGGGACTGACTTGAGTGGAGCCGACCTGTGGCAAGCTAACCTTGATAGAGCTAATTTGAGTGGTAGCAATTTGAGTGGTGCCATTTTGCAGAATACTATACTTTGGAGCGCTAATTTGAGACGTGCTAATTTGAGTGGATCTGATCTTACTGATGCTAGTTTCAGTAGTACCGTCGTGGCTGAAGCCAACTTCAAAGATGCTCGCAATGTCATCTTTGAGGGTGCTTGGTTCTTCAACAATACCATTATGCCCGATGGGACTATTCAGAATCGTCGAAGCTGAGTTTAGATTATCTAAATATGCAGTTTCAATAAATCCGGGATTAAGCAGAATCATTTGCGAGAGTGCGAAGATTAAGATTTGTTTACAGCAGAAAAATTGCGGCGCTAGCCAAGTTTGTGAGCGATAGCCCGAAGGGCTGAAGCGCTTTGCGCTATCGCGTACATCGCATCCAGTAGCTCATCTTTTTCTACTACTTGAATAATTTCAGAGAGGAATTTTTGGAGAGACGCTTTATACATCGGCTGTTCTTCCGTCATCAGCAAATAGCTTTTAGCGCCAGGAGCAAGGCATTCCATAGCATCTAGTAATCTAAATCAATGCCTTTATTTATTTTTAATTTGAATTCTTTCCAAAATATAGTCAACAACATCTTTTACCGTCACAAGATGCCCTAACCACTGATAAGATTTAATATTTTGCAACGAGCCGACATAAAAAAGCTTAAAAACTGCTTCATAATCTTCATCAGGAATTTCAATATCAAACTCTTCTTCTAAAGCTATAATCAATTCTAATACATCCAACTCGTTTGCTCCTGAACTTGATAAACGATATTTGAATGTGATTTTATTTACAGCAATTTTTAGTTGCCGAGAAATTATGGTGCTAACCTTCGTGAAAATTTCTTGCTCTAAATATACATAATTTAGAACTTGTAACACCTCACTGGCACTTTGATAGCGCTGTTGTACATCATCCCGAATCAAATTATCCAAAATTAACCCCAACTGAGGACTAATAGTTACACCTTTTGGTAAACGTTTTCTCCATAACCAATGCCCATTTATGGCATCATAGAGATTGTCTGCATCGTCATTTGGTAAACAGTTACTTAATAGCCGAATACAAGTTACACCTATGCTGTAAAGGTCGCTAGCGGGGAAGACTTGTCCGCGCATTTGTTCGATTGGCGCATATCCAGGTGTACCAACTATAGTGTCAGCGCCGATAGTTCCTACCGTTGATGACACACCGAAATCAATTAATACCAAATCTACTTTCTTCTTGGACATAGAAGAAGGCGCAATTCGGCGGCGCATAATATTTTCTGGCTTGATATCCCGGTGAATCACACCGTTTTCATGCACAAATTTCAGGACTGGGAGTAAATCAACCAAAAGTTGTTTGATCTTTTCTTCACTAAAACTTCCTTGCTGCTGCAATTCTTGTAGTAAATTCTGACCCTCAATCAACTCCTGTACCAAATACAAGCGTTGATCCTGTTCAAAATAAGCCACTAATCGAGGAATTTGCGGATGTTCTCCGAGTTCATACAGTCGCTGCGCTTCTTGCTGAAATAATTTTGTAGCTTTATCTAGTGCTGCTGTACCTTGAACTTGAGGCATAAATTGCTTAATGACACAAGGATCATCCATTTTGTCTGTATCCCTAGCTTCATAAGTTCTACCAAATCCACCTTCACCTAAAAGTCGCATCACACGGTAGCGGTGACGGAATAGTGGTGTGAGTGATTGTGAACCACAGCTAACACAAAATTTACTCCCGTCAGGACTAAAAGGATTTGAGCATTGAGGATTAGCACAGTAAAGCATAACGGAGAAGGAAATAGCAGTTTTTATCTGAATTCAATCTTCCCATTTTGGCTTTTGTATTTAGTTTATAAAATCGCCATTTTGGTCTGATTTAAGATTTATTTTTTGCTTGCGAATTCTAGATAGAATTCTTTGTTCCGCTGCTTCTAAGTGGGCAAGTCCTTCTAATGTTTTCTGTTTCCTTCTTCGCACTATTTTTAAGTTTTTAATCAGGTAATCGCCACTTAAATAGTAATCGAACACTTCTAATGCTTCTTCATCCGATATTTCTCTTCCAGTACAAGGGCTACCTTCCAGTTCTTCTACTTCTTCAATTTGATTATCAACTTGTTCCTGCATCACTTTTACCTCCAGCATTTCAGATATTCTTCTAAAAATTGTAACGTTTCCTCAGCCAATATCATTTCTCTGGAACCATCTATATTTTCCTCAAAGCCGAATCTTCTATAAAACTCAATTGACTTTGAAATTTAATCTTTTTAATGTAAATTATACTACTTATCAGAAAATGCCTATTGGGCTTACGCCCTCCCCACCACCATTATTAACAATAAAATATGTCGCATTTACTCCTGATTTCTCGTATCCTAGATTTAAAGCCAAACAGACAAATGTATGCAATCTCAAATAATTAATCTCCAACTAGTCGAATCTCTCATTCAGGCGATCAATGCTTTATCGTCCGCCGAGCAAAACCTCCTGAAAGCTCGTCTTATTCATCCATCACAGCTTGAAATTCCCAAACAATCCGCGATCGATATTCTCACTTCAGTGCCAAGGAAAGAGCTTTTTTAGACTCCTGAAGAGGTCGATCCATATGTTCAACAAGAGCGTACCTCATAGGACAACTAAACTTTCTGCTCTCTAGTCTAATCTATCTCAAAATTGTGACGACTGCTTCTGCTAGTTGTCATTTGGCGAGGGAGGAGGTTAGTTGGAGGTTGATGTTGAAGGGGGTTTGGGGTGCCAGAAGAGTGTTCCAGAGGGTTTGTGCGGTGTTGTTGATTGTAGTAATTGATTCGGGAGTTAGGGTATGAAAATCACTGTTGAGGAGTTGATGAGACGATATGCTACTGGGGAGAGAGATTTTGTAGGTATTGAGTTTAGGTATAGCGACAAAGGATTGAGAGGCTGCAACCTGAGTGGAATCAACTTGAGTGGTTCTACCATTGAGGTTCAGATGGATGATGTCAACTTGAGTGGGGCTGACTTGAGTGGAGTTTATATGCCCGAAACCATCTTGGATGGAGCTAATCTCAGTGATGCTAATCTCAGCAAAGCTATCTTGTGGCAATGTAGTTTTGACGATGCCAATCTCAGTGGTGCTAACTTGAGTGGTGCTAACTTGAGTGAAACTAGCTTTCGCCGTGCCAATCTCAGTAGTGCTATTTTGAGTGGTGCTAGACTCGAAGATACTAGATTCAGGGAAACTGACCTGAGAGGAGCTAACTTTAGCAATACTATTTTTGATAGTGCTAGCTTCTACAGTGCTAACTTGACTGGAGCCAACTTGGACGGTGTTGAATTCAGGAGAGTTAACTTTCAAAACACCATTATGCCAGATGGAAGTATTCGAGATGATATTTGCTGATGTAGAAGTATTCACAGAGAAATTGAATTTTGTGCAGGCTCGTCCATGTTTGTTGTACAAGCCTACCATGCCCTCTGATTCCCATCGATTTAACCAGTTATAAATTGTCTGAAACTTACTGGAAAAATCTCCCTTAGACCGCAACAAACATGCCAGAATAGGAGTCTTATGATTATTCGCCCTATTTGCCCAGAAGAACTTGATTTATTTACCGCTTTTACAGACCAGCCTGAGAGAAATGAGAGATTTCGCGCTTATCTGACTCAGATGTGGGACGAAGGGTATATCCGTCCTGGGTGGTGTTTTGTTGCTGAAGTCGCTGGCGCATTTATTGGCAGAATTGTTTATTGGACATTACCATCAGTCGAGAATTTATTTGAAGTTGATTTTTTAGAAGTGCCTTGGGATGCCAATTATTTGGAAGTTGGGACAAAGCTGTTGCGCTCAAGTTTGCCACTGTTGCAACAGGGACATACTGTGATTCAATATGTAATTGATACACCATCTCCTATGTCTACATTTGCGGATCAACGACTTGAAGTGATCGAACAGTCTGGCTTTGAATTTACTAGGGAGACGCGCCGCTTTGAATGGCTACAGGCTGAAATAATACCATCACAACGGCTTGTTTTCCGTAGTTTAGATGATGTCGGTGAAGATGTATTTGTTGATGCCATGATGCGGGTGTCAGAAAATACGTTAGACGGCTTGTTAGAGCAACAGATAGAGACTGTTGGTTTAGCTCAATCTGCTATTGAGCAATTTCAACTTTTACAAGCTTTCAAGTATAAATCAACATGGTGGCAATTGGCTTACAATCTTTCTGATGCTCTTGTAGGCTTGATTATGCCAGCAGAGAATGATGGTGGAGCGATTATTGGCTATATTGGTGTAATTCCTGAGTACCGAGGACAAGGTTATGTTCACGATTTGCTGGCGCAAGGAACTGTAACTTTGAAGGCTGCTGGTGCTCGCCGTATCCGTGGTGATACTGATGTTAATAATGCGCCAATGGTGTCGGCTTTTCAAAAGGCTGGATATCATCAGTTTGCAAGCCGCCGGGAGTATCGCTTAAACTACACGCCGGAGTAAAATTACTGTTTCTAATTCTATTGATGGATTTGTTAGTGTGGTGATAGAGGATTCACCTTTGTTGCTATTGGCTGAGGTTTAATATGGCTCATTTAAATCTGCGTCGTCCTGAAAATACTACCGGCGATTTTTATGTGGATAGTTCTTGTATTGATTGCGATACCTGTCGTTGGATGACTCCAGAAGTGTTTAATCGCGAAAACGGTATGTCGGCAGTTTATCACCAACCTGTTGACGAGGCGGAACGATTGCGATCGCTCCAAGCTCTCCTAGCGTGTCCCACCAGTTCCATCGGTACGGTAGAAAAGCCGCAGGATATCAAAATAGCGCAGTTGAGTTTTCCGATTCCTGTCACCGAGAATGTCTACCATTGCGGTTATCATGCAGAAAGCTCCTACGGTGCGGCAAGTTACTTAATTACTCTGCCTGAAGGTAATATACTCGTAGATTCACCTCGGTTTACTCCCCCACTAGTTAAGCGCTTAGAAAAGTTGGGTGGTATCCGCTATCTGTATCTAACGCATCGGGATGATGTGGCGGATCATCAAAAGTTTGCTGAGCATTTTAAGTGCGATCGCATCCTCCACAGTGATGACATCTCTACAGATACTCGCAATGTCGAAATTCAACTTACTGGTTTTGAACCATTTCAACTCACCCCAGAGTTGTTAATTATCCCCGTCCCTGGTCACAGTAAAGGTCACACTGTCCTACTTTACAAAAACAAGTTCCTTTTCACTGGCGACCATCTAGCTTGGTCAGACAATAGTCACGAACTCATCGCTTGGCGTGATCTCTGCTGGTATTCTTGGTCTGAACAAATCAAATCAATGCAAAAGTTGGCTGATTACTCCTTCGAGTGGGTGCTACCAGGTCACGGAAGAAGACATCAGGCTAACGCGGAAACGATGCATCAACTGCTACTTAAATGTATTGCAGTCATGGAAGCAAACTAAAGGATTTGAGTCAAGTTCAGCTTTTTTGCGTGAGACAAAACTTGTTCGCGTACCGAATTGCCGGCTGTGATCGCTATCTCTTCCCAATCTTCGTTAGTTAGTAGGATGAGGAGAAGCTTGAGCAATACCTCACGATTCGAGATAAACTCCTCGTGGTACAAATCATCTTGCTGAAGTGCTGCTTGCAAATGAGGAAATACTTCAGAGGGTGGAGATATCAATTTTTCTTTAATCCGATCGCGAGCAGTTACGAGTGCTTTCTCAACACCAACTCCTAAATTCCAAGCCTCGATTGTTAACCTAATTTCTCGGTTGAGCGAGACGCGCAATGTTATCAAACGACCAAGTAACGGTAAGTTGTGCAATAATTTAGGTTCGGCGCTACCCCAGTCGAGTCCTGCACCAATAGTACAATTTGCTTCTTCTTCAATGCGTACATCTTCGTCTGAAGTGCCTTCACAAAAAAGTAAATCCCAAGCTTCATCTACACTTATATCGTTTTTTAGCCGCACTTTCTACTCCTAATTCCTTACCCAAAAATGAAAGAGCCTATTACTCTAATTGTTTAATTAATTTGGGAATAATTACAAGCATTAATTGAAATTAGTTAAAACTAAACCGAATCATCCATCCATTCACCCGCATTTGTAATCCCAATGCACTTCGCGATGTATAATATCTGTCAAAAGCAGAGCCGCAAGCCGAACGCTTTCCTGTAAACAACAGATGTGTATCCAATAGTTGCAACGGCTCCTCTCCTGCATCAGCCACCAGCGGCAAAAGTTACCAAGATAATTACCGAGAGCAAAATTCCTGGTGTCAATAGCGTTACCAACATTAACAAATCGTGGGGAGTCATAAATCTTAAGTTTCTCGGGTTATATTTCTTTACTCTAATCACAGTTTAAGGAGAATAACCGCGATCGCCAGATAATTTATAGAGTTTTAACTTTTGTTTCCCCTTCTAATCCACGCAAACCTTCAGCACTCTCAATTTCTGTCAATCCTTTGCTTTGGATTAAAACCCCAAACCCACCTAACCCAGCTGGGTCGAACATCTCGTGTAACACCTGACGCCGTTGGAGGATTTGCTCAAGCGGTTGATTGCTAGTAGAAAGCGCAGCCAGACGCGAGCCTAATCCCAAAGACATCAAAAACATTTCTTGTCTAGTCAAAGCTATTGGCTGTAAACCGTACCGCTGACCTTGAACTTCCAAGGCGGTAAAGTCAACATGCGCCGTAATGTCTTGCTCTCCAAGATTAATATATGGGTCGTCATGATGGGTATGGTGATAGTAGCACTGGAGAGTACCATGCGATCGCCTGGGGTTATAATAACGATGCGCCGGATAACCGTAATCGATAGTTAACACATATCCCCGCTGCATCCGGTCAGCGACGGCTTTCATCCAACTTAACGCCGCTAAATTAACTTCACTGCGATAGCCATCGGGATAATCATCAGTAAATTTAATCCCAACTAAGTCAAAATATTTAATTAACTCATCTGTAGAAGGTTCAGCTATTACCTCACTCAAATCTTCCCCAGACGAAGTCACATAAACTTCCTGCACTTGCCCTGCTTTGAGGATAAATTGATGTATAGGCATCGCATCAACTAACTCGTTAGAAAAAAAGCAGCCAGTAATTGAGTTTGGGGGAATCTCTGTCAAATCTGACTTAATTTGGACTTTTAAACCCTCCAAGCGCTGCTGTAATTTTCTCAACGCTGCTGACTTTTCAATAATGATGTAATTTAAGCTGGCAAAAAAATCTGGATATACCCGCGCTAGGTACTTTAATATATCTACCGCTAAAACCCCTTGACCGGCTCCCATTTCTACCAACGAAAAATCGCCCGGTCGTCCCAAAATCTCCCACATCTGGAAAAACTGCTCCGCCAACAACTCACCGAAGTCAGCACTGAGATGAACAGAAGTAAAAAAATCACCAGGTGAACCGAGATTTACCGCTTTAGTCGCATAGTAACCGTGTTCTGGATGATACAGTGTCGTCTCCATAAATTCCGCAAAAGTAATTCTACCTTTGGGGTTGACAGCTATTTGTTGAGCGATCGCTGCACGTACTGGATGAGTCATAAATTAAATCATGAATTAAGGAGTCAGGAGTCAGAATAACCTCATGCGCTCATTCTGACTCCAGCTATTTATCGATCTACAGATCCCATGATCACATCGACACTACCCAGAATTACCACAATATCCGCCACCTTCATCCCACGCAATAAGCCAGGGAGAATCTGCAAGTTGTTGTAATCTGCAGGACGAATCTTAAAGCGCCAAGGGAAGACATTGTCATCACCGACGATATAGATACCTAATTCACCCTTACCACTTTCAACGCGAACATAATGCTCACCTTTAGGAATCTTAAAAGTCGGTGCAACTTTCTTACCTATATACTGGTAATCAAAAGCATCCCACTCAGACTTTTTCCCAGCAGCCATGCGCTTAGCTTCTAAATTCTCGTATGGTCCACCAGGAAGACCAGCGATCGCTTGGCGAATAATCTTGACTGACTCGCGCATTTCTCGCATCCGTACCACGTAGCGAGCGAAACAATCACCAGCGGTTTCCCACTGCACGTCCCAGTCAAAATCATCATAACATTCGTAGTGATCTACCTTCCGTAAATCCCACTGCACACCAGAAGCGCGTAACATTGGTCCCGAAAGCCCCCAATTAATCGCTTCATCGCGAGTAATAGTCCCAATTCCTTCCACACGACGGCGGAAAATTGGGTTATCGGTGACTAAGCGTTCATACTCATCAGCCTTGGGTAAAAAGTAATCGCAGAATTCCAAACACTTATCAACCCAACCATAAGGCAAATCAACAGCCACACCACCGATGCGGAAGTAATTGTGATTCACCATCCGATAACCAGTAGCGGCTTCCCACAGGTCATAAATCATCTCTCTTTCGCGAAACTGGTAGAAAAAGGGAGTTTGAGCACCAACGTCAGCCATAAACGGACCAAACCACAACAAGTGATTAGCAATCCGGTTCAATTCCAACATGATGACGCGGATGTAGCTAGCGCGTTTAGGAACAGCAATATTAGCCAGCTTTTCCGGAGCGTTGACAGTCACCGCTTCATTAAACATACCCGCAGCGTAATCCCACCGACTCACATACGGAACATACATGATGCTGGTGCGGTTTTCAGCGATTTTCTCCATTCCCCGATGTAGATAGCCAATCACAGGCTCACAGTCAACCACATCCTCACCATCTAAGGTGACAATCAACCGCATAACCCCGTGCATCGATGGATGGTGTGGACCCATGTTCAACACCATCGGTTCGGTTCTAGTTTCTAATGTTGCCATGAATAAACTATCTCCCCTATATAAAAATTGAAACAGTCACCCCGTTGACATATCCTTGGCAACTGCAATATTGCTCATCCAAAGATAGACTTATCTCTATGCAAAACATACCAAAAGCCAGTAGGTAAGCACTGTTGCATTTTTATTATATGGCTTCCCACACTCCAGATGTGCTCGGCAAGTGCTAACGACCAAAAAAGTAAAAAGGCGGCACACAACGGTAACATGAGGGCTATGTAGGCTCCTTGGGGATGTGTTTACCGCCGATCGCTGATACTCATGACTCACAACCGTATTAATCAGTCTCATCCTTGGTTCAAAATTGGCATAGCATCGATATTCATCGTCTCAGTCGCCCTGCGGTTTTGGGGACTAGGGAGATTCAACACATTAGTCTTTGACGAAGTCTACTATGCCAAATTTGGCAACAACTACCTGACCCATACACAATTTTTCAACGCTCACCCACCGTTGAGCCAATATATCATCGCCATCGGCATTTGGATTGGTAGCCATATCCCTTGGTGGCAAAATTCCCTCAACGGTCTTGCCGGTTCAATGCGATCGCCCTTAAGTTATCGTTGGTTAAACGCCCTTACCGGCTCATTCATCCCCCTAGTAGCCGCCGCCATAGCCTACCAACTCAGTTATCGCCGCAGCTTTGCCCTACTAGCTGGATTATTCACCGCCCTAGACGGTCTATTTCTCGTCGAATCGCGCTATGCTCTCAGCGATATTTATATCATCATCTTCGGCTTACTAGCGCAACTCTGCTTACTATTAGCCCTAGCCAATCCCAAACAACAACGCAAATGGCTAATCCTCTCCGGGATAATGTTTGGAGCCTCAGCCGGTACTAAATGGAATGGTCTGTTCTTCCTACTAGGAATATATCTTATTTGGACAACCGCCTGGGCAATTCATTACTTACAAAAAATCCATAGTCGTAGCGACCAAAATGTTACCAGTCAAACCCCACTACAAAACCTGACAAAACTCAACGCCCTCCACATCGCCTTCTACCTCGGAATCATCCCCGCAATCACCTACAGCCTAATTTGGATACCCCACATCATCCTCAACCCCAAATACGGCTTTATCGAAGTCCACAAACAAATATTAGACTTTCACGAACGCTTAGGAGGCAACAGTCCCAGCGTTCATCCTTACTGCGCCGCCTGGTATAAATGGCCATTACTCACAAGACCAATGGCATACCTCTACCAAACAGCCCATAGCATCAACGACCCGCTACCAGTACAAGGACCACCACTACCATCCTCAGCCGCCAAAATCATCTATGACGTCCACGCAATGGGCAATCCCTTCCTCTGGTGGTTTGCCGTCGCCGCCATCTTATTCTTAACCATCATACTTATCAAACAAGCGATCGCATCACGCAAACCCCCAACAACCGAAACCTGGATTGCCATTTACGTAGTCTTTAACTACGCCGCCAACCTATTACCCTGGGTGAAAGTCAACCGCTGTGCTTTTATATACCATTATATGGGCGCAGTCATCTTCGGCTTCCTAGGCGTAGCATGGCTAGTTGACCTATCCCTCCGTAGTTACCGCAAAGAACTACGTACCCTGGGAGTCACAACCACCTTTATAATTATCGCCGCCTTTATTTTCTGGCTACCAATTTACCTCGCCTTACCCCTCTCACCCCAAGATTATCGCCTGCGGATGTGGTTTAATTCTTGGATTTGAAACGCGGAGGGCGCTAAGGAAACGCAGAGGAACGCAGAGTAACTCCGCGCCACTCCGCGCTACCTCCGCGCCTCTCCGCGTTTCAAACTCTCTCAAATAAAGCCCGATACACTCTCTCCCCTCTCAACAATGTAGATTTTTCCCTCTCCGTCTGCACCGGAAGCGGATTTTCCGATACCCATTCTCCTCTAAAAGCGGGATGTTCCGCAAAGCGATCGCGCATTTCCGTAGCGATAAATTCCATATCTGATTGGAGAAACACGACTCCACCAGTGACGAGATAGTCTGCTAATTCCTCGACTAGTTGAGGTTGGACTACGCGGCGTTTGGCGTGGCGGTTTTTAAACCAGGGGTCGGGAAATTGAATTGTGACGCGTTGTAAAGATTTTGGGGGGAGGGAAGTTAAAAGAGTTCGTAAGGAATTATTAACATTTGCAAATAAATAGTGAAGATTTGTTAAGCCTGATTCGTCTCGGTGATGATTTGCGTCATTGACGAGAGATTCGCGAATTTCTAAACCGAGGAAATTCCAGTTGGCTTCTAGTTTTGCCATACCTAACAAAAAATGTCCTCGCGCACAGCCGATATCTAGGTGTAATGGGAGGTTTGGTTGGGTGTATTGCCAATCGAGAGGGGTGATTGGGGTTTGGTATTTACGTGATAGTGGGTTGACGTGGTGACGGACGCGGACAGGTGGCAAGAATTGATCCCCTTTACAATAGCGTTGTATTCAAAAGTTTTTAGATGGTAATCTGATGAATCTTGATTTTCGCTTTGCGATCGCTAGCGACTTACATATTGCCTTACCGCAGACAATTTGGGATCACAAGGGTCGATTTCATTTGGTGGAAGTTGGGATTCCGGCGCTGGAGAGTGTGCTGGAACATCTACAGCAATTAGATTTAGATTTTCTTTTACTCCCTGGAGATTTAACTCAACATGGTGAACCGGAGAATCATGCTTGGTTACAACAGCGCCTGTCACAGTTACCTTTTCCAGTTTATGTGATTCCTGGTAATCATGATATCCCGACATTGGCGGCGAATCAACAATCGATTGCTGCTGCTGATTTTCCTCATTATTACCGCCAGTTTGGTTACTTGGATGACCAACTTTACTATACTTGTCCGTTGTTACCAGGGGTGCGGCTGATTGGTCTGAATTCTAATGGGTTTGATGACCAACAGCAAGTAGGACGTTTGGATGTTCAACAACTACAGTGGCTAGAAGCAGTCCTGGCGGAGGTGAAGGATGAACTGGTGTTGGTGATGGTGCATCACAATGTCGTCGAACATCTACCGAATCAAGCGCATCACCCGCTAGCTAGTCGCTATATGTTACAAAATGCATCGGAATTAGTAAAAATTCTCGGTAAATACGGAGTTAAGCTAGTTTTTACCGGACATTTACACATCCAAGATATTGCCAGTTGTCAAGGATTATACGATATTACTACTGGTTCTTTAGTTAGTTATCCTCATCCTTATCGAGTATTAGAGTATCGCAGCGGCGTTGAACATGACACTTTGCAGATTTCTTCCCATCGAGTTGAATCAGTACCTAATTTTCCCCAACTACAAAATTTTTCGCGCCAGTGGATGAGTGAGCGATCGCAACCTTTCTTACTGAAACTACTAACTTTACCGCCTTTAAATTTACCATTAGCCCAAGCCGAAGTATTTGCACCACAAATCCGCGATTTCTGGGCTGATATGGCTGATGGCGATGCTTTATTCGACTTTCCTCAGTTTCCCCCATCCGTCCGGCACTTTTTTGAGCAGTGTAGCGCCAGAGAGGCTTGTGGGACGCCGAGGTTAATCGATAACCGGGCGACACTATTGCTTTAGTCTTTACCCTTGAAAATGCCAAAAATCGAGGTGTAGGTGTGGACATAAGTACTACCACCGACGGGACCGATTTCGCCTTGACAAAAAAGTCCTCCTAAAGGCAAATCTGGTAAATAGCGACCAAATAGTTGGGAATCAAAGTTGGGTTTGCCATAGAGTCCTTCTCCTCTACCCAAACAAGAGAACATCAACGCCCCAGTAGCAGATGGCTGAGATTGGTTGCTGTACTCTTGAAGTAGCCATTCTAAGTCTTCGGCGGATGCTTGGGAGTCACGTAAGTGAAATTGTAAGCGCTGACCGGGACGAACGCGATCGCCAATTGCCATTGCGCCCATTGTCGGGTCAACTCCGAGTAAACTACGAATTAAAAAATCTCCTGGCTGTAGGGTCAGCTTAAATTCGTCCATTGCCAAACCAATCGACAAAGATTGCTGGGCTAAGGTGCGGTCTTGTTCATCTAGTCCAGCAATTAAATCGCGCAAAATTGTCAGCGGTGGTTGGTCGTCTAGTTCTAAAATGATATTGCGTTCGCCTTTGGTAACTTGGTAGGTTTTACCAATTGGGCGACAACCTTGAGCAACAATGGTTTCCATCTTAATATTCCCACTTAAAGCGATGCCAACGATGCCGGTGCGATGTAAACGATTGTTACAAAATATGCCAATTTGACCATTGACACTGCTACCGCTAGCTTGACCGCCGATGATGACTGAGCCTGGATAAGCAAAATCTAATCCTTGTAACAGATTATTAATGCCAGAAGAGAAGGGATCGGAGAGCAAAATAAACTGTTGTGTAGGTGTTGGTGGGACGCCGATTAAATCAACCCAGCGATCAGGTGAACTATCTAAGTCTGGTAATTCTTCGCCTAGAACATGAAAAGTTTGCATTTCGACGCCGGGAAGATGGGCTACAGTCAGGCTCAAGGAAGGTTCTGATTCGAGTTCTTGAGTCTGTCCTTCACGATTCATCCCGATGACGCCACCACCACTACAGCCAATGAGTACAGGAATCGATAATTTCTCTTGTAACAAGGGTAAAAGCCGAGAGTACTCACTTGTAAAAGCCGACGAAATGAACACCAGCCCCAAATCAATGGGTGCATTTAACGAAGAGGTAACTCTTTCTACCACTTCAGCAACGGCTGCTTCGAGGGAAGGACGGGTTGATAGGGCATTTGTCCACTGCATTTTTTCTACCATGATTTGTACCGTTTTTTGGGCTTATTGCTTTTTATTGTCTACGCTGATCAATTGCAATGACATCTGATACAAGTTAAGTTTGCCCAGAATATACTTTTGAGAGCAAATCACGAAATGTTAAAATATAAGTGTTAATCTAGCAGATCGCCCCCGACTTGCTGTATTAGTGATTCTGGATAAGGTTTGAAAAACTTACGCTTAGCGGCTAATCAGGTAGAGTAATTTACCGTATGATTGGCAGACGGTCATTCTGGAAAATTTCCTATACTGGAATTAAAGGCAACTAGGATAGAAAAAAATGAACAAAATCCAAGAACAAATTGAAGCAGAACTTGAGAAGGCTCGGGAAGTATGTGACGTCTCAGGTAGTAACTCTGCTGAGTGTGCTGCTCACTGGGACGCGGTAGAAGAACTGCAAGCAGAAGCTTCTCACCAGCGCGATGCCAAGCCAAAAAACTCTTTAGAGAAGTATTGCGATGATAATCCTGGCGCTGACGAGTGCCGTCTATACGAAGATTAGAGAATGATCTAGGTGTGTTTTTACCACCAATTGGCAAGCAACTAGAACAAAATTACCTGTTCTGATTGCTTGCTTTTTTTGCAAATATGGAGTAAGGATATGGAAGAAATTTGGTTTCGCCCGTTGGTTTGGATGGATTACCGATTGGCGGTGCTGTTTACACTGTTTTTGCCTTTAATTTTGACGATTTGGGCATTCGTGCAAAAAGCTCATGCGATGCAACGCTTATTACTCATTTACTGGCGAGTAGCGAGTTTGCTAGCTTTTACAGTGTATTTGATGATTGGTCAACTGCCAGTGGCTTTTATTTCGGGATTCCTGGCGCGGATACTGATTCCGATTTCACTGTGGTTTTGGCTAGATCTCAACGAAGAAATTGAGGATCAGCAAAGTGGTCCTCTAAAGCTGACTTTTAATGCTTGGCGCTGGGCGGTTAGTGTCTATACGGTCTTAGGTGCTTTAGCATTTATACCCTTTTTAAGCTGTGCTGTTTCGCCAACTGCGCGGGCTTCGGCATTTTGCCAAGTTCAGACAGAACCAGCTTTACTTTTTAGAGAGTATTTCCATCCGAATAGCACTCCCCAGTTTTTAGGCTTCCTAGGAATTCTCGGCTTGGTAGTCTATGTACTTTACTTAAGCTACTTTGTGTTGATTAAACTAGGTAAACAGGGACGCTCAGCGACTCAACTATAATCGAGCGTTTTTTGGAAGTGCAATGTTATGACGAATTCTGTTAGTAAGCGGCTGGAACAGTACACGCTCAAACGTCCCCAAGAAGTTTTGCTGATTGCAGTCGAAATTGCCGGTCAGGAAGATCAAATTGCCATATTCAAAGGCTTTTCTAGCTCTTTAATGCAGCCTACTGCCTTTGACCCAGATGTTCCAGTCCTCCCAGATCATGCCAAGATTATCCACATTGACCGTGTCGCCAGTCCTTTCAATCCCAAAATCCCTCGTTATATCCAGCAGGGGATGACTTGGGACTCCATGCAAGAACTGTTGTTGGCGGAAGGAGTCTGAAGACTGGATTTGTACATAGAATACATTTTGTCAACTGCTAATATCACGGAATAATGATATATGTAATCTTTAATTTATCCGTGATATTGCGTAGGCAACAAAACTCAATAGAATAAAAAAACTGTAATACTACTGAAGTTATCGGCGCAGAGGATTATTTGATGACGGTAATCCTGACAAAAGGCGGATTAACTTACCGTATCTTTACGGAGTCAGTCGCATTATGTTTTTAGTCCTTATGAAAGAAAAGTTACTAAACACTCCGGTTGTGTAGTCTAGCCACGCGGAATTGATAGAGAAAGTGCTATCCTCCACAGTTAGTGTGTGGAGTGTTAAACCTATGGTTTCATCAATTTCTCGGACTCATGCCAGTATTCCAGTTTCGCTTGCTGCTACCGCCTCAACAACCTTTGCTAAATCAACCGATCCCAGTCCTTATGGCGACTTAATCGCCTTGCCAAAAACACCTTTGTTTGGCACAGATGGCATTCGGGGACGTGTGGGAGAATTACTCAATGCACCTCTAGCATTACAAATTGGCTTTTGGGCTGGGACGGTTTTACGTAATCACGCAAGTGTGAATGGGCCAGTAATTCTCGGACAGGACTCGCGCAACTCCAGCGATATGCTAGCAATGGCATTAAGCGCCGGACTGACTGCTGCTGGGTTAGAAGTTTGGAATTTGGGTTTATGTCCGACTCCTTGTGTGGCTTACTTAACTAACACTACTAATGCGGTGGGCGGATTGATGATTTCCGCTAGTCACAATCCTCCTGAAGATAACGGGATTAAAGTTTTTGGTGCGAATGGGTCAAAGTTATCACAGTCCTTACAAGCAGAAATTGAAGCCGGATTACGCGGTCAGGTTGATAAGCCGACATCTCGGAGTTGGGGAAGACATTATGCCCGCCCAGAATTAATCAGCAATTACGCTGAGGCGTTGAAAGAACCTTTGCTGAAATCTAGCCATCTTCAAGGAATGAAGATTGTATTGGATTTAGCTTGGGGGGCGGCTGTGAAGTTGGCACCTGCGGTATTTACAGAGATGGGTGCAGAAGTCATCTGTTTGCACTACCAACCTGATGGCGATCGCATCAATGTTAATTGTGGCTCTACGCACTTAGATTTATTACAAGCGGCTGTGAAGCATCACAAAGCGGATATGGGTTTTGCTTTTGATGGTGATGCTGATCGCGTTTTAGGCGTAGATAACAGCGGTCGTCCGATTAATGGGGATTATATCCTTTATATGTGGGGACAGCAGTTGCTACAAAAGCAACAATTACCCGATAAGTTAATTATCTCCACTGTGATGGCAAACCTCGGTTTTGAACGCGCCTGGAAGCAACTGGGTGGTCAATTGACACGGACTGCAGTCGGTGACCAATATGTCCAAGCCGAAATGCTACGTACAGGAGGGATGTTAGGTGGCGAACAATCCGGTCATATTCTTTGCCGCCATTACGGAATTACCGGAGACGGTTTGTTAACTGCACTACATTTAGCGGCTTTAGTCCGTCAAAGCGGAATTAGTTTAGCCGAAATTGTCGATCGCAGCTTTGAAACTTATCCCCAATTACTCCGGAATGTCCGCGTCGAAGACCGTGAACGTCGCTTAGGCTGGAAGGATTGCCAACCTTTGCAGAATGCGATCGCTAATGCGGAAACTGCAATGGGTAATTCGGGCAGAGTTTTAGTCCGTGCCTCTGGCACAGAGCCATTGATCCGAGTTATGGTAGAAGCCGAAAGTACAGAAGACGCCAACTATTGGACAAGCGAACTGGTTTCAGTAGTTCAACAACATATCGCGCTTTAAGTGCTGAGTGCTGAAGAAGAATACAGGAGTCAGTCCTCAGGAATCAGAATTGGCGGATGAATAAACGGGTGTGATTCCCCACTGATTGATTTTGACTTCTGTATTCAAGCATCAGCTCTATTTCCATTCGTTATGACAAAATCTAAACAGAAAAAATCCGCCGCCAAACAACCGAATGATACTCCGACTCTTACCCTTAAAGAACAACTAGCCGTCAAACGTCGCGCGGCGAAGGAAAAGAAAGAATTAACTAGTTTCTTGACATCAGCCATTTTTGGGGCAATTTTCATTGGGATAATTCTGGGTTTTGTCGGCGGAGTGAAAGCTGCAGCGGGTGGTATATTTGCCATCTTATGTCTGACGCTTTCTTTTAAATATCCGCGCCAAGCACTTTATGCATTTTTAATTTACGTACCTCTAGGTGGGACCATCACTTATTTACTAGGTAGTAGTCCCATCCTGCAATTAGCTAAAGATGCTTTTTATATTCCGGCGTTGGTGGGTGTGTACCAAACATGTCAAAAGCAGCGCCTACCCCTGATTATTCCCCCAGCCATTAAAATTCCCCTATTTATTACTTTAGGGTTTTGTATCCTTACACTGCTATTTGTTAATGGTGCCCAACAATTAGGTGCAGGTCAATCTGTCGGTTTTCAAGCAGCATCGACTGAAAAGCCCTTCTTTATGGGTGTTTTAGGATTAAAAGTACTTTTAGGCTACGTCCCGCTAACGGCTTGCGCTTACTACCTGCTGCGGAAAAAAGAGGATTTGCTGCTGCTGACGCGGATTCAAATCGCCATCACTTTGATTTCATGCCTTTTGGCGTTAATTCAGTACATTATGCTGACCAAAGGGATATGTAAAGGCACTACCGATGCTGAAGGCGCGGCGATTTTTAAAGCTTCGATTGAAAATCGGTGTTTTGTCGGTGGAAGTTTACTTTACAACCCGGATGAAGGTGTTATTCGTTTACCAGGCACATTTGTTGCACCTTGGCAATGGGGTTGGTTCTTAATTTCTAGTAGCTTTTTTACCTTTGCCTCTGCTTTCAGCGACCCTTCTTGGTTATGGCGGATGGTAGGTTTAGGTTCGATGGCATCAGTCTTTTTGATGGCTGTAGTTTCTGGACAGAGAATTGCCTTAGCTTTGGTGCCAATATTCTTTGTAGTTCTCCTATTTGCCACAGGTCAAATCGCTAACTTGAAGCGCTTCATCCCGATTGGGATTATCCTGGGATTGATGATCTTTATCGGTCTGGCAACTAACCCTGCAGTTGTACAAGAACGGACTCAGAGTTTTACCGATCGCTGGAATGCTTCACCACCATATCAATTTATTACCGATCAATTTGAAGATGTTTGGAAAGGTCAAAAGGGAATTTTCGGTAACGGCTTAGGTCGGGCGACTAATTCTGCCCGCGCTTTAGGTGAAACAAAACTGCTGGAAACCTACTACCCGAAAGTCCTTCATGAAATTGGTCCTTTGGGAATGGCGGCATTTTTGGCTTTAGTCACCTCTGTCACCGTCGCGACATTTAAAGCTTATCAATCTGTAAAGAACCGTAATTTCCGCAGTTACGGTGCATCATTTTGGGTGTTTATATTGTTTATAAGCTACAACACTTATTATTATCCTCTCGATGTCGATCCGGTTTCTGTCTATTACTGGTTTTTTGCCGGAGTAATTCTCAAACTACCAGAATTAGACAAGCAGGAAAGACTTAAAGAGGCTGCATTAGGGAATCAGGGTAAGCGGGGACGAAAGGTGGAACAAAGTTTAGAAAATTAAAATTTAAATATTATGAGTCCTTTAATTTCGGTAATTATTCCTACCTATGGGCGAGAGGAAGCGCTGCGGGATAGCGTCAAGGATGTTCTTTTGCAGGATTATCCCAATTTTGAAGTGTTGGTAGTTGACCAAACACCCAAACACCAGCCGGAAACTGAAGCGTTTCTCGAAGAAGTTGCCCAAAAAGGTCAAATTCAGTTGTTTCGCTTGCAGTGGGCGAGTTTACCTGGGGCGCGGAATTATGCGTTGCGACGGGCGAAAGGGGAAATAATTTTATTTATTGACGATGATGTCGAGTTACCACCAGGATTTTTAGCCGCACATGCGGAAAATTACTTAGTACCGGAAGTTGGGGCGGTAGCCGGTCGGGTATTTGACAGGATGAAACTTGCTGATTCTGGCGGAGATTTGACGATTGAATATCTCCCTCCGCAGGCGATGGACCCCGGAATTGCTTGGTATCACATTGATTTGGTACATACTATCAAACCTCAGCAAGTACTGACGGCGCGAGGTTGTAATATGTCATTTCGCCGGGAAGTGTTCACAAAATATGGCTTGACATTTGATGAACGTTTTCGTGGGAGTGCAGTCCGGGAAGAATCTGACTTTTGTTTACAATTCCGTCAAACTGGCTACAAAATTTGGTACGACCCTGCCGCTTGTCTGGTACATTTAGGTGAAGAAACAGGGGGTTGCCATGACATTAGTATGCGATCGCTCAAATATCAACTCACTTTTTATCACAACCATTTTTTACTCGGACTGAAAAATCTGACTGTCACCCAAGCCTTACGCCTTTACGCGCGGTTATTTGACTGTCACGTCTTAGGACGCCCTCCTTGTCACAAAAGCGGTTCACCCCTAAAAATTGCTACTCGCGGCTGTTTCTACATTTTAGGCTTTCTCAAAGCCTTAGGCACCGTAATCCAGTCAAATTGGAATGACGGTCAAATCTACACTCGACTGGATGAACAAAATTGACATGAAAATTTTAGTTGCCAGCCACACTTACATTGTTGACCTTAACTGTGAGAAACTACGGGCACTAGCCCGCTTAGAACCGGGAATCGAAGTGACAGTGGTTGTACCCAAGCGTTGGCATCCTGGTGGGGTACAAAGCAAAACCATTGAAACTCAACGCCGCGATGAAGGTGCATTTCGCATCATACCGATTTCTAACTTCAGTCAAAATCATCAAGGATTGTTATTATTTGGGACTGAATTAATCCAGTTACTCAAAGAATTTCGTCCGCAGATTATCCAAGTTGAACAAGGGGCGAAAGCACTAGCCCATACTCAAGCGATCGTTTTAAATCAGTTATTACGCTTAAAAGCCAAAAACATCTTTTTCACTTGGTGGAATTTACCCTATACACTCAAATTCCCGATATCTCTTTTAGAATCATACAACCTTAATAACACTGACGGCATCATTTCGGGTAATCAAGACGGAGCCACAATTTTACGGGAACATGGCTACCGAGGCGCAATCAAGGTGATGCCGCAATTAGGTATAGACGAAAAACTATTTGCTCCTCGAAGTCAGTTAGAATTAACTCGCAAACTCGGAATTGACCGCAGCGATTTTGTGATTGGTTTTGTGGGTCGATTTGTGCCGGAAAAAGGATTAATCACGCTGCTAAATGCTTTAGTGATTTTAAAGGATCGACCTTGGAAGTTATTACTAGTAGGTCGCGGTCCCTTGAAGTCAGATATACTTAGCATTGCCGCCACCAATCAAATTCAAGACCGCATCATCATTGTCGAAAGTGTTGCTCATACAGAGGTTGCTGATTATATTAACCTAATGAGTACATTAGTACTGCCATCGGAAACAACTTCCGATTTTAAGACTCTCACCTCTGTGGGCTGGAAAGAACAATTTGGTCATGTGCTAATAGAAGCGATGGCTTGTAAAGTCCCCGTAATTGGTTCAGATTCCGGCGAGATTCCCAATGTAATTGGTGATGCTGGCTTAGTGTTTCCTGAAGGTGACGCCGAAGCGCTGGCTAATTGCTGTGTCCAAATGATGGAAGCTGAGTTAGCTGAGAAGCTGGGTACAATAGGATACATGAAGGCGATGTCTCAATACACTAATCAAGCCCTAGCCAAGCAGCAGTTAGAGTTTTATCAGGAACTTGTGAAGTAAGTGGGCTACCCTTCTTGGTTAATAGATATCTCCGAAAAAGAAAAAGACCACGTATCCACACTTCTTCGCGAAACGGAGAGAGGCTTCAAAACCCCACTTCCCTCGTCGGTACTCTTGGTAGGGGGGTTAGGTCTACGGAAGAGTGAGTGCAGTATCTAAATCTTTATTGGAGATGTCTAGTAGTTGCGCTTCAACGCATTAGATATTGTGCGCGGTCATCGCAACTACGAACTTAATATAAGTACTAATTTAATTAAATGCGAATCTTGCAAATTGTTCCCTCAATCTCCCTAATTTATGGTGGTCCTAGTCAAATGGTACTAGGATTGGCTCTTCGTTTGGCTAGGAAAGGAGTGGAAGTTACTGTATTGACGACTGATAGTAATGGTGATATAGCCCAAAAGCCGTTAGATGTACCTTTAATTCAGCCGGTTTCACAAGATGGTTACGAAATCCGTTATTTTCATTGTGCGCCTTTTCGTCGTTACAAATTTTCACTCTCTCTTTTGAAGTGGTTAAATGACAACGCCCACGAATTTGATATTGCCCATATTCATGCTTTATTCTCTCCCGTTACTAGTCTCGCCGCTAATATTGCCCGTAAACAAAAGTTACCTTATATTCTCCGTCCTCTAGGTACTCTTGACCCGGCGGATTTACAGAAAAAAAGGCAATTAAAACAACTTTATGCGGCAATTTTAGAACGTCCAAATTTAGCCGGTGCTGCTGCAATTCACTTCACCAGCCACCAAGAAGCTAAGGTTTCAGAAAGATTTGGCACTTCTCCGCCTGATTTAGTCATTCCGTTAGGCGTTATCCCCAAAAGCAATCTTGTAGAGAAGCAAGTTGTATCTCAGCAGGTACGCAGTCAGTTCAATATCCCTGAGGAAGTACCGATAGTATTATTTATGTCCCGGATTGACCCGAAAAAAGGGTTAGATTTACTGATTCCGGCTTTGGAAAAACTGCTAGCCGGAGGCAAAGATTTTCATTTTGTCCTCGCCGGAACTAATCCACAAGACCCGAATTATGAAAACCAAATCCGTAACCAAATTCAAGCATCTTCACTGCGATCGCATACTACCATTACTGGATTCGTCACCGGAGAGTTAAAATCTACTTTGCTCCAAGCTGCTGATTTATTCGTCTTACCGTCGTATTATGAGAATTTTGGGATTGCCGTTGCTGAGGCAATGGTAGTCGGTACACCAGTATTGATTTCTGACCAAGTGCATATTTGCGGGGAAATTAGCCAAAGCGAATCTGGATGGGTGTGTGCGACTAATGTTGAATCTCTTTTAGCATCCCTCGTCCTAGCTTTGCAGAGTGGCTCAGAACGCCAGCGTCGAGGGTTAAATGGTCAAAAATATGCACTCTTGCATTACAGTTGGGAAGCGATCGCCCAAACTACCATACTCGCATATCAACAAATATTAGCAAAGAGTTGAGCAAAGCTTCGTAACTTAAAATTTTGTTGCAAACCGCTACATACCGACGGGAATAGTGTGTTTTATGTCATGATCGCCAAATAGCTCATGTCTTTTGACCACAGGAAACTGAAAATGACCCTTCGATTAGGCGATGTAGTCCCCAACTTTACCCAAGCCTCCACCCACGGCGAAATTAACTTTTACGACTGGGCTGGTGATAGCTGGGTAATCTTATTCTCTCACCCTGCTGACTTTACACCTGTATGCACCACCGAACTTGGTACTGTCGCTAAGCTGAAACCAGAATTTGACAAGCGTAACGTGAAAGCGATCGCGTTGAGTGTTGATGATGTTAACTCCCACAACGGCTGGGTTGGAGACATTGAAGAAACTCAAAACACTAAACTCAATTATCCGATATTGGCAGACCCAGATCGCAAAGTCTCTGACCTTTACGATATGATCCATCCCAACGCGAGTAATACAGTCACCGTGCGATCGGTATTTGTGATCGACCCAAACAAAAAATTGCGCCTCACCCTCACCTATCCTCCCAGCACCGGACGCAACTTTGACGAAATCCTCCGAGTCGTCGACTCCCTGCAATTAACAGACCACTACAGCGTCGCTACCCCAGCAGATTGGCAAGATGGTGATGATTGCGTTATTGTCCCTTCGCTGAAAGACCCAGAAGTTCTCAAGCAGAAATTTCCCAAAGGATATGAGGAAGTCAAACCTTATCTGCGGATGACTCCTCAGCCAAATAAGTAAAATGATTTTACGCCAAGACGCAAAGAAGCATTTATAGCAACTTTGCGCCTTTGCGTGAAAATAAGATATTAAAGGTAAATATTAGGAGAGTCTAATATGCTTTCATCTCCTCTAGTTTTACAAATGCCGACATCGATAGATTGGACAGATGAGCAGTTTTTTGCCTTCTGTCAGGTCAATCGTGACTTACGCATTGAACGGAACAGACATGGAGAAATTTCAATTATGTCGCCAACAGGTTCAGAGACAGGCAACCGAGACGCTAAGATAATTCAGCAGTTGATGAACTGGACGGATGAAGACGGAACTGGTATTGCCTTTTCTTCTAGTGCTGGCTTCACTTTATCAACTGGTGCAGAGCGATCGCCTGATGCTTCCTGGCTGAAACTTGAACGCTGGAATGCTCTTTTGCCAGAACAACAGCAGAAATTTGCGCCAATTTGTCCGGATTTTGTTGTCGAACTCAGGTCGCTTTCTGACAATCTTAAGCCTTTGCAAGAGAAGATGGAAGAATACATGCGAGAACCGGGAGTGCAATTAGGCTGGTTGATTGACCGTAAAAACCGTAAAGTCTATATTTATCGTCCTGGTGTTGCTGTAGAATGTCTAGATAATCCCGCTACCGTCAGCGGTGAGCCAGTGTTACCTGGATTTGTCTTAAATATGAGTAAAGTTTGGTAAATATGAGGATTTATTATGCTTTCATCTCCTCTAGTTTTACAAATGCCGACATCAATAGACTGGACAGATGAGCAGTTTTTTGCATTCTGTCAGGTCAATCGTGACTTACGCATTGAACGGAACAGACATGGAGAGATCTCAATTATGTCGCCAACAGGTTCAGAGACAGGCAATCGCAACTTCAGCATCGCTGGACAGCTGTATGTTTGGGCAGAAAAAGACGGAACAGGCATTGGTTTCGACTCTAGCACAGGATTTAAGCTTTCTACAGGTGCTGAAAGATCGCCGGATATTTCCTGGATCTCACAGACAAGATGGAATCAATTGCCATTAGAACAGCAAAATCGATTTGCGCCAATTTGTCCAGATTTTGTTGTCGAACTCAGGTCGCTTTCTGACAATCTTAAGCCTTTGCAAGAGAAGATGGAAGAATACATGCGAGAACCGGGAGTGCAATTAGGCTGGTTGATTGACCGTAAAAACCGTCAAGTGTATATTTATCGTCCTGGTGTTGCAGTAGAATGTTTGGATAATCCCGCTACCGTCAGCGGTGAGCCAGTGTTACCTGGATTTGTCTTAAATATGAGTAAAATTTGGTAGACCTTATTTACAAATACAATAAAAAACGCCAGTGAACTTTATTGATTCATTGACGTTTGTGTTTTAGGAGTGACTTGATTGACTTCAAGAAGCAAAGCTATTGCTACCAAGTTATTAGCCCCCTTGGCTGTCTAAAGCTGCCCAGGTTAGAGGTCCAACAATGCCATCCGCTACTAAGTCATTAGCTGCTTGGAATGTCTTCACAGACTCTTCTGTTTTTTGACCAAAGTCACCATCAACAGTTAAGATTCCGAAGCCCCTAGCATTCAGAATTCGTTGTAAATCTTTGACAGCTTCACTTTTGCTACCGCGACGCACAGTGGGACGAGAAGTTGTAACTTGCATGATTTCTACCTTTCGTAAGTTCAGTTGTTTCAGTAGAAGGTAATCTATTTGTTTTCCTTCTGTTTCTTAATAGATGTCAGGTAAATCAACTTATGCACTTAAATAGATTTGTTTATAGCGCAGCCTTCATACATTCGAGTTGGAACATGCACTCAGCATACATTGTAGTAACATGTAAAAAGTAGGTCGGGCATCTGCCTTACCTACTTGCATTAATAATTATTAAAAATAGTTAATACTTAATTAAATTTAAATTAAGGAGATTAACTACTAGTTTAGTAAACCCATCTTGCTCTTTGTCTCAGTACTACTCTGCCATTTTCAGTAACTGTTAACCAATTGCGAGTCAAAATATAACGGTAATAACCATTAACAGCAAGAAATGTCTGATTATCACCAGTTTCCTGCAAAGGCAAAGTAATTGTCTTACCACTGTTATTATCTATACCTACATAAGTGTGAGGAAGATCTCCGCCACAAATATAGACTTCAAAACTTTTCGTTTTGGCATGAACAAAT
>Ga0209512_1000930_pt1 | contig 40366 bp, 40 predicted proteins | sample frozenSSSSmetaG_FD_184142 | JGI IMG/M metagenome (GOLD analysis project Ga0209512, IMG submission 184142) | Glacier valley bacterial and archeal communities from Borup Fiord, Nunavut, Canada, to study Microbial Dark Matter (Phase II) -... | ecosystem: Environmental > Aquatic > Freshwater > Ice >...
ATATTAAGTTGAGCACGAAGCTCCTATCTAAGGGAATACTATCTACTTATATAGAGGCGTCGTGCTAAAGGATATCTCTAGATATCTAGATAACATATTATCCATGATATCCTCATATCCATCACGTGATCCTAAGTCCTCGTGACATAGCTATCTGCAGCTAACCGCTCAGCTATAACAACAGCTTCACAAAGGTCTAGAACAACGCCATGACTTATAGACAAAGCTATAGTTGAAGAAATAGATGAAGAGAGCGAAGAAGAGCTATATGATAGCGATTTAGATGAGTTGGCACTGTAGTAATTGAATTATTTGCGATTTTCTAAGTTAGTGGTTTGGTGGTTTGGTCCTGGATTTTAGTGGGGTTTTCGGAATAGCCGCTTACGCCATGTAGCCGCTTACGCCACGACCTACGTTATAGAGAGTAATTATCTTCCATTTTATATAATAGTGTTAAAATTAAGCTAAGAGGTAGCTCTTATGTCCATTAAGAATAAGAAGGTAATAGGTTCTAATCATATAATTGTTTATACACTAATTAAAGTGTTAAATCTACTTATACTTAATTAAATTTAAAGTCTACCTATTCTTACTTAGTGTAATTACCTAGCTGTACCCCCCTAACCGGCTGACGCTGGTTTGGGGGGGCTGCACAGGCCCCCCGATTAGAGATTCTAACATGTTGACTCACCTTAGCAAGGCAAAGTACAGTAGCCGCCCGCCCCACACCTTCACAAAACTATTGTTTGTAAGAATTACAGAATACTGCGGACTTGCGGGGGCTACGCAAGGATAGGAGAGGATTTCGGCCGCAGCCAGGCCCAGGCCTAGCGTCAACAAAACTTAACTCAATCAGGAATACAGGGTCGTCACCACATACCTAGCTAGGATGAGTTTTGTTTACGCCAGGGTAAGTATAGAATATTTATGGGCTGTAGCTGTACAGTAACAAATCAGAATACGAATATACGAAGTAGTACGTCTCGGCGCCTCTGCCGATCATTGAGCTTGGTTGAACAGAAACGGTTTCACATCCGCCAATACGACGTATTATTGCCAAGCAACAGGAGACAGCGGGCCGCCCTAGTGGAGATAGGCCAATTCTTGGGTTGCACGCCGTCAACCGTCGACCGTCGAGGAGGAGCTACGCCTCGCCCCTTGGTGAGATGGCCGAAACGGCATGTGTATGCGCGAGACCACCGGGAATTCGATGGGTTTAGGTCTTACGATCATGCGCCCATTGCTGTGGACTCGGTGGCCTCAACGGCTGTTGCGAGCTAGGATACGCGGCTCTACGATGTGCTTACTAGAGCAATGGCTGATTTCCTAGATCTAATGAAGAAGGATGAGATGGAGCCTTTCAATAGGGTTTTTGCCGTTACGCTGGATGGGCTTCCGGCGGAGCTGAGATCGCAGGCATTGAGTATATATAATAATATCTACAACTCGACGCACTAATGGAAGTGCTCTTCCCGCTAATACGTTTGTGATTATTTCTTCACAGAAAGAAATACGATAGCTTTCAATGTTTCTCGCAAAGGCCTAAATACTTGAATACATAAATTAGTCTAAACATTCCAGATTCTACCACATTTTTAATTCTTCAGTTATCTTTTCTTTCGAGCCTAAGATCCCCATTTTAGAGGTGCTTGTAAATCAACATTTCCCCGCTTGCCCGCGTCCCCGCGTTCCGCTTCTCCGCTTCTCCGCGTCTCCGCTTCGAGATCTAAAATGCAAATGCTTACTTCACTGTACATAGTCTAGGGGTAAATATTGTCAACCAAACATGGACGCTGCTTGTAAGTATAGATGTTCAGATGTATGGCCTGGTTCGAAAACCACTATCATTCTATCTTCATTTTGTTAAAACAGCAGCACAAACCCCAGTCAAAATCCCCTGGAAAAAGCATGACCTGACGATCTTGACCCCTGGACTGTACGGAGTCCCCGCCTACCCCGCACGGTGATAAGCAGTATGATATCAGTCCTCTCGTTCATTCGTTGGTATATCTCACCTTCTTCATTTGATTGTAGTTCAGTCCACTTGTTTATTCGTTTGTATATCACTCACCTTCTTCATTTGATTATAGACCTGTCCACTTGTTCATTCATTCGTATATCGGTCGTTTGTGTATCGTTTGTGTATCAGTTCCCTTGCTCATTTGTTTGATTTATTTTGGCTCTACATGCATGTAGATATATAATCATGGAAACCCCTTCCCTTCGACCGCCTACAATAGTCGGTCACACTCATCCACTGCACAACACTTTATTAATTTGGACCTTTTCCTTCAAATTCAAAAATGACATCAGCAACTCTCGAAAAGCCGACGACTATGCACGATGACGACATATGCCATGATGTTGAGATGGATGGTCTCAAGGACAATGTCGAGACATATTTCACAGCACAGCAAACTAAAGCTCTGCTTCGAAAGCTTGACTGGCACCTTATCCCGTTCTTGTCCCTCCTCTACCTGCTCTCGTTCCTAGAGTAAGTCGATATTTCCCTCAGTAAGTGGGGATATGTAATAGCTGACATTCACAGCCGCACAAATATTGGAAATGCCAAGGTCTTTGGTGTCGAAAAATCACTGGGCCTTGTCGGTGATCAATATAACATAGCATTATGTGAGTGAAGTCATTGCCATGTAGATCGCGTTTGGTTGTTTTAAAGAGAAATAAGGAATGAACATGAGACTAATGAAATCTTTCAACAGGTGTTTTCTGTACGTTGCCTCGTCCGCAGTATCCGTTCATTCATTCCTCTTACAAGTCAACCTAGTCGTCACCTACGTCCTATTTGAAGTTCCTTCAAACATGTGAGTCTCTTCCATCAATTTCCATATCCTCACTAACGAACGGCAGGATACTGAAGAGATGGAGAGCTGTATATCTGCCTAACCAATCCTATCGACGTCCAACCAATTCTGACTTGCTCTTAGTCCATGTGGTTTCCAATTATCATGCTTGTCTGGGGTATTATAATGACTCTCACCGGCCTCGTCACAAACTACACCGGTCTTGTCATCGCGCGTATATTCCTGGGCATTGCCGAAGCTGGCTTATTTCCTGTAAGTGATATAAGTGCCGTGCGCTGCGTCTCCGATGCTAACATTATCTGCTCCACAGGGCGTCAACTATTACATCACGCTCTGGTACGCCCGTCGTGAGTGCGCATTCCGCGCTGCCATCTTCTTCTCTGCCGCCACAGTCGCTGGTGCCTTCGGTGGTCTTCTCGCCCGCGGAATCAACGAGATGAACAATGTGGGTGGTAAGCCAGGCTGGGCGTGGATTTTTATCCTCGAAGGGATCTTAACTGTCGCTATTGCAATCATTGCCTTCTGGGCCATTGCGGATAAGCCCGAGACGGCGAGTTTCCTCTCGGAGGAGGAGACGAAGGAGGTGCACCGCAGACTGAGCCACGATAATGATGGCATGGCAGAGCATTATGATGTCAAATTCATGTGGATGGCGTTTATGGATTGGAAGATCTGGATACAGTGTGTGTAAGTACCCCAAGCCCAGCTCGATCTTGTGGAGAGATGCATTTCTAAGGCTGCTCGCAGTGCATACCTGGGCATCCTCGTCCCGCTCTACTCATTCTCGCTCTTCTTGCCTGCAATTATAAACGCGATGGGGTTCACAGCAGCTACCTCCCAATTGCTTACTGTGGTATGTGGTTCTACTCATACTGAATAGTACTTCTAAATAATTACTAACTATTTCAAAGCCACCCTACGTCCTAGGTTGTATCTGCACAGTTGTTGGTGGCTATTACAGTGACAGGACTGGTAAGCGAGCCGTGTAAGTCAAATCTTTGCTATGATTTTCTTTATCTACCTGATCGCTGATAAACCCAGGTTCCTCATGGGCTTCTGCAGTCTCGCCTTAGTCGGCTACATCCTCCTGATCTCCTCCAACATCCCCGCAGCCCAGTACACTGGCACCTTCCTCGCCGCGTGCGGCGTCTACCCCATGATTCCCATCATGGTGATGTGGAATGGCAACAACATCGGCGGCAGCACCAAGCGTGGCGTCGGCATTGCCATGCAAATCGGATTCGGCAACTGCGGTGGTGTGATTGCGTCTTTTGTCTACCGGGCGAAGGACGTCCCGCGCTATTTCTTCGGCCACGGGATCATCATGGGGTTCCTGGCTATGTCGTTGACGCTCATCGTTGTGCAGTTCTTCGCGCTCTCGGCTATTAATAGGAAGAGAAATGCTGAGAACCGGAATCCGAAGGAATACACGACTGAGGAGAAGTATGGAGAGATGGATAAGGGAGATAATGCGAGCTACTTCCGCTATACAATATAGATGGCGACCTATAGTTATGCCGCGAGAAAAACAATCATGTCTTCCGAGCCGAAGCTGTAGATTCATGCATATAAAGTCTAAGCAAGCATTTCAACGGCGTCTTCAAGAAGCCAAGCTACTTTTAGCTTTAGTGCCGTCAGCTCAGAGATATGTTTTTTTCTTCTTTGTCATATCTGGGAATTCTCACTTGTCCGCTTAGATTTTGAACATGAAAATTCAAGCTGGGAGGTGTATGGGAGAATGGGCATCGGTCTATTTTCCTAGTGGTTTTGGGACGAGTTCAAGATGGGCGGCAAGCCTGCTTGGTTAACTTTGAATGTTTCAAGGGTCTGACTGTAATACTATGCTAGCAGCCACGCTACTTGTGTTCGAATTCTCTAAATCACAATTCTTCAAATTCACTCAAATCTACCTACAAAAAGCAACTGCCTCCGTCCGCAACCTTGAGAATTATATGATGCAGCTCATCAGGCGGCAATGGCTTGGGAAATGATGCAACGATGCGGACTGAATATAGGCTCAGTCATTAAACCACATTCTTCACTTCCAATGTCGAAAATTTGAAGCATACAATCTTCTCGTTTTTAGGGAACATAATATAGTAACAAGTACCTACTAAACTGCTCGAGTACAAAAGCTGTAGCCAAAGTGTAACACTAGCGAAGACTGTTCACTTTGTCAAAGTTGGCTGGACTCATCTTAAGTCCTCTTCCTTCGCCACCATATCCATATTATCGGGATCCGTGATTACAGTAATATTTGTGACAACGGCAGTCCCATAGAAATCACTGCTGAAATTCACGGCCCTGCGGAAGCGATCCAGGAACCAGTAGATATCAACTAACACAGCATACATCCCGGTGATTGGGACGTTCACACTAGTTGCGATCATGACAGACCGGACAAGTGAAGAACTCGGAATTGGTGTAGTTCCAATCGACGCGAGCGTGGAAAGAAGGCAAATAATGAAATAGGCGGCGCCGTTAAGCGTGATTCCTTGAGTGACGGCAAGAAACACCACGGTGACAGGGAAGTAGATAGCCGTTCTGCAGAAAGAAGAAGTTAGTATCCCAAAGTATCAACAACAACACGCAGCTGAGAACTTACCCGTCCATGTTGATTAGACATCTTAGAGGAATGGCGAACTTGGCAACAGTGTCTGGCAGTCCTCGGGCACGGGCACACTTCAGAGCCACGGGAAGGGTTGCTGCCGACAAAGCTCAACCCCAGGCCGTAATCCACGCGGGAGAGTTCTTTAACTAGTACGAGTACGGGTTTTTCCTCACGAAAAAGAACTAGATACCAGGGAGCATGATGAACAAATGGATCGCCATTCCCGTAATAGTCGAGGCTATCAGAATGCCTAGGTTCAAGCCAATATCCGCAAGAGACAGTCGAAATAGATTAGGCAGAATCAAGAAGAAAACACCAATGGGAGCGATCTTGACGTGGAAGGTAATAATGATCGTGATAATTTTCTCAATCTCTTTGTCGCTCTCAGAAGGGATGAAGTGGGGCCTTAGATGAGGTAGCGGACAATGACAGACGACACGAGGACGGCGAGAAGGCTGTCGGTTGCGAGGGCGTTGACCACGTTTGCGGGGATCAAAGACTTGAACATGTGAGAAACGGCAATGTGGATTTCCACGTCACGTGACATGCAAAAGTTTGGACCTTTGTTGTAGAATAGCCCGTGCATGGATCAGTCCCCCAAATCCCATGTACACCGCTCAACGCCACCGGCCGGCCAGCTGAACCGTCGGACAGCACGGGCGGTCTACATATAGTACGTAGGCCCCAATAGATATTTTAGTTTAGTTAATCAATTCTGTTGCTATATACTGTGCTATATACTGTATAGATTACCCCTACTCCGTTTGCCTGTCATCCGATAAACCCTCCAACAACCTTCTGGGAATTGGACCCAAGCCACACGCGCCAGAGCAAACGTTCAAGGCGCGCTGTTAGGTTACCTCCCTCTTAGCGTAGACTTCGGCATCGTCTTCAGAGACCGCAAGGCTCTCGGCGCCAACCTCAGTCATCAGGCGGGACCAGACCAGCGAGACCATGAGGGTGCTGTGGACAATGTGTAGTGTCCAATCGTCAGCGAGCCAGAACGGCTCCACCTTGCGCCATGTCCCTCAGTTTCGGCACCGTCAGGATCATGGAAGTTACAATCAGGGGTAACACTGCAAATCATCAGAAGAGCAGACGGAATAGGAACGGGACAGGGAAGGTTTTCTTACTGATAGCCTTCGAAGCGCGCAGTCAGAGGACACCTGGGATTGCAATGATGGTAGCAGTAGCGTCGGCAACCTCATTGACAGTGGCAGTTACTGCCATACTGATGCAGATGGCAAGAGCGGCCGCGATGACGATCTGGCTGGCAGAACCTGCCTCCTTGACAGAATACCACCATGGCCACTTTGGGGCATCATATTGGCTGTCACCGTTGTTGATGGAGGCCGGCTGTATTCTAGGAATGCGCAAAGATGCTCTCTGCTGAATGAAAGTGTCTGTTGCGTGAATCACAGCATCATGATTCGACGCAAATCGCTTCCCTAACGCAAATAGAATACTCCAACTGTGAGCGGAGTGAACGCACAGTTCCAACAATTAGTAGGTGCAGATTACGTTGGACGGATAGTGGGTACCCATTGCGCAGCCTACTACTGAGTTATGAAAATGGTACAAAGGGGCAGATTCTCACATTCATGTTTCATGGTCTGCCATCCACAACCTCGTCTGCTTAGAGCGAGACGAAAGACAGAGAGATAGATGTCCTAAGTTACATTCTTTCAATACCCTGTCAGTGCATCTAGCAGACCTAGCGATCGAGTGAACATCCTGTACATTCTCGCTGAGGTGTTGCCAAATCTATAGCACAGCCCTAGATCTGTTTCGCAGATCTCCGATACCTTGCCGCGGTCCCTCGCACCTGCTGTCTATTCCTCGGCATATCCCGAGATCTTAGCCAATAAATAGGTGGTCTGATATAATAATCTCAAGGTAGAGCATACTTTCGGAGCTCTCCCGAGGAAACAGGATGAGACTGCTCCAGGCTCGGTGCATCGTGAGGATTTTAGACGGCTTGTTGCCACTTACGACTGCGGAAATTGACCTAATGCGTCCAATGTCCCCTCCTCGACCGCGATAAGCCGAAAATACCCCGCATTCGTCAAGTAGAGAAGTGAAAATAGGGAAATAAGGCTTTTAGCTATTTGTTCTATTCATCGTACGAGCCTCTAGCAAGGCTTCATAAGTTCCTGCCCAGCATCTCGGATGCACTGCTAGCTCCCAAAAAAAGGGTAGTTCTTTGATGGCAGGGCAGCGAAGGGATGTGGGGTAATCGTCAGCCCCAAAAATATCCGCTTCCGAATCCGTTGCCCACTCCGCCTTCACTCCGCTTTCACTACCGCTTAGATCTGCCGATGTACGAATTATTAGGCATTTATTCTCCAGACTCCAGGTTCCCCTCCGCTTTTCCCTCCCGCCAAGACCTCTGCTAATTTCAAACTATCGCTAAACGAGCATAAGCTACCCCTTCTTCTACAGTTCTCCGCACAAGTTCCCCCGCATTTTACCCCATGTTTTCTTCACTAGTTCCTCCAAACACGCGGACTTCCGATTGAATACAAACGGTAACAATATGCTCTTTGTAAAAATACCGAGTAAGATAAAGTTCTCTATGTTTTTATTATAGAGCATAAGATCTCTCATTATCCCCCTAACATCCAAATTTCACCTAGATTTCGTGTCATTCAAAAGATCTGTTTAGCTCAAAGTTCATTTGAGCATCTCTATTTCTGCCATTGTCGCCTTCATTTATATATATTTCATCCAGAAGCTAGCGCGCCATCATGACGAGCCATAGTGCTATGGGCGGCAAGAACAATACGGATCAGGTTGAGGTAACTCATTACGACGAAGACGGCAGTTCAAACCCGAAGCTTGAGGAGGGTCTGGAGCGCCATGTCGACCCTGTACTCGATAAACAAACGTTGTTAAGGCTGGATCTTCTCCTAGTTCCTCTTATGTGTTCAATGTATCTTCTCGCGTTTTTAGATCGAGCAAATATCGGAAATGCTCGTGTTGCTGGTCTCCAGAAGGACTTGCGCATCACTGATACTCAATACCAAACTGGTATGTTCATTTGTTCTATGCAGTAATGAGAGAAGCAGAGTTTTAGTAACTGATGCAATCCTTAGCCATCACCCTTACCTATGTCCCATATATCGCGGCCGAATTACCGTCGAATCTAGTCCTTAAGAAGATAGGCCCGAGGATCATGCTCCCAGGAATGATGCTCGCATGGGGTATTGTGACAACTCTTCAATCTTTGGTCAAAACCTACTCTGGCCTTCTCGCATGTCGCTTCTTCCTCGGTCTCTGCGAAGGTGGCCTATTCCCAGGCATCGTCCTCTATCTCTCCGGTTTCTACCGCCCTCATGAACTACAAGTCCGCATTGCCCTTTTCTTCTCCGCCGCTGCCCTCTCTAGTGCGTTCTCCGGTCTCCTTGCCGCCGCTATCCAACAAATGGACGGCATTGGCAACATGCATGGCTGGCAGTGGATTTTCCTCCTCGAAGGACTCTTCACCGTCTGTTTCGCATCATTTTGTTTCTGGGCACTGCCAAACAACCCACAAGGCGTAAAAACCTTCAAGGAGGCACATGCCGACCACTGCGAGTACCGGCTTACTCTTGATGCAAATTCCGTCGAAGGAATCAAATTCTCGTGGAAGGCCGTACTCTCCACCTTCAAGGACCCACATGTGTGGATTAACTCTGTCGCCCTCTTCTGCAACGGCTGCAGCCTCTTCGGCCTCGCCTACTTCACACCTTCCATCGTCCAGACTCTCGGCTTTAACAACACTAATACGCAGCTGCTAACGGTGCCGCCTTTCGTCTTAGCCTTCATCGCCACGATGATCGCAGCCTACGTTGCGGACCACTACAAGCAGCGCGGCCTAACCGCCATGGTCACTACAACCATCGCGATCATCGGCTTCGCACTCTTCCTGACGGCCGATAACTTCGGACAAAAGTACACCGCGCTGTGCTTCCTCATCTCCGGCATCTATGCCTCGTCACCATCCATGATCTCCTGGGTCCCCAACAACACAGCCTCACATACACGCCGCGCCACGGCGGTCGCCATCAGCTTCGTCCTGACTAACGCCGGCGGCATTCTCAGCACGTGGATCTATCCTAAGAAGGACGCGCCCAGATACGCATTCGCGGCAAAGTTGAACCTCTCCTTCTGCGTCCTGACGATCGCGTTGCTGGCGACCAATTTGACATGGCTTAAGTTCCTTAATCGGAGGAAGGAGAGCCATAGGGACCACCTAATGAAGGATGTTGTGCATCTGCCGTTGAAGGACCAGAGGGAGGCGTTAGGTGATCATCATCCGGATTATAAGTATACCTTGTAAGGGGAATAATTATAGAACAGAGCGCACACGTGTGTTATGATATCTCACCTACTTGGGGTTAATTGAGGCACTATTATCTAGAGATTCCTGTTCTTGGATTGGATTGTCACTTTGATAAATCTCGTTCTTTCATAAAATCTATTTCATATGAACCGTGAACTGTGCCTATACAAAGCGGAGGGTCCAAGTTTGTCTTCTGAATTTGATCATCTGATTTTTCCTTATCAATCTGATCTCAATTCTTCGTGTTCATATCCCCGTATGCTCGTTTCGTCTCTGCGTAGATAGCATCTTCCCATCCATCCCCAAAGTTGATCTTTCCCGAGTCATCCCAGCAAGCCTGAATTGTTCCCCCAATGTTCTTCATCAACCCCTCAAAGCCTCCAGCCCCACCTCCAGCATTGTAGCTTTTAAACGGCCCCGCCTTCGCCCATCTCGGCCCCATCGAGCTCTCCACAACTGTATCTAACTCCTCCACCGTCACCACGCCTTGATCAACAAGATAGATCGCCTCCCTGAGCAGCGCAAGTGCCAGTCGATTTGCCACAAATCCTGTGACTTCTTTCTTAATCACGACCGGAGCGCGACCAATACTTTCCCAGTACTTGACCGTTCTTTCAACAACGTCAGGAGTTGTTAGAGGCGTAGGCACGATCTCAATGAGAGGCATTATATGTGGAGGGTTGTAGGGGTGTACGACGATCAAACGATCCTTGGAGGTCATAAGAGAAGACTGGACTGATGCGGGAATGCCGGAAGTGCTGCTCCAAAGTAGAGAGGTTGCTGGAGCATGGAGCTCAATTTCTTGCCAGATTTTTTGTTTAAAGGCTGGGTTTTCTGGGCCTTGTTCCTGGATAATCTCGGCATTTGAGACTGCTGACGCGAGGTCGGGGTTGAAGAGGAGCCTTGAGGATGTGGTGAGCGACTCAAAATCTGCTAACCCTTCTACGCCAGCGATGAGTTCTGGATTTATTGTTAGGATTGCGGATATTTAATATTAAATTTAAGGACTTATAGGAAACAGACCAGGCAGTTTGCGTGCGACGTATTCGTACAGGTCTGGACGTGGATCGCAAATCGTTACAATAGTATCTTTCGATGCACCTAAATGTAGAACCGCAAAGGAAAGCCCTATGACACCCGCCCCGATAAGTGTAATGCTTAATGGCATATCTGATGACATTGCGATGATGGGTGAATGAAGTGATATCAAGATATAACTGATGGAGAGGAAAGAATGTTGCCAACTCCTTACGCAGCGCAGCGGCTTCTTCGGCTTTTGTCGAACTCTATGGATGCCTGAAGCACCAGGTTGCAATAAGGAAGTATTTTACTAAAGTAACATGAGGGTTCAAACCCACCAAGGTACGTAGGGACTTCATCCATTAAAACCTGATCAATTTGCTTCACTACGTTCGCATCACTAAGTTCAAATTGAATTACCGTGAGGGTTGAACTTTTTGGTTAGTAGAGACCCCCCTGAACCCCTGTTCTTTAGGGATCCCCCAAACCCAAGTAGGCTTTTGCTTTCCAGCTTATTGAGCCTGTTTTAAGGTAGAGGGGCTATTGACTTATGGGCTTTAGTTCTCAAGGGAAAGAAGCTGAGACTTATTAATTGCCGGCCTGAATTGGAACCACATGGGAGTGGAAACCTTTTTTAATCCGATTAGAGTTGTCAATTGCCAGCTGGAATGGGTCTCGTCTTGGCAGGGACATGGCCAGAATGGTTCGCTGGACCCTTTGCCACTGTCGTGGCGAGCCGCCAACCATTGGACTGGAGATTCCTGACCAATCCAATCGTGCGCTGAAAGCTTGACTCGAAAGTTTGGAGCTTTTGGTTCTATTATCGGCCAAAGTGGGAGGGAAATATTAATTTGTCTTGGCCTAAAAGCTTAATAATATCTGAAATAGCTCTATATATCTTAACTATACATTCAAAAGTGGGAAAGGAGCTCCTCTTGGGGTTAATATGACAAACATACCCCGCAACATCAATCTATTTTGTTTACTGAATGAAAACCACCATTGAAGCAAAATTTATGTAGCAAAGATGGCAGAACAAACTTCGCAGATACTGATTTTCGAACTGTTCTCACTCAAATCGACGACGGCTATACTTACTGGCGGCACAGGTGGTCTTGGCCATTATATGACGGTTGATCTCGCGGAAGCAGGTGCGGAGATTGTGTCCATACAACTACCGAATAGCCGCAATGGTCCAGTTCTGGCCGAAGTTGTAGGCGAACTTGGTCGTTTACTGAAGGTCTTTGAATGCGATGTTTCTGATTTTGCCGCTCTCAGAAGAACTTTCGCAGCTATTTGGGCAGCAGGAATTGTCCCAAGGTCTTATTAAATTGCGCTGGAATCAATAGGAGGGGACATGTGGAGGATACGACAGATGAGGACATTGACGCAGTAAGTAAATCTCTGATCCAAGTTCGCATATGCAATTTTATACTTTTTATGGATATATGTTAATCATACCCGCTCAACGGTCTTTGCATCTTTGCAACGAACCTAAAAGCATCCTACGTAGCCGTTCAAGAGTTCGGGAAGCAAATTTTCAAACTCGAACGGCCAGGGAAAATAATAAATGTCGCCTTGATAATATCCTCTATTGACGAATATCAACGTCTCAGTTTATGAATGCATAAAAGCTGGCGTTTTGCAAATGACAAAAGCATTTAGCAATGAATGGGCGACTCGAGGAATACAGGTCAACTACATTTCCCCTGGGTGAGAAAAATAAACCCCCCTTCATGTCAAATTTCCCTTGTTAGCTTCTTAAGAGCATCTATTAAACTTGTTTTATTAAGGTCCTCTAGATATATAGAAAAAGTGGTATAAAGACGTTTAATAACATTATGTTACTAGATGTGGACATGGATGTGACGAAATATATTAGCAAGGTGCATAGGCTACATATATCTATATGTACACACACTCTCTAACATATAATAAGAAGAGGGTGACAGTAAGCAAGGATAGATTTTAAAAATAGGGTCCTGGTAATACATTTTATTATAGGAGCAAGAGGCAAATAAATCGGAATAGCTAAGCTACCTAAACCGAAGATTGTCTTCAGTTGGCAAGAAATATCTTGCGAAGATTACTAGTAGAGATACGAGTGCCTATGACCACATGAAGGCAGCACTTTGAAATGAAATTCTATCTCTTCCTTAGACCATACATCACTTCCCGCAATTAACTTCAAATTATGTGCACTTCATCCGCTTCCCACCTCATCATTTGATCAGAACCTGCTTAGTCTTTTTCAATTGATCAACTACTGATCTGTCAATCTTCAGAGTACTCGCCACAATATCAGGTGGCGTCAAAGCGAGCCATTGCGTGAGCGATATGTCGGCCACGCGTTCAGCGCGGTAGATCTCGATCCAGACGAGGTTCTCGGTGGGAGAGGTGTTCAGGATGTAATGGCCGCTGTTATCAGGGAAAACAGCAGTATCACCAGCTGAGAAGTCGATGGTGCGAGCGTTGGCAACGCCGATGAAGACTGTGGCCTGGGCGGTGCCGGAGTGAAAGTAGAGCCATTCTTCTGCCTGTGAGAGATGTGAGATACAAGATCTTCTGATAGGCGTGCTGAGGGAAATATAGATGGAATATTCAACTAACGTTCGGGTGCCAATGCAACTCTCGCAGACCCCCTGGTGCCAAAGACACAACAGTTGCGGCAATAGTCTTAGAAATTGGGAAGTTGCGAGAGTCAATGATGGAGAGATTGCCTCCGCCGCCTGGGATTTCGATTCTCGCTTCGCCGGAGTTATGGAAAACATAGGAACTGTTGCCCGTGAGACCACTCTCCGGACCTGTATCATTGGCAGTGCTGACAGTTGCATTCAAGATGTAAGGATTTGTAGCTGGAACGGTATCGAAGACTGAGACATCGACTCCAAAGTTCTTGGCTAGGATGGCCTTCGGCGTGTGTGCAACCCAGTCATCAACGTTGAAGGTCGTACCGACAGCGTCAAAGTTTCCTGCAGGTGTGAGAAGATGTGCTTCAGATCTTGGAGTGTCCTTACCGTCATCGAACACCAATAGGAACTCATTTTCATCCGCCAAACCTGTTTAACGTAAGACATTGAATATGTGGCGGTTCTTCGTTGTATGCGTACCTTGTACCGTGTGAGCAGCACCCTTAGGGAAGTACCAGATGTCACCGACTTCCAAAGTGTCGATTTGGTAATTTCCGTCCTCGTCTACGGCTGAGACGCGAACGCGACCTGCATATACGTAACCCCACTCTGCCTGTAACCATATTAGAGTCATATTTCCAACAATAAACTGATGTTGACTTACCACCCTATGCCAATGAAGCTCACGAATGGCACCTTTCTTGAGATGTTGCTGAGCTGCAGCAATATCATGGCTTGATGGCAAGTCTGTAACGACCTGCTCACGAGTCCAACCACCATTGAATATTTTGGTCTTAGAGTCGCTGAAGCTCCATTTCAAGTTAGGAACGGTTCCGGCATCTGTGTTTTGATGTGCAAGGTTATCTGGGTTCTGAATATCAAGATATCTATTTGTCCCTCCTATACCATCCTGTTAGTCACTGATAGCATAGTGTCTCTATGATCAAGCAACAAACCTAGAATTGGGCCACCCTTGCCGTTCGCATCAATTGGCTGGCCATGAGCAAACTGTGCATCTCTCTTCTCAATCAATGGAGTTGCTACAGCCAATGTTGAGGATGAGAGCAGGAGCGCGATCTTGAGGAGCTTCATTTTTGTAGCGGGTGTCAAGGGCAACAAGAATAACTGGACTGCATGGTTTTCAAAAGCTAATTCGGCGGCATCCTTATATAAGAAGCGGAGAACCTCAAAGCTTGAAATTATGGTGCACCAAAACCCAAGTAACAGTTCGCCGGATCACGGATCTGCTCATCTGTAGTAACCGATGATGCCATGCCTGCACAATAATGAGATAGAGTAATAATATTGATTTTGGGGATGTAATACAGACAGATCTGCAGTACTAGAAATGGTAAAATAATCCAGATCGACAGGAATACAAATGATGCAAGACGAGGCTGAAAAACGGAATTTCCGTTGGTGGGGATTACGCCGGCCAGCCCGCGCCCGCGGACGTGGTGGGGTCGCGGGCCGCTATCTTATTTAGTCGTCCCGCTTAATTTTCACCAACAGCCATAACGACAACACCAAGCCTAACGTTCACGATATTGATCATTTTAAGCCACCGTATATGCATCGCGGGTTACTAGATCGGACACTGTAGGGACAGGACATGGTTTGTCATTAACGCCATGAAGTTGGGTGTGTTTTCCTTATTTGCCTGGTGTGTTGTTGATCTTGTTCGGCTTTTGGCTATTCGCGCTATAACATGAGATGAAGACTCGGATGTCTCAGCTTCGCCTTGAGCAGGCAATCCCAGTTAGTAGACTGACTGTTCTATTCATCCAACATGACTCCCGGGATTTGAGAACCCCCGGCTAATCTTTGTGGTAAGAATATGATCAAGAAGACAATGCCGATCTTTTCTCAAATCGAGACAATATTCAAATTCTCATCATTTCATTTCGATGGCGACATCTTGATAGTCTCAAAAATTGAGTTTTTCTTCTTCTTTAGAGTTCTGGATCACATCTTGCCCATGCGGGTAGTGATGATCAATCTACCAGAAAGCTCCCAACTTCATCTCCGAGATGATGAAGGCATGTGGATGATGATCATCAACCGGAACATCCCCAACTCCATCTCAAAGAGAGGATAGGATAGGATATTCCTATATAACCTCAAGATCAATCCACTTAGATTTGCTTATATTACCCAATCTCGCTCACTCATTCTCTCAACGCTCATCTCCTGCAACACCATTTTCATCATGACTCGCCAGTTTCTTGCATTCGCCGCATTGGCACACATAGCACTGGCATCACCGCTATCCCTTCCTCCACTGGTTCCATACGTTCCGGGAGTCGGTGAACTGCTTTATGATGTTGTATCACCATTGCCTATACTACAAGCTCCACTGCCTCCTCTTCCCAGCCCGCCATTTATTGGAAGCGACCTCAAACCGAAAAAGATTGGCTACTTCTGGACTGGAGCAGGAGACAATGAGCACGCCGGTACGATACCAGCATCTCGGCCAGAGAGTACAAGCTAATCATGTACTTCTAGATTTTTTGGCTACTTACAGTCTTGACGATGTGAGTACAGGCTTACCAGTGATGAGTTGCATTGCTAACATGCTATAGGATACTTTCGGACAATTCATCTGGTTAACAGACGTGCCAACCAGTGGAAATAGTCCTCATCATCTTGGACCTAGCCGGGATGGCAAAACGATTGTTGGTGGTGGCTTGCTATCACTCTTGAAGACACAAGTAAGTCTTTTGGGAAAAAGGACACTCAAACCAATCACTCATAATTGTAGGATACTGCCTACTACTTCGATGTTTCCAACCCATATAGGCCAAAGTTCAAAAAGAGTAACCGAGCCCTGTTATCTTCCATCACTGATGAGATCCGCTCAAAGCCAGATGGGTAAGCGCTGTATACCCCTTCAACATGGAATACACTAACCAATCAATAGTGGATTCTTGATTACATATATGGGTTGTAAGTGCCAACGTCCTCTTGATAAAAGCAATCTTGAATTCTAACACATTCTAGCTGCCGTTGGAACGTCTCCAGGCCGTCTCGTCGAAACGGATGCCGACTTTAACATTATTGCGGAACACCCGCAAGACGTGTCAGGACTCATCAACATCGCTGGCGAGCAATTCTCCCCTCACGGTCTCACTGTTGACTGGGATCATAACCTCATTATAACCTCCGACTTTGTTGTTCCAATCACCATCCTCAAGCCAAGTGTCGGGATTGTCCATGCCAACACTCTGCGCCTGTGGAACTTGGACACGAGAACAATCATCCGCACACTTACCATCCCTAACGTAAGTTTTTCGTGCATATCCTAAAACCTCAAAGATATCAGGCGCTGACGCCACGAAGGGTGGTGGAATCCAAGACATCAAGTTCATCCCTGGAAACAAGGAATCCGCAGCTCTCGCCACAGCCGTCCATCTTGGCCAAGTCTGGATCGTCTACCCGTTCCGCACCGACTCTGAAGGCAAGCAGGGCGTAGTAGAGTTGTTGTATGACCTTGGAGAAAAGGCTCGCGACACCATTGCCATATAGTAAGACTCTCTATTCCTCCTCTCCGTTCGTGTTGCTGACCTTAGCCAGCTCGGACCTGACATCCGACGGCAAATTCGCCTACTTCACCCTCACAACCGCCAACCACATCGCCGCGCTCGATATCTCCGATCTCTCCAATGTCAAGCGCCTCGACGACCCAAATACAATCCAGCCCACCATCGGCCCGCACTACATCAAAATCACGCCTGACCAGAAGCACATCGTCGTAACCGACTATTTCGTCCAGACCGGCCAGATTGGGCTTATCAACACCCCTGCTGACTTCAAAGCACTATATATTGACATTAACCCGGACGGAAGCTTGAACTTCAACCGCACCATTGACTTCACAGAGCAATATGCCAATAGGGGAGGTGCAAAGCCGCATTCTGTTGTGGTGTTTGACCTTACAGACCCAGCTAAGCCTGTCTACTACTAGAAAGTCAACATTCTCTGGAGGGCAGCCTTGATGTTAGGTGGCTGGATGATGTATTATGCAAGGGGAGAATTGGAAGGCGATGGCTTTCTTGTTGGGTGATGTCGTCTATTATACTTTCTAATTTTGGAAGCCTCTTCCTCATAACTCCATTCAACATGATATTACAAATATAATAATGGTTTAATAAAATCTAGGAATACAAAATATATTCCTCTATTCATTGCTTTGGCTTACACTGTTCCAGATGAACCCACCTAGTATTTGAAATTTCGTGAGTTAAGTGCACTCAACTAGTCCGTCCTGCATTCCTACAAGTGGCATGATGCTATATTTCTGTAGGAGGCACAGGAGCGACAACAGCTCTATATAAGGTTCTTGTATTTCCATAGTTCCATGGTTTTGTAGACAAGCAATTCAATCATTTACTTTCTTAGTTCAACATAATCTGTTTGATTATTCTATCCTCAGCGTGAGCCTGCTTGATATTGTCAACCATAGCGTTGTGTCCTGAACCTGGGGCTCATCAGGTGGGTCATCTTGTGATGGGATCTTCTCTGACTCCCCCGCCGCTTGCCTTCCTGAAGAGCCTCTCGAGGACGGATCATTATCTGTCTCCCCGCCCTCTGAGTACTCTTCACTCATCAGGTACAGCATTGAAGCCAGGTTGATTACGGAGTCTTCGTGACCAATCAGAAAGTTAGCCAAATAGACGGCGTGTTTTGCGCCATCTCTGTGATCCGTGCGGTGCTCGATCACCCTCAGGTCGTCTTGTATGGCTTTGTCGACACGATCTGGGGTCAGGATTGTCTGAACTTGATGTTGGATGCGATCGTCGTCAACGCCTTTGGGGATATCGCCCGGACGTCGGGTTAGGGTGTCTGATTTCCCTCCCTGTCTATACGGACGATAGGTTATCCCGAAGTTGAACTCTTGACAAGAACTCCGCCCACCGGTGTTTGTCATGAACCACTGTAATGCCTGGTGATTTGATATCACCTCGATGGGGTTGAGGGAGCCCGATAATTATGGGAGCCACTCTTCGAACGCCTTGATGATAGCCATAAGCTCTTTGTCGAATATCTCATAGTTGCACTCTGCTAGTGACATCTTCTGTGAGATGAAAGCGACGGCTTTGAGGGTGCCGTCGAACTGCACTTGGGACAGGATAGCCGCCGTGACAAAATCGGGGCTGTCGGCTTTGATCCATGTCTTGACGTCTGGGTCGAACCGTCGAAGTGGGCTAACACAGGAGCAACTGTGAAGGCGTGTTTTAATCGTTCGAAGGCTTTGTAGGCGTCTGAGCCTGGTGGCAGTGGATATTTATGTATCTTGTCTGCTATCCTCGTAAGATCTGTGAGCGGTCTAGCAATGAATAAATACGCGATAATAAATTGATGATAGAAGTTGGCAAAGCCTAGGAAAGCCTGCACCTCCCTCAGGTGTGTGGGAACTTTCTAATCAAGTATTGTCTTGACTTTGGCTGGGTCCATCTTGATTCCCTCCGTCGTCAGGATCAGCCCTAGATACTTGACCTTCTTCACGGCGAATTAGCATTTGTCAATGTCGAGGTACAGTCCGGCATCCTTTAGGGTTTGCACCACTTTTCTGACGAGCTATTTGTGTTGTTCGAGCATCTCGTTGTAGATTAGGACGTCGTCCAAGTCCGCTGAGCAGAGTATTGTCTGAGGACTTTATTGATGTAGGCTTGAAATGTGCCTGGCGCATTGCAGAGTCCAAAAGGCGTGACGATGTATTCGAACAGGCCGTACCGTGTGAGGAAGGCAGTCTTGTGACTGCGTTTAGTTGTCGATAGTCCACACAAACTTGGAGACCTCCTCCCGGTTTCCTTACGACCAGGATAGGTGCCGCGTCGTCTGATCTGCTCTCCCGTACTTCTCCCTTGGCTCGCATGCGGCATGTCGTTAATGTAGGCATTGACGGCACGTCCCTCCTCGCGGCTCATGCCATACATCCGTTTACCTGGATGCTTAGCGCCAGGTTCGATGACGACGATCTCATGGTTGATGCCCTCCCAGTGTAAAGGGACTTCATGCTTTGGCGGATTGAATCCATCGAGTAAGTCGAGTAGCCATTCTGGTAATAGCTTACGCATCTCTTCGGGAGACTTGCCAGGTGATTTAAGCTTCTCGTGGAACTTCTTGAAGTCCTCCTGCGTAAGGGCAGCCAGACCCACCTCGAACAGTGCTGCAAATAGCACTTTCTCATATTCTTTATGTGATCCTTCTTCTAATGAGCATGGGTGGTGCTCATATAGCCATATGACCTGGTGCTCAGGTTTCTGTGCCATCATGCTTGCGCTTGACCTGACACAAGTTCTATGTCGACATTCGCATACGCTTGGTTAGGATCGGGGGGCGTGCCCTTGGTCTTCCTGTGCTTGTTGCTGTGAACCAGGACTGGCTGACCGTGGGTGAGACAATTGCCGTAGACATAGGGTTTGTCGAAGTACATGGTCCTCACCTTCCAGCTGATATGTGGATCATGCTTATCAAACCAGGGTAATCCAAATACGAGGTCATAGCCCTTCATGTCGACGACATAGAAGAGCTCCTCGCTGAAATGTTCTATGGTAAACGGGGACTAGCACTCCATGTGTGAGGGTCTGCCTGGTGACCCCATCCCCGAGTTTCAATCAAACGGGCTTCAATAACGGAGTCATTTGTAACTTGTTCTGATGCGCAAAGGAACGACTTGCACACAATCTGGTTACACCACAATCTGTTAAACCATATGCATTCATTAATGTACTATTGGGAGTCTTGACCTTGCATCTAAAAGCAAACGGCTGGCCCTGCAGGGCTTGAACGCTTTTGCCAAGTGAACTGGCGTTTAGCTCGGCAATCGTTGTTTCCTCTAGCCGTGAATTCTCCCGTTGTAACTTTTTTTATCTCCTTGAGGCATAACCATAGTGTGTGACCGTTCCATGTGTGACCCCGGTGGCGACTCTCGCCGGGGTCTAGTAGTTGTCCAGATCGGCGGCCTCGGCGGCCGAGACTTGAGCCAGAGGGTCTTGAGTCAGGGCTGCTTCGCTCATGCGGCTCTCATCAGTAGTGATGGCCGCGCAGTTGTCCGTAGAGGCCAGTGCTAGGATGCGTTCGGCGGGCGCGACGGGTTTGCCTTTGCAAGGGGCGTCCGAGTCACGTGGTGACCTGCTCTACCAGAGTGGTAGCAGAGTCCCTGCTTGGACAAGATGTCGATCTGGGGCTTGGTGCGACCATTAGTGAAGGTGCGCCCTCCTTGAGAGCCTCATCGGCCTCCGCGGCCTCCACGACCTCCACCTCCACGATTGTTGCCGTTGTAGCCCCTATTTCCACCTGCGAGGCCAGTCATCATATTGGCGTGGCGCGCGTTCTCGACGAAATCTCCCATGTATCGCCTTTTTGGAAAGCCTTGCTCGTCTCTCCGCCATTGCTCATAAGTCGCACCGCGTTTGTGACCATCTCGAAGTCGTTGTAGTTAAGTGGGGCGAGGGTGCTGGTGTAACATCCAACCTATGCTTTGAAGCCTTCCTTATCACCTTGATTCAGCTCACCGTCGAAGAGCTTCATCGTGGCCTCTGACTTTGGGTCAACTGCAGCGTACAGGTTATCGAGATCTGCAAACAAATTGTCGACCGTGGGATATGGATTTGGAGTATTCTTATCGGTGTCCGGCGATAGCAGCAGCCCATGCCAGCGTGCTGGGCGGAGGCATTGGGGCTGGCGTGCCTCCTCGCGTGTTGTACGGGTTCTGTGCGCTGTGGGTGAAAGGCGCATAATGGCTCACCATAGGATTGAATGGGTCGGTACCCTCGCGCTCATCTCGAGCTGGGTATTGCGGACGAGGCGGTGGTGTATGATTGACGGAGCGTCGGTTGAGGGGGACGTAGTCTTCGTTTTCAGAATTGTCGTCATCGCGAGTGGGGCGTGATTGCGCTTTGCTCTTAGCTGCTTCAAGTTTAGTTTGCAGCTTGAGGTTGCGCAACTCAGCGTCCTTTAGGCCCTGCGCGTAGTCATCTTTGACGCGCTTGACTCACTTGAGGCGTACTTTGAGTTTCCTGACCTTATCGTCTTTGCTCCTCTTAGCGGACTCCTTCTCCGACAGCTGGTCTTGTAGCTCCTGGACTGTCGCATATGAGGATCATGTGGCCGTACCAGTTGCTCGGCTGCTGCGGGACTGCGGTGCTGAACGCACGATAGTCACGAATTTGCGCGATCACCGCGCCTGTGCTGTCATTCTCCAGCCATAAGTAAGCCTCGCCAGTGTCCTCGTCGAACTCCGTCATCACGGACGTAGTCCTAGCCTGTCGAAACTCTTGAATGGACTCTCGACGGGAGTTGCGGCGGCCTCCACCTGCTTTTGTGTCATCCTTGACTTCTTCTTTCCACTGGACCTTCTTCTCGGACTTCTGCTGTTGTTGCGCGCGCGCAGACACTCCCGGTCCTCGACGGTGAGGTCTTCACCGTCATCGCGGTCGTCACGGTCGTTCGTAGGGGCAGTTTTCTGTAGCGGTTTCATCAGCGCGCAACAAGGGCTCATCTTGTATCGCCTGAGTGGACCCTTGTGTGTTCTGGGGCCGGAGCCGCCGTCTTTCCTGTTTCCGTCGCCTTTCCTGTTTCGTCAGCCATCCTGGCTTGGTACGCTCGGAAGACGGTTAAGGCTTCTTTATGATACGCTTGGTCTCCCTCTTTGGACATAGAGAGCGTCAGTTCGGTAGCTGCAGCCCAACCAGTCCGCTGGTGGCAGGCTTTTCGGGTTTTTGGTTCGCTCGTGCGATCGCGGACCCCCCGGGGGCTCGAAAGCGTTTGCGGTAGTTGTTTTATGTGAGGGATCGTTTGGTAGGTGGCCAAAACCGCTATATTGCTATATAACCAGAAAACAACTACAAAGGTGTGTTAGGTACAAAGGGCCCTCGGGCATATATCGTTGGTGGGGGGCGGCAAATCTTCAATCACGTGACATATCACATGAATGGCCCCCTCCGACGTAAAACCGTAACAAACTGGATGAGATGGCGGCCTCGAACGACGTCCGCTATAGTGTACTTGCCGACCATGATGTACCAGACCTGGCCAGAGATCGGGCCTCAGACAGCCGTGCGGTTCATAGCCCGCCCGTCGATGGCGTCCTGCGGAAGCCCCTTGCGCTTGTGGAAGTCGTTTAAGACGTCTCCAGCAAAGATGTAGTAACGCTTCGATTCCTCCAGCATGAAAGGAACCACGCCCTTGATGAAGGGGTGGCTGGCAGCTGGATGACCGTCGCCCTGGCCTATCAAGCTGTTCATCTATGGTGACACAAACGGCACAATGTGCGGCTTTTCTTCAAGGTAGCGATTCGTGAGAAATTCCTTATGCGGGATGCAAAGGTTGAAGCCGTAGATCCCGGCCGCGATGAGGATGAATGCGCCGTAGGGGGTGATCACACTAGTCTTGGGGCACATGATGCCTACATGTGTCGCTGGGGAGAGCCACGGGGGCTTCGGGAATGATGGGGACTCCGCACACTGTGTCCGGCGTGATTACTGCTGAAACTAATCGTATTGGTCGTATTGTTAGGTCTCTGTCTGAAGACGAGGTGGAGGTCTTGATGAGGTGGAATCGACCTTCGTGAAGATGGAGGTCGATGAGGGAATGATCTTCGAAAGAAGATAATTCCTTCCGTACTTATACACCAAGACAGCAGTGTGGAGAGGAAAGTCGTAGAGCCTCAACGAATAACTCAATTTGTTTCAGGAGGATCCTAGACAAAGAAGCTGTTGCTCAGTCGTGCCTGTTAGGTAGCCGCCACCTTTTGGCTTCTTACACCCTTTGGTGATGTTGTCTGTGACCCCTTGTTAGAGTAATCAAGACGATGTCACATTCATTTCCCATTACCTTCCATTTGTACTGACTGATTCTGTTCTTCCCGGCATCAAACTGGTAGATGATATTGTATTTCATACAAATCCTGCGCCAGTGCTGCTTGGTGAGACATAGACCGTAAAGTCTGGCGGCCCTGGTTGATTCGCAGCACTAAGAATAGCGTCCCAGTGAGGTCGAAAGATATCTTCGCCCTGCAGTATCTCCAACCACAGGACACTCTTGATGCGGACGAGGGCGTCGTTCCAATTACCCAGCTGTAGAGAAGCAGCCACAGCCCGTGCTCTCTCCATAAACCACTGGTAATGGGTTGTGCCAGTCGAGGCCACCATCCCAATTGCAAGAAGCCAGACATCAAGTGAATCATACACACGAGGTGTCGATTCAAGTTGCTTGAGATGCTCCATAAACCGGGTAACAATCGCATTCAATATGACGGCATGCGAGTAATACGTTGGCCCCTGAATGATGAACATGTAGAGTATGATTGCGTAGCGAATGCATTCGGCGATCGGTGACGACTGAGGGTTTGCCATGTGCGAAGCTGAGAGTAGAAGTCGGTGTACGACAAAACATGTGAGGTCATGAAGTCGTGTGGTTGGGAAGGGTATCCGTTGCGCCCGCTGGAAGACGTTGCGGAGACGGATTAAGACATTCATGACTGCATAGTGGACATCAATACTGCTGAGCTTGGATAAATCATCATCAAGGGCGGTCGAGTCCAACTGCCATTCCGGAATGGGAGGTATGCCATCTCCAATGCCGTCGTCATCCTGGGTCTCGAATTGAGGATGGCCCATGATGAGCATCGATACCCTTTGAGGCATGTAAATAGCATGTCCTCTAGGTGATCAAGGGGTGACTTACCAGCTGACCATTCTCGCGGTAAGCGGGCTGGTCTGCCTCACTGAATTGATGCCACCTCTCATGTTGACCAGTTTCTTCACTCCGTCAACATGCATTTCGCCAACCTTGACATTGCCCTTGCCAAACTGCGAGTCGTGAAATATCAGTGATGGGTCCAGAAGATGAGAGAGATGGAGACAGAGGAAGCTCAAGAGAGGATCTCACTTCGATAGCTGCCAAGGTGATGACGGAGTTCATAGTCCCGTCTTGTACAGCCAGTGACGTGTCTTCAACTCTGCGTCGGAGTAAAGCCACAGAGTCGGCCATGAGAAGTTCGGAGGTTTGAAAGCCCTTCTGGGCCAACAACTCCTCATCAAGACATGCTGTCTGCAGCGAGACGTGAAATAGTGCTGGGTCGCCCAGAGCAAGTGGCCACCAAGAGATGAGAAACGGATTTGAGGTTGCGTTCAGGTCGAGAGGGTAGTACTGGAAAGCGATCTTGTGGAGAACTGAATTGGTAAGCTAAGCTTTGATCGACGACGCCGATCGAAGACGTACATACAGCTATGGATGAGACGCTGAGCGTGTTGCCGGGGAAGTCTCGTCTGCGGGTACGAATCGAAAGGGTCGAGAGACGCGAATCTGTTGTAGCCGGTCAAAGTGCGGGATCCATCGAGTCCATCGAAAGGTCTTATTGATCCGCCATACTCCGGCCCGGGAGCAGCCGGCGGCGCCGTCAAGGGCTCGTTCGCATAGACGCAGTGGACTTTGCGCTTAATGCAGCGAGAGCAGCGCGGTGTGCGGAGGTCGCAGCTGTGTTTGGATTTGGCACATGCAGCACAGGACCGGCGAAGAGTTTGGCGCATTTTGGGAAAGGGAGAGGGAGAGGGGATGGAATTGAGCAACCAAAGGAGGAAGAGACTGAGTGTTGGTGGAAAATATATGTATATCTATATCCAACTTGGTTATAGAGTAAATAGTAGAAAAATACTAATAAACACTAACGAGCACATCTATCACAGTGGTGAAAGCAAGGTAGAGCCTGACCGAAAGAGGACTAGACCCCGCCGTCCCCGCCGTCCCTATCTTCCGTCTTGGCATCCATACGACCTTCGGAGTCTAGTCCTAATTCGGTACCTGTACACGATACAATCTATTTACATATATTTATCATATCATGATGGGAGAGAAGTGAGAATTCATGTCATCAGCTCATCAGCTCATCAGCACAGAATTTCTAAGGACTCGCAAGCAAATTGGGCCTGACAGTGGTCGAGATGCCCTGTCTTCGCCCCTGTCAACCATCGCAGTGAGAGGATGCGGTAGAAGGGGGATGGAGGGATGCCCAGCGTTGGTGCCTCCCCCATCTCCTTATAAGAAAGGCATGGAGTGCCCGTTTCTTGTTTGCCAGAAGTTGGGGACTTGGAAGCTTGCCTCTACCATCAAGCACTCCAACATGGCTGCTGAGTTCGTCAACAGTAACACCTCCAGCCCTCAGCCTGAGCTGCCGCAGACATGGCCTTTCAGCACTTCCCACTTGCAGGGCGCTCTGCCGGCTTTTCTTGCGGGCTGGTCCACCTGGCAATATGTCGTGACTTTTCTTGCGGGCTGGTCCACCTGGCAATATGTCGTGACTTTTCTGCTTGCCGTGGTGCTCTATGACCAAGGTAACCAGGAATGTCGAGTCCATGGGATACTTCATCCAGCTGACGCCGTCTCTAGTCATGTACATCAAGCGAAAGGGTCCCATCGCTGGACCTCCGTTCAAGATTCCGCTCATGGGCCCGTTTCTCCAAGCACTTCATCCAAAGTTCGAAGCCTATCTTGCACAGTGGGCGAGTGGACCTCTCAGCTGCGTATCCGTCTTCCACAAGTATGTGCTCTCGTCCATTGTCGTCTCGTCAGCTCACAGTACATTGCAGATTCGTCGTCCTGGCCTCCGACCGAGACCTAGCCCACAAGGTGTTCAAGTCGCCCTCATACGCCGAGCCATGCATAGTGCCGATCGCAAAAGACATCATAGGCCACAAAGCATGGGTTTTTCTTCAGGGTAGAGCCCACGCCGAGTACCGGAGGGGATTGACTCCTCTGTTCACCAACAAGGCCATGGCCACCTACCTCCCGGTCCAAGAGAAGGTATTCACCGACTACTTCGACAAGTTTGTTGCCGCCAGCAAGGCGAATCAGGGGCGGCCAATGGCGTTCATGACCATGTTCCGCGAGATCAACTGTGCGCTTTCGTGCCGCACCTTCTTCGGTGATTACATATCCCAGGACGCGGTCAAGAAGATCGCCGACGACTTCTACCTTGTTACTGCCGCCCTTGAGCTGGTCAACATCCCCCTGTCGATGTACATTCCGTTCACGAAGCCCTGGTTAGGGAAGCGGACGGCCGATGCTGTCCATGTCGAGTTCGCGAAATGTGCGGCTGCGTGCAAGGCAAACATGGCGACCGGCGCCACGCCCACGTGCATCGTGGACCATTGGGTGTTCCACATGATGGAGTCCAAGCGATACCGCGAGAGAATCGCCGCGGGAGAGACGGACGTGGAGAAACCAACGAATCTGATCCGCGAATTCACGAACGAGGAGATCGGAGAGACGCTGTTCACCTTCCTCTTTGCGTCTCAGGATGCGTCCAGCAGTGCCACAACTTGGCTGTTCCAAGTCCTCGCCCAGCGGCCCGATGTACTCGATCGATTGCGAGAAGAGAACCTGGCCGCGCGGCGCGGTGATAAGAGCAAACCCTTCGATCTCCCCATGTTGGAGTCGCTCACCTACACCAACGCAGTCATCAAAGAGCTCCTCCGCCACAGACCACCCGTCATCTTCGTTCCCTACCTTGCAACAAAGAACTTCCCTGTCACGCCCAACTATACCGTCCCCAAGGGCTCCATGATCATCCCGTCCTGCTACCCAGCTCTACACGACCCGGATGTTTACCCCAACCCCGATGTCTTCGATCCCGAGCGCTGGGTATCCGGGGACGCCGAGTCCAAGGCCAAAAATTGGCTTGTCTTCGGTGCGGGGCCGCATGACTGCCTCGCGAGGAGGTATGTGCCGCTATCTATGGCAGGTATGATTGGCAAAGCGGCGCTGGAGCTCGATTGGAAGCATCATGCTACGGAGAGGTCGGAGGAGATTAGAGTGTTTGCTACGCTGTTTCCGATGGTAAGTACTTACTATTGACTCGTCTTTTGCCGTTTGTTCCGGCTCGTGGCTTGTGCTAATTGTCAACATAGGATGAGTGCCAATTGGTTTTCACGAAACGCTCCTAGAAGCGGACTGTTGTTAGTTGGAGCTCAATGGGGGCATGTGGTTATGGTCAGACAAAGCAGGATGCCTCAATGGAGGGGAGGGTGAGGGCATTCAACAGTCGGTCACCTGAAATCCTTTGGCTCGTCGCTCGTGTCTTGCATGAGAACCATTGGTTTCTAGCTCAAAAGCGTCACAGTTTTGACTCACCACTGGTGCAGGAACCTGGACTCTATCCCGTCTCAAGATCCATTGCAGTTGATCCCAACCAAAAGATTCATTATAGAATGTAGAGCAAAGGAGGATGCTCTTACAGATCGTATAGAGAAATCTAGGTAGTTGGACTTGGCCAATCGCAATTGCTATGTATCTCGTCTGTGGCTATAAAATCCGAACAGGTCTCAAATCAAAGGAGTACTAAATATAGACCAAAATGGGAGCCAGGTGTTCCTGAGAACATTTTCTGAAGAGGGCTTGGCTATGGAGAGACATGAGACGAAAGCAGTCTTCAGAGCCCTACTCTCTCCAGAGCATACTCTCCAGAGGATTACCGTCTCCAGACCGTATTCTCCAAAATCTGCACTCCAGAGTCGGCTTCTCTCCAGAGCATTACTCGCTCCAGAACATACTCTCTGGAACCCTATGTCTCATACCAATTCATTCACGCTCAAAGGTGATGAATCCCATGTGAAAAATCAAATTCGCATGTATGCTCCGACTGTATGCTCGCACCATCTCATGAGCGCGCACCAGCCTTTTTCCTACCACGAGTTTCCAAGCTAGCACCAGACTTGAAGTTGGCACGAGATTCCAAGCTCGTAGGAGCTTAAACGCTCGTAGTAAACTGTATGCTTGTACCCAGCTATATTCCCCTATGCGATGCTAGACTAGCACGAGATTCAAGCTAGGACGAGCTTCCAACTCATTAAATTTACGATATTGTAGCCTCTACTATATTGTAATTTCTACTATACATACTGTATCGTCTACTACATTGCAGCCTTGACCTTTGGTCACCATAGTTTCCCCAACTAGGTGGCCACTTTGAGCTGTGTCCGTGGACTGGTTCCAAGGTGAAGGCGTCTTGTGAGGTTGGACTGGTTGTTTGGGGCTGGAACAGATATCAGAAGTGAGAATTATCTATGCATCGTGCGTATGAGACAGTGAGACTTGTGAGAACTTATAGATACATACTACAGACATTCTTGACTACGTCCTACTTGATCGAGTTCTAATTCTTTCCTTAATGTCCTGAGGAAGCAGGTTCTTTCGTAGCGGATGTGTAGTTTGCTATTTCGATGTGGGTATGATGCAAAGACTAGAACAAGAGGTGATACAACTTACTATATGCTCTAAATTAGGTGGCCATGATTAATCGTCTATGGATCTATAGGTATAATAGCGGGAAAAAAACGTTCATACGAATAATAACTGCTGCATCGACATCATCTACTTCTCCTAGCTCATAGCACTTGTTGATAATTGTGTCTCTCCTCCAGCTTAGATTTTGTCTCTTGCGTTTTAAGGTGCGGTTAGCCATGATGCAAAGAAATAATAGAGATGCTGATCTAGATTATAGTGTCAATATGCAACAGAAATTCCTTATCACATGCAACAAAGATAGGATGGCAGGAGCCTAAGCCGTCGTGCATAGCATCTTTGTAAATAACGCTCAACGACCATATTAGAGATTTAAAGCTTGTAAAGCAAAAAGAAGCTAAAAAACTATGTATGAATGAGGACTTTAGTAGGTGGAAGACTTTTAAAGGTAGAAGAACGTTGAATTTTCATTTTAGGGTGTTTCTGTTGAATAAAGGGTAGGTGCATGCATGGACACACTAGCTCTTTAAGCCTTTGTTTAAGGGTCTTTGTATTATGAGAGGCCTATTCTAGATTAGATAGTTTTACAATAAATGATTTTGCATCTACTATTTCTATAGTTATAAGCCTAGCTGTTACCCTTAAGTCTTAAGAATTCTTATTAAAATTTCTCACTTTCATAATAGTTTAGTTAAATAACTCTATTAATTGCTAGTTAAAACTCTGCTAACGCCAGTGTTGCTATTGTGACACTAAAAAGATTTTTCTACGTCTTGATCCTGCCCATGTTTGGGATAGCCGCTGCTGCATTCTTCCGTCTAGAGTCTCCAAAATTATGTAACCTCTCACCAATGAGATAGACTTCATCCCTAATACTCATTCTCCAGCCCTCAACAAGATCCACCAACAGCGACAGCCATGAAAGCTGTAAAAACGCCACCATCGCTGCGGGGTAGGAATATCGATACACGAGGGTTTGTGTAATGGGTTCGGTGCCAAACATCTGGAAGTAATTTGCAATCCATGCGCACTGAAGTGGCAAGACGAGAGCCACCACCGAACAGAATATCATGGGGAAGATGAAGCACCGTGTCGCGAGGCGGATATCTGGATCGAGCATTCCCTTGCGCACGACCGCTCGTAATGCCTCTGCGGGCCGTGTATCACCGTACCACAGAATACAGCGCCGGGCCAGATTGAAAAAGAGTACACCAAGAGTCCAAGTCTGCACAAATTGAATGGTATGCTGGTCGTCTGGCACAAAGTACGTATGTAGTGGTACTATCAGGTAAAACTCCACTAGGAACGCGAAGAGACTCGGAAGAACAAAGACGAATGCTGAATATGCGTATATCAACCGCAAGACGCGGATGGATATTGCTGTCGCTATGCGAATTACTTTACCGGGTGTCTCGGCGTTGGGCGCGAGCGATTTTCTCAGATCGACAATTCTTGCCCGCAGGTGCAAGAGGCAATAGATGATGCCGCCAAGGATGATGATACCCATCGAAAAAGCGTAAATATCATTCTTCTTCACCTCCTCAGGCAAGAGGGCCCCGAATACCCACCGACCGAAGACGAGAGGAATGAGTGTGATCGAGCATCCCGTAACTGCCGCAAACAACCACAGCAGGACAATGAAGGCAAATATGCGAACTCTGAACCAGGGTGGAGCATAGACCATCTTGAAGAGTTTTGAGTTCTTGCCATGCAGTCCTTCTTCGCGATCCGGGGTATTATCAACTCGTTCATTGTGCTCATTGACTTCCAGAAAGACCCTCCCATCCTTCGGGATGCGGACCATATCCGAGGCTGGTGTTCTGACATATCTTCCATTCCTCACAAATTGATCTTCAGGAGGCGGCTCGTTTCCGATCAGGTCCTTATTTTGCATGCGGACCCATAAATCCTTTAGACTCCATTGAACAAAATATCCTTCCTCATCGTTCATCCTCTCATCAAGGAGGAACCACGTAAGTCGTAATAGTCGTGCACATTTCCGGAACCACCATGAATACATGGCATGAAGGCCATCAGACGGCCTGAAATATTTAACTGCCACAGGCATTAAGAAATTGTAAAATAGCAGATCGATTGGAAACTCCAAAACTGGCTCATTCGATGACCAGGTGATTGGCAAAACTCCGCGGAAGGCAAACGCAAGGCTCCATACGACACCACCCAGACAGACCAATACCAAAGCTCCGTACACCATGGCACTAAATGTAATCTTTCGAAGTTGTGTGGCAACATTCCTTTCCAGTACATCTCGTACCGGATGAAATGTAGGATCGTCGGGATCGCGAATGAAGTATAGAACCCCCGTGCGCAAGATCTTTCGACACATGGAGACGAAAAGAGCAAAATGAAACATATAACATGTCCCCACGAACCAATGAACAAACATTGACGTGAAGGGAGACTGTACTGCAAAAACCATCCTCGACATCAAAGTCGCCTTGGCAAACAACGGCAAAGTTGCTACGTCCAGTAACAGACCACAGTAAAGTGGAAAAACGAGCATTTCAATGCTGATTATCAAGATGACCTTCATGACACCACCCGCCTGATTCAGAACGTCGATAATAATGGCCTCCCAATCTTTGCCATTTTGAGTTGATGAAAACGGCGAGCCCTTTCGAACATAAGCGGCTCCGAGGAAGACGAACGTCAAGTACCCAGTCGCAATAGCCCAAAAACGATCGGTACCGTTCCAGTATGAAAGAGCAAGGTCAATAGGCTCAGATCTGCTGGGTCCATCTAAAGTGATGACCCATGTTTCGGATTTTGCTAATGCTTCAGGGAGAACAGACAGCCACGCGAGAATCGAATGCCACACATTCGCAGCAACGGCATGAAGGTGGGGATACTCGAAAGCTGGCAAAACCGCAGCTTCTGTTCCTGCAGATGCAACGTGAAAGAGACCGGATGCTTTGATAAACTCTACCACGTTCGACAGTATTAACTTGATATGATTCAATGCTTCATGCGACGCTGCCGAGAATGCGGGGATCTCAGAATCTGGTATCTGTGCCAATGTAGTAATGAATCCAGATGTGATCCTCTCACCGGCAGAATAGGCAAATTTCAAGCTATCCAAAGCCAAGCCTGCTCCATCACTTGTAGATACGAGGATTGAGTCCGGTTTGTTTACGAACAAACGCATCAAAAGAGAAAGAGCCCGAATGAGTGCATAAGATATCCCTCCGAGGACCACGAGTGTGAGATCTTGCATCACCGCAGCTGCCTTGAAGACTAGCCTGAGGGGAAGCTTGATGGTATGGATTGGATTTGCGGCCAAGAGTAAGGTTAACTTGCCCACGGTGTACGGCAGCCAGATTCCGAGGGCAACGGTCAATGATATGAGCACAGCGCCGAACAGAGTATTTTGAACAAGACCCGTTAGTGGACCGCGCATTCCAATGAGCTCCATGATGCCATCGAAATCCTCGGCATCATCCAGCCCATCGGCATCGTTTGCATCATTGTCTCCATCGGCAAGAACAGCAGCAATCACATCTTGTGGGTCATCGACGTCAATTGCGTCAAACTCAGCAGCAAGACCTCCACGACGATTTCCCATTGGGACAAAAGGTTCTTCTGCGTTGAAATCCTCGACAATATGCTCATCATCAATGCCATGTCCGTCTGCGGCGACGTTCATATCTCCCCAAAGCCAATCGGCAACATGCCCCAAAAAGCCCTCAGGCGGAACCCGTCGAGGACCAGCGGCAGGTTGATTGGGGATTAAAGGGTCTTCTTCAGGTAAATCACCATCTGGATGGAAGGGATTTCTTTCCGGACCATCTTCAACAGTTGTCTGTTCATCGTAACCAGTTGTGACGCTGCTCTCAGAATGAGCAACCCAGTCATCCGCGTCATTTGCTCGATCTCTTTCACCTTGACTAGCTGCCAGGTCAAATTGCATCTTAAGATAGGCATCATCCGGAGATCCGAATCCGACCGATGATTCTGCGCTTGTTCTTTGATTGCGAAGATCGGCATTGTGGCTTTGAGAGGAGCTTTCTCCTGGCCATGGTGCTGCCTCTGAAGCCTGATCGGCTGGCTGGGCATCCGAAAGATCTTCGAATGTCCAATAGTCACGGGCCAGAGGTGAATTGTTTGCGCGGATTTGCACACCATCGGAAACAGCACGTGGCCTGCCAGATTCAGTATTCGAAGCTGCCTCGTCTGATCCTGAAGCTGACGAAGAAGCTTCTGGAAACGATGGTCTGTCCACGTTGACTTGGGATGGACCAGAAGTTCTGTGAAACTTAAAATCTGGATTGTCTGCGAGGAACTTCTCCTTGCCTCCATTGGCCGCAAATACTCCACGCATCTGAGTCAAGTGCAACTCGTAAAGAGTCATCATCTCGTAAGCCTTGGGGCGGAATTTAGAATCGTCCTCAACAAGCCTAAGGATATCTTTTAGATCCATTTCAAGGAGCATCTCTGCCAACTTGTCTGCCTTTTTGATTCCCACAGATTTTCCTTTTCGGATTATCAGACCTTCAAGAATGCGTTCTTTGCCGGCTTCAGTGCTCAGTACTGGGTTATCACCATTGTCTCTCAAGTATGCGTTATAGACAAGAAGAGCCTCGTCCATCTTGATGTAGAGAGCACGTGTATCATCTACGAGGTTAAGTAGTTCGGAGTTATCCATCTCCAGGAGCATGCCTGTGACCTTGCCTGCCAGCTCCGGAAGGACAATCCTAATCTTAGGATATATATTCTCGCCAATCAATTGCTTTTGTTGCATTGGATCTATTGACAAGAGCTTCGCCTTTTCTGGGCGTGCTAGAAGGTCAAGATGGGCGGGCAAGCCGGGCATTGTATATTCGTCTGATTTTATATCCGGAATCTTATCGGCGCCGTTGGTCTCGACTATCCCTGTAGATGATGAAGCGGCGTTCGATCGTTGCAATGTCCGCAATGCATTCCTCCAGTAACTTAGGCGCTCAGTCAAACCCTCCTCCTCCATTAGTCTCAAGATCGCTTCCGGATCTCCATCCGCACGTCGCCATAATGAGATGAACTCCGTTGCGTCCAGATGATCGATTTCGGTAGGTGCTCGTGGCTCGATAGGCTCAACAGGGATATCTCCTGCTGGATGTAAGGATCTATTCGCCCCTTCAACGTCGTTCGCTCCATCAGCAGCTAGGCCATCATTGGCTCGATTCTCATCAAATCTGACCATCCTTCGACGAGGACGAGCCACGGGACGTTCCCCTAACTCATCTACCCGTCTATTCATCGCGCCTTGCAGTTCTTCGACATCCCGAATGATTCGATCAATGGCGGCGATGTCTCCGTGCTCTGCATCATGGACATCGAGGTCAACGTCATCTGCCGCAACACGGCCCCCATTGGCGAATTCGGCATTGAATCCAGCCCCCATGTTGATGCCAGGTTGCTGTTGCACCACCCATTCACGGATGAGGAATACCAAAATAAAACAGATGACCACAACGATTGTGATGATTTGCCCTTCGAGGCAAGTGGTAATAACATTGTTGAGCCAGCGATTGCGAGTAAGAGTGTTCAAGAACTTCACGTCGCTCAAGAGTGATGGATGCTTAACTGCAGTACGCTGGTGCAGAGAGTACGGCTCGAAAGGGGTTATGCTATTCGTTCTGTTGATCATATCGTTTGGCAAATTGTATTCCTGGAGGCCCATGCTGCTCAGGATCGATGACAAGATGCCCGCGACTGATGGCTCTGGCATACTCATATTAAACCTCTGTGTCAGCGCAAAATCCCAAAGAGTGGTTAAAGTGTCCCGTAGAAGTGGCGAGGTAGTTTGCTGAACTAGCAGCGGACTTGCTGGTGACGTTCCATTAACAGCCAAGCCAGCCAACTTCTCACTGAGTGCGAGAGCTTCCGAGGAATTCAAAGCAGGAGTTGAGATGGCATTGCCGAACTGTGAATCCCTGAACGACCATCCGCCGTCTGCAAACCAGAACAGGAGCCCCCAGACGTGCCTCATCACCCAAGGAAGTCCACCTAGCCAGACAATTATCACAAGGCACATCCTTAGCCATGTTGCAATGTTCTTCAGGGTATGAATGAGGAGGTGGTGTATAAAGACATGCAACGGTAGCGTTGGTGGCATGTTCGGGGCATACAGCTTGGTAAATCGGAACGGGGTCTTGCAAAGCTCGCAGTGCTTCTTCTGAGAGTGACCCAACCATTCCATGAGACAGTCCTGGTGAACGAACTTGATGCTGCCGCTACATTTGCAGGGGTAGAACAGAGGTTCTTGCTCGGTTGCTTCCCCTCTGCATATCCTGCAAGTATCTTGATCGCCTGTGCCATCGTCTGCCCCGCCAGTATCCGACGCGACGTTGACGTCCTTCACGACGTCTAGAGTTGAATCCACCCCAGATTCAGGGTGTGCCGGTGCTCCATCTTGCAAATGTGTCTCCATCTTTAAATCTGCGAGAGTAGATTTCCAAGGCCAAAGTTGACGGGCGGAGCCTCTCAGAAGCAGATTATCAGCGCATTTGAAGGGCGCGGTGGCAAAGGGACGGCTCCTTCGTGGAGTTCTGCCTTGTCGCAGTTCGTTTAGAAATCTGCAGCTTCGTTTGAAGATAACTTGGCCGAGTAACGGTGAGAGTCTTGTCTTAAGGTGCGAATCCTGGGTCTTGTCTTGCGATTCGAAAGGGCGTCTTTGGGTGTGTCGTGGGAGAATATGTTGACATATGTTGACGTTTGGAGAGGGACAGCGACTGGGACAGGACGAGACAAAGAGGGCAGCGATGGGTGTCGGCCGAGACGGCGTTGGGTAAATCCGATGATCACGTGCCAGAGCATAGTATAGAAGCTGTCTGTTGCTTAAGAATGACGTCGGAGTTGCTTTCCTCTTCGGGTTAGCGGCCGTCAACTGTCAGGGAAGCTGCCTTTGCATTGATTCCCGTTTCCAACATCAACAACGCCCAAGATATTATATTCTTATATTCTTAAAGCGCCATCCATCTATCCATCTATCCTCGAAACTGAGAGTGTGCGCCTCTCTATTCTGATCAGAGTCTGGCACTCTTATCATTTCTACTTACGACTTACGACTCTACGAGTCACGACCTTTGATGCCATCACCAATCGGTGCCCTTCGACCTCGCAGAATTTCGCTCCATTTCGACCGTTGCGACAAGTATCATTACTCTCCGTTTGCATTATCTCAGTAACCACGAAAAGATCGCTCGCCGCGATGGCTGCGGATAGTAATGGGAAGTCGGTGGAGAGCAAGGCCATGAATGGCCCTGCGGTGATTCCCGGCGCACGGCGAAGAGCGAAGCCACCACAGGGCTTCTTGCGATGGATGTTCAGTATTGTCACAAGGCATGTATCGCGACGACAAGATTTGACAGACGGGACTAACATACGTCAGACTCCTCACCTGGTATTCGATTATCACTGTCATCTTCAGGTGTCCTGCAACACCAGAACTTCTCGTCGAAACGTCTCCAAAGATCTGCAAACCATATTTCCAGCTCAAATCGACCCTTTCACCACACATCGCACCCTACTACAACACCTATGCCGCACCCTATGTCGATTATGCAAGCCCATATTACGAATTTGTGGAAAGGAATGTCATAACACCGGCCGCTTTCTACGGCCAGAAGTACGGTGCGCCACGGGTCGCCCAAGTCCAGGCAATTGGGAAGGCCCAGTGGGAGAAGCAAGTCCAGCCACAGGTTGCGAAATTGAACAGAGTTATCCAGCTGCATTATAACAATACCCTCGCACCTCATATCCAGACCGCGACAGCGACTGTTAGTCCATATATCAAATTTGCGAAGGACAACGCTTTGCAGACCTACTATGCGACAATCTTGCCAACATATACAGCCCTTCAGCCATATGCTCAATATGGATATGAGCTGGGGCGAAACTTCACTGTCAATACGGGTATCCCATACGCAAAATGGGCGTGGGATTCTGCCATTATTTTCCTCGACCGCACGATTTGGCCAAAGGTCAAGATCCTGTATGGCGAGAACGTCGAGCCACAACTTGTGCGTATTGGCGAGAGACTTGGTAGGTATCGTGATGGTAAGAAGCTGAAGGCAGCTGTTGAAGAGGTTGAGACTATATCATCCGCTTCATCCATCTCCAGTACATTCTCGCCTGTGTCATCTTCCATTGCACCAGCTCCTGCTACCACCACGTCCGCTACTTCATCGGCCAGCACACCTTCCAGCAGTGTTTCATCTGCCATGGCCGCAGCTAATACTCCACTTTCTGAAGAGGAACAGCGAGCAAACGCTCAGAAGATTGTTGCAGATGATTTGAAGACCTGGCAAGAGAAGTTTGCCAAGGCTGCTGATCATGGTTCGGATGAACTCGACCAAAGAATCAGCGAAATCACAGATAGGGCCATCCAGAAGCAGGCCCATCGTGTGGGCAACGCACATTTGATTCAACTTGAAGAGACAACGAAGTCGGAGTTGCAAGCGCTCAAGGCATCCATCATTTCGATTGTGAAACTACAATACAAAGAAGATGACATCACTGCCGCTGTGAGAAAAGCGGGAATAGCTATCAGAGACAAGGCTCAAGCTGTCCGAACGTGGCGCCAAAAGTACGATCAGGAGACGGCTGAGCTGGTCGCCAAGGCTGCAGAGGACACCTTTCAGATTATCGATCATATCCGCGATCTTGGTCTTCAGGAGATTGGAATGCGTTGGGCATGGACCGATGGCATTACCCACAAAGATTGGGCTAAATACCATGATCTAAAGAACAAGTTCGATGAATGGAGACATGATGTTGAAGAGGTGGCTACAGCCCATCCGGGTCTGGCTGACGCTCGAGCCGCGTCGGAAGATATTGAAAGCAGAGCTATGTCCATTGCCGAGGATGCTGCGAAGGAACTGTCGAGATTAAAGGAAGTTGGGAGGTGGAAACTCCTGGCCGGTGACGCTTCTGACGACTTCAGCACGAAGCATATACCACCAGCGGCTGCTGTGGTTGCCCAAAAGGTTATTGATAAGGCTCATGAGGCCAGTCAAGCTGTTGTGAGAACCAGCCAAGGTACCTCAGAGTCCCTCAGTTCAGTTGCCAGTCCATCTATCGTCAATGCAGCTTCTTCTGCGTCTGCGAGCGCGGCTTCTGTTGCTGATTATATTAAGGAATATGCCGTTGATGCGACTGCGATTGCCGAGAGTGCTGCATCATCCCTTTCCTCCATAGTTGGTGCTACGCCCCAAGGATCAATTGACAGAGTGATATCAGCCGCTCAAGAATCTGCGAACAGTGCCGCTCAGAAAATATCAAGCTCTGTGATTGGAACTTCACAAGAGTCAGTCGAGAGCGTTATTTCTGCTGCTCGGTTTCCTGCGAGTAGCGTTATCGAGAACGTGTCGAATTCTGTGATTGGAACTTCACAAGTATCCGTCGAAAGCATCGTTTCCGCCGCTCAGGCTTCTGCGAGTAGCGTTGGTGAAAAGATCTCGAGCGCCGTGATTGGAACTTCGCAAGGGAAAGTCGATAGTGTCATTTCTGCCGCTCACGCGTCTGCGAGCAGCATTGGTGAAAGGGTGTCAAGCTCTGTGGCTGGCACTTCGCAAGGGTCAGTCGAGAGTCTTGTTTCTGCCGCTCAGGCTTCTGCGAGTAGCATTGGTGAAAAGGTGTCAACCTCTGTGCTTGGAACTTCACAAGGGGACGTCGAGAGCGCTATATCGGTTGCGCAGGACTCTGCAAGCAGTATAGTCCAGAAAGCCTCCTCCTACGTCGTTCAATCTCCGCAAGCCACCGCTGAGAGCGTTGCGTCTATTGCAAGCTCTAGCTTAAGCAGTCTTGTGAACAAGGCATCATCTGCAGCTGAGAAGGCGGTTAGTGGGGCATCATCTGGTGCCTCGGCGGCGTCTGATGCTGTCAAGGGGCCAACTTTGAATGTATCTAGCGTTGCAGCCACAGTTTAGTATACGGGGAATGGTGGTATTCCCTTGATGATCTCGTAGATGATATCCCTCTGTATGTATTTTGTAAATTGATATGCTTTACACATCATTCGAAACTGCGAGGTGACACTACTGATACTCCGTCCTCGTGGCATTATTCTCATCAATCATCGCGCCCGTAAACATGAGCTAAGTCCTTCGTCTGCCGCTCCTCGCACACTTGCACGCCTCTTCCGATCCGTCCATGTCCCGCGCCCAAGCAGCCTGCGAGATGTCTAAGTTGGATAATAAGAAATTTGTCCATTATAATTTATAAAATCTTCAAGAATAATTAGGCTAGCTAGACTAGACTGCTAGGCTAAAGGTAACTAACAATAATAATTAAACAAGTACTTACTTAATACTAGTTATATAGTAAATTATCTATTAAGAACTTTTCATTTTTTAATTACTTCATTTTTATTCACCTCTTAGAGATACATGCATCAGAGCTTAGTTATTACCACAAACATAATTTTTATTTTAATAGATATAATCTTAATAGCAAAGAGGACTATTGACTAGCCTTAAGTCATTAAGAACTAATAATAAGCCTAAAACATTATCCTATGATATTTCATAAGTGTTGCCAAGCATTCCCGTCCTCCAGAGCTTCCCATCTCGGCCCCACCGTCCCATCAGCCCCTGCCTTCCGCAGCCGCTGTCCGCTTGCCGCCTTCCTAAACCATGTAGTGCGGCTCTGCCATGTGATAAGTCTCCGACGACGACGGCGTCGTTCATAGTTGTCAATTTCCGTCCTTTCCATCCTCTCTCATCTTCCGTGCCTTTCTTTCCTTCGCCCCTTGACAGCATCATCCATCCACAATGTCCACCTCCTCGGGCACCAAGCGAGCCATCGTGGCACTCACCCTCCTCATCCCCTTCTCCCTCCTCTGCACACACGTGCTGCAATACCGCAACGGGTACTACGCGCTCATGACGCATCTGCGGGATTCCGGCCCACACGTGCTGCCGCACACCTCGCAGCCGCTCGTGCGGCGTTACACCGGCAACGGCCCCGTGGACTACTGGCTGCAGGTGCTGAACTGCTTCTTCGCGCCGTGCTTCACCGACCGCGAGACGGCGGTCCTGGGCGTCGAGTTCGTGGGCGGCCTGGGCGTCGTGCTGGGCGTTCTGGGCGTCGAGGGGATGCGGCGCGGGACCTCGGTGCTGGGCCTGTAAGCCTCTTCTCGCCGCCTGGCCATACAATCACTGACAACAGCGTCCTCAGCACGGCAGTCTGGGCCCTCGTCGTGCAAGCCGCCGCCTTCGGCGTCACCATGCCGCTCTACGCCCTCCTCTCCCTGCTGAGCAGCTCCTCCCGCACCACTCCCCTCAGCCCCTCCAATTCCGCCTCCCTCGCCACCCTGCCCTACTCCCTCGTCCTAGGCTACCTGCTCCCCACGCTGCTCATGGCGATCCCGTCCCCCCACGTCAGCAACACCACCCACCAGCGCCTCGTCGCGCTCTGGCAGATCTTCCCCATCTACATCGCGCTCTTGCAGCAGCTTCTCCCTCTCCTCATCCCAAAACCGCAGGCCGGCACCACGTCCCCCTCGGCCACGAAGAGCCGCATCGACGGCCTCTTCCGCTTCCTCATCCTCCTCAGCCGCAGCGCGCACCTCGCGGCCGTCGTGCTGGCCGTGCGCTACCTGAGCGACGACGGCGGCTTCTCGGTGCGGCGGCTGCTCGCGCCGGCGAACCCGTTCGTGCCCGTGGCCGTGGGCGGGTTCGCGGACGGCGTGCTGGCGTTCCTGCAGTACGATTATGCG
>Ga0209512_1000932_pt1 | contig 40348 bp, 31 predicted proteins | sample frozenSSSSmetaG_FD_184142 | JGI IMG/M metagenome (GOLD analysis project Ga0209512, IMG submission 184142) | Glacier valley bacterial and archeal communities from Borup Fiord, Nunavut, Canada, to study Microbial Dark Matter (Phase II) -... | ecosystem: Environmental > Aquatic > Freshwater > Ice >...
ACCGACAAGGTCTCTAACGAACTCGAAGCGCCCGTATCCGGCCGTCTGAAAGTCATCACCCCCGAGGGCGAGGAAGTCGCCATCGGTGCGATCATCGCCACGATTGATTCCAGCGCCTCCGCCGATGCAGCCGCGCCTGCTTCGTCATCGCCCTCTCCGGCTCCTTTTACTAACACTGCTCCTGTAGCGGCACCTGTTTCAACTCCGGCACCAGCGCCCGTCTCCGCTTCGGCCGCCCCCGTGAAACCCGATTTCTCAGCTCCCACCGCACCGGTCGAGCGCATCTCCACCGAAGTCGTTAGTGACGGCCGCACCACACGGAAAAAGATGAGCATGCTGCGCCGCAAGATCGCGACGCACCTCGTCAACGCCCAGCAGACTGCCGCCATTCTAACGACCTTCAACGAGGTGGACATGACCGCCGTCATGGACTTGCGCAAGGCGGTTCAGGACGAGTTCATGAAAAAGCACGGGGTGAAACTCGGCTTCATGTCGTTTTTCATCAAGGCAGTCACCCAAGCCCTCAAGGACGTGCCATCCATCAACGGCCGCATCGACGGCACCGACATCATCGAGAACCATTTCTACGACATCGGCGTCGCGATCGGCAGCGAAAAGGGCCTCGTCGTCCCGGTCCTGCGTGATACCGACAAAAAATCCTTCGCCCAGATCGAAAAGGACATCCTCGACTACGCGAAAAAGGCCAACGCCGGCAAGATCACCATTGAGGATCTCACCGGCGGCGTCTTCACCATTTCCAACGGCGGCACCTACGGTTCGCTGCTCAGCACGCCCATCCTCAACCCGCCCCAGAGCGGCATCCTCGGCATGCACACCATCCAGCAGCGCCCGGTCGCGCTCAACGGCCAGGTCGTCATCCGTCCGATGATGTATCTCGCCATGAGCTACGACCACCGCCTCGTCGATGGCAAGGAGGCCGTCACTTTCCTCATCCGCATCAAGGACTGCTTGGAATCCCCGGCGCGCCTTCTGTTGGAGATGTGACGTGATACAGACATTCCTGTCTGTTCTTTCACAAGCCACAGGATCCGATGAACAGACAGGAATGTCTGTATCACGCCCGCTTTCTCCTCACGCAGCTCAAATACACCCAGGCGACCAGCAACGCCTGCAAGGGCAGCCTCACCCACAAGATCCACTCGGGAATGCTTTTTCCGTTCAGTGGCACGTGATGGGTCAGCATTCGGATATTCGCCGGGAAAACCGCCAGCAGCAGCGCGATCAATCCCCATCCCGCCAACCTCCGCCACTTGGGCAAGCAGATGCCGATGCCTCCCGCCATCTCCGCCACCCCGCTGGCGTAAATGAGTGCGAGGTGCCACGGCAGATAGTCCGGCATCATCGGCAGATAGATTCCGGGGGAAACAAAATGAGCCGCCCCGGCTACCGTGAAAAAGATTGCTAGAACGACGATCAAGATTTTTTGAAACATGCAGGACCACTCTCACCCGGATTCCGGAATACGCAAAACGGGTTTCCACGCCCGGGGGGAACAGAAGGGCGGGTGATTCTTCAATGGAAATCATGCGAAGCCACCGCATGATCCGCCTCGGCTCCGCCCAATGGGGAGATGCCGGTCACATACACCGTCGGTTTGTCACCCTGCGAGCGCTGCAAGCGCCCGGTGACCAACAAAAATGCCTCCGTCACGATCACCTGTTGGAAGTGATGGAAGGTGGTTTTCGGAACAAACAGATTCGCGATCCCCGTCTCGTCTTCGAGCGAAATGAAACAATGCCCTTTCGCGGTGCCCGGTCGCTGGCGGCAAATGACCATGCCGCCGACGGTCACCGGAATACCAGCCGGCAGGTTCTCCAGATCCACCGCCCGCTGGATCTTCCGGTTGGCGGTGGTCATCCTCCAGAGTTTCATCGGGTGGGGTCCGGAGCTGGCGTCCTGCACGGCGAAGTCTGACGACAACCGTTCGGCCAGAGTCATCGCCGGAAGCAGATCAGGGCTAACAGTTGCTCCCATTTGGAATAGATCGTCATGCAGCGGCAGCTCCGCCTGCCACATCGCCTGGCGGCGGTGGACGACCTGCGGCAGTCCGTTGAGCGCCCCGCCGCGCGCGAGCGAGCGGCGTTCCTTCTCACCGGGCTTCACGCGCCGCAGGAAGTCCTCCAGTGAATCGAAATCCCGCTGCCCGCGTTCGCTGACAATCCTGCGGACGGTTTCCTTTCCAAGATTTTTCAACCGCCCCAATCCCAGACGGATCGTCGCGTCATCGGTCACCTCCGTTAGTCCGCCGCTTTGGATGCAGCAAACCGGCAGAATCCTCAGGCCGTGATGTTTCGCATCCTGGATCAGCGTGTTCACCGTGTAGAAACCCATCGGCTGGTTGTTGATGAGGCCGGTATAAAACGCCGCCGGATGATGCACCTTCAGCCAGCAGGAGGAGTAAGCGATCAGGGCGAAGGAAATCGCATGGCTCTCGGGAAATCCATACAATGCGAAGGTCCCTGTGGCGTGGAGGATTTTTTCCTGCACCTCTTTTGTCAGCCCCTTCGCCGTCATCCGCTCGCGGAGTTTGATCGCGACCCGTTTCATCTTCTCGTCGGAACGCTTGAAGGAAATCGCCCGCCGCAGATCGTCGGTTTCGCCGCTGGTGAAGTCCGCCATCTTCATCGCCATGGCTAGCATCTGCTCTTGGAACAACGGCACGCCGAGGGTGCGCTTAAGGATGTCCTTGCAATCCTCGTGGATATAATCGATCGATTCCTTTCCGACGCGCCGGTTCAGATAGGGATGCAGCAGGTCGCCCACGATGGGTCCCGGGCGGATAATTGCGACCTCGACGACGATGTCATAAAATTTTTCCGGCCGGAGGATGGGCAGTGTCGCCATCTGCGCGCGCGATTCCACCTGGAACGTGCCGATGGTGTCCGCCCGGCACAGCATGTCGTAAACCGCAGGATCGTCCTTCGGGATGGTCGCGAGATCGACCTCGGTGCCACGACTCCGGCAGATCTCGATGGAGTCTTGCATGGCGGCGAGGATACCGAGTCCTAGCAGATCAATCTTGACGATGCCGAGATCCTCGCAGTCGTCCTTGTTCCACTGGAGGATCGTCCTGTTGGGCATGGTCGCGGGCTGGATCGGCACGACGGCATCCAATCGGTTGTCGCAGATGACGATGCCACCGGAATGCTGGCCCAGATGGCGCGGCATGCCGAGAATTGACTGATAGAGCATGCCGAGGGCGGGCAGACGCGGATGCGACGGCGGCAGCAGGCCGGCCATGCGGTCCTCGAAATCGGATTCCCGTGCCGCCTGTTTTTCCTGGTCCGTGCCGAAATGCCGGAAACCGGAGCTTTCCTTGGAAAAGCGATCCGCCAGTGAAAGCGGGAAGCCGAGGACCTTCGACACCTCGCGGAACGCCGAGCGCGGCCGGTAGGTGATGACGTTCGCGGTCATCGCCGCACCCCGCGCGCCGTATTTCTGGAACACATACTGGATCACCTTTTCGCGCAGCTCGCCGGAGGGGAAATCCACGTCGATGTCAGGCCAGGACGCGCATTTTTCATTGAGGAAACGCTCGAAAAGCAGGCCGCTGCCGATCGGATCGACCTTGGTGATGCCGAGCGCATAACAGACCACGGAGTTCGCCGCCGAGCCTCGGCCCTGGCAGAGCATTCCCTCCCGCTTCGCGAAATCGACCAGATCCTGGACGATGAGGAAGTAGCCGGGAAAGCCGAAGTGATTGATCAATAAAAGCTCCTTATCGAGCTGCTTTCTGACCGGTTCATTGAGTCTGCCGTACAATTGCGCCGCACCCTGATAGGAATTTCTCCGCAGCAGCTCCTCCTGCTCCGGCATGGAGAGAGGGTTGCCACGCTCGTCGGGGAAATCCGGGAAACGGTAGCCGAGGTTTTCCAAAGTGAAGCCGATGCAGTCGGAGAGGCGGTGGGTGTTTTCCACGGCCGCTGGCAGATCGGCGAAGATTTCCAACAGTTTCGCGGGAGATCGCAGATGGCGCTCGCTGTTTTTCTCCAACAGATGGCCGGCCTCATCGAGCGTCACGTGATGCCGCAGGCAGGTGAAGGCATCGGCCAGCAGCCGGCCGGAGCGTGTGGCATACAGGGGGGCGTTGCTGGCGAGCAATGGCAGGCGGAGATGTGCCGCGAGATCGACGAGGTAACGGTTGAGACGACCGTCGTCCCGTAGTCGATGACGGTTGATTTCCACATAGACGTTGTTCCGCCCGAAGGTGGCGATCAGGCCTTCCGCCGCAGCGAGGGCTCCGGTCTTATCGTCGCGCAGGAGATGGCGGACCAGCGGCCCGTCGCGGTCGCCGGTGAGGGCGATGAGTCCGGAGTTTGTCAGTTCGCGGGCTTTTCCCGCGCCGTCGAGATGCAGGTCCGTCAGATGGCGGCTGAGTGTCTGATAGGATGACTGGGTCGTGCAGAGAACCGGCAGGTGTGAGCCGTCCGGCAAATCCAGCGTTGCGCCGACGATGGCGCGGATTCCACCATGTTTCGCCGCTTCATGTGCGCGGGCGGAACCATAGAATCCTCTGTGATCAGTGATGGCGATGGCACCATAACCCAGCTCCGCGGCGCGTTGGACAAGCTCTTCCGGCTGGCTCGATCCGCGAAGGAACGAGAAAGCGGAGCGGGCATGGAATTCGGCGAACATGGAATTTCAGCCGTAGATTCCGTCGAGCTGCCAGTGGTCGCCGGGGAGTAAAACCAGCCGGAGCAACGGAGCCCGATCAATTTGGATATCCCATTCCAACCGATGCCACGCACCGCCCGGATCCCAGTGATCTCCCGAAGTGGGGAACGGACCAAGCAGTCCCAGCACCGGGCCGCAATGGGGGCCGGTTAATAATGCCAATGGCTGCGGATATTTGTTGGGTATTGCTTCGGACGCGACGGCGATTTTCACCGGCGGCCGGAACCGGCGCAGCGGAATCGAACTGACCGGCACATCGGAGGAAACAGGAACGCCGCCGGACGACGCCTGCATTTCAAACGCATCCGGCCGGTGGCTGGGTAGCAGTGCGGGAATGCCGACACGGCCGCTGCCTAACATTGCTTCCAGCCGCGCGAGCGTGTCCGCCCACAACTCCGGTCGCGGCAGCCGCCGGCCGGTCCAGTCGCTCTGCCGTGCGAGCGGAAACGCGGTGGTCGCATCCAGCCCGATGCCGGTCACCGGCGATGGCAGAGTCAACGATTCTGCCAGCGTTTGCAGCGGTTTGAGAAGAGCCGCCGGATCAGATAGGGGCTCGGGCAGGCGGATTTCCCGCCGCAGGCCGCCTTCTTCGAGATGCAGGCGGATTTCCAAAACGGAAACCGCCAGATGCCGCGCCGCGAGCCGCGAGCAGAGGACGTGCAGGAGGCGGTTGAAAACGAAAACCAGCGCCTCGCTCGAATGGATCGCATCATCGAAGTCCATCGTCTGCGCGAGCGATTCCGGTGGACGGTGCAGTTTCAACAAACGGCAGGTTTTTCCCGAAACCACATCGTGCCAGTGCCCAGCGCGCGGCCCGAATCGCCCTACCAGATCCTGCCGTGGCAGGCGGCGGAAATCGCCCAGCGTCCGGATGCCCAGCAGCTCCAGCAGCGGCAGAAACCGGTCGCCGCACTCCAGATTTCTCAGCAGGGAAAGCGGCAGCAAACCGATCTCTTCCACGGAAATCCAGCGCGCCCGCATCTGCGGTTCGAGCACGGCGAAGTGGGCGAGGTCCGGCGTTTCTGCCAGAGAATGACAGACCTCCTCGCCGGAATCAGGCAGCGATTCCAGCGCCTCCAGCCGGAGCGTTTTTCTTCCTGATAGATCAAGCAGCACGATGTCCGGCGCGGTGATCTCCACATCGGGCGTCAGGCTGTCGGCCAGCGCGACGAGCTCCGCCAGCAGCGCGGTTTCGTTTTTCGGATGCCGTGAAATCAGCTTCAGATCCGGACAACGCACGAGCGCCCGGCCCAGCGGCCAGCCTGCGGAAATCCCCGTTTGTCGCGCGGCGGAATTGATCGCCAGCAGCGGGATTTTTCCGTCGTCGCGCTGGGCCGCTTCCCGCAGGATCGCACAAGGACGCTTACGCCATTCCGGCTGTTCTTGCAATGCGGCGGTGATCGGAAGATCGGGTAGATGGAACGCGGCGAACATGATCAGGTGGCGCGGCGGAGGCGGTTGGGACGGGCGGTCATGCGTTGCAGAATTTCGTTTCTCGGCAAGTCGAAATCCGCGAGAGTCAGGCGGGTGGAAAGTTCGAGTCGCAGGCTGGCGCAGGGGACGAGCGGGGAGGGGGCCAGCACGATCAGGCGGCAGGCTCCGGTTTCGCAAAGCTGCTTCAGCCGCCACCACGCCGAGGCCGGAATGGACCGCAGCGAGGCCGGTGGCAGGCCGCAGAGATCGAGCATGACGAAGGGCACGTTCGCATCGCGCACCAGCAGGTCGGCGGCTTTGAGCGCTTCGTGGATTTTCGCGCAGCGCACCCACAGCAGTTGCGAACACGCGGCGGCCGTGTGGGAGACTGGATCGAAAGTATCGCCGCCGTCCACCAGCACGAATTTCGGAAACTCCGCCGCTTCCTCCGGCTCCGCCAGCAGGCCGGCAATCCACAGTGAAAACCCGCCGCCCTCCGCCGCAGGGATGATTTCGGAAATGGCTCCCGCCGGGAACGTCGCGATCTCAAAAGGCTTCTCAGAAGGCCTTTCGACAGTTTCCGGAACCGCGGCAAGACCGTGCGCGGCAGGGAATTTCTCCCGTAGCTTCTTGCGGATTTCTTGGAGGGTGGTTGCCGTCACGGGACGAATTTATCGCCTCCTTGGATGGTGTTCAAGCGAACAAATTTTGCGGGTGATGAAATATACTACGGACCGCGAAATTCATTTCGCCGGTATGCACCAACGGCACTGGCAAAATGAATTTCGCGGTCCGTCAGCAGCGGCTTCACCCCCGGGCACGGAAATCGGTGATTTAGAGATTTCACCCGGTCGCGGAATAATGAATCCTCCGGCGTTAATCTCAAAAGAAATCAAGCCAATGAATATCCTGGTCATCGATGTGGGCGGCACGAACGTGAAGGTCAGGGCGACAAGCCATGATCAGCTTTTGAAAATTCCATCGGGTCCGAAATTGACGGCTGCCAGGATGGTCGAGGCGGTTCTCGCGGGCATCGCCGGTTGGGAATACGAGGCGATCACGATTGGCTACCCGGGACTTGTCGTTCATGGAAATATCGCCAGCGATCCGCACAACCTCGGTGCCGGTTGGGTGGGCTTCGATTTCAAAAATGCCTTCCAGCAGCCCGTGAAAATCATCAATGACGCGGCCATGCAGGCGCTCGGCAGCTACGAGGGCGGGAGCATGCTTTTTCTGGGCCTTGGCACCGGCATGGGGGCGGCGATGATCGCCGATGGTATTCTCGAGCCGATGGAACTGGCGCACCTTCCTTATAAAAAAGGCCGGACTTACGAGGAATATACCGGCCTGGCAGGACTTGAGCGCATGGGGAAATCGAAATGGACGAGGCACGTGACGGACATCGTCAATCTGCTGAAGAACGCGTTGGAAGCGGATTATGTGGTGCTCGGTGGCGGTAACGCGGAACTGCTGAAAGAGCTGCCGGACGGTGCGCGGCTGGGTGACAACGCGAATGCTTTTGTTGGAGGTTGCCGGCTTTGGGACAAGGATTTCTCACAGGTGAAGCCGGCGGTGACGCTTGAGACACCACAATGAATCCTTCCGGAAAATCGATGGCCTTTGGCGCGCCCGGCATCGAGCCGCGCTGGACATCGAGCGCGAAGGAGGGGCTGGGCACGGCCTATCATACGAGCTGCCGCATCTGGTTCACGCTCAGTCACGGCATCGTCAACGAGATCTACTACCCGCATGTGGACCAGCCGAACACGCGCGATTTCCAATTCCTCATCAGCGATGGCGAGACTTTCTGCCACGAGGAAAAGCGCGATCTCGAACATCTGACAGAATATCCGGAACGCGACTGCGTTTTCTATCGAATCACGAATTCCGAACGCAACGGGCGCTACCGCATCATCAAACACGTGCTGACCGACCCCCACCGCTCGGTGCTGCTCGTGCACACGAAACTGGAAATAATTGATGAGTCTCTGCGCGGAAAACTGCGGCTCTACGCGCTGCTCGCCCCTCACCTCGCCGGTCACGGGGCGGGCAATTCCGGCTGGTGCTCGGAAACCGGCGGCAAGCGACTGCTCCATGCGTTGCGTGAGGACGTGCATCTGGTGATGGGATGCAGCAGCGGGTTTTCGCGGCGATCCATCGGCTATGTCGGAGCCAGCGATGGCTGGCGGGACCTGACGGATAATTTCAAAATGGACTGGGAATTCGATGCTGCTGAAAATGGCAACATCGCCCTAACGGGTGAGGTCGATCTTCAGAATGGCGATGAATTCACCATTGCCATCGCACTCGGAGGTAGTCCCCAGAGCACCGCTGCCAAGCTGCTCCAATCGCTGGCCGTGCCGTTTGAAACCCACCGGGAATGCTATGTCCGGCAGTGGCAGCGCACGGTGGTTAATCCGGACTATGACTTCAGCGCTCACACGTCCGATGGCGGCGGCATCTATCGCCTCAGCCGCTGCATTCTGCTGGCACATGAGGACAAGGTGTTCCAGGGCGCGCTGGTCGCATCGATGAGTATTCCCTGGGGCGAGACCAAGGACGACGCCGATCTCGGCGGCTATCACCTCGTCTGGACGCGCGACATGGTGCAGAGCGCCAGCGCGCTTCTCGCCAGCGGCCAGACCGGCACGCCGCTCCGCGCCCTGATCTGGCTCGCATCCATGCAGAAGCCGGACGGCAGTTTCCCGCAGAACAGTTGGATCAATGGGACGGCCTACTGGAGCGGATTGCAGCTTGATGAAATCGCCGCGCCGATCCTACTGGCGTGGCGGTTGCGCGACAGGGGCGCGAAGCTGGGCTTGTTCGATCCGGGTGTGATGATTTTCCGCGCGGCTGCCTATCTGATTCTGCGCGGGCCGGTCACCGGTCAGGAACGTTGGGAGGAAAACTCCGGCTACTCGCCCTCCACGCTTGCCATGGTCATCGCCGGCATGGTCTGCGCGGCGGACTTCGCCGGACCGGAAACCGCCGCTTTCATCCTCACCTACGCGGACTGGCTGGCGGCGCATCTTGAAGAGTGGACGGTCACTAACAAGGGTGGGCTGGTCGATGGGTTTCCACGCCACTACATCCGGATCAATCCCGCGGATCCTGATAGCCCGGATCCACACGCTGATCCTAACATAACGATGATTCCAGTCGCCAACGGTGGCGGTGTTCATCCGGCTCGGAATGTCGTCGGCGGGGATTTCATCCATCTGGTGCGTCTGGGCATCCGCTGTGCTGACGATCCGGTGGTGCGGAATTCGATCAAAGTCATCGACCGCGTGCTGAAGCGCGATCTGCCGGACGGCCCTTGCTGGCGGCGCTACAATCACGACGGCTACGGCCAGAAAGATGATGGCGGCGCTTTCGACAGCACCGGCACCGGCCGTTCGTGGCCCATCCTAACCGGAGAGCGCGGCCATTACGAACTCGCCGCCGGCCGCGATCCCATGCCCTTCATCACGGCCATGGAAAAGTTCGCCAACGCCGGCGGCATGCTCACCGAGCAACTCTGGGACGATGACGATCTGCCGGACAGAAGCATGAAACTCGGCCAGCCCACGGGCGCGGCCATGCCGCTGTGCTGGTCGCACGCGGAATATGTTTCGCTCGTCCGCAGCCGTCACGACGGGGTGTGTTTTGACCGGATCGAGCCCGCCTATCAGCGCTATGTGGCGGAGCCGGTAACGAGCCGTCATGAGATCTGGAGTTTCCGCCACCCGCTGCGGCACATGCCTGCCGGGAAAATTCTGCGCATCATCATCGCGGCGGATGCGAGGGTCGATTGCTCCTCCGATGGCTGGCGGAGCAAACTCAAGGTTGATGCGGTGAAAAACGATACGCTCGATTTGTGGTTCTTGGATCTTCCAACAGAAGCGCTGAACGGCATGATTGAGTTTACGTTTTTCTGGAAGGACGCCGCTCGTTGGGAGGGACGGAATTTCTCAGTCGAGGTGGGTGTGGAAAAATTCTCCCAGCTCGTTGCCGATTAGTTCGTGGATTTCCCGCTGTGGCCTCGTTCCCACGCGGGCGAGGCGGGGGATGGGGCTGACGAAGATGCGGTCGGAAAAGGAAAGGTGGCGGGTGCCGTCGAGGATCAGGCGGCTGCGGGACGGTTGTTTGAGCGCGTCCTGGATGCGGGCCTCGGCCTCGCGGGTGAGGATCTGGCCGGCGTTTTCATCGGGCTGGCGTGCGGATTCCAGCCACGCCGGAGTTTCCTCGTCGAAGAACAGGAACGGCCCGCGCGGGAAATCGTTTTCGAGAAACAGCCCGTCCTCGTTCGCTCCCGCCACGAACGCGGGGTTTTTCGCGCAGAACTGGATTGCCGCCGAACCGCCGAACGAGAATCCGAAGACGCCCACGCGGTCGAGTCTGAGCTTTCCTGATAGAATTTCAGCAGCGTTTCCAGCCAATGCCTGCCGGACCCGCTCGACCTGCTCCAGCCGTTCCTCGAAGCACTGTCTGGCGTTCACGACGAAATCCCCGACGCTTTTGGCGGATGAGAAATCCAGCGGTTCCGGATAGCGTCCCTTCACCACCAGTCCATTCTGATAGATAACGCGTTCCGCCTGTCCGGGATGATCCACCGCGACGACGACAAATCCCCGGCTCGCTAGCGATTCCACCTGCGCGATGTTCTCCGCCCGATGGCCCATCCATGAGTGCTCGTAGAAAAGCACCGGCAGCGGAGCCTGGATTTTGGCAAGCGGTGCGTCTTTCCGTGCGTGCGCTCTGGCGAAGGCGAGACGGTGATAGGGAAACGCTGGTGCCAGCGCGCTGTCCGGCAGCCAGGAGGCCGCGGGTCTGCCGCCAGCTTCATCTGATGGATACCAGACCTGCACCACCAACTCCGGCGATTCGCCTGCTGCCGGAATTTCCATGACGAAGGTGCCGACCTGATGGCTGCCTGCCAGTGGCGGCGGCTCCGGCAGCGGGAACACCCAACAAAGCAAAGCCGTGCCCGTGGCTCCGCCGATGGCGGCGCATTTTCCCATCCAGCGCCAAGGGTTTTTCATGCGGTCTAGCAGAAGCCAGATCGTGCCGCCGAGCGCGAGTGGCGCCAGCAATCCCTTGCCTGTTCCGATGATCCATGCGGCCGTCACTACTCCTAGCAGAATTACCGCGGATGTTCCGCGCTTCCCACTCCATGAAATGGCGAGCCCAGCGACAATGAGGCAGGCAAGCCATTCGGGCCATGAGGAAAATTGAGGCGTGTTCATCACTCTGTCACTCCTGGCAATGGCGGCCCTTCGGATTTCAGTGAGGCCAGCAACTGGCGAATGCTTTTCGTCTGACCCGGCAGCACCAGCTCCGGGCGGATGTCTGCCAACGGCTGGAGCACGAAGCGGCGCTCACCGATCCTCGGATGCGGCAGGACGAGTTCTTCCGTATCCACGATCTCATCGCCGAAATACAGCAGGTCCACATCGATGACACGCGGTGCGTTGCGTTCGTGAACGCCGATCCGTCCCAGCTTTTTCTCGATCGCCTGCGTCATTTCCAACAGCGCGAACGGATCACCTTCGAACGCGATCTCCACCACCGAGTTGTAGAAATAAGGCGAGCCGGGCGGGCACAGCAGCGGCTTGGTCTGATAGGTGGCGGCTTGCAAAAACGGTGCGCCGGGGGTGGCGATTTCCCGCAGGGCTTGGCGGGCCGCCTCCAGGTGGGCGAGGCGGTCGCCGAGATTCGAGCCGAGGGCGATTCCGACGCGTGGCATGGAATCAATCCTGAAGGTTTTCCAACTGGTCGATGCCGTAGTTTTTCATCATCCGCTCGTTCGCCGCCGCGACGTTGGCGGATGGGATCACGACGGGGCGCTGGGCTCCGAAGAGCTCGATGATAAAAAACTCGGGAGCTTCCTTTGGATAGAGAAGCTCGTGCGCGTGCGCCAAGTCGCGGACTTCCACGCCGTTGATCTTGTTCACCGCGAAGCCGGTGAAATCGCCGAGCTGGCTGGTGATCGGATCGCTCTCCACGCGGGTAAGCACTACGACATCCTTGTGTTTTTCAAACAGCCCCTTCGGCACGTAGTCGGTGTAGAGTCGGCGCAGGCTGATGTCGTCGAACTTGGCGGTGGCGAAGAGATTGGTATCGAGCGGTTGGAAAACGAGGCCGGCGAAAAGCTGATAGCGCGGCGTCTTCTCATACTGCACGGAATACATGCGCGACCAGCGGAGCGGTTTCAGGATGACATCGACGTCGTTCCAAGCGCCCTTGCGCAGGAAGCGCACCGCCACCTTGTCTCCGGCGAACTTGCGCTCGACGATCTCGTTCAGGTTCACGTTTTCGCCGTCGATGTTGATCATGCCGGCGCTGTCCACGGACTGGCCGTCGAGCGACATGAGGATGTCGCCGGGATTGAGAATGCCGTCGCACGAGCTGGTGGGGACGACGTTGGTGATGAGAACGCCTTTTCCGTCGTTAGGAAGCTTGAATGCCTTGCGCATTGCGGGATTGTGAAGGGGGAACTCGCTGACGCCAAGGTCCACATACTGGTCATACTGCCCGTCCTCAATGTCTTTGAGAAAGCGCCGGATCACGGGCGTCGGGATGATGTAGCCGGTGTTGTCCGCCTGACGAAGGCCTTGGAACGCGACACCCACAACCTTGCCGTCCTGCACCACCGGACCGCCGGAGTTGCCCGGATTGATAGCCGCATCGATCTGCACGACCAGGTGCGAGTCCGCGCGCGAGTGCGAGTAAGGTTGGAAGTCGATCCGCGAGACGACGCCGCGGGTGACTGATAGGCGCTCGCCGCCGACTGGGTAGCCGATCACGCGGACCTGCGATTCCAGCGTCGGCACCGCACCGAATTCGAAAGCGGGAAATGAATCAAGATCGGAGAAATCGTCGATGGATAGCAGTGCCAGATCGCAGTCGTGGGCGACGAACTCGACCTTGGCCGGGTATTTTTTCGGGCTGCCATACACCGTGATGAGGATGCGCTTGGAGTTGGAAATCACGTGGGCGTTCGTGAGAATCTTGTTTTTTCCGATGATGAAACCGGTGCCGATCGCGCCGCTGAAACGTCCGGCGTTCCACGGGGTTTCGTAATCCGGAGTCTGGGTGGCGACCTCGATGCGGAGCACGGATTTGTAAATGTCCGAGGGCAACTGGGCGAGGGCGGGAACAGCCGTGAGGAGGAAAATGAGCAGGCGGATCATTGGACTTGGCTGCATTGTTGCGGCTGCGGCCCGGAGCGGCAAACGAAATTCATCGGGTCATGAGCACCCCCATCACCTCCGCCAGCGCGGCGACCGCGCGCCCGGTGGGATAGTCCCGTTCCAGCGGCAGGTGGATGAGGCCGGCGGGGCAGGTGACGGCCCCGGTTTCGAGAAAATGGCGTGCGGTGAAAAACACCTGGTTGCAGAGGTAGCGGCCTGGGTCGTTTGAGAAACGCACTTCATGCCCTTGCTCTGCTAGTTTCTGATGGATCGCCTCCAGCGGCAGCGTGGAAGAAAGGCTGGCGGGTGCGGTGGCGACGATTTGCCGTGGCGACGGCTGCCGTCCCGCGATGTCCGGAATGCGGAAATCCAGTTCGTTCCACGCGGTGGTTTCCAGCCGGATTTCGCTGCTGCCCGCCGCCTCGCCGAGCATGACCAACGCATCCGGGCGGATCGTTTTCATCGCCTGTCTCAACCGCGCGGGGGCGACCATCGAATCCACAGGCAGAATCCTCGTCCTCAGTTGCGGGAAAATTTTCATCAAGCCACGCAAGGCCAGCAGCGAGGCGTTTTCCAGACGTCCGTCAAAGGGACCGAATGCGGTGACGAGGATTTTCATGCGAAAGCGGCGTTTGCCCGTGGCGCGGATCCATGCAGACTGGGCCACCGGAAAAATGCCTCAGGAATGCGACGAAAGCCAGTGCCCGTTGTGCGGGAAACCGAATCTCTGCCAAATGCACGCGGAGGGCGGATGCTGGTGCGCCCGTCTCGAAATCCCGCGGGAGCTGTTGGAAGCCGTGCCTGAAGATCTGAAAATGAAATCATGCATCTGTCGAGACTGCATCGGGCGCGCGATCAATTCCCGAACAGTGCGTCCTTGAGAACCGTTTCGTTTTTTGACGCGTTCCAATACCCGAAGGAGGCTTTCCAATCCCACAGTGTCCACGGGATGCCGCGTGCTTCCGCCAGCAACCGCACTTCCTTGGTGTAGCGCGCCCGGCTGACAGGCTTGATGGTGTTCGTGCTGCCGAATTCCCCCAGATGCACGGGCCTTCCGAAATGGTCCGACCACTCGCGCGCCAGGTCGAGAAGCTCCCTAATAACTGCGGATGAGCAGGGATTCTGTTGGGTGGGAAGCGTGTTATAACCGGTGATGAAATCCTTCACGCCCGCGTTCTCCCGGAACGATGCGGGAAGCTCTAACGGCTTTTGTGGTGGCCCGGGGAAGGTGATCTCTTTGAGATCGCGGAGTTGCACCCAAAAGGCCTGCTGGTGGGTGAAATAGAACGGCTCATAACAATGGACGGTGACGATCAGACGGTCGTCTCCATCCGGCAGGCGGAGTTTGTCGAGCTCGTGGATATTTCCCCACTTGCTGGGGCTGACGAGGATGATGCGCTCGGGGCAGATACTGCGGATCGCGGCGATGGCCTCCGCGTGGATCGGGTTGATGGTTTCAGTGGTCAGGGCGTCGTGCGGTTCGTTGAGCAGTTCGAAAAACAGTTCAGGCGGCCATGACTTGAAATGGCGTGCGATGGTTTCCCAGCCTTTCACAAAGCGCTCGCGGTTTGCTGCCGGATCGTCGGTCAGGTCGTTGAAGTGGTGCCAGTCCAACAGAATGTGCATCTTCTTTTCCAGCGCGCGGCGCAGCACGGGTTCGAGATCGTTCAGAAGCGATGGATCGATCTCAAGGCCGGCATCGGTCTGTTTCAGATGAAAATGCCAGCCCACCGGCACGCGGATGTGGTCGAAGCCCTCGGCGGCGATGCGGTCGATGTCCTCCGTCGTGAAGCGGATGCCCCAGGAATAGGGCGGGGGAGCTTCCCAACAGTTTCCCAGATTCATGCCGCGCTTGAGAGCGGCAGCCGCCTGGTGGGCGGGCGTGTTTTTCCCGAGAAGTTTCGGGCTGACAAATCCGGGAAGTGTCGCTGCCTTAGCGCGAAGTGTTAGGGTGACAGGCTGCCCCGTTTTCACGGCGATGGCCTGGGAAAGCGGGCGGTTGTGCCACGTGGCGGCCACTGATTTTCCCTCGGCCGCCTCCGTTCCGGCGAGCGGCCATTCACCGTCCGCCGGATAGGGAGCTTGCGGGGAGCTCCATGAGTCCGGCCCAGTGTCGGACCGCGTTTCGAAGCCGCCGTTCCTGAGTTCGGCGCCGCTGGCACTGACATCGTCCCACAGGATCTCCTGGCGGAGCAACCGGCCGTCCTTGCCCTCCGCCCATGGTCCGGTTAGGACGAAATTCACCGTCTCATCCTGCGTCGGGGTGAAGCGGATGGTGATTTCCTTCCACGACCAGCAATGGATGGGGAAATTCACATCCGTGATCTGCTCGCGGTCGGCACCTTGGTCCCAGTGCGCAGACCACGCGCTGCCGGACGACACCCGGACATCTCCGAGCGGTGCCGATCCTGCGGGAACTTTAAGCCAGATCCGGGCCTCTGCCGCCTGTCGGATGGAATCATCCGCTGCGGCGAAAGCGGAGAGGGCGAGAAGCAGGGAAAGCGGGCGGAGCATTGGAGTGGTAGGAAGGGATCGGACTTGCGGTCCGCATCCTCGGCCGCTATTTCCATACGGCATGGACCACCACGTATATTTCTGGCTGAAGGACGAATTCAAGAACCCCGCGGACAAGGCGGTTTTCGAACAGGGCCTCGACTCGCTTTTTAAGATCGATCTTGTCAAGGGCGGCCGCTGGGCGGTGCCGGCCAAGGTGATGATCCGTCCGGTGATCGACCAATCGTGGGACTACGCGCTGACGATGAAATTCGACACCATCGAGGACCACGATGCCTATCAGGTGGATCCCGACCACCACGTTTTCATCAACTCCTTTAAGGAATGGTGGGCGCAGGTTCAGGTGAAGGACCTCGCCTGATTTTCGCTCACCACGCGAGCTGCCGCAGCGTTGCCTTCAGTTCCTCCGGCCAGTCGAGCGTCTCGATGGTTTTGGGATCCTGCCAGTCGGGGGAAATCTTCAGCAGGTCCTTGTAATAGACCGTGGCGTCGTCGGTGGCTCCGTTCTGGGCGGCGGCGATCGCCAGCAGGGCGGTGGCGTTCTCCAGCTTCTCCGCCGGAAAGCCGATGCGCTGTCCGGCTTGGAGAAATTGATAGGCCTGCTCCGGATTGCCTGTGAGAAGCGCGACCCATCCGGCGCGCAGGGCGAAATTCGAATCCTGCGGGTAGCGGTGGATGCCGGTGGTTAGGATTTCCATCGCCTGCCGCGGATCGGCGTTTTCGAAAGCGGTGTAGGCGGCCTCCGCGTAGTCGCCGGGCAGGTGGGTCTCCAGCGGATGCTCGGTGATGAGTTCGATCCAGCGCGGATGGGCCTCCTTGTAATCGCCGAGGGCGGTTAGGGCGAGCGCCTCCGCCCGCAGGCAGGGCTCGGGGGCAGCGCCGAGCTCGCGGGCGCGGGCGGCGAGCTCGAAGGTGGCTTCCTTGTCCTCTTTGAAAGCGGACATCGCGAGGGCGGTCTTCAGACAGGCATTGGCGAAACGGTTGCGGCCGATGGTGGCAAGCGTCGCAGGCTCGCTCAATCGTTCGACGACGGCCTTGCGCTGCTCGGGCGTCGAATTTTCCGGCACCTCGACGGCGGTGAGTTCGTCGTTCGCACACTGGCGGAGTTTTTCGAGAGCGGGTGAAAAATCCGCCTGATCCCAGCCCTCCCAATCCTCGCGCAGCCGGATTTCTGCCAGAGTCGGGAAAAGTTCCGGCCAGACGGAAAGCGCGTCTGCCTTGCGATTCTCCAACCACGCGATGCGTGACTTCGCGATTTTCCGCAGGATCGGCGGCAGATCGGTGGCTTTGGCGAGACAGGCGGCGATCCATTCCGGATGCACGGACGCCAGCGCCAGAGAGAGTGCGGCAGCGGCTCCGGGGCCTTTCCCTCCGGCGGCGTTGATGGCTGATAGGATGTCCCCTGTTTCCGCCGCATCGAACACCTTCTCCATCCGCACCGGGGCGTTCCATTCCGAGTCCGTCGGTTTCTCCGCCGTCCGGCTGATCACCGCGGCGGTGAGCTCCTGATGCCACGGTGTTTTTTCTAGGTCCTTGGAAAGTGATAGGATGGTCGGCCACGATTTCCCGCTGGTATCGGCGAGGGCGAGGCGGTTCCACAGCGGGAGCAATGATTCGGGAGCGGCGTGCCTAATTTCCGTGGCCTCGATGGCATCGACCACCGGGCGGAACTCCAGACCAGGGAAAATGCCGTGGATTGAGTCCATGGAGCAGGCGTTCAATGCCTTTAGACGATCCTCGGGACCGAGCCGGGTGAAAGTGCGCTCCTTCGCATCGTAGCGGGTTCCGGCAAGTGCTTCGGCGAGCTGCTGAAGTGCGGTTAGGAATTTCGCTTCGATGGCGGCGGGTTCTCCTGAGACACTGGATTTCACAGGCAGCGGCAGCAGTCGGTGGATGGTGAGCACTCCGTCTTTTTCCCCGATGATCACCCGGTCTTTTGCAAAAGCGGCGGCGGTGATGTTCGACGCGGCCCGCAGCGGCGAGTGCGGGGAACTGAGGATTTCCAACTGCTGCCCGTTGATCCGGAACCCTGCCCATGCGCTGTCGTTCATCAACCCGTTCCAGATGTTAGGATGCGGACTCCATGGAAACTGTTCGGCGAGGGATGGTGGGGTGAGCGATGCGTCTTCGCTCTCCCCGAATGTGAGTTTCGCTTGAACGGGTGGCAGATGCGGCCCCGGATCCTGCAGCGTCAGGGCGGAATTTCCATCCGTGGAAAACTGTGCGTTCAGCAGCGTGACGGCGTTCTTTGGCGGCGTGTGGATGATCGGCTCCACCGGCGTGAGCGGCATTTCCATCAGACTTCCGTCCGCATTCAGCACCCGCAGTTGCCGTCGGTCCAGATACGCGGCGAGCGGGTGCGGGGCGCTCTCCGGGAGTGGATCCGACGAGCGGATGATTTCTCCGGAGGCAGCATCCTTGATATGCCAGGTGATCGAATGGTCCTGCGCGGAGACAAACGACGGATGTGCGACTAACAGTCCATCCAGCGAGAACACGATCACTGCGGAGGGTGTGAGGAAATCGGGCACCGGGCCGAGATCGCGCACCTGCTTCAGCGTGCGGGCTTTGCAAAGCAGGTTCACTGGACCGCGGCGGACGACGACCGATTGGTGGCCTGCGTCGAAAATGAGATCGCGTGTCGGGTCCTTGTCGGTGGGAAACAGAACGTTCGTGATCTTCAGCGTTTCGAGATCCCAGAGGACCGTGGTGTTCGCATCGCCGGTCAGGCTCACCCAGAGCGATGACGGTGCCGCGAACGCGATTTGATCGACGGGCAGGTGGTGATCGAGAGTGAGGGGCGGCCAGTTCCAGGTGGTTTCCGACAGGATTTTACCGGTGGCCTGGCGGGCCTCGTCACACCGAGGATCGGCGATCAGCGCTGAAACGAGCAGGGCCAGCGCTTCATCAGGTGGTTTGGATTTCGCCGCGTCCACGCGGGAGGCAGCGAGTTGTGAGGCGAGGCTGGTATCGACCGTTGCAGCCGCTTTTATGGACTCGGTCCTCGCGGGTGGCGGCGGTTTACACCCGGAAACGAGGGCGGCCAGCGCCAGCGCGTGAAGGGAAAGTTGACGGACCTGGCTGGGCATGTTTCACGAAGTTAACGCCGCTGGAGCCGATTTGTGTCGGTCGGACGGCGGATCAGAGGCCGCTTTTCTGGATCAGGTCGCGAAGCTGGGTTTGGAACTCCATGATGTCTTCGCGGGTCGGGTTGTAGCCGGGTGTGTCGGGATCGAGGCCTGGGCGGCCGGTTTGGTCGAGCATCCAGATGGCGGTTTCGCCATCGCTGAACGAGACTTTCCCGCTGACGAGCGCGCCGGGCAGCGTTAGCGAATCCATGGTGGTGGTCACTTTCCCCGTTGGTATGAGCGCGGGTTTTTCCTCCTTTTTTGGCTCCACCTTCGGGGTTTCAAGAAGCTCGATGCCGAGGTCGAGAATGAGGAAACGCGTGTCCATGTAGGTGAGCGTGTGGCCGAAGTCGTCCTTCAGGTGGCGCTGGAGGTCGGACATCGTGGCTCCCTCGGCGGCCCACTGTTTGAGGGCTTCTTTTTGTTCCGGAGTGAGTTTGCTGGCGCTGAACATGGGTGGATTTTGGCCGGGTGCATCCGATTGCCAAGTCCCAACACGCCGCCGGGCGAATCTTTCCGGCAATCCCCGGATCCGGCCCGTGGCGGGAAACTCCGGCGTGCTTTAGCCTGTTCGCACCCATTTCAGCCAAGAGCACGGGAAATCATGCTTTGACGCCGTAATCGGCCATCATCCGGCGGACATTCTTCGCCAAGCCGAAAAGCACCAGCACATCGTCTGTCTCGAACTCTCTCGCCGGTTGCGGGATGCCGAGGATCTTGTTGATCGGCTGGCGGGTGGAGCTGAGCGTCGCCGCGGCCCGGCTTTTCCCGACAGTGACGAGGTTCAGGTCGTAGCGGTTGCGCAGCTCCAAGTCCTGCAGCGCCACGCCAACAAGCGCCTGTGGGACGATGACTTGGGCGATTTCATAACCGCTGCCGAGTTCCAGCCGGTCGATGACGTCGGGCGTGCCCAACGAGCGCGCCAGCCAGGCTGCCGCCATCGCTTCGGGGATCAGGAGTTCGTCAATTTTGAGCAATTTGAGAATGCGTCCGTGGAGTGGATTGACGATGCGGCTGATGATGCGTCTGGCTCCGAGTTGTTGGACGTTGGAGGCAACTGATAGCGAGGCTTCGAAATCTTTGCCGATCGCGATGATGACCACATCGCAGGCGTTGATAGGGATTTCATGGAACGCGTTCAGGTCGGTGCAATCCGCTTGGATGAGGTATTCGATCTCGTCCTTGAGGGGATGGATGTGGGCGGGATCGTTGTCCACCGCGACAATTTCATGGCCGTCGCGGCTGAGTTGGCGGGCGAGGTGGGTGCCGAAACTTCCAAGGCCGATGATGCAGAATTTCATGATAGGGGCGTGTTCAGGTGAGGAGAATCTCTTCTTGGGGTTTTCCGGATGCTGGGCGGCGATCCTGTTTGATCAGCGTCGCCATGACTGTCAGCAGGCCGATCCGGCCGACAAACATGTTTACGATCAACAAGGTTTTCGCACCGGCTGTGAGCGTGGCAGTGAGGTCGAGCGAGAGACCGACGGTGGCGAACGCGCTGATCAACTCGAACAGCAAGGTCGTTTCCGAAACTCCGCTGCCGGACTGGAGGATTTCGAGAATGATGAAATTGCACGTCAGCCAGATGCCGGTGAGAAAAATCAGACCGAGCGCGCGGGAGCCGGTTTCTGCGGGGATCGAGCGGTTGAAAAAAACCATGCCGCGCGGGCCCATTCGGAGTTGTTGCCACAGGTGGGCCAGGCCGACCGCCGCGACGGTGGTGCGCAGGCCGCCCGCCGTGCCGCCGGGCGAACCGCCGATGACCATCAGAATCATCAGGACCTGCACGGTCAGCGGCCCGATTTGAGACATCGGAACGGTGTTGAAGCCGGCCGTCCGCGCGGTGATCGAGTGGAAAAACGCGGTGAGCACGCGCCCGCCATTTTCCGGGCCTTGCCAGAGGTGGAATTCGGTACCGAAAACGGCTGCCGCACCTAGCAGGATGAGCGCCGCGGTGGTTACCAGCACCAGCCGGGTGTGGACGCGCAGCCGCGGGCGCGGACCTTCTTTTTTGAAGTGCCGCTTGATTTTCGCGACTGCCCATGAGGACACGTCTTCGTTCGCCAGGGCACCAAGTCCGCCGATGACGATGAGCGCCATGATGACGATCTGCCAGACTTGGTTTCCGCAGACCACGCTGCTGGCCAGGTTGTCCGGCAGGGTGGAAAAGCCGGCGTTGCAGAACGCGGAGACGGCATGGAAGACCGAATGATAGAGCCGCGTCGAAACCTCGGGCACCCCCTCCATGCTGAGAAACAGGATCACCGCGCCCACGCCCTCGCAAACAAGCGTCAGGCCGATGATGAACTTCAAAGTCTGGCCGATCCGGGCCAGCCGGTTTTCCTGGATCATTTTCCCAAGCAGCAGACGGTCATGCAGCGAGAGCCCTTCGAACAACACCACCGCCGCGAAAAACGTCAGCGTCATGATGCCCAGCCCGCCGACTTGGATGAGTAGCAAGATCACCATCTGCCCGGTAGTAGTGAAAAAGATGGCCGGATTTTGCACCGTCAGCCCGGTCACGCAGACCGCGCTGGTGCTGGTGAAAAGGGCGTCCAGCCACGAACAGGTCTGCCCGGGGATGGTGCAGAGCGGCATTTTTAACAACAGCGCCCCGATCAAAACCAGGCCCAGAAAGGAACCGATCAGCACCAGTCCCGGGTGAAATGCCCGCGCCGTGAACCGCGTCTGGTAGGAAATCACCAGGCCCAGCCCGGAGACCAGCACTGCGGCTTGCACGAAAAGATGTGCGGCCACCGACCGCACGCCGGATTCCGAAAGTAACCCCACCGACACGCAAAAGATCGCCACCAGCAATCCCGCGCGCAAGGGCCACCAACGGTGCTGTGGCTGGCGTTTCCAAAAACTCCAGCCACGTTCCAAGGCGAACCCCATCCCGATGAAAACAGTCGATCGGTTTTGCCAAACCGTGACTTCCCCCGTCCAGCCGACGAGTCCTAACAATCCGGCTCCGGCGGCCAGGGCGAGCAGCGGGTGAAGCACCTGCCGGCGCCAGCTCATCACTGGGGGTATCTTGCTCGATCCGTCGGAAGTCTCCATGTGTGCTCACTCTATTCACATCCGCCGGCCTTCTGGCAAGAGCGTTGGGTTTGTCTTTGAAAAAATCCCGCTAACCGTTTTCGGGCGGGGTGACCAGCACCTTGTCGATGCGGTTGCGGTCGAGGTCCACCACCTCGATACGGAATCCCCCGCCGGTGGTGAAATGGTCGCCAGTCACGGGGATTTTCCCGAGCGTCTGGAGGATGAAACCGCCGAGGGTCGAGTATTCGCGCTCTTCGGCGGACTCGGTTGGAAGTCCGTGGAAGATGTCTTCCAGTTCATTGATGCGGATCAGGGCGTCCACCAGCCAACTGCCGTCTTCACGCCGCACCGCCGAAGGACGCGGGGTCCGGGAGGAGTCGAAATTGCCGATGATGGTTTCCATGATGTCGTGGAGCGTGATGAGTCCGGCGATTCCGCCGAACTCGTCGGCCACGAGGGCGATGGTGGAGTTGCTTTTGCGAAACGTTTCCAGCAGCCGGTTGAGTGGTTGGGTGGGCGGCACCAGCAGCGGCGGCTTGAGCAAGGGCTGGAGTCCGCCCTGATGGCCGGCGTGGTGGGCGGCGAAAAGATCCTTGAGCGCGATCATGCCTAGCAGATTGTCCCGGCGCTCCGCAAAAACCGGGAAGTGACTGTGGTGGCTGCGCAAAACGGCGAGACAGGTTTCCTCCCAGGATTTGTTAGCATTCAGCCAGACGATGTTCCCGCGCTGGATCATCAGGTCGCGCACGCACAGGCTGTCCAGGCCGAGGATGGCCTCGACCATTTCGGATTCTCCGGCGATCAGTGCGCCGCCCCGCTCGCCCTCGCGGACGAGCATCTTCACCTCTTCCTCGCTAACGGCGGGTTCTTCCGCCGGGCGGACCCGCAACAGCCTCAAAACCAGATCCGTTGACAAACCTAGCAGGGTCACCACCGGCGAGGCGATCCGTGACAAGCATGCCATCGGGCCGGCGGAATACTTTGCGATGATTTCGGGATTTCCCATGCCGATGCGCTTGGGGACGAGCTCGCCGATCACCAGAGAAAAATAGGTGATCGCACTCACGACGAGGCCGACGGCGAGCGGCTCCGCCCAACGCGCTGTCCAAGGCAGCAAGACGAGCGCCGAGGCCAGGCTCTTCGCCAAGGTCGCGCCCCCAAACGCGCCAGCCAGGACGCCGACGAGGGTGATGCCGATTTGCGTGGTGGAAAGAAAGCGGTTAGGTGATTCGACGAGATCGAGCGCTGCCTGGGCCTTCCCATCGCCCGCCTGCGCCCACTGGCGCAAGCGGGATTTGCGGCTGGAAACCACGGCGATTTCGATCATTGCGAAGAGCCCGTTGAGCAAAAGCAGCAGGAAAATGAAGATGATTTCAAAGCCGACGGCAGACATTCACTAACCAAGCAAACCGTTGGGATTGCGGCGAGCCTGATTGCTGGAATTTTTTTATCGAGCGTGGCCGGGGAATAAGGGGCGGCAACGCCCGGCGACTACGGCTTCGCCTTCTTCTTGGCCCCTCTCAGGTGTTCCGTGATCGCGAGAATGGCCGGATGAGTGAAACGCCGCTCGGTGGTGATCGCGTAAAACTGCGTCGTCACTTCCTTCGTCCGCCCGATCGATACAAAACCATATCTTTCGATCGCATCCGACGCCACCACCGTGGGCACCGCGATGAAGCCATGGCTGGCCGTCGCCACGATTTTCGTCAGCGCTGCATCCTCGAACTCCGCCGTGACGCGGGGTTCCACGCCGGCGCTTCGAAACCATTTTTCCAAATCGCGCCTGAGGCTGCAATTTTGGGTCGGCAAGAGGGCCGGAGCGCCATCGAGATTCCGCGGAAAACGGCCCTTGAGCGTCTTCGCCAGGGCCGGCATCGCGCAGAAGGTGATTTCGGACGAGCCCAGCAGGTGATTGAAAACTTTGCCAGCCATGCCGGGTGACGCAGGTTCGTCGGACAGCACCACATCGAGCCGGTGGGTGTTGAGTTGAGAGACGAGATCGGCAAGTTTTCCCTCATGGCAGGTGAGCCGTACCGGTGGCTGGTGTTCCAGGACGGGCCTCAGGATTTCATAGCTCATCAACTTTGGGAACGAGTCCACGATGCCGACATTCAGGCGCAGCGCGCGCACGCCCGGCGCCTGCTTGGTGGCGCGCAGGATCTCGCCACCCAGGGTGAAGATTTCCTCCGCATAGCCATACACCAGTTGTCCGAATTCGGTCAGCACCAGTGAGCGCCCGCTCGGCCGGAAGAGTGTCTCGCCCAAACTGGTCTCCAGCAGCTTGATCTGCGTGCACATGGACGGCTGCGAGACTCTCAGCTTTTCGGACGCGCGCCGCAGGCTTCCCTCCGTGGCCACGGTCCAGAAGTAGCGAAGATGATGATAGTTGAGAAATTCGGCGCCGGGTAATGTTTCCATTTTCTGGAACGTTTAGTGTGATTTTACGTATTATGCAAATGGTTTCCGCTGGTGCAGGGTTTGCCCGTCAACCCATCCACCACTCATGAAACTGACCCTGACCCACCGCAACCACACCCCGTCCACTTCCATCATCGAGATGATCAAAACGGAACTCAAGTCCCTGCTGCCTGACCTTCAAATCGATGAAGCCCGCATCCGGCTTGAGCGCAGCCTTACGGACAGTCCGCCGTTCAGTGTTTCCTTCCACCTTGTCACACCGGGGCCGGATGTGATCGTGAAGTCCTCGGACCACACGCTGCGCGCCGCCATCCTCAAGGCGTTCGAAAGGATCGCCGGCAAGATCGGACACCGCCGCGCTAAGCGCGTGCAACGCCGGATGAAGGATCACATCACCGCCTCGCCCCGTCGTTTTATCAACTCCGACATCAAACGCTGAACCACCCGCAGATCGCTTCAATTCCAGCTCCCCTTTAAAATAACACATGACTGACAACCTCTGGCTCTGGATCGGATTCAACGTCTTCATCCTCGTCATGCTCGCCCTCGACCTGGGCGTGTTCCACCGCAAGGCGCACGTCGTCACGATCAAGGAATCCCTGACGTGGACCGGCATCTGGGTGGCGCTGGCGCTGGCCTTCAACGTCGGAGTCGCCTATTACATGGGAAATGACAAGGCGTTGGAGTTCTTCACCGGCTACGTGATCGAGAAGTCGCTGAGCGTGGACAATGTCTTCGTCATCGCGCTGCTTTTTTCTTACTTCGCGGTGCCGACGCTCTATCAGCACAAGGTGTTGTTTTGGGGCATTCTCGGCGCGCTGGTGATGCGGGCGGCCATGATCGCGCTCGGAGCCAAGCTGATCACCGAGTTCGCATGGATCATCTATATCTTCGGTGCCTTCCTCATCCTCACCGGCATCAAGATGATCGTAAAGCGTGAGGAGGAGATTCACCCGGAGCGGAATCCCGTGGTGCGCTTGTTCAAGCGTTTCATGCCCGTCACCGGTGATTACCGCGCCGACAAGTTCTTCGTCCGTGAAAACGGCATCCGCATGGCCACGCCGCTGTTCGTGGTGCTGCTGTTGGTCGAGTTCACGGATCTGATCTTCGCCGTGGATTCCATCCCCGCCATCTTCGCTGTCACTAAAGATCCATTCATCGTTTATACATCTAACGTGTTCGCCATCCTCGGTCTGCGGTCGCTCTATTTCGCCCTCTCCGGAGTCTTGGACAAGTTCCACTACCTCAAGGTCGGGCTCGGAGTCGTGTTGTCCTTCGTCGGGGTGAAGATGCTGCTCGCCCACTCGCCGTGGAAGATCGACACACTGGTCTCCCTCGGTGTGATCGTCATCGTGCTCGCCGCCTCGGTGGTTGCCTCGCTGGTGTGGCCGAAGAAGCCCGCGAAACTTGAGCTGCCGGTTCCTTGACCGGCGCAAATCCAAGATCCCATGCCTGTCACTTTGAAGGAAATCACCGGTCGCATCGTTCACGCACCCTGGTTCCAGCGTTCGATCATCCTGACCATCGTTCTCGCCGGTGTGCTGGCGGGGATCGAGACGGACGCAGCCACCGTGGCCGCCCACGGCTCCGTGCTGCACACGCTCGACGGCATCGTGCTGGGCATCTTCATCATCGAAGTCCTCCTGAAACTAACCGCCAGCAGCCCGCGGCCGTGGAATTACTTCCGTGACGGCGGAAACGTCTTCGACTTCATCGTCGTGGTCCTTTGCCTGCTGCCGGTTGATTCGCAGTTCGCCGTGGTGCTGCGCCTTGGCCGGACGCTTCGTTTGCTGCGCCTCGTCTCCGCCCTGCCCAAGCTCCAGCTGCTGGTCGGCGCGCTGATCAAGAGCTTCAGCTCGATGGGTTACGTCAGTATGCTGCTGGGCCTGATGTTCTACATGTATGCCATCACCGGCGTGCATCTCTTCGGTGGTCACGACAAGGAGCACTTCGGCAGCCTATCGCGGGCTTTTCTCACGCTCTTCCAGACGATCACCCTCGACGACTGGAAGTTCCTGTTCGTCAGTGCGCAAGGCTCAGCCCCCGCAACCGCTGCGGTCTATTTCATCAGCTTCATCCTGCTGGGAACCATGATCATGCTCAATCTCTTCATCGGCATCATCATGAACAGCATGGCGGAAATGCACACCGAGCTGGATGAATACAACGCTGCCAAACGCGACGCCGCCGAAAAGGGCAGTGCCTTGGCCGAGTTGACCGCCCTCGAGCATCAGATCGCCTCAATGAAAACCCACCTCACCCAGCTCCGAAGTAAACTGGAGAAAGACACCTGATCCGCGGCGGATGGCTCGCTTGCCCCTTGCCTCATTCCCTGAGAAACGAAAGGCTCCGGCGTGCTTTCCACGCTCCGCACTCATTTCGGCTTCGAATTCTTCCGCGAAGGTCAGGAGCCGGTGATCCGTGCCCTGCTGGAGGGCCGCTCCGCGCTCGCGGTATTCCCAACAGGCGGAGGAAAATCGCTGTGCTATCAGGTCCCCGCGCTGATGCTCGACGGCCTCACCCTCGTCGTCTCCCCGCTCATCGCGCTGATGAAAGACCAGGTGGACGCCCTCAACGCAAAAGGCATCGCCGCCGCCCGGCTCGATTCCACGCTCGATGCCGAGCAAGTCCGCGACGTTTACGCCCGCCTCGATGCCGGGTCGTTGAAAATGCTCTACATCGCGCCCGAGCGTTTCGCCAACGAGGCCTTCCGCCAGCGCATGAAACGTCTGCCCATCCAACTCGCTGCCATCGACGAGGCACACTGCATTTCCGAGTGGGGCCACAATTTCCGCCCGGACTACCTCAAGCTCGCGAAACTCTGCCGCACCCTGAGAATCCCACGCGTGCTCTGCCTCACCGCCACCGCCACGCCCAAGGTCGCGCGCGACATCCGCAAGGCCTTCCGCATCGCCACGGCCGATCACGTGCAGCTCAGTTTCCACCGCCCGAATCTCGACCTCCGCGTCACGCCCTGCACCGCCGCCGAGCGGAAATCACTCCTGTTGGAAAAGCTCACCGCCGTCGATGGACCCGCCGTCGTCTATGTCACGCGCCAGGAAACCGCCGAGGAAGTCTCCACCTTCCTAGCGAAAAATGGCCTTTCCTCCCGCGCCTATCACGCCGGGCTCCCATCTGAATTCCGCGCCGATGCCCAGAGCTCGTTCATGACAGGCGATACGCGCGTCATCGTCGCCACCATCGCGTTCGGCATGGGCATCGACAAATCCAACATCCGTGCCGTCTATCACTACAACCTGCCGAAGAGCCTCGAAAACCACACCCAGGAAATCGGCCGCGCCGGACGTGACGGAGCATACGCCGTCTGCGAAATGTTAGCCTGCGGTGACGACCTCACCGTGCTGGAAAACTTCATCCACTCGGACACTCCGTCACCCCGCGCCCTCGCCAACCTCATCGACCGCGTGCTCCGCCTCGGCGACAAGTTCGACGTCTCGCCCTACGATCTCTCCACCATCTGCGACATCCGCCCGACGGTCATCGCCACCGTCATGACCTATCTGGAAATCGACGGCATCATCGAGTCCACCGGCAGCCATTACGCCACCTACCGCGCCAAATTGCTGCGCCCGGAGGAAAAAGTCCTCGCAGGCCGCTCGCCCTCGGAACGCATGCTCCTCAAACGCCTGCTTGACGCCGGTGAAATGAAACGCTGGTGGTGGTATTTCTATCCGACGAAACTCGCCGCCGAGTTCGGCACCACCCGCGAAAAGATAGTCGCCATACTAGGCGACCTCGAAGCCGCGGGCGACATCATCCTGACGGTCTCCGGCGTCCGCCATGCCTACCGTATGAAAAAGGACCCCGGTGACCTCAAAATCCTCACCGCCTCGCTCGTCGAGAAATTCCAAACCCGCGAGCAATCCGATCTCGACCGCCTGCGACAGGTCCTCGCCATCTCCTCCCAGCGCGGCTGCCTCACCGCCTATCTCACCAAACACTTCGGCGAAAAGTTAGCCGACCCCTGCGGTCACTGCGACCGCTGCCGCGGAGTTCCCGCGAAATCCATCAAGCGCCCGAAATACCGCCGCGCCACCAACGAGGAACTCGGCCTTGTGAAAGACCTCGTTGATCAGAAACACGCCGCCCTCGCCACCCCGCGCCAGCTCGCCCGTTTCCTCTGTGGCATGGCCAGCCCAGCCGCCACCCGTGCGAGACTCACCCGCCACAACGCCTTCGCCCTGTTTTCCGATATTCCCTTCGCCGAGGTCCTGGTCATCGCTGAGGCGGCGTGAATTTCGTTCGCCAGTCCGGCGTTGCTGCTGTTTCATCCGCGCATGTTCAAGAAGCGCCGATCCGCTCCCGGTTCCTCTCCCGCCACGCTGGTTCCCCATCTGGTGGACGGGCAGGCGAAAAAAGCGGCGATCCATGTGATCGAATATGATCTCAACCATTTCCGGGAACAGGACTACTCGTCCGTCGGCGAGGTGATCCGCCAGATGGACCGGCAGAAAGTCACCTGGATCAACATCGACGGACTTGGGGACGTGGGTGTGCTGGAAGAGTTGTCCGCTCATTTCAAAATCCATCCGCTCTCGCTTGAGGACGTCCTCAACACCGGTCAACGTCCGAAATCCGAAGAAGCGGACGACTACCTCTTCATCGTCGCCCAAATGGTCTATCATGATCAGGAACTCGACCTCTGCGGCGAACAGGTCAGCATGTTCCTAGGCCGGAATTTCCTCATCACCATCCAGGAGGAGCCGGACTACGACGTCTTCGAGCACGTCCGCGACCGCCTCCGTTCCGGACGCGGCACCATCCGCAAATCCAAGGCGGACTACCTCGCCTACGCCCTGCTGGACACTATCATCGACCACTACTATCCGGTGCTCGAAAAGATCGGCGCCGACATCGACGAGTTGGAAAGCCGCCTGCTCAGCAACCCGACCCGCGACATGGTGCAGACCCTTCACGAGCACAAGCGCGGCCTCACCCAGCTCCGGCGCTTCGTCTGGCCCATGCGTGATGTGGTGAACTCCCTGCTGCATGACAACACCATCTTCGTCGCCAAGCCCACCAAGATCTACCTGCGCGACTGCTACGACCACACCGTCCAGCTCATGGACCTCGTCGAAAGCTACCGGGAAGTCAGCGCCGGCCTGATGGAGCTCTATCACTCCAGCGTCGGCCTGCGCACCAACGAGGTCATGCGCGTGCTCACCGTCATCACCTCCGTCTTCATCCCGCTCACTTTCCTGGTCGGCGTTTACGGCATGAACTTCGCTCCGGAAACCAAGGACGGCAAACCGCTGCCCCTCAACATGCCCGAACTCTATCAGCCCCACGGCTACATCGTCCTGATGATCGTGATGCTTGTCATCGCCCTCGGCCAGCTCTACCTGTTCCGAAGGATGAAGTGGTTGTGAAGCGATGGAATCACACCCGATCCGCGCACAGCAGCTCTGCCTGCGCCAACACCGTCTTCACCGCCTCTTCCTGCAAGTAGGGCGGGTAGCCGTGTTTGTTCAGGATGCGCTTCACCATCACTTTAATTTTGGCTCGCGCGCTTTCGCGCAGCGTCCAGTCGATGGTTACGCTTTTCTTCACTTGGGTGATTAACTCGGCGGCGATGAGCTTGAGTTTGTCGTCGCCCATCGCGGTCACGGCGGAATCATTCGCGGCGAGGGCGTCGTAAAATGCCTTCTCGTCATCCGTCAGCCCCATCTCCTTGCCGGCCTTCGTTGCGGCGTCGAGGTCCTTGGCGAGTTTGATCAGCTCCTCGATGACCTGCATCGTCGAGATGGCGCGGTTGTGGTAGGCGTTGAGGGTCTTCCTGAGCTTCTCGCTGAAGACCTGGCTCTGCACGAGGTTGCGCTTGGAGCGGACCTTGAGTTCGTCCTTGAGCAGCTTCTCCAACAGCTCGGCGGCGACGTTCTTGTGCTTGAGACCGCGCACTTCGGCGAGGAATTGATCGCTCAGGATCGAAATATCCGGCTTGGGCAATCCGGCGGCGGTGAAGACGTCGATCACTTGGCCTTCGGTGGTGATGGCCTTGCTCACGAGCTGGCGGATGGCGGCGTCGATCTGCCCGGGCGTCTTCCGGTTGCTGCTGCTCTGCTTGTTCAGCGCGGCTTGCAGGGCTTGGAAAAAGGAAACGTCGTAGCGGATCTCCGTGGCTTCATCGCTGGCGGCGCAGAGGGCGAAGGCGCGGGAAAGTTCCGTCACCACCTGCACCCAGCGTTTCTTGCCGTCCTCCTGCTCGAGAATGTGCTCCTGTCCGGCGGGGATGAGCGCGAGGCGTTCGGTGGGTTTGCCGGTGATCCACTTGTCCCAGTTGAACCCGTGCATCAGGTCGCAGGCGATGCCGTGCTTCTCCAGCATCACGGCGATGGCTTGCGCGGTGTCGAAGGTCGGGTTCCCCTGGCCGCCGCTCTCGGTGTAGGTGATGAGCGCCTTCTTGAGCTGATCGGCGAGGCCGAGGTAATCCACCACCAGCCCGCCGGGCTTGTCGCGGAAGACGCGGTTCACGCGGGCGATGGCCTGCATGAGGCCGTGCCCCTGCATCGGCTTGTCGGCATACATCGTGTGCAGGCAGGGCGCGTCGAAGCCGGTCAGCTACATGTCGCGCACGATCACGATGCGGAACGGGTCCTTGCTGTCCTTGAAGCGGTTCGCCAGCTTGCGGCGTTTGTCCTTTTTCGTCAGTCTTTCTTCTTCTTCGGTGCAGGCTTCTTGCGGCCATCGACATACCACTCATACAGCCGCGCAAAGAACTCCTTCGAGACTTCGCCGTCCTCACTGACCTTCTTGTAGAACTTGTAGTTTATGTCCACCAGATCCTCCAGGGCATCTTTCGCCACCTGCTGGAACATCGCCTCGACCGCGTGCGGCGAGCCGTTCTTGAGCTGCTGCTGGAGTGCCTCGTCCTCGCTGATTTTCTTCATCAAATGCTTCGCCATCACCATCTCGTCTTCGGCGAAGGAAGTGCCAAACCGCGTGTTGAGGTCGTCGATGATCGTTGAGAGCGCTTCCCGCTCTTCTTCCGTAAGCGTCGCGCCACCTCCGTAATTGAGCGGGTCCACCTTCGTTTCACCGCGCTTGAGGCCAATGTCTTTCTTGTCGTTCTTGCGCAGCGCGAGCTTTTCCATGTCCACCATGGCCAGCACTTCCAGCGGGTTTTCCCCTTTTTTGGCGGGCAGCAAGGGCAGGAGGAAACGCAGGAACACAAAGAGCTGCTCCAGCCCGACATCTCGCAGCGGGACGAGGTGGGAGATGAACGCATACAGCTTTACGAAATCCCGTGCCTTCGACTTGTAGTCCACCTGTTCTTCTTCGGGTTGCGCCTGCCACGTCTTGGCCACCGGGTTGGCCACGCCTTGGAGTAGCTCCAGCTTGGGCTTCGCCGCAAACCACTGCTTGGCGAACGCCTCCAGATCCGCCGCCGTGTGAATCGCGAATTTATCCAGATCCGTGCGGATGTTGTAGAGCTGGTTCGGGTCGGTCTCCTTGGAAAGCGTCACCCGGTCATAGAACGGCTGGAAACCTTTCTCGATGTCCTCCGCCGTGTTCTCGAAATCCAGCACGAAGGTTTCCTCCTTGCCGGTCGTCGTGCGGTTCAGGCGCGAGAGCGTTTGCACGCAGGCCACGCCGCTGAGTTTCTTGTCCACATACATCGCCAGCAGCTTCGGTTGATCGAAGCCCGTCTGGAACTTGCTGGCCACGATCAGGAATCGGTAGTCATCCGCCTCGAAGCGATCTCCCGTCGCCGCCTCGGGGAAGCCGTTCATCTTGGCCTCGGTGTATTCCTGGCCGTCCTTGGTGTCTTTCACCACATCGGTGAAGGCCACCAGCGCCTTGTAGGGGCTGCCGAGCTTTTTCAAATAGGCGTCCACCGCCAGCTTGTAGCGCACCGCGTGCAGGCGGGACGAGGTGACGATCATCGCCTTGGCCTTGCCGCCCAGCTTATCGCTCACGGACGTTTGGAAATGCTCCACGATGATGGCCACCTTCTTGGCGATGGTGCGCTCGTGGCGGCTGACGAACTGCTTGAGCAGCGACTTGGCCTTGCCGCCGTCGAACTCGGGATCGTCCTTCACCTTCTTCAGCAGCGCCCAATACTGGTCGTAGGTCGTGTAGTTCTTGAGCACATCGAGGATGAACTTCTCCTCGATCGCCTGGCGCATGGTGTAGAGGCTGAAAGGCTTGTAAGTGCCATCCGCCTGCTTGGTGCCGAACTGTTGCAGCGTCTCTGGCTTCGGTGTGGCGGTGAAGGCGAAGTGGCTCACGTTCTTTTGCGGTCCGCGTGACTTAAGCTCTTTTAAAATGCGATCCTCCACCGTCTTTTCCTCCTCGTCCTTCTTCTCGTTTTCCGAGGAATAGGAAAGCACCTTCTGCACTGCTTTGGCGCTCTCGCCCGCCTGCGAGGAGTGCGCTTCGTCCACGATCACCGCAAAGCGTTCGCCCGGCAGCTCGCCCATGCTTTTCAGGATCACGCCGAACTTTTGCAGCGTGGTCACGATGATGCGTTTGCCGTCCTCCAGCGCCCGCTTGAGATCCTTCGAGGTCATGCCCTCATCACCCGCGATGTTCACCAGCATCCCCGGCGTCTCGATCACTTGGCCCAGCGTGCGTTGGAGCTGGCGATCAATCACCCGGCGGTCGGAGATCACGATCACCGAGCTAAAGACCGGCTTGCCGTCCGGCGTGTGCAGGGTGGCGAGGCTATTGGCCAGCCAGGCGATGCAGTTGGTCTTGCCGCTGCCCGCGCTATGCTGGTTCAGGTAACGCCGCCCCGCCCCGTGCTGCCGGGCATCCGCGCACAGTTCGCGCACGCAGGTGAGCTGGTGGAAGCGTGGGAAAATCTGCCGCTGCTTGTCGGTCTTCTTGCCCTTGTCATCCAGCACGTCCACCACGCGGATGAAACGCTGGATCAGGTCGAGGATGCGCGGCTTCTGCCAGACGTCTTGCCACAGGTAGCTCGTCGCATAGCCGGTCTTGCACGGCGGATTGCCCTGCCCGCCGTCGTAGCCTTGGTTGAAGGGCAGAAACTGCGTCTTGGCCCCGGCCAGCTCGGTGGCCACATAGACCAGATCGTTATCCACCGCAAAGTGGGCCAAGCAACGCTTGAAGCGGAACAGCGGCTCCTTGGGATCGCGGGTGTTCTGGTATTGCTTGATCGCGTGGCTGAAGTTTTGGCCGGAAATCTGGTTTTTCACCTCGATGGTGAAAATGGGCAGGCCGTTGAGGAAGATGACCATGTCCAGCGACTTCCCGTCCGCTTCGGAGAAATACACCTGCCGCTGCACATGCAGCAGGTTTTCCTGGTAAAGCCGACGGCTCTCCTCCGCCACCGGGTTGGTCGGCTCGAAATAGCACAGGTCGAAATGCCCGCCGCCGTGGATGTCGAAGCCTTTGCGCAGGGCGTGCAGCGTGCCTTCCTTGTCCACCACTTCCTTGATGCGCTTGAGCAGATTGCGGGTCGCCTGCGCCTTGTCGCCGATCAACTCGCAGTAGTCCGCCCACTTCTGCGTTTGGGTGGCGCGGATGAAGGAAATGACCGTCTCCGGCCGCAGGCACAGCGCCTTGTCGTAATCCGCCTGCTGGGCGGGCAGGAAGCCATGCGTCTTCAGCAGGACTGCTTCGATGTGTTCTTCAAACGCGGATTCGGAAGTGATTTTGGCCATGGTTAGTGCTTGGGTGAAGGGGGCTCATAAGTCAGGATCAAAGGTGAACAGGAAGTCCGCAGCGTATTTCTTCACCTGGTTCAAATAAGAGCGGATGGCTTCCATCGCGTGTTCCTCCTGCGTCGCTTGGCCGCTGCTGAAAGCAAGGGACAGCAGCCCCTCCTCCAGATGCTCACAGCCGCCTCGTTTCAGTTCCTCGTAGCCTTTAAGTTCATTCACTCGCAGCAGCAGTTGCTCCCAGCAGACCACCTTCAGCCTTGCTCGCTGGGCAGGGGTGGAGTGCTTTGCGTAATGAGTGATCGCACGCTTGTCTCCTGTCACCACGATGCCGCCGGTGGCCTCGGCTTCGGCAAAGAGGATGGCCTCGCCAGGGTCCATCCCACTTTGCAGCAGCTCCTCCTGCCGCGCGATGTCCGCCGCCGCGCCGATGATCCCGTGCGCGGCGCAGAATTCTGCCAGATGCTTCTGGTAGGCGGCATTCGTCAGCTTCTTGTTCGGGCGTGTCAGCCGCGCCTTCAGGCTGGCGAGATACTGGATGCAGATGGTGTCCTGCGGCTCGCCCAGCAGATCAGAGAGATGGGGCAGGAACCCGCAGCGTGCGAGCTTCAGCACCACGTCCACATCACTGAAGTAGATCATTCAGCGGCGTTCGTGGCGCGGGTGATCCACTCCCGGTTGTCTTCTGAGAGTGCAGCCAGATCCAGATGCTCTTTCATTGCCTTGTTCAGGTCTTTGGCGGCATCATCATTCTTCTCCAGCAAGGAAAGCGCACCAATTGCCACCGGCCATGCAGCCGTGGTGAAGCCATAATTTAAAGCAGCCACGCCAGGGGCGATTCGATAGTCCTTTCCGAACGTTCGCGCCATTGCCGCGAGCTGGGGTGGTCCCAGGCTGCTGGTCGAGTGCAGTCCGAGATTGCTGTGCCCCGTCAGTAGTTTGGCCGCGAAGTCATTCGCCTCGCTCTCGTCTTTCTCGTCGGACTTCTTGTCGATCTTCTCATCCACCAAGGTCTGTCCTGGCTTCAGGTGCTGGTGATGGATGTGCCCCAGCTCATGCGCCACGATGAAGGCGATCCATGATGGGCTCTTCCGCGCATTCAGCACCACGATCACTGGGCGCTCTCCCACCATTGTCGTCAATGCGTCCGGCTTCTTGGCTCCCCCCGGCAGATTTTTCAGATGGATCACCGGGATGCCCAGTTCCCACGCCGCTTTCAGGATATGGCGCAGGCAGACCCAGGGCTTGTCGGAGAGTGCCAGCAGCGCTTTGCGCCACTCTTCCGGGGATGGCACCGGGACAGCGGCAGGCAAATCCGCCATGGCGGCGGCCACCGCGCGGGCCACTCCCAGCGCATAATGGGTCGCTAGAGAGACATCATCGTTCGTTATCCCCTTGGCCTTCTTGTATTTCACCGTTCCGGTGTGGGCGAAGGCCAATGCCTGTTTCTCGTCCAGCAGGCTGCTCAGGCTGTAACCCAGATGTGCGCAGATGTAGCCCGCTGCCTCACGCAGGCCGCCCGGCGTCATGGCGATGGAGTCCTCCCACCAGGATGGTAGGACGACCGCGTTCAGAAACTTACGCTTTACCCCGACTGCGGAAAGCCGGGAGCGCAGCGGCTTGATCGGATTGGCAGGGGAGGAATTGGTTTTAGCGGCGGGCACGTCTGGGATGGAGTAGAAAAGTTTTGCGCGTCAAACTACGGTCTGCATCCCGCCTGACAAGGACGGAATACGCTGTGATGCGTGAGCTGGACGGCTTCGATGTGTTCTTCAAACGCGGATTCGGAAGTGATTTTGGCCATGGTTAGTTCTACCCAGCAGATTGATAAAGGCAGCCGCGGGCGGTGGCTTTGATTGCCAGATGCTGCGCCTTCCGCTTTTTCTGACCTTTGGAACTGACCTTGGAGAAATCCACACCACAATGGGCCGGGTTATCCTTGGCCGGGTCTTCTGCCACCACTTTCGGGGAAGCGGTCACCGTCAGATCACTCGTCTCTTCCACCTCGCCCAGAGATACCGCCCACGTCCCGACGGACTGCAAGCCCAGCTTCTCCGTAAAGTGCCGCCACGAACCCTCGGCGGAGACCAAGGACGCATCGTCCACCGAAAGCTTGTCCGTGTCTTTGGGCGTGGGACCAAAGGCCTGACTGCTTGGCACTCCGTCTGCCAGCCAGGTCGGATGCACCTGGCGGTAAAACAGGCTCTCGCATGACCATTCAGCGTTCATGCGAGGAGGAGGGTGGAAACTTTGTCGAAGGCATCCGCCCAGCCGTCCTGCGGATAGGTTTCTTCCACAAACTGGTTTGTCTTCAGGTTGGTGGCATAAAGCTCCAACTGCTTGCCTTCAAAGTTCACCTCCAGCTCGATCCGCGTCTCGGACCTGATCCACTCAAATACCACGTTGCCGTCTTCGGTGGGCACCACCGCTGGATATTCAAGGTCCGCTGGGAAAGCCCGGATCATCTCATTCATCAAGCCGGTTAAGCGCTCAGGGTCGGGTGCCTTTCCCCCGCCTTCCAGCCACCCATCCTCCAGTTCCAGCAGTGCTTCGATGCCGCCCACGAGCTTGAGGTGAGGCAGCAGTTCCAACTGTTCAATCGCAGTGATCGCGGTCAGACGGTCGTTCACATCAAAAACGCCGATTCCTTTGAGGCTCACGTCCAGTCTCCGGTTTCCCAATGCCTCCTTCAGATCGGAGAAAAAGGGATCATCAAAGGCAAAGGTCACGGTCTCATTCTCCAGCGAACTCAGCGTGCCCGTGCGACGTTTTGTATCCAGGCTTTCGACCAGGCCCGCCACATTCACTTCCGCCTCATAGGTCTCGCGATGCGCCAGCACCAGCCGCTTCCGTTTCACGGGCGTCAGCACCGTCTTGTTGGTGAGAGAGTCGGGCAGCCATTCGATGGACTCACCTTCCTCCAGCGAGCGCCCGATGCGGTTGAAATAGCTGTAGCAATCCTTCGGAAAAGCGGCGGGGAAAGTCTGCCCGGCCTCCGTGGCGATCACGGAATTGATCAAATCCTTCGCCTCCACGATCTCAGGGGGCAGATCGGGAAGTAGCGCACCCAGCATCATCGCCACCAGCGCGGGTTTGGCACTGCCATCGTCGATACGCTCGATGTGCAGACTGAACACCTGGGCAAATCCCTTCTTCACCCGCCCATGCTTTTGCCGGACCAGATGCCTCGCCAACTCCAGCACCAGTTCTTCATAGGCCGCCAAATCCTTCGCCGCCGAGAGCGGGAGCGTGTGCCCCTCGAATCTCGGCCCGACAAAGCGGGGCTGGATGAACGGTTCCTGAGTCATGGACGGTGAAGCTATCGGTTCAGAGGATTCACTTCAATCAAGTTTTTGCGTTCCGACGCCCCGCACATCAATCTGCCCGGTGACGGCGGCGGAGATGAGCGCGGTGCGTTCTTGCAGGAGGTCGATGGCGCGTTGCGCTTCGGCGGTGAGGGTGTCGGTCACACGGGTTCACGTTCGACGAGGAAAAGCGTCCGCTGCTCTCGGCCCGTGCCTTCGATCTCCTCAATCTCTTCAACACACGAGAAGCGATAGGAACTGCCCAGCTTGAGGCCTTCTAGGCTTGGACCACCCTCTTTGATCTTGCCAGAGAATGGGCCTTCAGCCGTTTGTAGGCGCCAGGCACCACTCACTACGTCAGCTCTTTCGAGAGCACCGGTGAGTTCAACAGACTCCGAAGTAAGATTGGAGATCCCGGAGAGCGCTTCAATGAGCGGACCGGCCTCCCCCTCGGTGACTCCGCCGCTGTTTGACTTGATGAGTGAGGGTTGTGCCCATGAGTAGCGTAGTCCTGTCTTGTGCTGCACCAGAAAACGCAGCAGGCGCAAGTAGGCACCAGCGAGATGTCCCCGATGCGCTTTGACGGCTGCCAGCGCTGCCACAGGATTTGAGGCGTTGGCAAACAGCGCATCCACTCGTTCCAAAGCGCGCTCAAGTTCACTTTGTCCCAGCATGTCTGGGTGCTTTGCCGCTTCCAGAAAGACTCGGAATGAACCCGGTGCTGCCGGGATCACGACATCGAGCAAGTGCGATTCCGAACGGTCAATGGCGCGGCGGGTTTCCAGCGACAGCTCACGCAATGCCGCACCGTAAGCGTGCTTCACCAAGGTTTGGATGTGAACCAATAGTCCGGCGAAAGTGGAAACCCGTATCCGGTGCTCCTGCGCCGCCTCCGGTGGTTCCACCGACACCTCCATCACCAAATTGTTGCGAGCGCGGGCTTCCTGCAATGCCAGCTCAGTGGTGGGACTTGTATGAAGCAGGAATCCAGCGTCTGGCAGAAATCCGCTGGCGAGAAGGGAAGTTGCTTGCCTCAGCAGTCTCAGCGGGCTGTCCAGCCCCTCCTCGATCGTAGCCAGATGCCACGCTTCGTCCCCGCCTTCCAGCATCAATGAGCGCAAATCCAGTTTCCCAGAGCGAAACTCCCGCAGCTTTTCCGGAGCCACACCCGTGACCAGGTAGCGATCATGCTGGTTCTCGGGCTCCACCATCACCGCCACATAATGCCCGCCGATGGCATCACGGGCTTCAAAGACCTGCGGCCCATCGTAGTAGAATAGGGTTTGGATGTGTTGGATGGTTTTCATGCGGCATCCTCCTCACAATGCGCTAGAATATCAAACCCCGCCAGTGGCCACCAAGTGTGATGGCTTGGCTGAAAGGTTTGTTGGATGCATCCGGCTCCGGCAACGAGCCGGACAAAGCAGACTTGAAAACCACGAAACCGTGGCAGCAGCAGCGCTTTCTGCACGGCATCCTGCCGCTCCGTGAATACGGACACCCCGCACGCCTGACACTCGGTGACTCCTTTGAACACGACTGTTGGCTTTTCAGCCCTTTGGGAGCGAAAATCATCAAGGATCGCCGGAGACGTCTTCACCAAACGGAAGACGCGCGTTTCCGAAGCAATTTCCACCGATGCATCGGGAGGGCAGCCTTCAGGAAGAGTTTCGCGGTAGCTCATCAGTTAAAAATAGAATGGACCCTTTTACTCGGGTGCTGAGACACTGGCAACCTTCGTTTGCACATCAATCTGGCCGGTGACGGCGGCGGAGATCAGCGCGGTGCGGCGTTCTTGCAGGAGGTCGATGGCGCGTTGCGCTTCGGCGGTGAGGGTGTCGAATTTGAGGAGTTCGGAATCAAGGAATGCGACGATTGCTGATTGCTCGTCTGTTGGAGGAAGCGCTATCGCACAGGCATACAAATCCTCCATCCTGAAGGACGGCTGCATGTGGTCTGGAATCATTGAACGCTGCCACTGGAAGAGTGGCTGGAAGTGATAGTAAAAAAACCTCGTGATGCAGAGGTTAGATGTTGTCCAAATAATCATGCAGTTTTGGGAAAGGCTGAACCGTCCAAATAGCTGCCTCAAGTGCATCGCTTTCGCTCCAACTGTTGTGGAAAACAGGACGCCAGCCTCTCCGAAATCAAACTCGAATTGATCCCATGTGCCCATCACACCTTCGTTTTCAGTTTGGCCGCTATAGACCGGATATTCGCCTTCGTTGGCTCCACAGAACTCTTTGGTGAGCATCTGGCCGTTCTTGCCCTTCCCAGCTCGAAACAACTGAGAGACTTTCCTTACCGTCCACCCCGCTGGCACATCCCCGAGCCATTCGATGCCGGAAGGCTTCATGGGGGCGTGGGGGTTGAGGCCTTTGGTGACGGCGTGGGAGATGACGGCCTGGCGTTTTTCTTTCAGCAGTTCCATCAGCCGCCGCTGCTCCGCCACCAGCTCATCAATCTTCCCCGTCTCCCGGTCCAAAAACTCCGCAATGGCGGTTTGCTCGGGGAGCGGCGGGAGCGGGATTCCAAATGACTTAAGTTTATCACCAGAAACGTGAGGGATACCCATCCCAACCGTTTGGTCCTTTAGTTCACGCTCCCGGGCCTTACAGGCAAAGAACAGAAACTCCTTCGCGACATTTTTTGGTTCAATAAGCGCAACGGTAGATGAGACCGCACCTTGTTTTGCACGCAAGAACTCACCGGCGTTTGAGCCATCCCACAGAAGTAGAATGTCGCCCAATTCAGCACGGACAATGCCCTTAGGACGCCCGCAAAAACAAATATTGCTTTTTTGCTTGGAGAAGTTAAGGATCCTGAATGATCGCCGCCGAGATATTAGCCGATAAGTTTGCAGCCATTCGGGCGACTTTGACCGAGCGGGGTTTGAGGCTGTGGGCCTCCGCCGAAGCTCGTAGTTTAGGTCATGGCGGAATCAAAATGATGGCCCAGATCACTGGCCTTGGCCGAGAGACCGTCGCACGGGGAATCAGGGAACTTGCCGCCGCCGG
>Ga0209512_1000934_pt1 | contig 40258 bp, 44 predicted proteins | sample frozenSSSSmetaG_FD_184142 | JGI IMG/M metagenome (GOLD analysis project Ga0209512, IMG submission 184142) | Glacier valley bacterial and archeal communities from Borup Fiord, Nunavut, Canada, to study Microbial Dark Matter (Phase II) -... | ecosystem: Environmental > Aquatic > Freshwater > Ice >...
CTCGCCAAAAAGTTCACGGGCAAAATACAACAAGGTTTGTTTCAGATCGGCAAATGATACATTTTCATCTACATACAATCCTTCAATTTGATGGAAAATGCAATGTGAACGGGCTGAGATGGCTTCATTGCGGAATACGCGCCCAGGGAATATAGAACGGATGGGCGGCTGTGTTTTTTCCATCACCCGTATTTGCACGCTGGAGGTATGGGTACGGAGCAATACATCGGGGTCTTTTTCGATGAAAAAAGTATCCTGCATATCACGTGCCGGGTGCTCCGGAGGGAAATTCAGGGCTGAAAACACATGCCAGTCGTCTTCAATTTCAGGCCCTTCAGCAATGGTAAAACCAAGACGGGTAAAAATGTCGATCATTTCATTTTTGACGATCGACAAGGGATGCCTGCTTCCCAGTTTGATGGGGTCTGCGGGCATGGTCAGGTCATGGCCTGAAGCATCCTGGGCGGTAGCTTCAAAAGTATCTTTGAGTTCGTTAATTTTGTTGACAGCAAACTCTTTCAAATCGTTGATGGCCTGTCCAACTTCCTTTTTTATCTCAGGGGGCACGTCTTTAAATTCATTAAAAAGCTGCCCCACCAGGCCTTTTTTGCTGATATATTTGATCCGTAATTCTTCCACTTCCTCTTTGGCGGATACAGAAGCCTGTTCGATTTCAGCTTTTAACTGTTTGATTTTATCTAACATTTGATCCATGCTATTGAATTTGAACGGCAAAGATAATGAATCAAAAATAAATAATCCATAATAATGGTTTATTTGGCCCCCATTTATCTTTTCTGATAGAAGCCGACTTTAATTTCAACGTTTAAAATACTCTAATAATTTCAATGACACCGGAGCAACTCACTATCTGAAGGTCATTGGCAGGAACCAAGCAATCTCATCTAATTTCCAGTATTGATAGATTGCTTCCTGCCTCGAAATGACGTTCCGGTGTGTCAGTATCAATTATGCTTTATTTTATGGAGGTAATGCTGAATTTGATATCTTTATCTGGTCTATTGTTTTGATTGACAGGTTGTTGGGCAATTTCATCAATGACCTCCATTCCTTGTGTCACTTCACCAAAAATTGTGTAGTTATTGTCCAGGGAAGGGTACCCACCAAGGGTGGTATACGCTTTTTTTTGCGCCTCCGAAAACCGCCATGGAGGTAATTTTGCGCTTTCCTCAGCAACAGAGGCCCGAAGGCCATTAATAAGGGTCATTATTTCGTCTTGGTTGCCTTCACTTCTAAGCTTATTCAATTCAGGTTCAATTGCTTTGACCTTTAATGTCAGCATATTTATTTTGCGGGCTTCTTCCATGATGGGTTGAAGTGAATCGAGCTCTCCTGGCCTGAATACTTTACCCTGAAGGATATAAAATTGGGAGGCTGATGAACTTTTCTCCGGATTTAACTGATCTCCCTGCCGGGCAGCAGCCAGAATTCCTCTGCGATGAAAGAATTTGGGATTAATTTCTGCCGGGACCGTATAACCCAGATCGCCGTTTCCCAAAATTTTACCGGGCTCCCCATTTTTTGTATTAGGATCGCCTCCTTGAACCATAAAACCCTGGATGACACGATGGAATAGCAGATCGGTATAAAAACCTTCACTTGTAAGTTTGATGAAATTGTCGCGGTGAAGTGGAGTTTCATTGTACAGTTTAATTGTAATGGTTCCGAATTCGGTTTCGATCTGTACCATTTTTTCCTTTTCAGCATTTAAAATAAATCCGTATGACATATTTATACACCATCCTGTGAATACGAAAATCAAAGCTAACTTCTTCATTTTAAAACTATTTTGGTAATTTTAATTTATACAATAATACCACTTCACTTCACCTTTTTAGCCAATTGTCATAAACATTTAAATGCTATTAACTAGTTCAATTTAAGATTGATGGGCAATTACAATTTTAATAACCATATTTTTCTTTGATAACTTTTTGAACATTCTCCCAATCGACAACATCCTTCGGGTTGTCATAATAATCTTTTAACATTTGATCGATAATTTGTTTTTGCCACTTCGGAACTTCAATGGGTTCTTTTTCATCGTGCTCAATTTCCCTGTATTTATTTTTCAAGTACTTCCAATCATTGATTGGGATAAATACCCCGGTTGTTTTTCCTTTAGTATCAGAAATATATTGTAAATTTATAGTGGTGAATATTATTTGTAAATACAAGCTATAGACACAAATATACTACAAAATGTTGACAATGCCGGGACTGGTTATGAATTCTTCCATTACAAAAAAAAATCATAATTGTGCCAGTGATTTAATTTATACATTTGCAATTCGGACCGTCTAAAATCATGGTCCAATTCAAATATTAAAGTTTATTACGATTTCAAAAACCATATTCTCCTTCAATTTCTTTTTGAACATTGTCCCAATCCAATACATTTTCAGAATTGGTGGGATAGTTATTTAACCTTTGACTGAGAATTTTCTTGTGCCGCTCCGGAACTTCGTAGTCAAAAGTATCTTCCTGTTCAATTTTACTGTATTTATTTTTCAGGTACTTCCAATCACGGATAGGGATAAAAACTCCTGTTATTTTCCCTTTATTATCAGAAATATAATGTAAGTTCATAATATAGGTTATTTTTATGTATCTTTAAGGCTTATTACAAAAATACCACAAATTGTTGATTAAATGATACGCTTTTTTACTAATTTTAAAATCTAAATATTTTGAAAATAAATCACATGACTGTATTTTTAAATTGATTCATAATTCGCAATTTTGGCATTTCAAATATCAGGAAAAAGGGTTCATTTCAGCCTGAGATAATTCATATCAGACAATAATTTAATCAAAAATCCGTATTTTGTAAACTGATCAATCAAATAACCTGATTTAAATACTACATGGAAAAGCTGATTATTGACGACCTTCAATTTCTTGAAAGACTATGCCTTTCGCATGTGGAGACCATTTTTAATGCCATAGATCAAAACCGCAAGTTCCTTCACCAATGGCTTCCGTTTGTTGATTTTACTCATAAAATAACTGATACACAAAGGTTTGTGCATTCAATTCTTGAGAAGCCTTTTGCCAGGCGCGATGAAGTATACGTAATTTGGTACAATCATGAATTTGCCGGCCTGATTGGTTTTAAGGACACTGACCGGGTCAATGATAAAATTGAAATTGGATACTGGCTGATTGAAAAAATGACCGGCAAAGGCATTGCCGCCGCCGCTACACGAAAATTGGTCAATCTGGCTTTCCGCAACATGGAAATGAACAGGGTGCAAATCAGATGCGGTGAAGGTAATTATAAAAGCGCTGCCATTCCACGCCGGCTTGGTTTCTCGTTGGAAGGAATTGAACGGGGCGGCGAGCGCCATGATCATGCCTATATTAATTTAGAAGTCTATAGCCTTCTTAAAAAAGAATGGGTAGAAACATTGTTTTAGGCACGCCCAACATTCCACACTTATTGAGGTGAACATCCTGACAGGTAACTCTGTATGAAGTCATTAACTTACCAATGAAATTCAATATAAAATTATTTTACATCTTTATTTACAAGGGATAAATATATCAAATTCAGAGATGTATTATTTGGAAAAAAAAGGCAAATCAAATCTTTTTTGCCAACGGATGGGATAAGGTGAATAATTTGGCTCATTTTTTGAGATGTACATTTATATGGAATTAGTAGTAGTTCGATTTTTTAGTTGCAGGCTTAAATTAAATGAATGTTACTTTCAACTTTCAAATTGCAAAAATAGGAATATGTCTTCATTGAGCATCCTAAGTTTGCGCTTTGAAATTATCAGACAGAATAATTTTTTAATTAGAATGATTTTGAATTAATATAGAAGTCGATGGAAAACAAAACAATGAAACGTACCTTGTATCGGGTACTCCGTAAAACAGGTGTCCCACGTGAACAGATTAAACTGGAAGCTTCATTTAATGAAGACCTGAATTTTGATAAATTTGATTGGGCTCTTTTTGTATACTACCTGGAGGGTTTTTTTAACATTCATCTCGAAGACAGGGAGATCAGCGAATTGTCGCATGTGGATGACACATTAAAAATCGTAAACAAAAGAGTATTTGCAGGGTGTTTGTAAAAACATAATTTGCATAAATCCTTTTTCAAAAAAGGTTTTCAGTTTGCTGGGAACCTTTTTTTAATAGCCAGGGTGCAGGATAAAGAAATGTTTGGCCTTGGATTGAACTATAAATTCTGACGATTGTTTTAATTTTTTGGTATCGTTAAGACTTTTCAACTACTTTTGCTGAAAAATATCCTATGCCAAAATTTAAACGAATTCTCCTGAAGCTGAGTGGTGAATCGCTCATGGGCCAACAGCAATATGGAATTGATCAACAACGATTAACCGATTACGCCGAACAGATTAAAGAAATTGCTGACTCAGGGGTTCAGATCGGCATTGTTATGGGGGGTGGAAATATTTTCAGGGGATTGAGCGGAACTGCCAAGGGATTCGACCGGGTTAAAGGAGACCAGATGGGGATGCTTGCAACAGTGATAAATAGCCTGGCTTTAAATTCGGCCCTTCGTGGTGTAGGATGTAAATCACGCATTCTGACTGCTATCCGCATGGAACCTATTGGTGAGTTTTATTCAAAAGACCGGGCCATTGAGGTGTTGGAACAAGGTGAAGTGGCCATTTTTTCGGCTGGTACCGGGAACCCCTATTTCACAACCGATACCGGATCTTCCTTGCGTGGGATTGAAATTGAGGCAGAGGTGATGTTAAAAGGAACGCGTGTCGATGGTATATATACAGCCGATCCAGAGAAAGATCCCTTGGCTACTAAATTTGAAACCATCACCTTTGATGAGATTTATTTGCGCGGCCTAAAAGTAATGGATCTCACAGCCACAGCCATGTGTAATGAAAATAACCTGCCCATTATTGTTTTTAACATGGATGTAAAAGGGAATTTGAAAAAAGTGATGGAGGGTCAAAACATTGGCACCTACGTTCATCGTTAATGAAAATTTGTTACTTTTGCTTAAAAATAATTAATAGTTCAATTTTCTTATAATTTTTATATATTTGTTGTCAACACTATTAATAAACGAAAAGAATAAGTCGATATGAACGAAGAAGTTCAAATGGTCATTGATATTTGTAAGGAGAGAATGGAGGATGCATTGGCCCATCTCGACAAAGAGTTGGTTCATATCCGGGCAGGAAAAGCTTCTCCCAGGATGTTGGACACCGTGATGGTTAATTATTACGGAAGCATGGTCCCTATTTCACAGGTTTCAAATATTACCACTCCAGACGCAAGGACGATTGTCGTTCAGCCATGGGAAAAGCCTATGATCCACCCCATTGAGAAAGCAATTATTAATTCGAACCTTGGTTTTAACCCTGACAACAACGGGGAGATAATTCGCATCAATGTTCCGGCACCAACCGAACAGCGTCGGAAAGAAATGGTGAAAACGGTTAACAAAGAAGGTGAAATAGCCAAGGTAAGCCTGCGAAGTGCACGAAAAGATGCCAACGATAATTTGAAAAAATTGCTCAAGGATGGCCTTTCTGAAGATGATGAAAAAGATGCTGAAACTGAAGTACAGGACATGACTACTGATTTCAGTAAAAAAATAGACAAAATGCTCGATGAAAAGAATGTTGAGGTCTTAACGATATAATTGTTCATAGTTTTTAGTTTTTTGAACATTGTTTAATTGTTTTAATGGCCCGGAGACGGTTTATACCGTCTCAATTTTTTATAGTCGATCCATTTAGTATTCATTTTTAACCTGCTTTTTTAACCAAAGAGTTCACTCCTCACCTTCCAATTAGTTTTCAACGTTCGATCATGTAGATTTCATTTAAAGGTAGTAAGTTCATACCATAATTAACTGTAAAAATATTTATACCTAAATGTTTGTTTATGAAAAAGATATTGTTTCTATTGGTCTTTGCGATAGTTTCATTAAGTGTCCTGGCTCAGAGCACACAGTTCAATACATTGACCGAAAAAGAAAAGAAGGAAGGGTGGCGGCTACTTTTTAACGGAAAAAACCTGGATGGATGGAAAACTTTTCAGGGAGGTAAAGAAATCTCAGGTTGGAAAATAATTGACGGGGTTTTAAATAATTCAGGAGTGGGCACCGATCATGGGGGAGATATTGTAACGCGGGAAAAGTTTCAGAATTTTAAACTCTCCCTTGAATGGAAAGTGGCACCTAAGAGCAATAGTGGAATATTTTACCACGTGAATGAAAAATTAGGGAAGGCTATTTATGAATCAGCACCTGAATATCAGTTGATAGATGATAAAGGATGGCCGGAGAAATTGCATGATGATCAGTATTCAGGAGCAAATTATGCGATGTATGCTCCTCAAAATGCAGTGGTCAAAAATTTAAATGATTGGAATGAAGCCATTATCATTGTTGATGGAACTCACGTTCAGCATTTCCTCAACGGGGTAAAAGTGGTAGACTATCATTTATGGGATGCCGATTGGACATTACGAAAAGACAATGGGAAATGGAAAGACTTTTCTTATTACGGAATGGCAAAAAAAGGGTTGATCGGATTGCAGGACCATGGTGGTTTGGCACAATTTCGAAATATTAAAATAAAAGTTATAAAATAGGCATGAAGCCTTAAGGGAGTTCTATAACTGTTTGCATTATACCATGTTGGATAATTAATAAACAATCTGTTATTAATAACATGTGTTTTAATCGTATAAATAAAGAACTTTACCAAGTCTTTGTAAATATTTCACGGTAAGCAAATAAGCAAATAAGCCAATAGACAAATCGTCAATTGGCCTTTTGTCACTTTCACTATTTGGCTTTTTGAGGCCTAATAAGTATTAAAAGCTAATTAGGGAATTGACGGATTGACTGTTTTCCCCTTTGTGTAAGGTGATTAAATAATTGAAGTGAGATTGCTCCTGAGTCTGAAGTAAAAAATAATTGAAAGTTTTTGTTTAATTTCAGGGGATGGATTTAAACTTCTGGCTACCTACATTTATGGGTCATTGGTTGTATAATTGAATTCAAAATTGATAGTTGATGGTTGAAATTACGGAAAGTCTATTGGATCAGATAACTGATCCTTCCGAACTAAGAAAGTTAAACGTTGACCAATTACCGGAGGTTTGTAAAGAGCTTCGAAATTATATAATTGATGCTGTTTCAACCAACCCTGGACATTTGGGATCGAGTCTTGGTGTAGTTGAACTTTCAGTGGCGCTTCATTATGTATTTAAAACGCCCTATGATTTGTTGGTTTGGGATGTGGGCCATCAGGCTTATGCCCATAAAATATTGACAGGGCGAAAAGCCAAATTCCATACCAACCGCAAATACAAGGGTATCAGTGGATTTCCAAAACCATCGGAGAGCATTTATGATTCCTTTGGAGTAGGGCATTCAAGTACTTCTATTTCAGCGGCTCTGGGCATGGCCGTTGCCTCGAAACTAAAAAATGAAAAGGACCGAAAAATTGTGGCCATTATTGGTGATGGGTCCATGTCGGGTGGAATGGCTTTTGAAGGTCTCAACAATGCTGCTGTGAACAAATCGGACCTGCTGGTGATTTTAAATGACAATCACATGGCCATTGATAAAAATGTTGGCGGATTGAGTGATTATTTATTGAAAATTTCGAAATCGCAAACATATAACATGCTTAAACGCGAAGTATGGGACGGATTAGGAAAACTCAATGGATTTGGGCCCAAGGCCCGCAGATTGGTTCAAAAGACCGAAATTGCAGTGAAATCCATGTTCCTTAAACAGTCTAATTTGTTTGAAGGACTCGGCTTTCGTTATTTTGGTCCGGTTGATGGGCATGATGTGGTTTACCTTTCAGAAGTTCTTTCAAGCCTAAGCAATATTCCGGGTCCTAAACTTTTGCATGTAATCACCAAAAAAGGGAAAGGTTTTATGCAGGCAGAGCTTCATCAAACAGAATATCATGCACCGGGCAAGTATAACAAAGTGACGGGTGAACTCCTAGATTGTGACTGTGCAGTTAACAGACCACCAAAATTTCAGAATGTATTTGGCCAGACAATTATTGAGTTGGCTGAAATGAATCATAGAATTGTTGCCATCACTCCAGCAATGCCCACCGGATGTTCGCTGAATTTAATGATGGAGAAAATGCCACATCGTGTTTTTGATGTGGGAATTGCCGAGCAACATGCTGTTACTTTCTCAGCCGGGCTGGCGATTCAGGGAATGCTGCCGTTTTGCAATATTTACTCTACATTTATACAAAGAGCTTATGATCAGATAATTCATGATGTAGCCATTCAGAACCTGCAGGTTGTTTTTTGTCTTGACCGTGGAGGATTGGTTGGTTCTGATGGACCTACCCATCATGGAGTATTTGATTTGGCCTTCATGCGCTCAATTCCAAATATGATTGTATCGGCTCCCATGGACGAATTGGAATTGCGCAATATGATGTTCACCTCACAAAATGAAAATCATGGCCCCTTCTCCATTCGCTATCCGCGTGGGTGTGGTAGTATGGTCGACTGGCACCAACCAATGACAGCGATTCCGATCGGCCAAGGCAGGCAGCTTTCAGAAGGATCAGATGTAGCAATTCTAACCATTGGCACAATAGGTTTACCAACCCACAGAGTGGTGAATATGCTTCAAAAGGAAGGAATTATGGCGGCTCATTTTGATATGCGATTTGTAAAACCTATGGATCAAGAAATTCTCCATACTGTTTTTAAGAAATATACCCATGTTGTTACTGTTGAAGAGGGTGTTTTACAAGGAGGATTTGGTAGTGCTGTAGCTGAATTTATGACTGATCATCAGTATTTTATTCATCTGAAAAGAATCGGAATTCCTGATAAATTTGTCGATCAGGGAACTCCCGAGGAGTTGTACCGTGAATGTGGCCTTGATCAAAAAGGAATTTATCAAACCATTAAAGCTTTTATTCAAAAAGTATAGATGGATGGATACTTTATAAAGTGGATAAACGTTTATGAGGCATAATTATTAAAGATTCTCACTTTGGAATTCTATTTTAGAAAACGCCTGTGGAAAATAATGCTTCTGCTTTTGGCAGTAACCATAGGCATTGGTTCATTTCTTTATACCAATTGGCTGGTAAAAAAAATGGCCAACGAGGAACGTAAGAATGTTGAATTATGGGCTGAAGCTACCCAAAAGCTTATCAACACTGATATTAGTTCCAATCAGGATATTACTTTTTTGGTCGATATTATTAACCGCAATACCACCATTCCGATTATAACTACCGATGGCCAGGACAATATTCTTGATGCAAAAAACATCAATTATACGGAAGAAAATAAAGACAGAATTTTGTTGCGGGAATTGAAAAAGATGAAAGAAGAAAATCCTCGAATCACCATTTCAGTTTCTGCCACTGAGACACAATACCTGCATTACCGTGATTCTGTATTACTTGAGAATTTGAAGTATTATCCCCTTATTCAGTTTGCAGTCATCTTTTTGTTTATTTTAGTGGCTTATCTGGCTTTTAGTTCTTCCCGAAATGCTGAGCAAAATCAGGTTTGGGTTGGAATGTCTAAAGAAACGGCACACCAGCTTGGAACCCCCATTTCATCATTAATGGCTTGGGTAGAACTTCTGAAAATGCAAAATATTGATGAGACCCTGATACGGGAATTTGAAAAAGATACTCAAAGGCTTGAAAAAATAACGGAACGCTTTTCCAAGATTGGCTCTATACCTGAACTTGTAAAAACGGATGTTGCAGAAACCATACGCTCAACAGTATCCTATCTTAAAACACGTTCATCATTGAAAGTGAAGTATATACTTGATTTTGAGGAACAGGTAAAATATGAAATTCCATTAAATGCCTCACTCTTCAGCTGGGTAATTGAAAACTTGTGTAAAAATGCCATTGATGCCATGAATAATATGGGGACCATTCAAATCTCACTAGTTGAAAAAGTAGATCAGATTCTTATTGACGTGTCAGATACGGGGAAAGGAATTTCGAAAAGTTATCATAAAACAGTTTTCCAACCCGGCTTTACAACCAAGAAAAGAGGGTGGGGATTAGGCCTTTCACTGGCAAAGCGCATTGTAGAAAATTATCATAAAGGAAAAATATTTTTAAAACAATCAGAAATAAACAAGGGCACTACTTTTCGCATTATTCTTCAAAAAGAATAACTTATTAACAATTTATAGGCCGCTAAATTATTGAGAATTAATACATTATTGAATAATGAATTTTTTAGAACGAAACGATGTTAAAAAGTTCAATATATTTTTCGCGTTTGCTTATTTTTTATACTTTTGCAAAACTTTTTTTAGGCAATGAGCAATCTATCACACTATAACATTGCGTTCAAAGGGCTTTCTATTGGAAAGCATATTTTTGAATACGAATTAGACGGCAAATTCCTTGGTGAGTTTGACGGGGGCGTTGTGGACCAAGGCTTGGTTAAGGTTCAATTGACCTTGGATAAGCAGAGTTCACTGATGACTTTTTGGTTTGATTTGCAGGGAACGGTTCGGGTTCAATGTGATCGCTGTCTTGAAATGTACGATCAGCCCATTGAAAGTAAAGAGCGAATTTTCGTGCGCGTTGGTGAAAAAGAGTTTGATGAAGGGGATGATTTAATTTGGGTAAGTACAAACGATTATCAACTGAACGTGGCTCAGCTCATATATGAGTTTATATGTTTGGCAATTCCAATCAAGAAAGTTCATCCCGATGATGAAAATGGGAACTCAACGTGTGATCCGGAAATGATTGAAAAGCTGAACAAATACATTGTCAGGGGTAAAAATGAAAGCAACCCTGTTTGGAAAGATTTAAAGAAATTATTAGATAACGAATAAAAATAAGTTAAGATGGCACATCCTAAGCACAGGGTTTCAAAAGCCCGCAGAGACAAAAGAAGAACACATTATAAAGCGATACCTGCAACATTGGCTGCTTGTTCTAATTGTGGTACAACTGTAAAATATCATACCGTTTGTCATGAATGTGGATATTACAGAGGTAAGTTGGCAATCGAAAAAGACGTAACAGTTTAATAACTGTCATATTATGATCAGAAAAATAGTATTTTTCTGATCATTTTTATTGTTCCCCGTTTCATGCCGGAGCAATTTAATGAATTGTTCCATAAGTAATTAGGCTGCTTGTGCCTAATTTGTTTTGCTTTTTGTTTTTTTCATTCTATCTTGTGCCTCATTTTATTTTCCAAATTTACAGGTTAGTTTTTTGATCTTTCGCAATTCTTCGCAAGGGTCAGCATTCTTAATTTGATTAAAATATTTTATACTATGAATAATATTCGTGCTGCAATAACAGGCATTGGAGCATTTCTTCCTGAGTACCGTTTGACAAACCAGGAGATTAGTCAACTGGTGGAAACTACCGATGAATGGATCATGCAACGTATCGGCATCAAAGAACGCCGTATTTTGAAACAAGTAGAATTGGCTACTTCTGATATGGGCGTTGCTGCTATCAAGGAACTTCTGAAGAAAACAGGAACTAAACCTGAAGAAATCGATTTATTAATTTGTGCCACAATGACTCCGGACAGTCCGCTTCCAGCGACTGCAAATATTATCAATTTCAAAGCCGGATTGGTCAATGCTTGGAGTTTTGATCTTACTGCTGCCTGTTCCGGATTTGTTTTTGCCTTGACTACAGGTGCAAAATTTGTAGAAAGTGGCCAGTATAAAAAGGTAATTGTTTTAGGTGCCGATATGATGTCCTCAGTTACCAATTATAAAGACCGGGCAACCTGTCCATTGTTTGGCGATGGCGCTGCTGCCGTTTTACTTGAGCCTTCTACTGAAGATGTTGGGATCATTGATCATATCAACCGTGTTGATGGTTCAGGAGCCCAGTACCTTTCAATTAAAAGCGGGGGGTCGTTGAACCCGGCAACTCATCAGAGCATTGACAATGATGAACATTTTATCGTTCAGGAAGGGCAGATTGTATTCAAGACTGCCGTTTCTAATATGGCCGATGTGGCTCTTGAAATGATGCAAAAACATCAGATTTCATCGGCTGACCTGGCCTGGCTGGTCCCACATCAGGCAAATATGAGAATCATTGATGCTGTTGGCCGGCGAATGGGTATTGACAAGGAACAAGTAATGGTCAATATTCAGCAATACGGTAATACAACGGCCGCAACCATTCCCCTTTGCTTGTATGACTATGAAAGTCAGTTAAGAAAAGGCGATAATATTATTTTGGTCGCTTTTGGGGCAGGATTTACCTGGGGAACGATTTATCTGAAATGGGCTTACGATCCGAAATAATCGGCTAAATATTACTATATTTAAACAATTCAGCGATGACAAAGTTGATTATCAGAAGCCACGAAGAGTTTGAAAGATATGTTGGTCAGGAACTTGGTGTCTCAGAATATATGACCATCAGCCAGGAACAGATCAACAAATTTGCAGATGCCACTTTTGATCATCAATGGATTCATGTTGACGGCCAGAGAGCTAAAAAAGAAGGGGCCTATGGAGGTACCATTGCCCATGGTTATTTGACTTTGTCGTTGCTCCCATTTATGTGGGATCAAATCGTTCAGGTAGAAAATATCAAAATGCTGGTCAACTACGGAATTGAATCTTTTAGGTTCAACCACCCTGTAATTGTGAACAGCAAAATCAGGACACGGGTTAAATTGCATTCAGTCACCAACCTGAGGGGAATTTCAAAAGTGCAGTTGAAGGTAACCATGGAAATTGAAGGTAACAAAAAATCTGCATTCGAGGGAAACATCACTTTTCTCTACCATTTTATTTAAAATAATACTGGTAAAATATCTTCAAAACGTGTTTCCGGGATAGGGGACACGTTTTTTGCTTTTCCCTGATATGTTTTATGTGCAAATTAAATACTAAATTCACAAGCTCAAAAAAGATAAATTATGGCAAAAGACAATAGTGTAATCAATCTGCAGGTAATTAATCTGGTGGCTACGGGCACTAAAATTACAGGAGACCTACTTTCTGACGGTGATATACGAATTGACGGGGAGTTGACGGGGAATTTAGAATCAAAAGGAAGATTGGTCATTGGGGCTTCAGGAAAAGTAGAAGGCGAAATAAGATGTAAAAGCTGTGAAATTTCCGGCACTCAGAAAGGTAAGCTGTATATTACAGACTTGCTCTCGTTAAAGGCTTCATCGGCTGTTTCAGGGGATATGGTGGCGGGCAAACTGTCCATTGAACCGGGAGCATATTTTATGGGCACTTGCACCATGGGTGATGAAACTGCCACAGGTGATGCTAAATAAATATCAAAAACCCAGGAAGAAGTTTGATGATTTTATCCGGTATTCTAGCCTGGCGTTCGAAATGATTGCCATCATGGGCATCGGGGTTTTTGCCGGTGTTAAAATTGATCAATGGCTGGGCATGAGCTTTCCTGCATTTACCCTGGGGTCAATGATCCTTTCGGTTATAGGAGCTATATATTATGTCATCCGGAGGTTTTTATAGTTATAGCCTAACCCATTAAAATAATTTACGCTCAATTCAGGTATGAAAAACTTTATTACAAAATCTACTATCCTGACAATCATGGTTTTCATACTGGGGGCAATTTTATATTCCACCCTGTTCAAAACTTTTTACCTTTCCATTTTACCTTGGGCAGTGATTCTTTTTTACCTCATAACAAACATTATACATGGTTATTTGTTAAAAATTTCTGTTAGTTCAGGATCAAGATTTACTTCCCATTATATGGCCGTGAGTTTTATTAAGATGTTTTTTTACCTGGCTCTGGCCATTGTATATGCCTTTATAAACAAAGAAAATGCAAAAATATTTTTAATCAATTTCTTACTACTTTATGTCATTTACACTACCTTTGAGGTGATTGAAATTTCGAGAGTTGTCAGGCAAAAAAACAAGTAGTTGTATTTTTATGACAAAAAGTATGTTTAGCTAGCCTAAAAAAATTAAATTTGCTGATCGATGAATACAATGAGAACAAAATGATGCATATTCTACGGCTTTTATTCATTATAATTTTAGCTATCTTTACCGGAGCCGGATCTATTCAGGCCAGTGAGAAACCGGAAGTAGCAGCTAAAGCTTCACATCCAGAGAGCTTTAATGCCGGTAAATTTGTCATGGAGCATGTCTCCGATGCTTTTGAATGGCACATTGCTACTTTTGGGGAAACACACATCAGCGTTCCATTGCCAATTATTTTATACAGTTCCGACAAAGGATGGAACTTCTTCATGTCTTCCAGATTTCACCATGGACAGCAAAGCTACAATGGCTTCAGAATTGAAAATGAAGGAAACAATGAAGGCAAAATAGTTCAGTTGAATGACAATGGAGCGGTTAAAGATTTACCCATCGACTTGTCAATTACCAAAACAGTAGCCGGAATATTGGTCAATGTAATTGTTCTTCTGCTTATTTTCCTGAACGTTGCAAGATCGGCTAAAAAGCGCACCAATCAAGCCCCTTCAGGATTGCAGAACCTCTTGGAGCCTGTTATCCTTTTTGTCCGCGATGATGTAGCTAAACCTGCCATCGGTGAAAAAAGATATGAGCGGTTTATGCCCTTCCTGCTCACCGTATTCTTCTTTATATTGACCAACAATCTTTTAGGGCTGGTTCCTATATTTCCCTTTGGGGCCAATGTGACGGGCAATATTGCTGTTACGATGGTCCTCGCACTTTTTACTTTTTTTATCACTACCTTTAATACCAATAAACATTACTGGAAAGAAATTTACAATCCCGAGGTTCCCTGGTGGCTGAAGTTTCCAATACCTCTGATGCCCGTTGTTGAACTCACGGGAGTGATCACCAAACCATTTGTATTGATGGTCAGGCTCTTTGCCAACATAATGGCTGGTCATTTAATTTTGACCGTTTTTGTAAGCCTGATATTTATCTTTGCCCAATTGATAGGAGTAGAGGCTGGATTGGGCGTTTCGGTGATTTCAGTTTTATTTTCAGTATTCATGTTGTTGCTTGAAGTGCTGGTATCATTCATCCAGGCGTATGTCTTTACCTTGTTGTCGGCCCTGTATTTTGGCATGGCCTCACCTGAAGATCATCATTAATTTCATTATATTTAAACTATTTATTATTATGACTGCATTATTAATCATCTTACAAGACATGGCTCTCGGACAAATGGGAGCTGCATTGGGTGCAGGGTTAGCAGCAATCGGAGCCGGAATCGGTATTGGACGCATTGGCGCCAGTGCCATGGATGCAATTGCCCGTCAACCTGAAGCGGTAGGAGATATTCGTTCAAACATGATCGTCTCGGCAGCATTGATCGAAGGAGTTGCCTTCTTTGCCGTAATCATCTGTGCTTTGGTAATATTCATTTAAGAGATTTTTGTATTGTGGCCCGCTCCCGGGATTGCCGGCAGCCTGGGCTTCATTTAACCTACAATCACAACCATTATGGGATTTGTAACTCCGGATTACGGTACAATATTTTGGATGCTCATCATTTTCGGGATCGTAATGTTCATCCTGAAAAAATATGCCTGGAAACCAATCCTGCAAGCATTGACAGATCGTGAACAGTCAATTTCAGAAGCATTGAACTCAGCTGAGAATGCCCGCAAGGAAGTGGCCGGGTTGAAAGCCAGCAACGATCAGATACTGGTGGAAGCCCGTAAAGAAAAGGACCTCATATTGAAGGGAGCCCGGGATATAAAAGATAAAATTATTGCCGAGGCTAAATCGCTGGCCAATGCTGAAACCCAAAAAGGGATCGAATATGCCCGTCAGCAAATCACGGCAGAAAAAATAGCAGCCATCACTGATATTAAAATCCAGGTGGCCGAATTGTCAGTCATGATTGCTGAAAAAGTAATCAGGAAACAATTAGACAACCCAAGGGAGCAGAAAATGCTGGTGGAAGATCTGTTGAAAGATCTGAAATTGAAATAATTGTATGGATCAAAGTAAAATCAATGTCCGGTATGCCCAAGCGTTTTTTTCGCTGGCCAAAGAAAAAGATTTGATAAGAGAGCTTCAGAGGGATGCCGTCTTAATTTCTTCTGTTTGCAAGACAATCAGCGATTTTATGATCCTGATCGAGAGCCCTGTGATTTCAACTTCTGCAAAAATGAAAGCCATTAAAAGCATTTTTGAAGGAAAGGTCAATCCCTATTCTCTGAAGTTCCTGGTGCTCATTACTGAAAACAATCGGGAGAAGTATATACCCGGTATCTTCAGGAACCTGGAAGAATTATACCGCAAGAGCGAGGGAATCAGAAAGGCCATACTCACTACCGCAAAACCTCTGGAGGAGGCTTCCATTGAACAAATCCGCCAATCTATTATAAGTGAATTTGGTGGCAAAGTGGCTATTGATCAAGTAATTAACGATGAAATCATAGGTGGTTTTGTTCTAAGGGTTGATGACAATCAGTACGATGCAAGTATTGCCAGCCAACTTAAAAAAATAAAAGAAAAATTGATAGAAACAGAATTGAAACAAAATAATGACTGATAAAAAAAATAGAAAATGGCGAATATAAAACCTGCTGAAGTTTCAGTAATACTCAGGCAACAACTGGAAGGCTTTAAAAGTGAGGCTGAACTTGAAGAAGTCGGGACTGTGCTCCAGGTGGGAGATGGTATTGCCCGTATTTACGGACTTTCGAATGTAGGATCAAATGAAATGATTGAATTCGATTCAGGTGTCAAGGGGATTGTATTAAATCTTGAGGAAGACAACGTGGGTGTCGTAATTCTGGGCCTCACCAAAGAAATTAAAGAAGGCGATACTGTTAAAAGATTGCGCAGAACTGCCTCCATCGAAGTAGGTGAAGGCCTTCTGGGGAGGGTTATCAATACCCTGGGTGAACCCATTGATGGCAAAGGAACGATCATGGGAGAGAAATTCCTGATGCCCCTGGAACGCAAAGCCCCTGGTGTCATTTTTCGTCAACCTGTCAATCAGCCCTTGCAAACCGGATTAAAGGCAATTGATGCCATGATCCCAATTGGACGGGGACAGCGGGAGTTGATCATTGGCGATCGGCAAACTGGTAAAACGGCCGTAGCAATTGACGCTATCATCAATCAGCGTGAGAATTTTGAATCCGGGAAGCCTGTCTATTGTATCTATGTTGCCATTGGCCAAAAAGGATCTACCGTAGCCCATCTGGTCCATACCCTTGAGAAGCACGGGGCCATGGAATATACTGTGATCGTGATGGCTACTGCATCCGATCCGGCTGCCCTTCAATTTTATGCCCCTTATGCCGGCGCTGCCATCGGTGAATATTTCCGCGACACGGGCCGTGATGCCCTGATTGTATTTGATGATTTATCGAAGCAGGCCGTGTCATACCGCGAGGTATCATTGTTGCTGCGCCGTCCGCCAGGCCGCGAGGCCTATCCGGGCGATGTATTTTACCTTCACTCCCGTTTGCTGGAGCGTGCTGCCAGGATCATCAGTTCCGATGAGATGGCTGCCAGGATGAACGATTTGCCTGAATGCCTGAAAGGAAAAGTAAAAGGAGGGGGCTCGCTAACGGCCTTGCCAATTATTGAAACCCAGGCCGGCGACGTCTCAGCCTACATACCGACCAACGTAATTTCAATTACCGATGGCCAGATATTTCTTGAATCCAATCTTTTCAATGCCGGGGTCAGGCCTGCCATCAACGTGGGTATCTCTGTATCGCGCGTTGGGGGGAATGCCCAGATCAAGTCGATGAAGAAAATTGCAGGCACCCTGAAGCTTGACCAGGCCCAATTCCGCGAACTGGAAGCCTTCTCAAAGTTCGGTTCCGATCTGGATACTGCCACCATGCGTGTTCTGGATAAAGGCCGCAAGAATGTGGAAATACTCAAACAACCTCAATTTGCACCCTTGAAGATTGAGCATCAGGTGGCCATTGTATACTGCGGTGTGAAAGAGCTGTTGCGCAATGTCGCGGTTGTAAAAGTCAAAGACTTTGAACATGATTTCCTGGAAGTGATGGAGATGCAACACCGCCCAGTTCTTGATCAATTAAAAGCAGGTATCTTGTCGGATAAAGAAACTGAGGTAATTGAAAAAGTGGCTGCTGAAGTGGCTGAAAGATTTTCGTAATAGAACGTGACTGACTGAACACTCATTAATTTGAAATGGCCAACTTAAAAGAAATACGAACCAGGATAACATCTGTTAAAACCACCAGGCAGGTTACCAGCGCCATGAAAGTGGTGTCGGCAGCCAAACTTAAAAAGGCACAGGATGCTATTTTACAGATTCGTCCCTATGCCATGAAGCTCTCCGAGCTGCTTTCAACTTTAAGTGCTGTTTTGGAGGATATGGATGACTCTGACTATACTGTTCAACGCAATCCTGAAAAGGTATTGATTGTTGTAATAAGTTCAAATAGAGGCCTTTGCGGAGGCTTTAATTCGTATATTACCAAAAAAGCAATGGTCTTGGCCAAGACTACTTACAGTGAGCAATTGAAAGCCGGGAAACTGAATTTTTTGGTTATTGGCAAACAGGCTGAAAAGATTTTAAGCTCCTATGATTTTAAACCTGAGGGGGGCCACAATGAACTATTTGACCAGTTGACGTTCGACAATGTTTTAATTATTGCCCAACAACTGATGGTCGATTTTGTGTCCGGAAAATATGACCGCATTGAATTGGTGTACAATAAATTTATCAATGCCGCTATCCAGGAGCAGGTAAGCGAACAATTTTTACCCGTATTGCCTGCCCCCGGCCCATTAAAGGCAACAGCCAGTGTCAATTATATTTTTGAACCTTCCCTTGGATACATCGTTCAGAAATTAATCCCCCGATCGTTGTCAATTCAGTTTTACAAGGCTTTGCTTAATTCACACGCTGCCGAACACGGTGCCCGTATGACGGCCATGCACAAAGCCACAGACAACGCTACCGATCTGATCAACGAATTGACCCTTACCTTTAATAAGGCCCGCCAGGCCGCCATTACCAATGCTATTCTGGAAGTTACCAATGGGGCAGAAGCCCTGAACGGTTAAATAAATATTTTTTAAGTTGAATGCAACCCGGGTAAATTAATTATCCGGGTTTTTTTTGCGATTGATTGGAATAAATATTTAGGGTTTGATCAGTATGCTGAAGGCTTTATTTTTATGCTGAAATAAAAAAAATCTGTATTTAACCTAAGGACAATGTCAAATAACATGTTGATAATTTGTACCTTCAACTTAAATTCTACCGTTGCAATCCATTCAAATAGTTTACTAACTTCTCCTCCAATTTATTTTCCTCCAATTATTTATATTATTCATTGCAGAATTTATCTGTCAAATAATGTAACTTCCATTCAGTGAGATTGTTAAATTGTTATCTATCATTTTTTCATGATACCAGAAAAAACTTCAAAACTTATTCTGGTATCATTTATTCAGTATCTTTGTCTTATATCTGTCTTACCTCTATGTTACCTCTGTTTTGTATAATTGATATCAAATACATATTAAATACATATCAAATACATTACAATACGAATAATATACGTATTAAATACGTATTTGTTATGTATTTGATATGAATTAAATAAAACAGAGGTAAAACAGAGATAAGACAGAGATAAGAAACACGTGCAGATATACACCGTGGCCAACTCAGTTACTATATTTGTCAAACACTGTTGTCAGAATTTTTTATGATTTTGATGCAGTTGACCACAACAATACAGGAAAATAGGAATAACTCTCTGGTGCATATCCGTGACAAGGCAATGCTTGGCGAAAGGGCTTATATTGAAACTGTTAACAACGAATTGAAAAATAGTTGCCACACAGATAATAGTAGGCAGCGAGGCTTTTATAATTTTATGGCCAATGAAGCTTTCAACCCTGGTGGTTAGTTAAAATCTTTCATATTAAATCGAACTTAGGTGAAGGAATATTGTTATTCTAAAGATGCGGAGACGGAATTCAATCAATTGTAAATAAGGAGGCAACGTGGCTTTAAAATTATGTAAGGTATTGCTATAGGTACGATTGATAATTTCTCCGGATGATTTTGTATGGCCATTTGCTAATTATTTACTAATTTTACACACTCATATTTTAAAATAGTTATGAATTATCTATTTGTCATACTGTTGCTGACAAATTTTCTGAAAACAGTCGGCATTATCGTACTCATCTATTTGGTAATTAGATTTGTCGGGCGTTTACTTTTCCCGATCATCGTTAAAAAGGCGGTCAATAATATGCAGGCAAGGCAATCAACTTATGCTCAAAGGAAAGAGGAAGGCGAAGTGACCGTTGAAAAAAAAGCAGGCCAACAGGGGCGCCACTCCAATACCCAGGGCGAATATGTTGACTTCGAGGAAGTAAATTAACCCATAAAATTCCAATAAATAGATAGGTATGGCTCAGGAAGATGTTTTTAAAAAACTGGTGGCTCATTGTAAAGAATATGGCTTTGTATTTCAGTCGAGTGAAATTTACGATGGGCTAAGTGCAGTTTACGATTACGCACAAAATGGTGTAGAATTGAAAAACAACATTAAAAAATATTGGTGGGATTCGATGGTCTTGCTGCATGAAAATATTGTGGGCATTGACTCGGCGATTTTTATGCATCCCACTATATGGAAAGCATCAGGCCATGTGGATGCATTTAATGACCCGCTGATCGACAATAAAGACTCCAAGAAGAGATACCGTGCCGATGTGCTGATCGAGGAGCAATTGGCCAAATATGAGGATAAAATTGAGAAGGAAATTAACAAATCCCGCAAACGCTTTGGCCCCGAGTCCTCGGGGTTCAATGAAAAGCAATTTCGTGAAACCAATGGAAGGGTTCTTGAATATCAGCAAAAATGGGACGAACTTCAAGCCCGGTTTGTTAAAGCGCTGAACGATAGCAACCTGGATGAGCTGAAACAAATCATCATCGATCAGGAAATCGTTTGCCCTGTTTCGGGAACCCGCAACTGGACTGATGTGCGCCAGTTTAACCTTATGTTTTCAACCGACATGGGATCTACTGCTGAAGGAGCCTTGAAAATTTACCTGCGTCCAGAAACTGCACAGGGTATTTTTGTCAATTACCTCAATGTGCAGAAGACCGGTCGCATGAAAATTCCTTTTGGCATTGCCCAGATTGGGAAAGCCTTTCGGAATGAAATTGTTGCCCGTCAGTTCATCTTCCGCATGCGTGAATTTGAACAGATGGAGATGCAGTTTTTTGTTCGTCCCGGCACCGAGCTGGAATGGTTCGCCAAATGGAAACAAACCCGCATGAACTGGCACCAGGCCCTTAACTTTGGCAGTGCCAACTATCGTTTCCATGAACATGATAAACTGGCTCATTATGCCAATGCTGCTGTGGATATAGAATACAAGTTTCCGTTTGGATTCAAGGAAGTAGAAGGAATTCATTCGCGAACCAATTTTGACTTAACGCAGCACCAACTGTTTTCAGGCAAGAAAATTCAGTATTTCGATCCTGAATTGAATGAATCCTATGTGCCTTATGTAGTGGAAACTTCCATTGGTGTGGATCGTATGTTCCTTCAAATCATGGCTGCCTCCTATGCGGAGGAAGAGGTGATCAGCGAAGGCAAAAAAGATATTCGTGTTGTACTTCGGTTGCCGGCTCCCCTGGCACCTGTTAAACTGGCCGTGATGCCTTTGATGAAAAAGGATGGGCTGGCTGAAAAGGCACGTGAGATTATCAATGAGCTTAAATTTGATTTCAACTGCCAGTACGACGAAAAAGATTCGATCGGCAAACGTTACCGTCGTCAGGATGCCATTGGCACCCCATTTTGCGTAACCGTTGACCATCAAACCATGGATGACCAGACCGTTACGATCCGTTACCGTGATACCATGCTCCAGGACCGGGTAGCAATTTCAGAATTAAAAAGTATGATTGCCGCTGAGGTGAGCATGAAAAAGCTGTTTGCAAAACTGTAAGTTTCACTTTCGCACTCCATAAAAAATCCGATGCCGTAAAAGCATCGGATTTTTCTTTTTTAAAACAGGCTTGTTGATTTTTTCGCTTTTAAACATTGAATTGATAGTAAAAATCTATTTCTGTAAAGATAAATGAAGGGATGTTTGAAAGGGGGTATCAAATTGTAAGCAAAAATTGAGTTTTAAGGATGATTATACTATTTTGGAAGCATTTCATGAAAAAGTCATTTTGTTTACAATTTATTAACAATCAGAAAATAAGCAAACTAAATGCTAAAACTGTTGCTAAACATCCTACTTTCAATTTGTAAGCAATTCAAGTCATATTTATAGTAAAAAGATACTTCTCTGCCCAATCTGTTCTTTTTTATTATGAAACAAAGGTTTTATCTTATGAATTTTTTTCCTATCTATTTAGGCATCCTGAAAGCTGACTTTTCATAGTATTTTATGACCAAAATGTGTTGTAGATTTGTAGGGTTTAACACAATAAAGCCATTGTTTTTAACAATTAAAATAAAGGAAATGAAAAGAAATTTGTTTGTTTATTTGATGTTGGTAGTTTTTACGACGATTTCTATCAACGTATGGGCCGGAAATGAAGCAACTTTTAATTCGAATTATAAGATCTCCCCCGATCTGAATTTTAGTCCTACTTCCGATTTCCAAAAGAGTTGGGTAATTGCTTATGGTGAATCTAAAAACCCTGTTCATGTTTTTCTAAAAGAAACAAAAAAAGGACAGGAATATGTGGTTCGTACTTCTTACTTCGAAGTGAAGTATGTGAATGGTGCACAAGGTTTTGGTGTAAAAATGGTGACTGGTTCGGAAAGCACCGTCAACGAAAGTTTGAATGCTGCGGTTTTGAACCTCTCAGGCATCAATAACCAGAAACAGATCTGCGGCGAAGCATTGGGCCACGATAAGGTGTTAGAAATGATTGCAAGCTATTTACCCGACTTGATCAATGAACAATACAACAGTATCTTGAATTAATTCTTTCAAACTCAGCATTATCAAGCCGCTTCAAGCAATTGAGGCGGCTTTTTTATTGAAGAGGTTTTAGCAGCCCGATGTTTCTCCGTATGGGGATATATATGAATAACTCACCCGTTACGCAAAGGGATAGGGGCTAGGGGTCTATTTGTTTACTTGCCCTTTTGCCCCTTGCGTTACGTGAGTAAATAAATGATTGTTAATGTCTTATGTACAAAGTGACAATATCTATTCTGCTTTATTGATATAGATTTATATCTGAAAATCGTGGGGAAACCTAACTTCTTTGGGTGACCTAACTTTCACATTATTCTAAAAGAACACTGCCTACTTCTTTTTTTTCTCTACCGACCAGCCAAACTTTCCAATGGGGTCGCCTAACTTGAAATAATGGCCATGGGAATAAACAATGGGGTTGGATTTTTTAAGGCTAAAAGCTCCCGTTTCAGGATCAATGTAACGATCGTCGGCAATTACGTTTACCACCTCGGAGATGAACATGTGATGCACTCCCAGTTCGATGATCTGCTTCACTTTGCATTCGATACTGATGGGAGCCTCGGCCAAGATGGGAGCCTTTACAATGGTGGCCGGGGCGGGTGTCAGTCCCATTTCCTTCCATTTATTGAATTTGGCGCCCGAGCGGCAACCACACCAATCGGTTGCACGGGCCAGCTCTTCGGTGGTCAGATTGATTACATATTCGCCCGTGCGCTTAATGATGTCGTATGAATGACGGCTTGGACGGACCGAAATATAGCACATGGGAGGGTCGCTGCTGATGGTCCCTGTCCAGGCAATGGTGAGTAGGTTATATTCTTCGGGTGTCGCACCGCAAGTCACCAGTACCGCCGGAAGGGGATAGACCATTGTTCCGGGTTTCCAATTTACTTTTGCCATTTCATCATTGTTTTAAAGCTTTTCGAGGGCAAAAATAACAAAACTATCCTTGATATATATGGATTTGACCAATAGGATTGACTCAACATTAATGTTTATGAAAAACATTCACTGCTCCTGCTTTCAGCCAACTGAATTAGCTGTCCAATAAATCAGGAAAGTGTATTTTTACACTGTAAACTGCGAGTGTCAACTTTTTCCTATCCCGAAACCTGAACCTCACAGCCTAATGCACGAACACGGTCTCCAATTAGCTGCATATCAGCCAACTTCACTTTCTCAAGCCCTGTAGCAGGCGTATCGCGATCGATGGTATAAATCATCACCTGCGAGGGTTTAATTTCCTGGATTAGTTTTAGCCATTCTGTAACTTCTTCATCCGTAGTATTGTCGATTATTTGATCCTTAAAAATTCCCTTTACGAATAAAGTTTGAATGATCACTTTCCCCTTAAAGGATTTTAGATTTTTCACTACATCCTTCAAACTGTAATTCGATGCCGGGCAATCAATCTTGCGGATAGTCTCCTCAAAAGCGGAGTCCAGTTTCTGAATGTTGTCTTCCACTTTAAGCAAAGCCCTTACCACCGATGGTTTGTGTAACATGGTTGCGTTCGAGAGTACAGCAATTTTTGCATTTGGAGTAAGCCGGTTACGAAGTTCAATGGTATCATCAATAATTCCTTCAAAGTCAGGATGCAAGGTAGGTTCTCCATTTCCAGCAAAAGTAATAACATCAGGCAATTCATTGTTCGCAAGCATGTCAGTTAACTTTTCTTGCATCTTTTGTTTTACCAGAGTGCGTGGTGGCAAAATCGCTTTTTGAGCCCGCATTCGGGGAGTCCACCCACATTCACAGTAAATACAATCAAAAGTACACACTTTGCTGTCGGTAGGAAGTAGGTTTACGCCCAGGGATAGTCCTAGCCGCCGACTTTTAATTGGACCGAATATGATTTGATCAAAAAGAAAAGTAGCCATAAGTTTAAAGTAAAAAAGTGAAAGGCAAAAGTAAATTCCTCTAAATAATTTTCTTCAGCCGTGTTTTGGGAGTAAAATGCAATTTAACCAAATCAACGCTTGTCAAGAGATAAATTTCAGGGTTAGTTTCTTTGATAAATCCTCCCTCACCCAATAAAACCTCATATATTTCATTCATGATTGCCTGAATTTTCATCTCCGGGAATTGAATCTGAAGGTGTTTACACAAATCAATCAGGTTCTGAATTGATAATTGGGTTAATTCGGCTACTGACTTAAGCACAAGTGAGTTAAAAGGCTTACCAGATACCGAAATCGTTTGTGTTGCATTGATTTTTGTAAACTTAATTCCTGCCATCAATATGCCATTGTGGAAACTAAGCTGTTCAACTTCAATTAAATCTCCATTTGTATCTATATATTGGAGGATGAATCCATCTTCCCCGGCAACGGCCATTCCATTTTTTAGAAATGCTCCCGTGTTAGATATGAGATAGTTGGCTGCAAACTTTCTCATTTTGGCTCAAGGTCCAATTTTTCCTGGGGTTTAAATTGCAGTTCCGATTGGTTTAAAATATCCATTATTTGCACATGCATTTTTTCATATTCTTTGGGAAAACTGGAATAATAAATCAGTGAACGAATAAAAACTGTATCGGCTACTGAATATTTTTTAAGAACCGAATAATATAAATCAGTCTGGGTAATTTTCCGGAGTTCTTTTTCACCCTGCGGCTGTGAACCCTTGTCCAAACCCTGCACCATATAGACATCGACCATCATCTTAACAAATTTATCCCTTTTAATAAGGTTGTCCGGTTTTGGAAGAGTGGTATTGTAACACGAGTTTATACTTGTAACAAAAACCATAAACAGCCATACGCCAATCCATTGTTTCATGCGCTATTGAGTTTTGAAAGTCACAAAGTTAACAAAGTAATCCGTAAGGTAGAAAACTTCTGAATATACCGCCTCGCATACTTACGAGATTAAATAACTGTCTATTCACTTTTTTTACTAAATACATGTTTGAAAAATTCGTCTACCCGATCAAACTGCATTATCTCGATTTTAAATTTCTGGAGGTTGATTCCCTTTCCAGCCTTGGGAATAAAAATGCTGTCGAAGCCTAGTTTTTCGGCCTCTGCGATGCGTTGTTCCAGACGGTTAACTGCACGTATTTCTCCTGAAAGGCCCACCTCACCTGCAAAGCAAACGTTTTTGCGGATCGGTAAATCGAAGTTGGAAGAAAGAATTGCTGTGATCACCGTCAAGTCGATGCCCGGATCGTCGACCTTGATTCCACCGGCAATATTGAGGAATACATCTTTGGTGGCCAGTTTGAAGCCTGCCCTTTTTTCCAGAACAGCCAATAACATATTGAGACGCCGCAAGTCGAAACCTGTGGAGGAGCGCTGCGGAGTTCCATAAGCGGCGGTACTTACCAGCGCCTGAATTTCAATGAGCAACGGACGGATGCCTTCAATGGCTGCCGAGATGGCTGTTCCACTTAGTCCTTCGTGTGCACGGTTAATGAGCAGCTCCGAAGGGTTGGAAACTTCTCGCAAACCCGTATTGCCCATTTCAAAAATCCCCAATTCAGAAGTTGATCCAAACCGGTTTTTGATGGCACGCAAAATTCGGTACATGTATTGGTTCTCGCCTTCAAACTGCAAGACGGTATCTACGATGTGTTCCAGAACTTTAGGGCCCGCCAGGCTTCCCTCTTTGGTGATGTGGCCAATCAGGATTACAGGAACATTGTTCTCTTTGGCATATTTAAGGATACCATGGGTACATTCACGGATTTGCCCCACCGAACCAGGCGAGGACTCGATCATCTCGGTTGAAACAGTCTGGATGGAATCGATGATCAGCAACTGAGGAACCATCTGTTTGCTTTGAGCCAGAATGTGTTCCAGGGAAGTTTCACTTAAAAAATAGCAGTTCAGATTTTCTTTCTGAAGTCGCTGAGCCCGTATTTTAATTTGCTGAATACTTTCCTCACCCGATACATAGAGTATCTTCTTGTCCTTTAGGTCCAGGGCCAGTTGGAGCACCAAAGTGGATTTGCCGATGCCCGGCTCGCCGCCAATCAACACCATGGATCCGGGAACCAGTCCACCTCCCAGCACCCTGTTCAGCTCCTGATTACAGGTATCGATTCGTTGGGTGTTCTCATCCGAAACTTCATGTAACAGTTTGGGCTGATTGCCTGTTCCAGCTAAAAATAAGGTCGTTTTAGGGCTTTCGCGCTCCACAATTTCCTCTACAAACGTATTCCATTCGCCACATGAATTGCAACGGCCAACCCATTTGGGAGACTGTGCCCCGCAGTTTTGACAAAAGAAGCTGGTTTTTGTTTTGGCCATCTTGAAATAATTGATGATTATTATTAATATTTTTAATACACGTTATGCAAATAGACAAATAGACAAATAGACAAATCCGTCAATTGGCATTTTAATACTTATTAGGTCTCAAAAAGCCAAATAGCGAAAGTAACAATGGGCCAATTCCGTGAATTGTCTATTTGTCTATTTGTCTATTTGCGTAATGTGAATTTGTAATTCACATTTTTACCTTGAACTAATTGGAACATGCTTAAAATTTGTCCTTTATTTTATGAATCAAGTCTGATGTTGAAAAACCTTCCGTAAGATCAATTCTTTCAACTCTACCCCCGGAAGCTAAAACAATGTCATACCCGGCAATTTCTTCTATTTTATATTCGCTTCCTTTTACCAAAACATCGGGTTGAATGGTGGCGATCAGGTCATAGGGAGTTTCCTCATCAAACAAAACTACTGCATCAACCATCAGCAGTGAAGCCAGTAAAACTGCACGCGATAGCTGATCAATGATCGGACGGTTTTCACCTTTAAGTAATTTCACTGAAATATCAGAGTTCAAGCCCACGATCAACCTGTCGCCATGTTCGGATGCCTTTGCCAGCGAGTCGATATGGCCACGGTGTACCAAATCGAAACAGCCATTGGTAAATACCACTGAATTGCCAGCTTGCCTCCACTGTTGCAGAATTGGTATAAATGCCTGAGCATTTATGCATATTTTGGATTGAATAATTTCTGAAGCAGTCATCTAAAAAAAGTATTTCTGTAAAATTAACAAAACCCCACTGCTAAAAGAAGCAATGAGGTTTAAAACTTATATTTTTTTGAATAAAATTAAATTAGCTTGTTTGTTTCAGTATCAGGGAAAACCAGCCAAGGCTGAAAGGTTTTGGCTTCTTCAAAGTCCATTTGAGCATAAGACATAATGATCACCACATCGCCCACTACTACCTTCCGGGCAGCCGGGCCATTGAGGCAGATGACCCCTGAACCCCGTTGTCCTTTAATCACATAGGTTTCCAGACGTTCGCCGTTGTTGATGTTTACAACCTGTACCTTCTCATTCTCTATTATATTGGCAGCATCCATCAGGTCCTGATCAATGGTAATACTGCCTACATACTGTAAATTGGCTTCGGTGACAGTAACTTTATGTATTTTCGATTTGCAAACTTCAATTACCATACTTCTGACTTTAACTTATTTAAGATTAAAATTCTTTTATTTTTCAACTTTAGTTCACTTTAAGTACTTTAATCCACTTTAAGTACTTATTACCACATTGTCAATCAACCTGATAGTTCCACAATGAACGGCAATGCATCCCACCTTTATACAAGGCTCCTTCCAACTTTTTACAGCAATCAATGTCTCTGCATTAACAATTTCAAAGTACTCAGTGTTCAAAAATTCGTTTTCGTTGATGCGTTCAATCACCCATTTGCAAAGTTCTGTAACGCTTAATTTGCTGGCTTGGTTAACCGCTTCAAACAAGGTAGCCGAAATAAGTACAGCATTTCGGCGTTGCTCAGGGTTCAGCAGCATGTTGCGTGAACTCATGGCCAACCCATCAGGTTCGCGAATGATTGGACAGGAAATGATTTCAACAGGCAGATTTAACTTTCTGACCATTTCTTTGATGATGGCCAGTTGCTGAAAATCTTTCTGTCCAAAAAAGGCTTTATCGGGTTGGCTGATTTCAAACAATCGGCTAACTACCTGTGCTACACCGTTAAAATGCCCAACCCTGAATTTACCTTCCATCACCTGTTCAAGCACTCCGAAATCGAATTGCCGGGTATCGGGTTCAGGATAAATTTCATCGGCATCGGGGGCAAAAATCAAGCCACAGGAAGACTGGGTCAATAAATCAATATCTTTCTGAAGATTTCGCGGATATCGCTCCAGATCACCTTTGTCGTTAAACTGGGTAGGATTTACAAAAATACTCACTACTGAGAACCCCGTTTGCTTTCCAGCCTCTTCAATCAGTGACAGATGACCATGATGCAATGCCCCCATGGTTGGAATCAACCCAATGCTTAACCCTGCTTTGCGCTTATCATTCAATACCAGCCGAAGCTCGTTTATATGCTTTACTACCTGCATTTTGGAATAATAATGAGGCTGCAAAGTAAATAAATATTTCAACACCATTCCCCACTTATTAAGGTTTTTTAATACCACTGTAAAAGACTGTAATTGAATATTGCCGATATTTTACTAATTTTGCACAATTAAACACAGGCGATATAAATGGAAAAGAAAAAAATCTTATTTATTTCATCAGAAATTACCCCTTATCTGCCAGAGACAGAAATGTCGAGAAAATCCAGGTTCCTGCCACAGGGAATTCAGGAGAGAGGAAAGGAAATCCGGACTTTTATGCCTCGATATGGTAGTGTGAATGAACGTCGGAATCAATTGCATGAGGTGATCCGTTTATCGGGCATGAACCTTATCATTGATGATACCGACCACCCATTGATTATTAAGGTTGCCTCCATTCAATCGGCACGAATGCAGGTTTATTTTATAGATAATGAAGATTACTTTCAACGCAAACATGTGTTGAAGGATGGGAAAGGAAATGAATTCGCCGACAATGACGAAAGAGCCATTTTTTATGCCCGCGGTGTGCTTGAAACAGTTGTAAAACTGCGCTGGGCGCCCGATTTAATTCATTGTAGTGGATGGTTAACTTCTCTTGTGCCACTGTACATCAAGAAGGCATACAACGACAACCCGTTGTTCGTAAAGTCAAAAGTGATCTATTCGGTTTATCATGATGACTTTAAAAAGTCACTCGATGTCACTTTCAGGGCTAAGTTAAAAATGAACAACATTATCAACAAGGACACCGAAATGGTTGATGAACCAAGCTATGTGAATTTAAGTAAAATGGCCATTCAGTATTCAGATGCTGTAATTCAGGGAAGCCCCAAGATTAACAGTGAAATATTAGAATATATAAAATTGACCGAGAAACCATTTTTGGACTACCAGCCGGAAAATACCTACGTTGATTCATACAATGATTTGTATGATAAAATGTTGTAAAAAAAAAGGTTAACAATTTTAAAACATTAAGTGGTGAAAAAAGCACATAGAGTAATGTACAAATTCGTAGCCGGATTTGCATTGATTGTAATTACATTTTGGGGTTGTAAAGACGAAATGAATAAAACAGGCTTTGATCTATTGTTGCCCGGCGATTTGGTGTCTGCCCGAAAGGTCACTGTTGATAAAACAACCATAAAATCGTATACAGTAACGGATGAAAAGCTACGCACCAATAAGCCTGAGTTTAATTTGCTGGGTACTTTCAATGATCCGGTTTTTGGAAAAACAACCACCGATTTTGCATGCCAGTTCCGCGTAGGCGTATATCATGATTTTACCGGTGCTATCTTTGACACCCTTAAATTGACACTCTTATATAGGGAGAGCTATGGCGACATGATCACCCCACAAAGCCTGAAAGTTTATGAACTTAATTCAGATTTAAATGGGTTGGATAATTTTCTATATTATCAGGATATTGATCTTAAAAGTATGGCAAAAAGTAAAGTATTGGCTGAGAATATGTATGTTCCAAAATTTAAATTAGATTCACTTACAAATAAATACGGATCAACAAAAAAAATTCCAAAAGACACTGTTCAACAAGAAATCAATTTTTATCTTGACCTTTCGCTGGCTGAAAAACTAATGGCTGCCGACTCGCTTCAGCGTTCAGACAACGACGCATTCCTGAAATATTTTAAAGGATTATATATTGAAGCAGGAGATTTGAATGAAGGTGGCAGTATCATAAGGACCAGGCCTATGGCAGCGGCTTCAGAGATGAATCTATATTATCATAAGCCAAACGACACAACAAAATATGTTATAAGCTATCGAATGAATTCAAGTTCGGCACGCACTAGCCGATTTGACCACTATAAATATTTAACGGCCCGTTTTGCAAACACTTTGGATAAGCCTGATCAACAAGACAGTTTGATCTATTTACAAACCACTGGTGGGTTGAGCAGTAAAATAGAAATTCCCAGTCTAAGTAATTGGAAAGACTCGGTTAATTGTGCCATTAACAAGGCAGAGCTGATTTTACAGGTTGACAACAAAAGCCTTTTTGAAATAATAAGCCCTAATGACACAATTAAGTTCACTGTTCCTGAAAAAGTGATTTTAAGTTTAATTGATAAAGAGGGCAAAATATTCGATTCAAAGGGCAGTTTGATTTCTCCTTCGGATCTTGCTCTAGGTGAGGCATATTATGGAGGAACATACGATCCGAAACTGGGAACCTATCGTTTCAACCTTGCCAACCATCTGCAGGATATCATAAAAGGCAAGGGAAATTATGGCTTTTACCTTACTACTGATAATAAAAATGCAATATTTAGAAGGGTGGTCCTAAAAGGAGCAAACAGTAAAGTAGGTATTCGTTTCGATATTACCTATACGAAGATAAAATAGTTTCCCTGTTTTTGCTAACTTTAAACAAAAATCGTATGTGTGGAATAATTGGTTATATTGGTGAAAAAAATGCTTTTCCTATTATCATACAAGGACTTCAACGACTTGAATACCGAGGCTATGATTCAGCAGGATTGGCCCTTTATAACGATCAATTGCATGTTTACAAATGCAAAGGCCGGGTAGCTGATCTTGAAAAATTTGTTATTAATGAAGATATCAGCGGGCATATTGGCATCGGTCATACACGCTGGGCCACCCATGGCGAACCCAACGATTGCAATGCACATCCGCACACTTCGATGAATGGTAATTTTGTTTTGGTTCACAATGGAATTATTGAGAACTATGCTGAATTAAAATCGAACCTATTGAAAAAAGGATATACATTTCAATCAGCTACTGATACTGAGGTGCTTGTTAACCTTATTGAATATTTTTACCTCCATATAGAAGGGGCCACTGCTGAAATTGCTGTCAGATTGGCACTTACAAAAGTAGTGGGTGCTTATGGAATTGTGGTAATGTGTAAAAATGAAAAGCACCAATTGATTGCAGCCCGTAAAGGAAGTCCATTGGTCATTGGTATTGGAAAGGGCGAATATTTTATTGCCTCTGATGCAACTCCGATTGTCAATTATACCGACAGCGTCATCTACCTGAACGACCATGATGTAGCCATTATCTGTGAAGACAGCCTAACCCTGAAGACGCTTGAAAATATTCCCGTTGTCCAGGAAATTACCAAAGTGGACATGAGCATCGGTGACCTTGAAAAAGGAGATTTTGATCATTTCATGCTTAAAGAAATATTTGAGCAGCCTAAAACCATCGAAGATACCTTTAGGGGCCGCATCGCTCCCGATTATTCGGACATTGTATTGGGCGGTTTACAAGATGTTTTCCCAAAAATACTGAATGCAAAACGGATCATCATCATTGGCTGTGGCACTTCCTGGCATGCAGCTTTGGTGGGTGAATACCTGATTGAAGAATATGCCCGCATCCCGGTGGAAGTGGAATATGCCTCTGAATTCCGCTACAGGAATCCAATTTTGACAAGCGATGATGTGGTGATTGCTATCAGCCAAAGTGGTGAAACTGCCGATACGTTGGCAGCATTGCGTATGGCCAAGGAAAAAGGCGCCACGATCCTGGGCATTTGCAACGTGGTGGGATCAAGCGTTGCCCGCGAAACAGATGGAGGGGTTTATACCCATGCAGGGGTCGAAATTGGAGTGGCTTCCACCAAAGCATTTACGGCCCAGGTAACAGTACTGACACTTCTGGCCTTTAAACTGGCCAAAGAAAAAGGCAAAATTTCTACCGGATTATACCTTGACCTGATTACTGAGCTGACTGAAATTCCAGATAAATTGAAATCAATATTGGTGATGCATCCACATATTAAGGAGGTCGCTGCCAAATATAAGGATGCCATCAATGCCCTGTATCTTGGACGTGGATCTCTTTTTCCAGTTGCCTTGGAAGGCGCTTTGAAATTAAAAGAGATCTCATACATCCATGCCGAAGGTTATGCCGCCGGTGAAATGAAACATGGCCCCATTGCCCTTGTGGATGATAATCTTCCCGTGATTGTAGTTGCTGCTAAAGACCATTATTACGAAAAGATTGTCAGCAACATTCAGGAAGTCAAAGCCCGCAAAGGCAATATCATTGCTGTGGTTACTCAAGGTGATGATGTTTTGAAAGAGATGGTAAACGATGTGTTTGAAATTCCAAAATCACATCCTGCTGTTTCACCACTGCTGGCCATTGTTCCGTTACAACTCTTCTCCTATTACATTGCCGTTATGCGTGGGTGCGATGTGGATCAACCCCGTAACCTGGCCAAATCGGTAACAGTAGAGTAGTTAGTTATTCGTCCATGGGGTAGGGTGAATCCAATCTACGTCCACGGTATTCAAAACGGTTGGCCAATGTGTTAAGTATTTCATTGGCACTGGTTTCTATTGGTTTGTTGGATATATTAATGACTGTAAATCCTCCTTTTTCGAAAATAAAATTGGCATTTCGTATTTCCATTACCACCATTTTTTCGTCCACATAATTGGTATTATCGGTATTGTCAATACTGCGCAACCGTTTCATGCGATGCGAAATCAACTGATTTGGGTTGATGCTAAGTCCAAACACACGACGGGGATCCACTTCAAACAATTCTTTGGGTGGTTCAATACCGTTGACCAATGGAATATTGGCCACCTTCCATCCATACATCGCCAGATAAACGCTCAAGGGAGTTTTCCCTGAACGCGAAACACCGGTAAGAATAATTTCGGCTTTGTGCAATTTCTGCGGTTGCATGCCATCATCGTGATTTAAAGTAAATTCGATGGCTTCAATACGGTCAAAATATTGCTGGTTGATCTCCCTGTAAAGTCCTGGCGATTGGAGCGAAGGAATCTGAAGATTTTCATCCAGATAGTCAGCCAGTTCACCCATAAAGTCGATATGTTTTACCCCATTTTCTTCACATATTTTACTTAAAAAGGTGCGCAATTCACGGTTCACCATGGTATGGGTTATCAAACCATCTTCCTGTTTTACCTTTTCCACCAATTCAATCAATTGTTTTTCTTCACACTGGTCGGGAACAATAATTACCGGAACATTGTTATTGGGATATTGAATAAGCAATGAATGGACCATATTATTTCCTGCAAGGCCTTTACCGCCCGAAACAATATAAATAGGTCTAATCTGTTGATCCTTTTTATCCTCATCCATAGCATCGATCAATAAGAATTTTCTTCTTAAATATACACTTCAGCATTAAATATAACATATTTTACACAAACAACCAAAAGATATTAAAAAAGTTCTATGTGATGATGATTTAACAAACATTATTTCTTAATTTGGCTTTTTTAAAAACCAAGAATTATCAACCTAAAACTTTGAATATGCAATACCTAGCTGATTCGAACCGCTATGATCAAATGCCTTACAATAAATGCGGAAAATGGGGATTGAAACTTCCTGCTATTTCGTTGGGCCTGTGGCACAATTTCGGAGGAGTTGACCTGTTTGAAAACGGGCGTGCCTTATGCTGCCGTGCCTTCGACCTTGGAATTACACATTTTGACCTGGCCAATAATTATGGCCCCCCTCCCGGATCAGCCGAAGAGAATTTCGGTAAAATTATGCAGTCAGATCTGGCTCCCTACCGTGATGAATTAATCATTTCGACAAAGGCCGGCTACCTGATGTGGCCCGGCCCTTATGGCGAATGGGGAAGCCGCAAATACATGCTCTCAAGTCTGGATCAGAGCCTGAAAAGAATGCAGCTTGACTACGTAGACATATTCTATTCCCATCGTCCCGATCCTGATACCCCACTTGAGGAAACCATGATGGCACTCGACCATGCCGTGCGCCAGGGAAAAGCGTTGTATGCCGGGATATCCAATTACCCGGCCGATTTAGCCTTCAAGGCAGCTAAGATTTTGAAAGACCTGGGCACTCCCTGCGTGATTCATCAACCCAAATACTCTATGTTTGAACGTTGGGCAGAAGGGGGATTGCTCAATGTACTGAGAACAGAAGGAATTGGCTGCATTGCCTTTTCGCCACTTGCCCAGGGATTGTTGACAGATAAATACCTGGATGGCATACCGGAAGGCTCAAGGGCTGCCAAATCCTGGGGTTTCCTACAACCTGAACAGGTTGCACCAGCGATGGATAAAGTTAATAGGCTCAATGAAATAGCCAAACAAAGAGGCCAGTCGCTGGCACAAATGTCGCTGGTGTGGTTGCTGAAAGATGCAAGGGTCACCTCAGTGCTTATTGGCGTCAGTTCAGTTCAACAACTCGAAGATAACGTGGCGGCGCTCAACAATAACCAGTTTACCAATACGGAACTGTATCAAATAGAAATGATTCTTTCAGGTGAAAAATACAGCGTCCGCTTACATCCAATAAAAGAAGTGGTGCCTGAAAATACAACCCCATCCAGAGGTGATTTTATTAGTAATCTGGCAAAAAGAGTTAGCAGAAAACCAACCAGGCAAGAGTAAAACCTGGACAAACGCAGGTAGTTATAACAAAATGAGAAAAACAGCATTCATAACCGGGGCTGCCAAAAGGGTTGGCAAGGCCATATCTCTCCATCTTGCAGCGCAGGGTTGGAACATCGCCCTTCACTACAACTCCTCGGAAGCGGAGGCCAGCTTACTTCAGGAGGGGTTGAAATCCGTATTCCCCAATCAGCAATTTGAAATTTTCAGTGCCGACCTGAACAATGCCAAGGAAGTAGAAACCTTGATCCCAAAGGTCGTTCAGGCCATGCAAAACATTGATTTGATGATCAACAATGCCTCTGTTTTTGAAAAAGGTAATTTTGCCAATACAGATACAGGGTTCCTCGACCGTCAGATGAACGTCAATTTCAGAGCGCCCTTTATCCTTACCCGCGACTTTGCCAGGTTGGTTAAAAAAGGACTGATTATCAACTTTGTAGATACCCGGATTGTAAATAATAAATCAAACTTTGCAGCTTACTCCTTGTCGAAAAAAGCATTGTGGGAAATGACAAAAATGGCCGCCCTGGAACTGGGGCCTAACATACGGGTCAATGCAATTGCTCCCGGGCTAACACTCGCCCCGGAAGAAAAAGGCGATGAGTACCTGATGAAGCTGGCTGAAAATATTGCCATGAAACGGCCCGGTGGCCTGGATCCTATAATGAAAAGCCTGGATTATATATTGAACAATGATTATTTAACAGGCCAACTTTTGTTTTGTGATGGAGGTGAAAATCTTGGATTAACCATTTAACTAAATGACCATGGCACTCATCCGGGTGAAAAATTTATTACTGCGCACATTTATCGGTTTTAATCCTGAAGAATTGGCCAACCAGCAAGATGTAATTATCAACATCGCCATAGAAGCCGATATCCCTCAGGAAGCCTTGCTGGCCGATGAGCCCATTGGGATTTACAACTATAAAACCATTACCAAACAAGTGATCGTGTTGGTCCAGGACAACCGTTTTAAACTACTGGAAGTGCTCACTAAAAATATTCTCGATTTGATCATGCTCGACCAGCGTGTCTCCCGGGCACGGGTGGAAGTGGATAAGCCACATGCCCTGCGCTTTGCCGAATCAGTCTCTTTCGAAATGGAGGCTGTCAGATGAACGATTGCATCATTGGCATCGGTTCAAATATCGGGGCAGAATACCATATTCCAGAAATGCTCAGGCTTTTAGCCAGCCATGTTCAAATTGTTCAGGTTTCACAATTGGTTCAGACCAAACCAATCGGCCTTACTGATCAGCCCGACTATACCAATGGCGCGGTGAGAATCCTGACAGCCTTTCAGAAGGAAGAATTTTATGTTTTTCTAAAACAATTGGAAGACCAGATGGGACGAGACCGTGATCAAAAGAAATACGGGCCCAGAAACATTGATCTGGACATCATGATATGGAACAATCAAGTGGTTGATCCTGATTATTTTACCCGTGAATTTCTAAGGAAATCGGCGGCAGAACTTGGATTTATTAATTTAGAACCCTAGAGTGCGAGAGATGAAAAATTTCAAAGCAGGTGGGTTCTTTTAATTATTTTAATTACAGGACTTTCACTTTATTCATGCATTGATGATCATAACCCTTTACCAATTGTAAAAGATGATCAATACCTTGTATCCAGTATTTTAACATCCCTTCGCTCTTATCGAATCTTCAAATTATTTGTAATAAGGCACTTCTTTTTTAGAAATTATTTCTATTTTTAAAATCAGGTTGTATTGAATAGATCTGCAAAATAGTTTATATCTCTGAACCTTTCCCCTTGTAATTATTGCCTGTTAAACCTTCAAGTATCCGAATACATGTATGTTATTACATTATTTTGTATTCCGATTAACGATCTGCCTATCCTTGTTCATTCGCTCCATAAAAACAATTGTGACGCAGCATCATTCAAGGTCGTCCGGAACCATGATCAGAACGTCATCCTGAACTTGTTTCAGGATCACACCAAAAATACGAGTAATTCCAGGGGAGGATGAAACAAGTTCAGCTATGACGCTCCGTTGGTGAGTTGCTGAAGTCAGAAGCGACATATAATTCTTAACACGACACTTGATGTTGTGTCAACCCAATAATGAAGTACCATCAGGTAAAGTATTCTCCTAAAGCAAAACCATTTCAATAACCACAATAATGAATTAGCGTCATTGCCAGGCAATTCTTGCATTAGCTTGCAACAATACAAAGCTCACACGACAGTCGTAAATCCCCTTGTACTAAAATTTGAATCGTTAGTGTTTTCAAAGCATTCCCTGTTTATTTAAATATTATATTCCCAATATTTACTCAATACGAAGTCCATACTAAATCAATATTTACTCCAGGGTTAATAGGTAGTTAATAGGTTAATAATTGGTTGATAATAGGTTAATAATAGGGTGTTTTAACCTATTATTAACCTATTATCAACCAATTATTAACCTTTATACACTTGCGTGTGTATTGACTTAGTATGGACTATGTATTGAGTTAATATTGAGTTTGTACTTAGAATCATATAATAAAATCTGTACTTAATGGCAAGAGAAGTGGGAGATATACAATTTAAGGGACTTATTTTGGGATGGCGGTATTCTTTTTCAGAATGTCATTTTTTTTTTGTAAAACATCTCAAAAAGATTTTTCATGATATTCTACACCTGATTTTCAAAATAGTTACAAATTGGTAAATGATCCAATCAGTTGACAGGAGGCTTGTAGGTTATCAACCTTAAATTTTTCTGATTACATCTTTCTCACTGGGATTCTAAAGCTTAGTGACTCACGTAATAAATTGATATAAAATTATTTAATCCTGTTAACACGTTATTTTAATCCATCAACCTGATTCCGCTCACCATGCGACCTGTGTCGATTCCTTCTCGGCGGGCTGAATAAAACAAATCGGCCTGTTCAAACGAGCACAAACCCAGCACTTCAATATTTGCTTCTGCAATACCCGATTCTATCAGTACACTTCGATTGGCTTCCCATAAATCGAAATAAGCTTTCCCTTCATTCAACGAAGGTTTTAGCAAGGCCGTTGAGTTACTGAAATTGGCTTCCACAGCTTCCACCACTTCCCGACCAACTTCATAAGCATGGATATGAATGGAAGGCCCTATTCCAGCGATCATGTTGGCTGGATCACATCCAAAAGTTTCAGTCATCTGCTCAATAACCTTTTTAGCAATTTTGGACACGGTTCCCTTCCACCCTGCATGAATGGCTGCTACCACTTTATGCTGAGGATCAAAGAGCAAAACGGGCACACAATCGGCTGTCTGGACACAAACAAACAATCCAGGTTCATTGGTGATCAAGGCGTCGGTATCAGAAATAGTGGTCAGTAAATTTTCTGATGTAACAACAGCCACATGGTCTGAATGAGTTTGACGCGCATAGATGTACCGCGTGGCATCCCAATGGCACGAAAGGGCCAGCTCTTGGCGGTATTCCATGTAATCAGCTTCCTGGTCGCCTGTAAAACGCGGTTTGTTGCCCGATATCCAACCCTCTTTGGTGGTTACAAAGTGACCGATATTCTTATACTTTTTGAAACTCTCGAATTTAAATACCGAAAGCCGTCCCTGAATCATTTTTCTCATCTCTCAAAATATTATTGCTGATTACTCCCCTTCTCATTTTCTCCCTTTCTCATTTTCAGCCTTTCAACAATTGATTCATTCTATTTTTATCCAGAATTCTGATAGAGCGGCGTTGGGTTTCAATCAGTCCATCCTGCACCATTTCACCCAATGCACGGGCCAGTGAGGGTCGGACAACACCGAACATTTCGGCTAGTTGCTCCTGCGATTGTTGCATTTCAACGGTAAGAAGCCTATCGCCTGCTTTTTCGAGCAAAAAATGAGCAATCTTTTGTTTGATGGTTTTAAATGACAAGAATTTTAGTTTCTCCGATAAAAACTGTGCTCTTGAAGAAATGGCATTCAGGTAATTATTCAGGATTAAAGAATTTAGTTGAAGCATTTTTACAAATTCTTCTTTGTGAATCGAGATAATTTCAACCTGATTGTTGGCTGAAACACTTACCGGGAAACGGTTATCCTTGCCAAACAGAAATGCAGTTGCCAATGGGCGTGGCGCTTCAATATCTTCAATCTTGATGGTTTTTCCTGAATAGTCGGTCATCTCAGCCTTCACGCTTCCACGTTGAACGATTAATAAACGATCGCAAATTTCGCCCCCTGTCACGATCAGATCGTTCTTTTGGTAGGTCTTGACCTGGGAATGGATTTGACCAAATAGACTTGCAAGTTCCTCTTCAGGAATGCCCCTGAAAATAGGTGATTGTGAAATAAGTTGGATCTGAAGCATAAATATACATTTTTGTAACCAATGATACAAAACTATCCTTTATTTGCATGTAGTTTTGTTCCGGAAAAATACTAAAAATATGATACGGGAAATTGTAAATATTGACGAAGATAAATGCAACGGCTGCGGGGCATGCGTTCCCAATTGCCACGAAGGAGCCTTACAAATTATAGATGGAAAGGCGCGCCTGATCAGCGAATTGATGTGCGATGGATTGGGAGCCTGCCTT
>Ga0209512_1000935_pt1 | contig 40237 bp, 34 predicted proteins | sample frozenSSSSmetaG_FD_184142 | JGI IMG/M metagenome (GOLD analysis project Ga0209512, IMG submission 184142) | Glacier valley bacterial and archeal communities from Borup Fiord, Nunavut, Canada, to study Microbial Dark Matter (Phase II) -... | ecosystem: Environmental > Aquatic > Freshwater > Ice >...
GCACTTACTTAACGATACCGGGCTCTTGGAGTCGTCATTCCCGAGTGCTTTTATCGGGAATCCAGTAGTGTAATTTTATGGCGTTAGCCATCATCTTAAATAATGATGGCTAACGCCATAAAATTACCCTACTGGATTCCCGCCTACGCGGGAATGACGGTGCGGAGGTTAGGATTGCTCCGGGGATTATCGTTAAGTAAGTGCCATTCGGATTACATTCCAGCCTACGATTTTTTAACCGGCCGTAGCCAGCCAGCTATGCTAATTTGTTTTGCGCGCGTCACTGTTAATTGCTCTGCCGGTGCGTTTTTAGAAAGCGTCGTTCCAGCCCCTAACGTGGCACCTCTTCCGACGGTGACTGGCGCAATGAGTTGGCTATCGCTGCCGATAAAAGCATCGTCTTCAATAATCGTTTGAAATTTATTCGCGCCATCGTAATTACAAGTGATCGTACCCGCACCGATGTTGACGCGTTGACCGATGGTAGCGTCGCCGATGTAGCTCAAATGATTTGCTTTGCTGTGTGCACCGATCTGGCTTTTTTTCACTTCCACAAAATTCCCGATGTGCACCTCTTCGGCTAATTCAGCACCAGGGCGTAACCGCGCGTACGGACCAATTTGAGATGCGGCGCCAACGATACTTTCTTCAATATGACAAAACGGTTTGATATGGCAATTTTTAGCAATATGCGCATCTTTAATAACGCAATGCGCGCCAATCTGTACGCCGTCTTCCAGTGTGACTTCACCTTCAAAAATGCAATTAATATCAATCGTGACATCGCGTCCACAATGTAAATCGCCACGTATATCAATACGGCGCGGATCAAGTAACGTGACGCCGTTTTCTAACAATGCGTCAGCTTGGTTGCGTTGATATAAACGTTCTAATTCAGCTAAATCCTTTTTGCTATTGACGCCGATGGTTTCCCACTCAAATTCGGGTTGTGCAGAGACGATCTCCACGTCGTCGGCTACTGCTTTGGCAATCACATCGGTTAAATAATATTCACCTTGTGCGTTGATATTAGACAGTTTGGATGACCATAGTTTGAGCTTGGCGGTGGGCATAATCATGATGCCGGTGTTGATCTCGGTGATGGCGCGTTGCGCATCAGTGGCATCTTTATGTTCAACAATGGTGCGGATTTTTCCGTCTTCGCGAACGATGCGGCCATAACCGGTCGGATTATCAAAATTAATCGTGACGATACCCAATTTGTCCGTACCAGCTGCCGTAATTATTTCTTGCAATGAACTCAATTTGAATAGCGGTACATCACCATACAAAATCAATGTCGGCAGACCGTCGTTTAAAAATGGCAGCGCTTGTTGCACGGCGTGGCCTGTGCCCAATTGCGGTTCTTGCTTGACAAATTGGATATCAGGTGCAGCTAACCTGGCAGGAACCTGTTCACCGCCATGACCATAAACGACACACAACACGCCAGGAGACAATCCACGCGCTGTTGTCAGTACATGATTGACCAATGGCTTTCCCGCAAGTTGGTGTAACACTTTCGGCAAATCAGAATGCATACGTTTGCCCATACCAGCGGCGAGGATCACAATATTTATCATGGTGTTTTTTCGTATGTTGTGGTTAATGACGCGATGCTAATGGTATTAGAGGTGGTATTAGAAGCGGTTGAGCAAGGTTCCTCATCAAATGCAATATCACCCTCTGGTTTTGCCTGGCCATCAATGTTCAAATCAACAAAATTAAATAAATCTCTATCCATTAAATGCGACGGAACTACGGTGGATAACGCAGAAAAAATACTTTCAACCCGACCCCGGTAGTTTTTTTCCCATTCGCGCATTAGTCCTTTGATTTGTTTGCGTTGCAAGTTTTCTTGCGAACCACATAAATCGCAGGGAATAATCGGAAACTTTTTAATTGCCGCGTAACGTTCGGTGTCTTCTTCTTTGATATAAGCCATCGGACGAATCACTATATGTTTTCCGTCGTCGGATTGTAATTTGGCTGGCATGGCCTTGATCTTTGCACCGAAAAACATATTCAGAAAAAACGTTTCTAAGATATCGTCACGATGATGTCCGAGTGCAATTTTGTTGGCGCCTAATTCGTCGGCCACGCGATATAAAATGCCGCGTCGCAGGCGGGAACAAAGTGAACAGGTCGTTTTACCTTCGGTAATGACGCGTTTCACGATGCTGTAAGTGTCTTGATTTTCAATATGGAATGGCACGCCCAGTTTGGTTAAATAGGCGGGCAATATATCGGCAGGGAAGTTGGGTTGTTTTTGATCCAGGTTGACAGCCACAATGTCAAAATGAATGGGCGCGCGTTCACGTAAGGTCAGCAAAATATCGAGTAGCGCATAACTGTCTTTGCCGCCGGATAAACACACCATGACTTTGTCGCCATCTTCAATCATGTTGAAGTCGCCAATGGCCTGACCAACCTGACGACATAAACGCTTGTGCAGTTTATTGTTTTCGTAAGCGATTTTTTCTGCGCTTTTGGCTGGTGTTGAGATAATGTCTGTTGCGTTCATTTTATCGTTACTCTTTATTATTAAGCTGTGTTCTACTCTCTCTCCCGGGCAACAGAAGAGGGAGCCGCACCGGATGAATGTTGATTAATACCGGATAATAACCAATCCCAAATCTGAGAACGTTATGCAAAAACTTCACCTACCGCAACCCGGCCCGGAAGCACAAGCAGCTTCGCAACAATTAGTGTCACTAATCAAACAGGAAATCAACGCAAACGACGGCTGGATTTCTTTTGCCCGTTACATGGAATTGGCTCTTTACGCGCCGCAGTCAGGTTATTACACCGGTGGCGCTGCCAAGCTTGGTAGTGCTGGTGACTTTATTACTGCGCCAGAAATCGCATCGTTGTTTGGCGGTGCGTTAGCTAACTTTGCTTTATCGGTTCTGCCACAAACGGCAAATCAACTTATGGAATTTGGTGCCGGAACCGGCAAGCTCGCTCTTGATTTACTCATTGAGTTACATCGTCAGGGTCGCGCACCGGAGCGCTATTATATCGTTGAATTATCGGGCGAATTGCGTGCCCGGCAAGAGCAGTTATTGAACGATTTTTCAGAAGTAGTCTGGTTGCAGCACATGCCCGCGTCATTTTCGGGTCTGGTGTTGGGTAATGAAGTGTTGGATGCGATGCCGGTGCAATTGGTTAAAAAAACGGAATCAGGTTGGAATGAAGTTGGTGTGGGTTGGAAAGAAAATGCTTTGCAGTGGGGTGAAAAGCCATTGACGGACACAACGCTGTTAGAACAAATTCCACACGCAGAAGAATTACCGGTTGGTTATCTGACGGAATTACACGTCACCGCTAAAGGTTTTATGGCGTCAATCGCACACATGCTGAATAGCGGTGATAGTGGTTTGGCGCTATTTATTGATTACGGATTTCCGGCATCCGAATACTATTTACATCAACGCGACCAGGGTACGTTGATGTGTCATTACCGTCATCATGCACACACCGAACCGTTTTACTGGCCGGGGTTACAAGACATTACTTCGCATGTGAACTTTAGCGCGATGTCTCAGGTCGGGCACTCAGCTGGTTTGGATTTGCTGTGTTACACCAGCCAGGCGGCATTTTTATTGCAAGCGGGAATAGGGGATTTGTTATTACGCACTTCACCAACGGATGCGATGCGTTATTTTCCGCAAGCACATGCACTACAAAAATTAGTGTCACCTGCGGAAATGGGCGAGCTGTTTAAGGTGCTGGTGATGGGTGTGAATGTGTCTGTGCCAGAAAAATTGTCTCTGCAGAGTCGACACTTATAAAAAAGGAATAAAAATGATTCGATGGGTCCTGGCCATTTTTATTGGCTTAATGGTGTTTTCAACATTGCTGCCCTGGTTAAAAAAATTAGGTGTGGGACGTTTACCCGGCGATGTGCGATTTACCCTTTTCGGGCAGTCATTTTGTTTGCCGTTTTCTTCGACTATTCTGATCTCCGCGGTAGTTTTTTTAATCGCGCGATTTATCAAATAACCTATTTCAATTTTTTAATGAGGCAAAGATGGACACAAAAATGAATCTGAACGAAGTGCAACTTTTTCTCATCCGCGTCTACATCGGCTTAGACTTCACGCACCATTTCGCTGAAAAATTCGGACTGTTGGGTTCGCAAGCCTACAGCAATGTGTTGCACTATTTTTCCACAGTGAGCAGCTCGCCGGAACAGATGGTGTTGTTGGCTGGCTTATGCGAGTTTGGCGCGTTTGTCGGTTTTACTTTTGGCTTATTTACGCGTGTCGCGGCCGTCGGTACGGCGCTTTATCTCGTCGTCGCGTTATTTATGGGGCATCACCAGGATCTTGGCTTTACGTGGGTAAATCCCGGCGGCGGATGGGAATACCCGGCCATGTGGGTATTTTTATGTCTGAGTTTTGTGTTGACCGGAGGAGGGCGTTGGTCAGCGGATCGCTATCTGTTCTCTAAACTGCCGGCTTCGTTGCGTTGGTTGCCTATATAGGAAGAAATAGCGCAAAGTAAAAACCGCATCAAATATTACCTGGTTTTCGCTGACTTTTTTGGTATCAGACAACTGGTCGAAAACGAGCGTTTAGGCTGTGCCAGTCCAGATCAAATGATGCAGTTTGATACGCAAGGTGATAGCCCGACTACAGCGGGGTGAGTTGTGAGGCTTGTGTGAACGTCTCACAAGCAACCTGAGCACCCTACAAAAAATCGTTGCGAAAAAGCAGAGAAATAGAATCAACCGGTCTGCCGACGACCGCGCGCCCCTGATAGCTAACGATGGGGCGTTGTAATAATTCAGGTTGCGCTAATAACATTTCACATTGTTGTTCCGGATTTAGATCGGTATATTCACGCACCATTTCCCGACTTTGTTCACCTAACTGCGTTTGCAACAGGCGCAACTCATTTAAATTTAATGGTGTTTTCAGATACTCGATTATGTTTAATTCGATAGCGTTTTCTTTGGAAAATTGCTGTACCAGTTCCAGTGCTGTACGTGATTTAGAACAACGTGGGTTGTGATAAATAGTAATCATGACTTGTCGGTCTCTTTAAAAAGAAAAAATAAACTAAACAGTGAGCAAACGACGATCAGGGTAACAGCGTGTTGCGCTAACGTTGGCAAAGAAAATTCGCCAAACCAGTTACCGGTAAATTGTACAAAACCCGCAGTCACAATGAGTCGGATTACTTCCAGCCAGAGGTAACTAAAGCGTCGTTCAGTTAAACCACCAATCACAACTAACCCCGCCCCTAACCAGCATCCGTAAAGAACACCATTTGCCATTGAAACGATATGGCCGACGGCTAAAAAATGGGTGGTGATCAACAGCAGAATCATAAATTGAATGCCGCAATACCATTTCCAACTGAGCGGTAATTCAGGTTCAAAAGCCGGATGATGCAAAACAAAAGGTGAGTGGGAAACACTGCCGGCCGGTTGCCAGCCTGGATGTTTAAACCAGATGCGTAGTTTGTCTGACCACCTGGAAGCTTGCCTGGTGTCATGAAGAAGGGATTGATAAACCTCGATATTAGCTTTGAGCGGATTCCAACTGCGTAGCGGACTACGCGTGCCATACACGACTTTTTCTTCCTCTTTCTCTTCCATAAACGAGCCAAATAATCTGTCCCATAAAATCAGAATGCCGCCGTAATTTTTATCGAGATAAATAGTATTAGTCGCATGATGAACGCGGTGGTTGGAGGGTGAAACAAACACGCGATCAAACCAGCCGAGTTTGCCGATGAGTTCGGTATGCACCCAGAATTGATATAACAAATCGATTAATAAAATGGTGATGAACATATTAAGCGGGATGCCTAAAATCGCCAGCGGCAAAAAAAAGATCCACGCCAGAAATGGTCCGGTACTGGTTTGACGTAATGCGGTAGTTAAGTTGTAGCGTTCGCTTTGATGATGCACAACATGCGCCGCCCACAGAATGGCAACTTCGTGACCAGAGCGGTGTAACCAGTAATATAAAAAGTCATAGAGCAACAACCCACCCAGCCATGCCCACCAGGTATTGGGTACGTCGAACAAAGAAAAACGTTGTTCAACCCAGGCGTAAATGCCGAAAAAAAACAGCTGAAAAAATACGAAAGTAATCTGGCTGAGCACGCCTAAACCCATGCTGTTTAGCGTGTCGCCAAAATGGAAGTGTGCTTCTCCGCGCCGCCGTCCGATGAACATTTCCAACATAATCAACGCGATGAAGACAGGTGTTGCCAGTGTGATGATGTTTTCTTGCATGGCCTCGTCAGATTACAAAACTAATAGTGATAACTCCATTCACATTGCGCTGTCGCTGAGACTACGCATATATATCCGTACTTGTCGTCAAATAAGGCTTTCCATTCATCCGCATTAGTCAGTTTAATTTTGCTGTAATTTATCTCATAGTAAATTGGTTCATACATTGTGATTCGATAAAGAGGATCGTCTCCACCATCGCTATAGATACAGGTGAGCCCATGTTTGGATGGTTCAAGACTGGCAATTTTGACACTGTGCAACGCGAGAGTCTGATTAAACGTCTGATAATTACCCGAGATCCATTGCGTTGCCGAACCACCGGTATCTTCCGCTATAAGACGAGCTCCTTCGATGTGTTCATCAACTCCTTTTTGGTTAAAAATTTTCTGGGGATGAATCGCACCAGGAGCTGGACAGCCTGCATAAGCGGTTGTGGTGAGCAGTATCGAGATGAAGACAGCAGTTACCTGCTTTTTGTCGTAGTACATAAAAACCTCCAAAATTAAGTGAAGTGTAAAGCAGATTAAACACTACGCTTGCTTCAGCAAGCGCGCAATATCTCTTGCAAAATAAGTCAGCACACCATCTGCCCCGGCGCGTTTAAAGGACATCATCGCTTCCATCATCGTTTTGTCATGATCAAGCCAACCGTTTTGAGCCGCCGCTTTTATCATCGCGTATTCGCCACTGACCTGATAAGCAAAGGTTGGTACTTTAAATTCATCTTTAACGCGTCGGACCACATCCAGATAAGGCATGCCAGGTTTAACCATCACCATGTCCGCACCTTCAGCTAAATCCAACGCAACTTCGCGTAGCGCTTCATCGCTATTGGCCGGATCCATTTGATAGGTCGATTTGTTACTTTTACCTAAATTGGCCGCAGAACCAACTGCATCGCGGAATGGACCATAAAATGCCGATGCATATTTAGCGGAATAAGCCATGATGCGCGTATGAATAAATTGCTGCGACTCTAACGCGGCGCGAATAATGCCAATCCGACCGTCCATCATGTCTGACGGCGCAACAATATCAACGCCAGCTTCGGCCTGGGTTAATGCCTGGCGAACTAACATTGCGCACGTTTCATCATTTAAAACATAACCATCGGCATTGATTAAACCGTCCTGACCATGGCTGGTAAAAGGGTCTAAAGCGACATCCGTGAGTACGCCCAATTCGGGAAAGCGCTTTTTTAATTCACGTACGGCGCGCGGCACCAAACCTTCCGGATTGGTTGCTTCTATACCGTCTGGCGTTTTTAAATCAGAGTTGATGACGGGAAAGAGCGCGATAACAGGAATGCCGAACGCGACACATTCCTCAGCAACGCCGAGCAAGATATCAACTGAAATACGCTCAACACCAGGCATCGAAGCCACTTTTTCGCGCTGATTAACGCCTTCCACAATAAATACCGGATAAATTAAATCGGCCGGAGTGATGATGTTTTCACGCATTAACGCCCGGGAAAAAACATCATTACGCATACGGCGTGGACGAATGGCGGGGAAGTTGGAGAGATGTGTCATGGTAGTTAAGGAATTGGAGTTGGTTGAGTTGGAGGGGCATCGACATCTGAATCGGTATTTAAACCGGTACCTAAGCTGAGTAGTTCCAAAATTTTTGCATCCGCCTCGTCAAGCCCGGTCCGTTTCAACGCAGAAAAAAGCTGGGCAGTGTAAGGAAATGGTTGACCCTGTTCATCCACATAACTGGCCAATACCGATTTCGTCAGCCTTAATGCGTTGGCAGAATCATTGCGATTGAGTTTGTCTGCTTTGGCCAAAATACAATGCACCGGACGACCGGTAGGCGCAAACCATTCCAGCATTTGTTTGTCTAAATCAGTAAATGGGCGGCGCGCGTCCATAATCAAAATCAGCGCGCTCAACTGATCTCGCGTTCTGACATAGGCGCCGAGTAATTCATTCCAGTGATTTTTAGCGTTACCTGACACTTCCGCATAACCATAACCCGGCAAATCAACTAACAACGCGCGGATTTCCTCAACGATGGTGGGATCTTTACGATGTTGCCCGACATGCGCACCACCAATAGAAAAATAATTGATATGTTGCGTGCGTCCTGGCGTTTTGGAAGCAAATGCTAAATTTTTTTGATTACATAGCGTATTGATGGCCGTAGATTTACCGGCGTTAGAACGCCCGGCAAAAGCGAGTTCGGGAACATGCAGGTCGGGCAAGTTACGAAGGTGATTTACGGTGGTGAAAAAACGTGCTTGCCAGAGGATGGACATAAGTTATGTTGAAAAATGACGAAAAAGAGGACGAAAGGGGGTGAAATACTAAGGGAAGCTATTGTACAATAGCGGGCTGTCCAGCGCGGGTGCAATCTGCTCCATCTCTTACGTGTGGAAGAGAGGGGAAAACGCAATTGTTTTGGCACTGCACAAAAAATCATTAATCTTTGCTTTCTTCATATTAAATTTCGTCTTTAAGGTGCGTGAATGAATCAACAATCTTTTCTTAAATGGATACTTGTCGCAATGCTGGCGTTCGCCACGTCCGCTTTTGCTAACGAAGAAAAGATCACTTTTGCTGTTGAGAATGTTACTAAAACAGACCCCGCAAAAGGTGAAGTGCTTTATGCGAATGGTGATGCAGCCCGTAACATCATTGCGTGCGTGTCTTGTCACGGTGCAGCAGGTAATTCAACCATCTCAATCAATCCTAAATTAGCTGGTCAGCATGACGCTTATTTAAAGAAACAACTCATTGATTTTACCGGGCCTTCCCGTAATAACGCTGTAATGACGATGATTTCTAAAGGCCTGACCCCGGAAGACATAGCTGATGTCAGCGCTTATTTGAGCGTGCAGGTTCCTAAGCCTGGTGCGGCTAAAAATAAAGAGTTGATGGAAAAGGGCAAGCATCTTTACCGGGCTGGTATCGCTTCAATCAATGTTCCGGCCTGTGCTGCTTGTCATGGTCCGAATGGTGCCGGTATTCCGGCGCAATACCCGCGCTTAGCTGGTCAATTGCAAGATTACACCGTTGCCCAACTCACCAACTTCCGTTCTGGCCTGCGTACGAATAGTGTGGAGATGTTGGCGCTCTCCCACCGTTTGACAGACGAAGAAATTAAAGCCGTGGCGGATTATGTCGCCGGGTTGAAGTAACCCCGGTTTCACAGGGCGGGCTTGTGCCCACCATCGGAGCGATTTCGGGTAAGGGCGATACGGCATAACGCATGATTAAGTTGTGGAATTTATTTTGGCATCTCATTGACCAACGATGGTGCGCACAAGACCGCCCTGCAAATCCTTCACCTATTCCTTCCTCAAGTACTTCTCACAACAGTGAGCAAGCAGACTTACGTAGCGGTATTAGTCATTTCGGCGCATTCATCGAACTGATTTCCTCCATGCGCTTTGCAATCAGCCTGCTTAGCCTGATCGCTATCGCGTCAATTATTGGTACGGTGTTGAAGCAAAATGAGCCGATGCCGAACTACGTGAACCAGTTCGGCCCGTTTTGGTTTGACGTCTTTCGACTGTTGGGTTTGTACTCGGTGTACACCAGTTGGTGGTTCTTGTTAATCATGACATTTTTGGTACTGTCGACCAGTTTGTGCCTGATACGCAATACGCCCAAAATGTTGAAAGACATGCGCAGCTGGCGAGACAATGTGCGCGAACAGTCATTAACTAATTTTGCGCATAAATCGCAATGGAATAGTGAATTGCAACGCCCTGTGTTGGCAGCCCGATTGCAAAATCAATTGGCGCAACGTGGTTATAAAGCGAAGCTGGTGGAAAAAGAGAACGCCACGCTGGTCGTTGCAAAACGCGGTGCCCCAAATAAATTAGGTTATATCTTCGCTCACAGCGCGATCGTGATTATTCTGATCGGCGGTTTGCTTGATTCCGATTTATCCATTCGCATTGAACAATGGTTCATGGGCAAAGTTCCGTTTGATGGCAACGGCATCATCAGCCAGATCGACAAAAAACACCGTCTTAATCTGAATAATCCGACCTTCCGTGGCAACACGATGATTCCGGAAGGCCAGGCCAGTAGCACGGCCATTATTCCGCAAGCCAATGGCGTGTTTATTCAAGATTTACCGTTTTCGATCCGGCTAAATAAATTCATCATTGAATTCTATTCAACCGGCATGCCCAAGTTGTTTGCCAGTGAAGTTGAAGTGCAAGACCATGCGACTGGCAAAACTTTTTCGGCCACAATTAAAGTCAATGAACCGCTGATTTATCAAGGCGTGGCGGTATATCAATCCAGTTTTGAAGACGGTGGTAGCAAACTAAAAGTGACCGCTTATCCTATGACGGGCGACAAAGATAAATCGTTTGCAGTTAGCGGCGAAGTCGGCGGAACCACGCCTTTAAGTTTTGATCGAACTTTCAACACTGGCTACACCATAGAATGGACCGGATTTCGCCCTTTTAATGTAGAAAATATGGCAGATGGAAAAGACCTGCGTTCAGTAAAAAAAGATAAAAGCCTGGATCAGCAAATCATTTCCAGCTTAGATCAACATTCCGGTTCGGCAGCAAAAGGCATCAACACCAAAGATCTTAAAAATGTCGGCGCTTCAATTCAGTACAAATTGCGCGATAAAAATGGTCAGGCGCGTGAATTTAGTAATTACATGCAATCAGTAAAAATAGACGACGTGTGGACGTTTTTAGCCGGTGTGCGTGATTCACCTTCCGAACCTTTTCGCTATTTGCGGATTCCGGCAGACGATAATGATTCCGTTGCCGAATGGATGCGCTTGCGTGCGGCGTTATTGAATCCGCAATTGCGTGCAAAAGCGGCGGCGGAATATGCAAAAAATGCGATGCCAGGTGATGTAAGCGGAGCTAAGTTACGCACGCAATTAGCGGAATCGGGTGAACGAAGTTTAACTATTTTTTCCGGTGACGGAAAGAGTGCTGGGTATGCCGCCATAACGCAATTTCTGAAAAAAATTCCAGCGCAAGAACAAAAAAAAGCTGCCGAAATTTTTATGAAAATTTTCAACGGCAGCTTGTGGAGTTTGTGGCAATTAGCGCGAATACAAGACGGCTTGCCAGAATTAGAAGTGAGTGAAAAACATGCTCAGTTCTTACAACTGGCCAGCAATGCGTTGTCAGAAGCCATCTTTTACGACGCGCCTGTTTATTTGCAACTCAAGTCGTATGACGAAGTGAAGGCCAGCGTATTTCAGATCACGCGTTCACCAGGTAAAAATATCGTTTATTTGGGATGCTTGTTTTTAGTGCTTGGTATTTTCTCCATGTTTTATATTCGTGACCGGCGGGTTTGGATTTGGGTTAAAGATCAAACTTCGCAAGAAGGTTCACACGCAATTTTGGCCATGAGTACGCAACGTAAGACGATGGATTTTGAAAAAGAGTTTTTACAGTTGAAAGCGGATTTGATAATTTGATTTCAGCGGGGTTTAGTCCTCCCTCCAGCGAAACGCTAATTTATGCACACATCTTTGAATACCTCGTCATTCCCGTGGGTTTAGGCGGGAACCTAGTGTCTTTCATCGATCATGGTTAGCGTTTATTTTTTTTGCTAACAACTCAGTATATTGACGAACGCCACTAGGTTCCCGCCTAGACCTGCGGGAATGACGGGATAAAAAATATTGCAAAGATGTGTTTGCATAGATTAGCCCGCGAAACGGAAGAGGTAGCGGAGCGAATTCATGGGATTGGGCTAAACAATCTCATCAGATTAAATTGCACCATGTGCAAATTTTGCAGGAAGAAAAAAATGAATCCAACCCAACAACAAACCTACCAAAGTTTTTTCAAACGCCTCTCCATGCTGGACTGGCTGTTCGCATTAGCATTAATCACGGCCTCTGGTTTCGTGCTGTCGAAATTCAGCCTGCACATGGATTACTACGAAAAAATCATCCTACTTTTAGCTGCGCCGACCTTTGCTTTTTTAGGATGGCATTGGAAATCCATGCGCTGGTTGCTTGCCGTGTTGGCTGTACTGAGCTGGTGCGCAATTTCTCAATATGCCGGTTCATTAGATGCAGCCAATAATCGTTTTTTATTAAAGTATTTATTGTCCTCACAGTCCGCGATTTTATGGATGAGCTTTTTATTTTTCTTATCCACCGTTTTTTATTGGGGCGGATTAGTAACACGTTCAGCATTGGGTTATTCCATCGGCACATTGTTGTGCTGGAGCGCCGTTGTGATGGGGTTTGTCGGTATGCTGGTGCGCTGGTATGAGTCTTATTTGCTGGGCGCCGATATCGGACACATTCCGGTTTCTAATTTGTACGAAGTGTTCATCTTATTTTCCATGATCACGGCACTGTTTTATTTGTATTACGAACAGCACTACAAAACGCGTCAAATGGGACCATTTGTGATGTTGATTATTTCAGCTGCCGTTGGCTTTTTACTTTGGTACACCGTGGAACGCAACGCAGCGGAAATTCAACCCTTAGTTCCTGCACTACAAAGTTGGTGGATGAAAATTCATGTGCCGGCTAACTTTATTGGTTACGGCACATTCTCACTTGCAGCGATGGTGGGCGTGGCTTACATAGTCAAATCGAAAGGCTGGCTGGTGGATCGTTTGCCGTCATTGGAAGTATTAGATGATGTGATGTACAAAGCCATTGCGGTCGGTTTCGCCTTTTTTACCGTCGCCACTATTTTAGGTGCGCTTTGGGCGGCGGACGCGTGGGGTGGTTATTGGTCCTGGGATCCAAAAGAAACCTGGGCGTTAATCGTCTGGCTGAATTACGCAGCGTGGTTACATTTGCGATTAATGAAAGGCCTGCGCGGACAACTTGCTGCATGGTGGGCGGTGATTGGATTATTGGTAACGACGTTTGCTTTTCTGGGTGTGAATATGTTTTTATCGGGATTACATTCTTATGGCACGCTGTAGTTTTATTGTCTGGTTTGATCAACAGACGTAATTGTCGATTACCCGTATGGCTTTTTAAACTAACCTCCCTATACTTCCTCCCGATGCCGTATAAGCTATGTAACCTATGTAAGACGGCAGATCTAAAATCGAACCAGACGGGGGCAATTTATATGCTAGTTTTGGGAAAAAGATATTTCAATCCAACTTTTACTGGACAGACGGTAAGAAACTTCTCCGTTTCTAACCAACCAAATCATCGCTTTCAGGAAATCAACGGCCGGCAAGTTAAACTCTTCTCTGTTAAAGATCTCCTCTCCCTATCTGGCGTTGCCTGAACGCCCTCAATGGTTGATTGCTGCTTAAGTTCAACGTAAGCTTTGCGATCGATTTGTTTCTGACGACTGTACGATTTGTAACCCTTAAAACTGGCCCGGATTCTCGTAGGGTGGGCACTCTTTTGTGCCCACGCGGTCGTTGATAAACCGAAACACATAGTAAGAATCTGATTAGTCACCAACCCACCGCGTGGGCACAAAAGCGTGCCCACCCTACAGAATCTAATTTCAGGAAAATTTAATGCAACGATTTTATTTGCTGTTGGGATTAGCAGCGTTTTTGACTCATCCCCTGAATTCCCCTGCACAAATTCAGAAAGCGCCTCTTACATTGCCTCAGGCAATTCAGAAAGCAATTGAATTTAATCCGTCTCTTGTTGCGTCAGGTCGTGACATCGACATTGCTGACGCTGGACTGGTACAAGCAAAAGCCTGGCCTAATCCGGAACTGGAAGTGCTCAGTGAAGGGGTAAACGAGAAATATCAAACCACCACGGCACAAATTAATCATGTAATTGAATTGGGTGGAAAGCGTTCATCCCGAATTAGTGTTGCAGAACGTGACTGGGAAGCGGCGTTAGCTGATCTGGCCAGCCAGCGGACTGCGCTTCGTGCTGATGTTGCTGCTGCATTTTTTGATGTGTTAGCTGCGCAAGAACGCATACAGCTCGCTGAAACTTCGTATCAGTTAGGTATGCAAGTGAATAGCGTGGTTAAACGGCGCGTCGCAGCAGGCCGCGTTTCACCTATTGAAGCAACCCGGACCAGTGTCGCTGAACTGACGATAAGGAGTGAATTGAATCAGGCCAGGGTCGACTTTGAACTTGCCAAAATACGACTTGCCGCACTGTGGGGGGAAACAGCTCCGAAATTTAATGAAGTAGATCAACCTGCGGCTGGGAATAATTTTTATAGTGACGAGTTTTACAACAACCTTCCAACTTTGCAATCGCAATTGAAAAATTCTCCTCAATTGATTAGGGCGCAGTTAGAAATTGAACGTCAACAAGCGCAGGAAGATGTCGAACGAAGCCAGCAAATTGGCGATGTGACAGTGAGTATTGGTAATAAACGTGAAACAGAATTTGGACGTAATCAAACGATAGTGGGCATTACTGTTCCTCTTCCTTTGTTTGATCGTAACCAGGGCAATGTGCTGGGTGCATTGCGTAAAACGGATAAGGCGCGTGATGAATTGCATGCCATAACGCAGCGCTTAAGTAGCGAATTAGCACAGACATATCAGCGCTATGCATTTTCCAAAGCCGACCTGCAGCTGTTGCGAACAGAAATACTTCCACAAGCAGAAAGTGTCATTGCGGCCACCATAAAAGGTTTTGAGTTTGGAAAATTTAATTTACTGGATGTGCTGGAAGCGCAGCGTACGCTTTTTCAAACCAAATCGCAGTACCTGAAAACGCAAGCTGACTTATATCGCAGTGTCGCTGACATTGAACGCATCGTTGGATCAGATCAACTTACCAGGGTTATAAATGAAAAGTAAATACGGTCGGATTTTTGCCATATCTATCGGCGTTATGCTGTTATGTATCCTCCTATGGGGAGTGTTGGTTATAAATAATCTCAACAACAAAGCTGCTTCTGAAATCAATAAAAATACACTGGCATTGCAAAAAGAGCATAAGGAGAAGAGCGATATCAACAATGCGAAGCAAGAAGATAGTCATGAAAAAACACAAAATGAACTAATTCCGTTTGATGAAGCTCAAATTAAACAAGCGGGGATTGTGATTGAGCGGGCTGGTGCGAAGCTGATTAGAAGTATTACGAAATTGAACGGCGAAATTAAATTTAATGAAGACCGTACTGCACATGTCGTGCCACGTTTAACAGGCATCGTCGAGAGCGTCTCGGCAGATATGGGGCAGCAGGTTCACCAGGGACAAGTTTTGGCTGTGATTTCAAGTGTGCAGTTATCTGAGTTACGAAGTGATTTACTGTCTACGCAAAAGAAAAAGGAGTTGGCGCAGATTACGTTTGATAGAGAGAAAAAATTATGGCAAGAAAAAATCTCGTCGGAACAAGATTATTTACAAGCGCAACAGAATTTAAGTGAATTGAATATCGCGCTTCAAAATGCATCACAAAAATTGTCTGCTCTTGGCGCAAAGCCGACCACAACAGGAATGCTCAGCCGCTATGAATTGCGCGCCCCTTTTGACGGCATGGTGGTCGAAAAACATATCGCGCTGGGTGAGGCTGTTAAAGAAGACGCGAATGTATTTACTATTTCTGATTTATCTACGGTTTGGGCAGAAATCATTATCCCTGCTCAAAGTCTGGATGCGGTTCGGGTTGGTGAGAAGGCAGTTGTAAAAGCGACTTCAATGGGATCCGTATCAGAAGGAAAAATTACCTTTGTCGGCTCCTTACTTGGTGAGCAAACTCGCGCTGCTAAAGCACGTGTGACATTAAAAAATCCCAACATGGCGTGGCGTCCTGGTTTATTTGTGAATGTGGATTTAACGGATAGCGAGAACGAGGTTCCTGTGGCTGTTCAATCTGACGCAATACAAACCATTGAAAATCACCCGACAGTTTTTATTAAAGTAAATGGCGGATTTATGCCGCGTACTGTGAAGATTGGTCGTAGTGATGAGAAGTTTAGTGAAATAACGGAAGGGCTGGAAAAAGATGTCTTGTATGCCGCTGCCGGAAGTTTTGTTATTAAAGCGGAAGAGGGAAAGAATACGGCTAGTCATGGGCATTAAATTTAGTCCTACACATCAACCTCAATAACATCGCGAAGTCTGGCTCCCTCTCCCGTTACGCGGGGTGTAGCAGGGGTTTCGCAGTGCATGCACTGCGCCTGCGGAACGAGCCGCCCTTGCAAGGGCGGCTTCCTGAGCCAAAAATGTTTTATGGCGGGGTTGGGGAGAGGGTTCGTGACACTGGGCGTAACGTTGATAAGCACAGATTGTTTCATCATAAAAAATGAACACGTACTTAAAAATAACATTTAAAGCGTAGCAACCGCCCTCTCCCCAACCCTCTCCCGCGTGACGGGAGAGGGGGCTGAATACGGCTAAATAATACCGTCGCAACCCTTGCCAGTATTGAGGTTCATGGGTAGGGAGTAAATACTAAACACCAAACAAATCCGGAGCCTCACCATGTTCGAAAAAATCATCCGCTTCTCCATCGATCACCGCTGGTTCGTCATGCTGGGCGTACTCGCCATGATGGCAATGGGCATTTATAGCTTTCAAAAACTACCCATTGATGCAGTACCTGATATCACGAATGTACAGGTACAAATTAATACCGCTGTCTCAGGTTATTCGCCGCTCGAAGCCGAACAGCGCGTAAGTTATCCCATTGAAACGGCGATGGCGGGTTTGCCTCACTTACAAGAAACACGCTCATTGTCGCGTTATGGTTTGTCGCAAGTAACGGTTATTTTTAAAGACGGAACTGATATTTATTTTGCGCGTCAGTTAGTCAGTCAACGCATTCAAGAAGCCAAAGAAAATCTTCCCGAAGGCGCGACACCGGTGATGGGGCCTATTTCTACCGGTCTGGGAGAAATTTATCTGTGGACGGTTGAGGCAGAAGAGGGCGCAAAAAAAGCGGATGGCACTCCATACACGTCCACCGATTTACGCGAAATACAAGATTGGATTATTAAACCGCAACTTCGTAATGTGGCCGGTGTGACTGAAATAAATTCCATCGGCGGTTATGCGAAGGAATATCAGGTCGCTCCTGATCCCGTCAAATTAACTTCCTATGGATTGAGTTTGCGCGATGTGATCACCGCGTTAGAGTTAAATAATTCCAATGTAGGAGCGGGTTATATCGAACGCAATGGAGAGCAATTTTTAATCCGGATTCCAGGTCAGGTGCGTTCAATGGAAGACATCCGTAATGTCATTTTGAGGAATATTCAACAAGTTCCTATCCGGTTGCGTGATGTGGCGGAAGTGGATATCGGACGCGAGTTGCGCACTGGCGCAGCAACTGAAAATGGTCAGGAAGTTGTGCTCGGCACGGTGTTTATGTTGATTGGTGAAAACAGTCGTGTCGTATCGCAGGCGGTAGATAAAAAGATGGCGGAAATTAATCGCACCTTACCGAATGGTGTCAAAGCCGTGACGGTGTATGACCGCACCGTTCTGGTTGATAAGGCGATCAATACGGTAAAAAATAATTTGCTCGAAGGAGCAATTTTGGTGATTGCCGTTCTGTTTATTTTTCTGGGAAATATACGTGCTGCCATCATCACCGCCATGGTTATTCCGCTTGCGATGTTATTTACGTTTACTGGCATGGTGACTTATAAAGTCAGTGCGAACCTGATGAGTTTGGGCGCATTGGATTTTGGGATCATCATCGATGGTGCTGTCGTCATTGTCGAAAACTGTATTCGCCGTTTAGCGCATACCCAACATCAAGTGGGTCGCGTTCTTACATGCAAGGAACGATTTGAAGAAGTATTTCTCGCGGCGCAAGAAGCGCGCCGGCCTTTGTTGTTTGGCCAGTTAATCATTATGGTGGTGTACATACCGATCTTTGCTCTCATTGGGGTGGAAGGAAAAATGTTTCATCCGATGGCGATGACTGTTGTGGTTGCATTAGTTGGAGCGATGATTTTATCGATTACGTTTATTCCGGCCGCCGTTGCTTTATTTATTGGTGAGCGGGTTGAAGAAAAAGAAAACAGATTGATGATGGTGGCTAAACAATTCTATGCACCAATTTTAGAAAAAGCGCTGCGAAATGCAAAAGCGGTTGTTGCCGGCGCTGCTGTGTTGGTGTTGTTGTCAGCATTGTTAGTGATACGCATGGGAAGTGAGTTTGTGCCGAACCTGAATGAAGGCGATATCGCCATTCAGGCATTGCGTATTCCGGGAACGAGTCTCACCCAATCGTTGGAAATGCAAAAACAATTAGAGCGTGGATTGAAACAAAAGTTTCCGCAAATTGAACGTATTTTCGCGCGTACCGGTACAGCAGAAATTGCATCTGATCCGATGCCACCGAATATTTCGGATGGTTACATCATGTTAAAGCCTGAAGCTGACTGGCCGGAGCCGAAGATGACCCGAAACGAGTTAATCACGGCTATTCAAAAAGAGGCGGAAAAATACCCGGGAAATAGTTATGAGTTTTCTCAGCCAATTCAATTACGGTTTAACGAGTTAATTTCAGGCGTGCGCAGCGATGTTGCGGTAAAAATTTTTGGTGACGATATGAATGTACTTACCGCGACGGCTGAAAAAATTGCTGCTGTATTGCGCCAGATTAAAGGTGCAACAGAAGTGAATGTAGAACAGACAGCAGGCTTGCCGATGCTGATCGTAAATATTGATCGAAATAAAACGGCACGTTATGGATTGAATATGCGCGACGTGCAAGAAACTGTTGCGATTGCTACCGGTGGAAAAGACGTTGGAGCCATGTTTGAAGGAGACCGGCGTTTTGATATTTTGGTGCGCTTACCAGAGCAACTCAGAAAAAATTTGGACGTGTTGAAACAACTGCCCATTCCTTTACCTGCGTCACCAGCACAGACAAATTTTATTCCCTTGTCAGAAATTGCGACGATCGATTTTAAAACTGGCCCTAATCAAATCAGTCGGGAAAATGGCAAGCGCCGCGTCGTTGTCAGCACCAATGCGCGTGACCGTGATATCGGTAGCTTTGTTCAGGAAGCGCAAACAACCATTGAAAAACAAGTAAAAATTCCTGCCGGTTACTGGATTAGCTGGGGCGGAACTTTTGAACAACTGCAATCAGCAACGAAACGGTTGGAGATCGTCATCCCGCTGACATTGTGTATCGTATTTTTATTGCTCTTCATGATGTTTAACAATATTAAAGATGGATTACTCGTTTTCACCGGTATTCCTTTTGCGCTCACAGGTGGAATCGTTGCGCTGTGGTTGCGTGATATTCCGATTTCAATTTCAGCCGCAGTTGGTTTTATCGCACTGTCCGGTGTGGCGGTGTTGAATGGATTGGTGATGGTTTCATTTATTCGCAGTTTGCGAGAAGAAGGAAAGTCGTTGAATGAAGCAATTCAAACCGGTGCGTTAGTGCGTTTGCGGCCGGTGTTGATGACGGCTCTCGTTGCCGCGTTAGGATTTATTCCAATGGCGATTGCTACTGGAACAGGTGCTGAGGTGCAACGTCCGTTAGCAACCGTCGTTATTGGCGGAATATTGTCTTCGACGATGTTAACGCTGTTGGTTTTACCGGTGTTGTATCGGTGGATGTACTCGGTCAGAGGGCAGTAGAGCCGGACCCATCAATAATTTAAATCGTCGTGTTGATAGTTGATATTATTTGATCTATTATGATGAATCATGTTATTTTATTTTGATCTGTTATAATGATTCAAAATATTATATAAATATTGATTATAATGGTTCAATAAATTATTATTTGATTGATTATAGGGGGTCAAATGGATATCCAATCATTGCAACTTACACAGGTAGATCGTGCTGTTAACCACGTTTCTTTTTCCCCGCGTCCGCCATCAGGCTGGGTTCAGGCAATCCGGACGGCGCTCGGTATGACAACTCGTCAACTTGCTGCACGTGTTGGCGTTGGGCAAAGTACGTTGGTCGCGCTGGAAAAATCAGAGGCGCATGACAAGATCACGCTCCAGTCACTGCGCCGGATTGCTGATGCGCTCGATTGTGATCTGCAATACACGTTAGTGCCGCGTTCTTCATTAAAAAGACGTGTCGAAGAACGCGCAGAATTTGTGGCGCGCAATCGCGTTACGCGTATCTGGCACAGCATGCTTTTGGAAGATCAGGCACCGACGGCGGAAGTGGACGAAAAAGAGATTTCCAGGATCAAAAAAAATCTTCTTGAATCCAGGTGGAAGCAGTTATGGGATTAATTGGTCAGGCACAGGCATCGGGCGCAACGCCGATGGATCCAGATGAAATTGAAGGTTTAATTCCACGGCATATCACGCTTAAACGTGAATTAGATGAATATGAGCAAGCCAATATTCTCGCAGCGCAGGCTGAGATAGAAAAACGCGTGGCCAAAAATATGTTGAGTGAAGCTTACGTGCGAAAGTTGCACAAGATGATGTTCAACAAAACGTGGCGTTGGGCTGGCACATTCCGAAAAACTGAGAAATCTATCGGCATAGATCCTTCCCAAATTGGTGTCAGCCTGCGCGATCTTTTGGACGATGTTAAATGCTGGCAGGAATTCAATACTTATCCGATTGATGAACGAGCTGTTCGTCTGCATCACCGTCTGGTTTTCATTCATCCTTTTTCTAACGGAAATGGTCGCCATGCGCGGCTCTATACGGATGCATTTTTACGCTATTGCGGCGTTGATCCATTTTCGTGGGGACGTATCAACTTAATGAATGCATCTGCGACCCGCAACGCCTACATCGCCGCTCTGCAAGCAGCGGATAAAAAAGACTATCGCCTTCTATCGGCATTTGTGCGCACATAAGTGCTGAGTGTCAGTTATGCACCAAGCTCCGCCTCAAGCAACTGATGCAACTGCGCAAAATCAGGCGCACCGACATATTTTTTAATGATGTTGCCTTGTTTGTCGATCACAAAAGTTGTCGGCGTGAGTTTGACGTCGCCAAAAGCTTGCGCCAGTTTTCCATTGAAATCGAGTGCGACGGGAAAAGGTAGTTTTCTGGTTTCGGTGAAATTAACGACATAATTTGGCGGGTCATACGACATGGCTACTGCCACTAATTCCAGGCCTTGCGCATGAAATTGATCATACGTTTTAATCATTTCGGGCATTTTCGCTACGCAGGTGGTGCATGACGTTGCCCAAAAATTGATCATGACCACCTTGCCTTTTAATTGCGCCAGACTAAATTCATTTCCTTTTATATCGGTAAAACTTACCTCAGGCGCGGTTTGCTTACCGCAAGCGGTTAAGAGGAAAAATATCAGAACGGTTATCAGAGCGCAGCTGATTTGGCGAAAATTAAAAAATTTCATGGTGACTTACTTAAATAATGAAGACGCGCATTATAGCTTTGTTGAGCTTGCAGTCATTCAGGCTGAAGCTCAACCTGTCTTGCGAAACCGCTGAATCGCCGCATTAACCATTCCCTCCACACTCCCGCTTTCGTCGTATTGTTGTCTTAAGTAGTGCGCGTCCGTATCCGCATCGGCAGCGGTATAAAGATGCGTTAACGCGGGTAGACCTCCTAACGATTCGGCAAACGGTGCAATGGTGCTGAGAGTAGCGAGAATGTCTTCGCGCAATGAGCGGGATTCATACGTTTTAGGATGAACAATGGTGCCGTCTAAACCAAAGCGGCAGGCTTGAAATCGATTGTAGTTATAGACTAAGTAATCGTCCTCAAGTGGTGCCGGCTCATTTTTTTCCAGCAGATAAGCGCACAAAATTTGTAAATAGGCTGCTAATGCTGCTGAGCGTTCCACTGTTAAAGGCGTATCACAAATGCGCAATTCGATGGTGCCGTATTCGGGTTTCGGGCGAATATCCCAATAAAAATCCTTCATGCTTTTGATGACGCCGGTCTTCTCCATTTTGACAAAATAGTCATTGGCAAAATCATCCCAATTCAATAGAAACGGTGCCCGGCCAGAAAGAGGAAAAGCAAACACCGAATTAAGTCGGGCAGAATGAAACAAGGTATCACCACCTTGCACGTAAGGAGACGATGCTGACAGCGCGATGAAATGCGGGACGAAGCGACTGAGTGCATGCAATAAAAAAAGTGCATCGTTACTGGAACTGCAACCAATGTGGATATGTTGTCCAAAAACGGTGAACTGTTTTGCTAAATAACCGTACAGGGCAGAGACTTGTTCGAAACGTGCTTTAGAAAAAATCTTACGTTCTGTCCATTGTTGAAATGGATGCGTGCCACCGCCGCATATGCCGACATTGAGTGTGTCAGTGGCTTGTACCAACGCGTCGCGTATCTCTTGTAATTGAGTCAAAACGCCGGTGTAATTGGTTTGCACACCGGTGCAAATTTCGATCATGCTCTCGGTAATTTCTGGTGTCACAACGCCTGGAAAAGCGCGTTTTCCAAGCAGGTGTAGTAAGTCGGGGCTGGATGCCGATAAATCAAAATCAGAGAGATTGATTAACTGAAGTTCCAGTTCTACGCCGACAGAAAGTGCATCCGAATGTTGGAATGGTTGTAATGACATATTATTTCTCCTGATTTTCATTAGCCAGAATTAAAGCGTACTGAGTCAATACCGGACCCAAAATTTCAAGTATTAACGTCATCGCAACTAAGGCTTCCAGAGCGGATAACTCATAGATCAACGCGATGCCGGAATAACGCGCTTGTGCCAGAGTCAGAACAACAAAGACAGAAATGGGTGCGAGCCCTACACCGGTAAGAAAACCTTTGCGTAACGTGATGCCGCTGACCGGAGCAAATGCCATTGTAGTGAGTGTCTTGGTCCCAAACCGGACAGCAAGTATCGCCAGACCCAAACCGGCACCTGCAACAACACGTTGCCACTCCATGGTTGACGCTACAAAAACAAATAACAACAACGTGAGTAAATCGCCCAGGGCACCAAAATTTCTTTTAGTGTGACTTAACGTGACACGTCGGTGGCGCGCTGTGAGACCAAATGTTAACGCGGCAAGAATCGGGGAAAGTTTCGCTGCGTGTGCTATAGCAACCAGGAGAATAACGGAAAGTGCAAAAGCGATCGTAGCGTCCTGTGCCAGGTTTCCCAGGTGCCGCAACATAATTGGCAGTACGATACCAAAGACGACGCCGAGAGCAATCGATGTGACAAGCATAATCATGCTGTCGATGGGCGCATGAAATATATTTTCGCTAGCCCTGGATACCCAGAAAGCGACGATCACATTAAAGGTAATCGTCGCCAGTACACAACTGAATACAGATAAATGCAAAATACGTTCTGTTACCTGACCAGAACTACGTTGCTCGTTAATGACGCTCAGAACACCTGCCGGCGACGTTGCCATGGCAAGCGCAGCGAGCGATAAGGAGATAAAGGTCGACGTTCCATACCATTGTGTGAGCGCATAGACAGCAATAAAAGTGGCGATGACTTCGACTAAGCCGGTGATGCCTATCCATGGATTACACTTTAACCAGCGCAGGTTAATGTGATAACCAAATTCAAATAAGATTAATCCGAAAGCGATATTCGCTGGTAACAGCGGCGTGTTACCGTCCAGATACGATAAAAATTCGTAATGAGAATTCGCCGCTAAAAACCCGACTAAACAGTAAAAACTGACGCGCGGTAATTTGGTGAAGCGATGTCCAAATTCGCCAATTATCCAGGCCATGGCGATAGTGAATGACCAGGCAAATTCCGGTGTATTTATATTGATAGAAAAAATAGTCATCGTTACTCCTTGTTTTAAATAATGCCGTGGTGATTATTGTGCTTTTTCACGGGTAGTAACAAGAAAGAGAAAGGTATCGGCCTTAACCGTTTTCCGAATTCGTCTTGAGGGTGATTTATATATGAGCCCGTTCAATAAACGGGAAAAAGCCGGGGGACTACCTTGTTGAATGTTCCGGCAGCAAAAGTTTGCTGACCTGAATGTAAAGAACAGTATGTTCAAAAGGATGTAACCTTAAAACATGAGCGCCCATTCTAGACTAAAAGAAGTGTTCATGAAAAGTTAACGAAAATAGCTACCGGAGACAGGTTTAAGCCAGAGGCATACTCACCGCTTTACCCGCCACATGCGTTGTCAGTACGATGGCGGTGGAGGTTGACCCATATCGGTTTAATTTATCAATCAGGCGCTGTAAATGCGCGACGTCTGTTGCCAGCACACGCATCACGGCGCCGTCTTCTCCGGTCACCGTATAACAATCAATAATTTCAGGTTGGGTCGCCACTAAATCAGCGTATGGCCGGCCTTGTTGCGTTGACAGCCGGATCATCGCTGTTATCTGATAACCAAATACCGCCGGATTGACGTCGGCATGATAGCCACGAATAACACCATGACTTTCTAATCGTTTGATCCGCTCAGAAACGCTGGGCTGACTTAAATGTATTTGCCGGCCAATTTCGGCATGGCTGATACGCGCATCTTGTTGAAGTAATGCGAGGATTCTTTGATCGTAGTTGTCAATTTTTGTATTCATAGCTAAATGTCCTGTATTTACGATAAAACTCAGGGTTATTTCGACAATTCCCTTTTAAGTTATCTTTAATTCGCTGATGTGACCGATTATAGTAACCCTTTTCAATCTTCTGGACCCTTCAATGATTACGCATCAACACATCGCTCAAATTGCTACCCAATTTCAAACTCCGTGTTGGATTTATGACGCGGATACGATACGCAACCAAATCGCTCGTTTGCGTCAATTTGATGTAATTCGCTTTGCACAAAAAGCATGTTCCAACATACATTTATTACGATTAATGCGCGAGCAAGGGGTGTTGGTGGACGCAGTTTCTTTAGGTGAAATTGAACGTGCCTTAGCGGCAGGTTATGTTGCGGATAACGTCACTCATGCACCCATCGTATTCACCGCCGATGTGCTTGACCGGCCAACGATAGCGCGAGTGGTTGAACTTAATATACCGGTGAATTGCGGGTCGCCACAGATGTTGCAGCAGTTGGGTGAGGCACATGCCGGGCATCCGGTCTGGTTACGAATTAACCCCGGATTTGGACACGGACACAGTCGTAAAACCAATACCGGTGGAGAGCAAAGTAAACACGGTATCTGGCATGAACACTTAATTGATAGTTTGCATATCATTCGACAAACCGGAATTAAACTGTGTGGTTTACATATGCACATTGGTTCTGGTGTGGACTATGCGCATTTGCAAAGTGTCTGTGAATCGATGGTGCAACAAGTCAGGATCGTGCAAGATTTTGGGCTGACTATTTCCGCCATTTCGGTGGGCGGTGGTTTGTCGATTCCTTATCAAACCGGTGAAGAAGAAGTCGATACCGCGCATTACTTTGAAATTTGGGATGCGGCGCGCAAACAAATCGAAACCATGCTTGGGACTAAGGTGAAGATGGAGATTGAGCCGGGACGATTTTTAGTCGCCCAATCCGGAAAATTAGTGTCTGAATTACGTGCGCAGAAAAAAGTGGGAAATAATTTTTTTGCGTTAGTGGATGCTGGTTTTAATGATCTCGCGCGTCCGGCAATGTATGGCAGTTTTCATCGCATTACCGCACACGCACCGGATGGAACACCACGCGACGGTCTGTTGCGTGCCACGGTGGTTGCCGGGCCACTATGTGAATCGGGCGATGTGTTTACCCAAGTCGAAGGTGGCGAAGTGGTGAGCCAGGATTTACCGATTTGTGAGATTGGTGATTTGTTTGTGTTCCATGATGCCGGTGCGTATGGTGCTTCTATGTCATCAAACTACAATTCACGGCCGTTGATTCCTGAAGTGTTGATTGATGGCGGGCAAATCAAATTAATTCGTCGCCGGCAGACAGTGCAGGAATTGATTGCGTTAGAGCGAAACTAATTTTCTACGGGTTTTGGTTGCAGTGATTTCAACTTGTACATTCAGTTCACTGCGATACTTGTGTACTTTATTGCAGGAAAAAATGCTTGTGTCTCATATGGACGCTAGATGGCAATCTCCGACAAACTCGCCGAACGGCTTCCTGTTATTGGTGGGTTACTTTTAGCATGGTAAGTAAACACCATAGAAAATTTCGTCTGATCTGTTTGATTGCGACCCGCTGCGTGGAATAAATTACTGGAAAAAAGTAATACATCACCTGCATTCAAAGGTACAGCAACAGCGCGTGCCAACAATGCCTGATTTGCCGGATAGTCCATGCGCAAAAATTGCGCCACATCTAAACCTTCAGAATCGATTTTAATTTGGTGTGAACCTGGTATCACTAACAAACAGCCGTTTTCCACCGTTTCATCGCGCAATGCCAGCCAGGCAGAAATCAATTCTGCGCGTTGAAAACTCCAATAACGACTATCACGATGCCAACCGGTTACGCTGGAAAATCGTGGCTGTTTGGTCATGATGCAGTTGTGATGCGTTTGTGAAAGCAGAATTTTATTTCCCAGCAATTGTTTTAACGGCGCAGCCAACGTCGGTCCGGTTGCCCAATCAAGCAGCTGCTTTGATCGCATCGCTACTTGCAATAAACGACGCACTGTTTTTCCGCCTGGCTCATCTTGACTGGCTGGCGCGCCCGGATAACCTGTTTCGGCTTCGTATTCTAGTGGTGGTGTTGCAGCGAGCATGTATTGCTGGGCGAAGGTTAAGACTTCTGCGCAGAAAGTTGACGACGCTAATTGAGGCAAAACCAGAAATCCGTTTTGTTGGAAGTCGGTGATTTGATGTGGAGTGAGCATAAGTAGTGATGTCTTGTAGGGTGGGCACGCTTTTGTGCCCACGCGGTATCTGATAAGCCGAGATAGTTAATAAGTGTCGATGGATCAACCAACCGCGTGGGCACAAAAGCGTGCTCACCCTACGAAAGTCCGCATCGAAATTGCGATTCATGAGTGAGGAAAAGAATGATTCTTCACAACGCCCGTAATTGCCGCATCGTTTTCTTAAACCGTTCTTCAATAGCAAGCTGATGAATATGCTGACCATTTTTAACCTGCCATCGTCCACCCACCAACACATCACGCACTAAATTATCGTTACCGGAAAAGATCCAGCTATTCAATACATCAGCACTTGCGATGTCGCTCAAATTGGGATGGTTCGCATCCAGCACCAATGCATCGGCACGCATTCCAACAGCAAATTTTCCGACTCTCCTGCCGCTAGCTTGCGCGCCGCCTTGCAAACTCGCCTGCCATAAAAAATCACCGATGCGGGGCTGAGTTACGTTGCCGGATATATTGCGTTGCTGAACCCGTAATCGTTGACCATATTCCAGCCAGCGCAATTCTTCTATCGGGCTTTGTGAAACATGACTATCGCTGCCAATACCAAAACGTCCATGTTGTGAAATATATTCTGGCAGCTTAAAAAATCCATCACCTAAATTACCTTCGGTACTGGGGCAGATGCCAGCAACGGCGTTGCTGTTGGCGAGATGGGTAATTTCGTTATTTGACAAATGGGTGGCGTGCACCAAACACCAACGGGAATGCACAGCTTGAGTTTCAAACAGCAATTCCACAGGCCGTTTTCCTGAAAACGCTAAACAACTTTCTACTTCTTTTTGTTGTTCAGCGATATGAATATGAATGGGGCGCTCAGCAGGTAAAGCTAATACCAATTCGGCGATTTGTTGTGTCGACGCAGCGCGCAATGAATGCGGCGCAGCGCCGATTTCGGTTTGGCCGTCGCGTAACGGTTCTAACAATTCCACCAGGCGCAAAACCTGTTCCGGGTTGGTCGCAAAGCGGCGTTGTTCATGACGTAAGGCTTGCTGGTTAAAATCGGAATAGCTGTACAACACCGGCAACATGGTTATACCTATTCCCGTTTGTTGTGCGGCCGCAATGATCTGGTGCGCAGTTTCTGCCATGTTGTCGTAAAAATGTCCATCGGGCGCGCGGTGTAGATAATGGAATTCACACACCGACGTGTACCCATGTCGCAAACATTCTGAATACAATTGCGCGGCAATTGCTTGCAGCTGGTCCGGATTTATCGCTAACGCGAAACGGTACATTAAGTCACGCCAGGTCCAAAAGCTGTCCTGTGATTTTCCGGCAATTTCTGTCATGCCAGCCATCGCACGTTGAAAAGCATGCGAATGCAAATTAACCATACCAGGCAAGACAAATTGTTCAGTTATTTCATGCGCACCGGCTTGAGCATTACATTCAATTTGTATTAAATCGCCGGCCTCATTCCAATGCAACCGCACATTGTCTGTCCAGCCGTTCTCTAACCAAATGTGATGCGCAAATAAGGAGTTCATGGTTGTTCTGCCCAATTCAGACACGTCGTTAACAACGCATTCAACATCGGTTGCACCTGCGCCGCCAAATCAGGACGATATGTAAATGGCGCTGTTTCATTCATATAGAGGCACTGGCTCATTTCAAGTTGAACTGCGTGGATATTATTGGCGGGTTGACCGTAGTTCCTGGTGATATAACCGCCTTTGAATCTGCCATTGATTACGTAACTAATGGAGGCAGTTTTTTTCATCACCGCGTCTAACCTATATTGTAAATCTGGCGCACAGGATTGTTGATCAGCAGTACCAAAATTAAAATCAGGAAGCTTGCTATTAAAAAAACGCGGAACGACCGAAGCAATCGAATGCGCGTCCCACAATAAAGCGATGCCATGTAACGCACGAAGGCGTTGCAATTCTTGATTAAGCTGTGCGTGGTAGGGCTGCCAATATTGTTCAATGCGATGTGTTATTTGCGCTGCATCCGGCTCGCGTCCCGTTTTGTATAACGGTCGTTTCGAAAATGTATCTATCGGACATAATCCCGTGGTGTCCTGCCCGGGATACAAATTACTGTCTTCTTTGGGGCGGTTTAAATCAATCACATAACGCGAATATTCCGCGCTGATTACCGACGCACCCAACTGTTCCGCCATGTCGTACAACAACGGCAAATGCCAGTCGGTATCGACTTTCATCAAAGCGGCATCGGTCATATCAGCTGCAATAGAATGAGGAATCGTCGTGCCAGCATGTGGCATGGAAATAAGAAGCGGTGTGTTACCTGCTTTGAAGTGAAATGGGGTAATCATAGATGCTGATTTGGCATAACTTTGGAGAAGTCATATTTTGCCATGCTTATACTCATCTGACTCAGGATGCCGGATATTTCTCCTGTTTCGTCGTCCCCGCCAGGAGCACGCGGGTTGAATTTCGATGGATATGATAAAAACTGCCCATTGTCATAGCAAATATTCACCTTTACTTTTACAATCTTGCGATTCGTTACATCTCTTGTGTTTCATCCTGACCAAAGGCAGGTGCCCACTATGATAAATTCAATCTCTTTCAAAACCATCGCATTAGTTTGCAAATATTCGGCTCCAGGTATTGCTAAGGATTTGTTGAGCCTGGCGCATTTTTTAGTGGACGCAGGTTACGCCGTCGTGCTTGAGCAAGAAATGGCGACCAAATTGAGCATTACCGAATTTACTGTTATGCCACCTGCGCAGATTGGGCAGCATGCGAATGCCGTGATTGTGTTGGGCGGTGATGGAACGATGTTGGGAATTGCGCGTCAGTTAGCTCCTTTTAAAATTCCATTAATCGGGATTAATCAGGGACGTCTGGGTTTCATGACAGATATTCCCTTTGAACAAAGGTATGAGGTCTTAAGCGAAATTTTGGCCGGTCACTATCAGCTGGAACATCGTTCACTGTTAGAGGGCGCTGTTATTCGTAATGGCCAGAAAATCAGCGGCGGTTTAGCGTTTAATGATATTGTCGTCGCGCGCGGTGCTGGCTCGGGGATGGTGGATCTGACGGTGACGGTGGACGGTCACTTTATGTATAGCCAGCGTTCAGATGGTTTAATTATTTCCACGCCAACCGGTTCAACAGCGTATGCGTTATCAGCCGGTGGTCCGTTATTGCATCCCGATTTAGCTGGAATTGTATTCGTACCAATCGCGCCGCATACACTTTCTAACCGGCCCATCGTCGTTTCTGACAGCAGCAAAATAGTTATTGAAATTTCCGTTGCGCGTGAAGCAAGTGTTAATTTTGATATGCAATCCTTTGCGGATTTAATGGTTGGCGATCAGATTCATATTCAGCGATCGGATGATTTGGTTTGCTTTTTGCATCCCAAAGAATGGAATTATTTTCATACTCTGCGTGAAAAATTACATTGGAATGAGGCGCCGGCCGGGAACTAACTTCGTAGGTTGGGCTAACGCTTTATCAGCCCAACATTCTGCGCAAAATTGTTGGGCTGATAAAGCGTTAGCCCAACCTACGACTGTTGTGCCCACCATCTTTGAGATGTCAGAAAAGATAGATAAAGCAAAATGTGGGAAAAGCCACGGAGATAGTGGCAATAAGATTGATCAACCATGGTGGGCACAAGAGCGTGCCCACCCTACAAAATTTTTACCATGCTACGTACTTTAACTATTCGTGATTTTGTCATTGTTGACTATATTGAACTGGAATTTTCTGCCGGGTTTTCGGTGTTGACCGGAGAAACCGGTGCGGGTAAATCCATTTTAATTGATGCGCTGAGCCTGGCTTTAGGTGGACGCGGCGACGCTAGTATGGTGCGTGAAGGTGCTGCCAAAGCGGATATTTGTGCTGAGTTTTCTCCTACTAAAGCGAGTGATGTCTGGTTAGTGGAACAAGAACTCAATGTCGAAGAAAATATGATTTTGTTGCGCCGTGTGATTGACAATGCCGGTCGTTCCAAAGCGTATATCAACGGCGTCTCAGCTACGGCATCGCAGCTAAGAGAATTGGGCGCGTTACTGGTAGATATTCACGGTCAGCACGCACATCAATCGCTTTTGCAAAACGACACACAACGACAACTGCTTGATAACCACGCGCAGCTTTCAGCGCAAGTTCACGAAGTCAGTAACTTATACAAAAACTGGAACACGTTGCGACAACAACGTAAGCAATTTGAAACAAATGCCAAACAAGTTTTATTGGAACGTGAACGTTTGGAATGGCAGGTTAATGAATTAGCTAAGTTGTGCATTCAGCCTGGCGAATGGCATGAAATCACCAACGAACATAGTCGCTTAGCGCACGCTGCCAGCTTGATTGACGGTGCGCAATTTGCGCTCAATGCTATTTCTGAATCAGATAATCCACTACTTACGCAAATCAATGTTATTCATCAAAAATTGTCGAGGTTGACGGAATTTGATGAAGAACTGCAAACCATTGTGGATGCGTTAGAACCAGCGCGAATTCATCTGCAGGAAACGACGTCTGCTCTGAATGATTATTTAAGCCGTGTTGATTTAGATCCGGAACGATTGCGCATAGTGGAAGAGCGGGTGGAAGCATTACATTCTTGCGCACGACAATTTCATGTCATGCCGGAAGAATTGCCGGCATTGTTCAACACACTTTCTGTCGAATTAGCGGCATTGGGCGAGGCGACAGATATGGAATCGTTGCTGGCCATGGAACAGGCGGCATTAAAAAAATATCACGCTGTTGCGCAACAACTGGGCAAGGAACGTGCTGTTGCAGCAAAAAATCTCAGCAGTGCGGTAACGAACGCCATGCAAGAACTGAGCATGGCTGGCGGATGTTTTGAAGTCACTTTAACTCCGATAGAACCCGGTTTATGCGGTACTGAACATATTGAATTTATGGTGGCAGGACATGCAGGAGTTGCTGCCAGACCGCTCGCCAAAGTGGCTTCCGGCGGTGAGCTGGCAAGAATTGCTTTGGCGATTTCCGTCATCGCTTCTTCTTCCACTGCCATGCCAACCTTAATCTTTGATGAGGTTGATAGCGGTATCGGCGGCGCGGTTGCTGAAGTGGTCGGGAAATTATTAAAGCGTCTCGGGCAGCGATATCAGGTACTCTGCGTTACGCATTTAGCGCAGGTGGCCAGTCAGGCTGATCAACATTTTCAGGTTAGTAAAACAAGTCGGGCGGAAGGCACTATTTCGCATATTGAGATGTTGGATCATAAATCCCGTGTAGAAGAAATCGCGCGCATGATGGGTGGCTTGGAAATTACGGCGACTACGCGTAAGCATGCGAGAGAATTACTGACTAATTAATGGTCGTTCTTCGTAGGGTGGGCACGTTTTTGTGCCCAGCATCGTTGATCATTGATACTCGTTGATAAAAATCCATACCTTATCAACGTATACGTTATGTTGAATTACCGCGACTTCTCAATCATGGTGGGCACAAAGGCGTGCCCACCCTACAAGAACCAACACATGACAAAAAAAATCAATACATTCCAACATGGTAAAACCAGCAAAGTCGCTGTTGTACTAGTGAATCTAGGCACCCCACAAGCACCCACCGCCAAAGCCGTACGCCCTTTTTTACGCGAGTTTTTATCCGATACCCGCGTGGTTGAAATTCCCAAATTAATCTGGTGGTTTTTACTCAACTGCATCATCGTACCGTTCCGGTCCAAAAAGACAGCGGCGAAATACGCGGCAATCTGGACTAACGACGGCTCGCCCCTAAAAGTACATACGCAAAAACAAGCTACTTTATTACGCGGCTATTTAGGTGAAATCGGACATCAGGTTGATGTCGTTCCCGCCATGCGTTACGGTCAACCTGCATTGTCTGACGTGTTGGCGGAGTTACAGAAAAATGGTTGCGAGCGCTTGTTAATTCTTCCTGCTTATCCACACTATTCCGGCACCACCACGGCATCAATTGTTGATGCGGTATTTGCACATTTTAAAAACGTCAGAAATATTCCTGAGCTGCGTTTTATCAAGCATTATCACGATCACCCGGGCTATATTGGCGCGTTAAAAAACACGGTGCTTGAGCACTGGAAGCACAACCGGCGAGGCGAACATTTAGTGATGAGTTTTCATGGTGTTCCTAAACGCACTTTATTGTTGGGCGATCCCTATCATTGTGAATGCCAAAAAACCGCACGCTTGTTAGCGCAAAGCCTGGGTTTGAGTGAAAGCGATTACAGCGTCACATTTCAATCGCGTTTTGGTAAAGCACAATGGTTGCAACCGTACACGTTACCAATTGTGCAGGCGTTGGCCAAAAAGGGTGTCAAACGGGTCGATGTGATTTGCCCTGGATTTATCAGCGACTGTCTGGAAACGTTGGAAGAAATTAACATGGAAGTACGCCGCGAATTTATGCTGGCTGGCGGCACAGAATTTAATTACATTCCCTGTTTGAATGAAGATCCGCATTGGATGCGTGGCTTAGCTGATATTACGCAAGACCATTTTTATCCATGGCCAACAGGTCCTGAGGCGTTACGCGAACAGCAGCAATTAGCAACAGCCAGTCAGGTTTTAGCTAAACACCTTGGTGCAGAACAATGATGACTGACCATACTTATATCGTTGGCGACGTTCAGGGCTGTTGCGATCAGCTGGAAAAATTGCATGCATTGATCCTGAAGCAAGATCCCGATGCGCATTTATTGATTGCCGGTGACTTGGTTAATCGTGGGCCGCAATCTTTGTCCACGTTAAGAAAATTAATTGCGATGGGAAACCGTGCCAACAGCGTGTTAGGTAACCACGATTTAAGTTTGCTGGGCGTCGCTTATGGCATACATCGTCCACGTAACGACGCCTATTTACGGCCAATTTTAGACGCGCCAGACCGGGATCAGTTACTCACCTGGTTGCGACATCGTCCGTTAGCTATTCAAATTGATCAGCATTTAATTGTGCATGCCGGCGTGTTGCCAAGTTGGAGCGTGCAGCAAACTTTGGACTATGCGCATGAAGTTGAGTTGATGTTGCAAGGTCCGGATTATGTTGATTTTTTGCGCGTGATGTACGGTAATCAACCCAATGTGTGGAGCACGCAATTAAAAGGTATGGACAGATTGCGCTGCATTGTTAATGTTCTCACGCGATTGCGATTTTGCACGGCAAATGACGAAATGGAATTTGACAGTAAAGAAGGTTTAAACAAAACGCCGCCAGGTTTTACACCATGGTTTAATCTTCCAAGATTAACCGATTCCAGCACCGTCGTTTTTGGTCATTGGTCTGCTCTGGGATTATTGATTAAGCCGAATTTAATTGGATTAGATACTGGCTGTGTCTGGGGCGGAAAACTGACGGCGCTGCGTTTATCGGATCGGAAAATAGTTCAGGTTGATTGTCCGAAGCATCAGATTTTGTAGGGTGGGCACGCTTTTGTGCCCACCATGGTTGAGATGTCGTGGTAAATCAATAAGACGTAACTGCTGATAAGCAATGGATTTTTATCGACGAGTATCCATGATCAACGATGGTGGGCACAAAAACGTGCCCACCCTACGGAAACTTCGTCATCTCGCCCCCACTTAACATTTTTCAACAACCTTCTATTACAGGAAGCAGAAACCAGCGAACGCCATCATGATAATTACAAAACACCCACATCTGCTCACTCCGTTAGATTTAGGTTTCACCACCTTAAAAAACCGCGTCATCATGGGTTCCATGCATACCGGTTTGGAAGATCGTTTCTATAACTATCCAAAACTGGCAGCCTACTTTGCCGAGCGCGCCCGCGCTGGTGTTGGCTTGATGGTCACTGGCGGAATTTCACCTGATCGCCGTGGTTGGCTTTTACCGTTCGGTGGCACGATGAATTTTTTTGTTGACGTATTAAACCACCGGCGCATTACCAAAGCGGTGCACAAAGAAGGTGGAAAAATCCTGATGCAGATTTTGCATGCGGGGCGTTATGGCTATCAACCTTTTGTGGTTTCCGCATCCGCGATCAAATCACCGATTTCCATGTTTAAGCCACGCGCATTAACGGAGCGCGGGATTCAAAGCACCATACGCAATTACGTACGTTGTGCAAAATTAGCGCAGAAAGCGGGTTACGACGGAATAGAAATAATGGGTAGCGAAGGTTATTTATTAAATCAATTTTTATGTTCCCGTACCAATGTGCGTCAAGATCGTTGGGGCGGTTCCATAGAAAATCGCATGCGTTTGCCGGTGGAAGTTGTCCGGCAAATTCGTGAAGCAGTGGGTGAAAAATTTATCATCATGTATCGACTGTCACTGCTAGATTTTGTCGAAGGCGGAAATACCTGGGGTGAAGTTGTGCAAGTTGCGCATGCAATTGAACAGGCCGGTGCAACGATTTTAAATACCGGCTTTGGCTGGCACGAAGCGCGGATACCGACTATCGTTACTTCGGTGCCGCGTGCTGCATTTCGCTCGGTAGTTGGTCGCTTGAAGGCGATGGTGCAGATTCCGGTTGTGGCATCCAATCGCATTAACATGCCTGATGTGGCGGAAGACATTATTGCCAGTGGTGACGCGGATCTAATTTCCATGGCGCGGCAATTTTTAGCTGACCCTGAATTCGTGTTGAAAGTAGCGACTAATCGCACAGATGAAATCAATACCTGCATTGGCTGTAATCAGGCTTGTCTTGATCACACTTTTGCTAATCAGCGCGCCAGTTGTCTGGTAAATCCGCGGGCTGCACATGAAACTGAATTGGTCTATCTCAAAAAAGCTATCGTCAAAAAAGTGGCGGTTGTTGGAAGTGGGCCGGCTGGTTTATCGGCAGCCACCGTTGCGGCGGAATGCGGACACGATGTAACTCTGTTTGATAGCAGTGACCAAATTGGCGGGCAATTTAATATCGCCAAACAAATTCCAGGTAAAGAAGAATTTGCAGAAACGCTGCGCTACTTTGCCCGGCGTATTGAGGTGACCGGTGTCAAACTGCAATTAAATCATCGCGTCACGCGGGATGATTTATTAGCACAAGGTTTCGATGAAATTATTATTGCCACCGGCATTGTGCCGCGTACACCGCGTATTGACGGCGTTAATCATCCTAAAGTTTTATCGTATATCGATGTGTTGAAGCATAAAAAACCGGTCGGGAAAAAAGTGGCGATTATTGGCGCAGGCGGAATTGGTTTTGATGTGGCGGAATATTTATTACACAATCCGAACGTCAGTTTGCCGATTTCTGTTGAACACTGGTGCGCGGATTGGGGCGTTGATTTCAACGCCAAAGTGAATGGTGGTTTAGCTGAACAACGCCTCCCTGCCGCACCGTTCCGGCAACTGTATTTGCTGCAACGCAAAACGAGCAAAGTGGGCGCTGGTCTGGGAAAAACATCCGGTTGGGTACATCGCGCTGCGTTGGTTCACGGTGGTGTCGTCATGATGGCCGGTGTGGAATATAACAAAATTGATGATGCCGGTTTGCACATAACAGTGAATGGCGAAGCACGTTTGCTGGAAGTGGATAATGTCATATTATGTTCCGGGCAAGATCCGCTGTTTGAATTAATGCCTGAACTTCCCGCCAGTAATTCTGTTTCAGACTATCAATCTAAGCCGCACTTTTATCGCATCGGTGGCGCTAAGTTAGCGGCTGAACTGGATGCCAAACGTGCGATACGTGAAGGTGCCGAATTGGCTGCCAGCTTATAGACTTATCTGAACGGAACAAAAAAAGTTTCGGTAAATCAATACAGGTTCAGGGCATCTGTTACACAACATTCAAACGTCAATTAAAACTTGTTTTATTGCAGGAGGACGCGCTATTATGGCGTCGCCAAAAATGATGTGTAATTCCATGCGCTGCAAAATGTCCAGCTCATGGTGGGCAACAAAGCGTCACAGCATGCTTTGAAAAGAGTAGTAAAAAAACGAGCAAAGAAAGAACAACAGCGGAACAACAACAGCAAGAATTTTTAATCAGTTTTTTAACAAGATGCATGACCATTTAGTGGATTGATTAAATCTGAGTTTGCTTTGAGTTGTTTGGTAACTATTTTGAGTAAGTCCCGAAAGGTATGCATAATGAATCTAGATGTATTAGAAACACTGGTGGCAGCGTCACTGGTTTTATTATTAGGCCGGAAGTTGGTCGGCACTTCAAAATTCCTGAAAACATATAGTATTCCCGAACCTGTAGTGGGCGGATTACTGGTGGCTATTGCATTGCTTGTTTTGCAGCAATTTACCCATATTCAAGTGAAGTTTGATACGAGTTTGCAAGGGCCTCTGATGCTGGCTTTTTTCGCCACCATTGGTCTGAACGCCAATATCGCCAGTTTAAAAGCGGGCGGTCGCAAGTTGATATTGTTCCTTGGTGTGGTGGTGGGTTTATTGCTTATCCAGGACGTGATAGGTATAGGTATGGCCAAGATGCTGGGCTTAGATCCGTTAATCGGATTGTTGGGCGGATCTATCACTCTGTCAGGCGGACATGGGACCGGAGCAGCTTGGGGACGCGTTTTCTCGGAACGACATGGTCTTACAGCAGCAACGGAAATTGCTATTGCCTGCGCCACTTTTGGTTTGATTTTGGGTGGATTAATCGGCGGGCCGGTAGCACGATTTTTAATCAGAAAAGTGCAACTTCCGTTACCGGAAAACCCGGAAGATGCGCTTACTGATGATCTGTCCAGCGACGAAATACCATTAATTTTTGAGCAGCCAAAAGCAGTGCAATTAATAACGTCGCAAGCATTTATCGAGGCATTGGCTCTGATCGCTGTCAGCTTGTCAGTCGGTACACTCATTTCCAGTCTGATCATCGGTACCGCATTTGAACTCCCTACATTTGTCTGTGTTTTGTTTGTCGGTGTTTTGCTGAGTAATGGTTTGTCGTTTCTGGTTGATTACAAAATTTTTGAGCGTGTCATAGTCGTTCTTGGTGACGTCAGCCTCTCTTTGTTTCTGGCTATGGCATTGATGAGCCTGAAACTGTTGGACCTGGCATCGCTGGCATTACCTGTTTTGCTGATTCTGACAGTACAGACTGTTGCGATGGCTTTGTATGCTGTGTTTGTCACGTTCCGTGCCATGGGCAGTAATTACGATGCAGCGGTACTGGCTGCCGGACATTGTGGTTTTGGATTAGGCGCGACGCCAACTGCCATTGCCAATATGCAAGCTATAACAAATCGTTTTGGCCCATCGCACTTAGCATTTTTGATCGTACCGATGGTTGGTGCTTTTTTTGTTGATATTGCTAATGCGATTGTGATCAAGCTGTTCCTGCTATTGCCGATTTATAATTAGCAACCAGCATGATGGCTTTCTATATACGTCTCTCGTCATTCAATACACCGGTTTTATGATTCCATTATTCCCCCGCCAAAATGGTGGGAATGATGTGTTCAGGAGGGCGGTTCGCGGTTATTTAAGTAAGCAAATTAAGTAAGCAAATATTGCCAGGATAAATGGCACTTTTTATGGAGGAACTCGTACGTCATGTCAGTTAATAAATCATCTACCCATTCCATTAACTCGCTTACCATCACGCGACCAGATGACTGGCATGTACATTTGCGTGACGGTGCTGTTTTAGCCAGCGTTCTGCCGCACACAGCCAGGCAGTTTGCGCGTGCGGTTGTTATGCCCAATTTAAAACCGCCAGTTACAACGACGGCTCAGGCGTTGGCTTATCGGGAACGTATTTTGGTGGCTTTGCCAGCAGGGATGAAATTTGATCCCCTGATGACCTTATATCTGACTGATAACACGCCGCGGGATGAAATTCGTCGTGCTAAAGAAAACGGTCTGGTACACGCCGTCAAGTTTTATCCTGCGGGCGCTACCACCAATTCCGACGCTGGCGTAACCGATTTGCGGTTGTGTTATCCCGTTTTAGAAGAAATGCAAAAATGCGGTTTGCCATTTTCAATGCATGGTGAAGTAACCGATCCGTCGGTGGATGTATTTGATCGTGAAGAAGTTTTTATTGAGCGTGTGTTACAACCACTGCGTGCAGCTATGCCGGAATTAAAAATCGTGTTTGAACACATCACCACACGCCATGCAGCGGAATATGTGCGCACTGAGAGCGGGCCAATTGCCGCCACCATTACTCCGCAACATTTACTCTACAATCGCAACGCCATTTTTCAAGGAGGGATCCGTCCGCACTTTTTTTGTTTGCCGGTTTTAAAACGAGAAATACATCGACAAGCATTGGTGCAAGCAGCTATCTCCGGTAATCCGCGCTTTTTTCTGGGAACCGATTCGGCACCGCATGCTAAAGGCGCTAAAGAAAATGAGTGCGGATGTGCCGGATGTTTTACTGCATTGCATGCAATGGAACTGTATGCGCAAGCTTTCGATCAGGCAGGAGCATTGGATAAATTAGAAGGTTTTGCCAGTATTTTTGGTCCGACCTTTTATCAACTTCCCATCAATACAGACAAACTGACGTTGCAACGTTCAGACTGGATAGTGCCGGAAGAGCTTCCAATGGCAACTACCACGGTAGTGCCGCTGAATGCAGGTGAGACATTACATTGGAAAGTTATTTGAACGTTGTTGGCGTAGATTGGTCTGCACCCTGGTTGACTACGTTAAGAACGATAGCTGTTGAAATTTCTGCTGCACCAAATTGGCGGGTTGCATTGAATACGCAAGCAGCACAACGCAATATTCGTAATCATGTCAACCTGCCACTTCAATTCATTCCACAACAAGAATTACCTGATGGAACAGCATACGAAGCGCATATCAGCGCGACCGGTAAAGTACCGACACGCGATAATCTGCACGATTTTTTTAACGCGCTGGTCTGGCTTATTTTCCCTAAAATTAAAGCGCAGTTAAACGCGTTGCAGGCAAAGCAAATTGAGCGCTTAGGTATTGGCAGATCGCGCGGAGCTGCGCGCGACGCGGCGACGTTGTTTGATGAAAATGCCGCGCTGTTGGCGGTCGCCGATACACCAGAAGGACGCGCGATAGTACAAGCATTGCGTACACATCAATGGCATCAATTATTTGTGCAAGAACGTCAGCAATTTATAGCGCATGCCGGAGTTTTTTTATTTGGTCACGCGATTATGGAAAAACTAGTGCGACCTTACAAAGCGATCACTGCACACACATTGGTTTGTTGGGTTGAACCCCATTTTTATGGATTGAGTGAGGCTGAAAAATGCGCTCATCTGGATAGCCAAATCGCACATCAATTAGAACAAATCGAATTATTGCCAACGGTATTTTCGCCGTTACCGGTACTCGGTGTGCCGGGCTGGTGGCTTGAACAAACAGATGAATTTTATGCAGATGAGTTTGTTTTCAGGGCGGTCCAGCAAGAAGGGGGTATAAATAATTTTGTGTAAACGGTCATTAAGCAGGAAACTGCACTTTTTTAAAGGAGCAATAATGACCGCACGCAAGAGCAAGCCCCAAGGCCCTTTTTCCAATGAGCTGATCGAT
>Ga0209512_1000936_pt1 | contig 40205 bp, 19 predicted proteins | sample frozenSSSSmetaG_FD_184142 | JGI IMG/M metagenome (GOLD analysis project Ga0209512, IMG submission 184142) | Glacier valley bacterial and archeal communities from Borup Fiord, Nunavut, Canada, to study Microbial Dark Matter (Phase II) -... | ecosystem: Environmental > Aquatic > Freshwater > Ice >...
TGCGGATGCCCGACGACGCGATCGATTGGGTCGAGGCTGTCGCCAACGGGGAGACGCTGGGCGAGGAAGGAGAAGAGTAGTCCTCGGCGCTCTGCGGGCGGGCCGACGGATGAGGCCCCGGTCGGCGGTGTCGGGCTGACCTGCGTCCCCGTGTTCCCCAGGTAACCAGCCCCAGAAGCCCAAACCGTCGATTTTCATTGGCGCAGCGCTGCGCGGAGCGCCCAAAATCACGTCATGCGGTGCATGATTTCCATGATTCTGTTCCCCTTTTGGCCCCCGCCGGCGTCTGCAACCGCGAGCTAATCTGCTTGCTCCTCGAGATGACTAATCGGTATGAAGGCCGCCAGCTCGGGAATATCGCGTGATGCGTCACACTTGGGCGGCAGGCTGATGCATCGGGTCTTGTCTATTTCCTAGTCGTACTGCTGGATCGCTCCACTGTCCTGCGCCGCAACGAAGACAAGATCAGCGAGTAAGCGAGCCGACCGCCCGTTCCCATGAATGAATGAATGGATCATGACCGCCTCGGCATGCACGACAATGCCGCGCTCGCGGGTAGTCCAGTCCGATTTATGTTCCCAGCGATAGCGGAATCGTGTCCATCAACGCGCGCATCTCAACGGCTACCTGCCCCGGCACCACTTTGCGTGTCAGGGTTGATGAGGCCAGCATCTCAGAGAAGTCCACCATCTGATGTAGGGGAGATGCATCGCGCAGACTCTGCGTGCGTCGGAACCAAGTGGCCAAAGGTCTCAGGGTTCCGCGCCAACGTAGACGCGCTGGCTGAATTTGCCCAACCCCTATCAGGACATAGGAGACGAATATGGGATCGTCTGAGGACGATCAAATATTTCGCGGTGTCGCGCGTGAGGCTATCTCGCCGTTAGCCGAGTTGCTGCGGCGGCTAATTTGAGTTGCGTCAAAGCGAACTCCCACCCGATGCGCTCCTGTTCGAGCCGTACATTCCCTTCCGCCCGAATTCGCTCCAGCGCGCGTTGCTCCTCCACTGTGAGGGTCGGATACGTCCCGCCCGCAGCCTTCGGCTCGGGCACCCACAGATCTCGAAAGGCCAACAGCGTTTCCTCATCCATGAGCACACTTGTCACCTCAGAGCAGCTCGATCGGAGCGCGTGCAAGATGGCAAAGCCGTCCGAATCCAGATCGCCCCAATAGATGATCCGACTCGACTGAATCCAGGGAATGCGGCCCAGTCGCGGTGCCGCGTACCCACTGCCGTGCACAACGACGCCTCCGCGTAGTTGCGGCATCGCGAACATCGTTTCGAGGTTCTCAAATACGAAAACCACACTCGGCACGATGTCCAAAGCTGCTAGTTCTTCGACCGGCGCGATCACGTCGCACAATCCTCCGGGCTGTAAAGCCGGATCAAGAAACCGCACACGCACCAGAGTTGGCGCGTCCAACAGACCTAGCGAAATCTCGCCGGTGATAGCTGCGTGGAGACTCTCGACTACCGTGCGATGCCGCTCCAGCCATTTGGTGTCGATCCCTCGGATGGGCAATTGCCGAATTCGCGAGCCGGATGCGGGGTTCTCGGCGAGCCATTCCACAACGACGAGCAGGGTTCTGAAGTCCGAGTCGGCCAGTGACTGCAGTGTGCGCCAATGGGCGCGGATCGCTCCAGCAAGCGCGTCGGCTGATGCCGCACTCGCGGCGAACACGGTGTGAATTTCCGCTGCCCGGTCCCGCAGGGTGGGCCATTCGCGGCTCGCTGGTGCTCCAGCGAATGCGGCAAGCGCATCCGCTCCTCTCAGCACACACCGCTCTGGCACTGACTGCGCGCCGAGACTCGGCCACTGACGGTCTCCCCAGCTCACCGAGAGACGCCCCGAGGCGTCGCCGCCGACACATTGCCATTCCCGCGCCCAAGCGATCGCAGCCGTCTGGTCGGAGAGCGCTTCGCGTTCAGTGGGCGGGTGCAGCAGGATCTCAAGTCTGGCGCCCTCGCCACCGAACGCTGCCCAGTCGCGCTGGTCGGCCATCACTTTCTTGAGCGCACGCGCGCATGCATTGGCGACCGTCAGCATCCCGCGCGGTGGCTTCACATTCCCTCTAATTCGCGGTAAATCACTGCGGCGGTGCGGGAATCATTGCGAGAGGTATTTGTGATGGACGTGATCCCACCGACGTACGGTTCGATGGTCTGCAGTAGCTTCTCCGGCGTAGCCAGAATCAGGTGGAAGCCGAACTCCACAAAGACGTCCATCGCCATGCGGGTGTATCGACTGTCGGCCTTGTCGAACGCCTCGTCAAGGATAATCGTGGCGTAGGAGGGCAGTTCGTCTTCGTCGGCAGCGAGTTGATAGCGCAGCGCCGCGGCCAGGCAGAAGATCACCAGCTTCTGGCGCTGGCCACCGGAGAGCCCAGCGCTCGAATCGTGGACGCTCACAGTGCGCCCGGCCAGGTCAACCTCGTGCGCCATGAACGTGACGTGCTCGCGGGTATCGAGACAGCGCCGCTTCCAGGCTAGATCGGCGTTGTCATTGGAGGCGAGTCGCTGCATCACTCGGTTCAGCAACGCGAATCGCTGTTCGGCCGCGGCGAGGGTATCGTCACTCCAAGTTCCGTCGACGATAGCTTTGAGGTCGGCCATGAACTGCACCACCTCAGGGGGGCGTCTGGTCTTCACCTCGATGCGCAGATAGCGATCCACATCGAAACGTGATCGACCGAGCGACGCGTTGACGGGCTCGATGCGGTCGACAACCTGTTTCGGGGCATCGCGGATGTCCGCGGCCAGGTGGCCGATCAGATCTCGGGATTTGTCTCGTAGGAGCTTGAGGAAGTTGCCCTCGTGCTCCGGCAGTCCACGCTCGATGATCCCCGCGAGGAGAGCGCGGTAGCCGGCGCGGTCATCGATTTCAGTGGTCAGGTCTCCGGATGCCGCTGGACACTTCGCTTTGAACGCTCCCGCGCCCAATACGAAGGCTGACTGCGACGCACGCAGGGCGGATTGGGCGACGAGGGATTCGCGGTGCAGTGAATCGCTGACCTTCCGCCCGACGTCGCTGATGTTACGCCGATCGATCCTTCGAAGTACCGTGCGGTAACGCGTCTCGAGCGCGGCGGCGTCCACGGCATCGACGGTGCCTTCGTGTACTCGCCCTTCAAGCTCGCGGATGAGAGAGTGCACCTCTCCAAGAAGAGACGCGCACTGACTGAGATCGAGCGCCTTTGACCTGGCCTTAATTTCGGTGTCCTGAAAGCACTGGCGGGCGTCCGTCTCCGCCTCAACCGCGGCCTGCAGTTCGGCGTTGTCCGCCGTCAACGCGAGCAGCTGCGTGCGGCGTACTCGCACTAACTCATCACCCGCTGCGCGATCAAGCTCTGCCCAATCCTGATCCAGCACGCGCTCGAGCACGAGGCGACGCTTGGTCACGGCGTCCCGATCGGACTGCGCCTGTTCAAGCCGCTCGCCTGCTTCATTATGCCGCCGCTGGGCATCGAGGCGTCGCTCGAGCAGGAATTCGATCTTGGCGTCGTTGTCGGCTCCGAGGATCCACTGAGAGCGGTCGTCGGTGCGATGACGGTCGTTCTTCTCGTAGCGGCGCGCTGACTTCTTGACCTGACCACCGATAGTCACGCCCCGGTTGACTGTGTCGAGCTCGTCAGGGTCGTCGACGCAGGCGAAATCGAATTCGGCGGCCACCCGAGCCTGGAGCCAATCGTGGAATGGTCCGTCACTAACTCGGATGCGATGCAACAGCGATCGTTCTGTGCGAGCGGCCGTGGGTGGTTCAGCTACGGCAGGTACCGCTTCAAAAACTAGCCGGGCACCGAGATTTCGGGATTCCACCCGTCGGCGCACCTCGGGCAGATAGTCATCGCGCACGAGGAGCGCGCTGGCGAGAGGGTAGAGAACGCGTTCGATCGCACCACTCCACGCACCGAACTTTGGCAGCACCTCGATTAATTCACCAGCGAACGGCAGGGCTGCCTCAGTCACTCCAAGCTCCTCGGCCAGACGCTTGCGGGTGAGCAGGAGCGCAGCCGGCAAGTTACTCTTGCGGTTGCGCAGCTCTGTGAGCTCTCCGTCGACCGCCCTCAGCTCACGTCCGGCCGTCGAGTACTGTTCGTTATCGCCATGCTCGTGAGCTGCGGTTGAAGCAGACTCCGCTATTGCCCGCCGGGAGGACTCTTGGAATTCGGCAAACTCCGCGCCGTTCTGTGGTGGTGTTTCGACGCCGATGCCGTTCAACTCGCCAACGAACCGACTCCAATGCCGCGATGTGCCGTCGGCGGCTGCGACGGCATCATTAACGCTCTGCTGCGCCTGGGCCGCATCGTTGCCGCCAAGCTGAAGCGCTCTATGCACGGCTACTCGGAGCAGTCCTTCCGCATCATCCCGAGCGGCATTCGCTTGGAGCGATCCTTCGGAGGCGCGGGCCTGGTGCGCAAGTAGTACGCCACGTTCGTCGCTAGCCAGTCGCAACGTCAACTCATCCTGGAACGGGTCGATCAACGCACTTAGGCGTTCTGACTCCGCGGCAGCTGCAGCAGCAGCTTCGTAGGCGACGATGGCGATCTCGAGCTCTTTGAGGTGTTCGGCCTGCTTGCGCAGCTCGACGACGTGCTGGTGCGCCTGGCTCAACTCGCCGAACTGCTCCACGGCATTCTTCGCCCGGACAAAGGTGAGCGGCTCGTCAAGCATGAAGTCGCGAAACAGCTGGTCGAGACTTCCAAGGTTCTTCGCGGATTGGGTCTTGTGCAGCAGATGCAGCGCGTTCATTCTGCCGATGCCGAGTAGTCGTCTCAGCTTCGCGTAGAACGGAGCGTGAGATCCCGTTGTCGTGACCAGCGCGTTCGGCCAGGCACTCTTGATGCGGCGGGCTTCGATCCCGGATGCCACGTGCTCCCGAAAGTCGAGTAAGCCCACGTCGCCCCGGTCGATGAAACACGCGTCCCTCAGGTCGGCCTTGTCGACGCTGGAGCCGCGCAGGTGGAATAGTCGCGCGAGCGTGAGCGGAGCATCCCGTTCGTTCTCAAATCGCAGCAGGATCCCGCTCCACGTTGCGCCCTTTCGGAGGTACGTGCTCACGGCACGGTCGAGGTTCTCGTCAGCTTCTTTGCTCCACGCACCGCGCACGTAACTGACCAGGCTGCGGTCGTCGTTTCGGGCACTGGATTCTTGGGCTGCCGAGTTGAAGCGCAACCACCTGTCTGGGGTGAGTACTGATGCGATTGCGTCTAGCAGCGAGGACTTCCCCGAACCGGATGCCCCGGTGAACAGGTGTCCCTTGCGCGCGACGTCGATACGGTGGTGTCCGTTGAACGTGCCCCAGTTGAGTAGCTCCACCCGGACGAGGCGCCATTGGCCTACATGAATTGGTCCGTTCGCGGCAGTCTGACTGGCGGCGCCCGGTTCGCCGTCTAGTCCTGTCATCTCGAGCATGGTCATGACGTCATCACCTCGGTGCGGTCGAAGTCAGCGCCGCCTTCATCATGATCCGGCTCGGACTCGGTCGTGGACTCGACGGACTCAAACCTCGATATGCCGCCGCTCTCAGCAATCCGGCGGTATTCGCCGCTTATCGCTTCGATCTGTTCCGCATCCACGATCAGCCGCAGCACCGGTGAGATCTCGGCCCGGTCCTCGGCGCCGGCCTGATGAATCACCCGTAGCGTATTCTTCATCTTGAGCCAGGTGGAATTCAGCCGCTTGTTGAAGTCGCTCTCGTCGCGGTCCGCCGTGCGGTACACGCGCAGTTGTTCGAATACGTCTTGTTGCCCCACGATCACTCGGCCGTCCCCCTCTCCGGCGAGCAGCATTTGACGCAGCACGAGCAGCATTGCCGTGTCAAGAAAGGTCAGCACGGCGGAGCGCACCGTGCTCGGCACCTCCAGTTCGGTCGTGGATACGTTGCGTACGAATGCGAACTCGCCCACCCGATCAACGACAAGGTCCAGAAACAACTCGTGCAGACGAGAACGAATGCTGGCCTCATCGGCCAACAGCGCAGACCACAGGGTTGGCGCTTTCACGCCCGATAAGTAGGGACCTTTGATCAGTTCGAGCAGCGCCCGCCGACACTGCTCGCCCATCACGCCGGTGTCACCGCGCCAGAGGGCAGTAACAGCCGCTACATCCGCGTTGGAGCCAAAGTGCGTCTCAGTCTCAATCTCAGTCTCAGTCTCAATCTCAGTGGCCAGGTCGTCGGTCACAGAAGCCTCCCGGTAAAGCGGTGAACTGGGATGCTCGCGGCACGCGCGACCCTATCGGCTCCGCGCCAACGCACCGTCTCAAGGCCGCCCGGGGTGGTGCCCTGATTCGCGGCGAGGGTGAGCAGCCCCACGACGCTGGCCACACCCTGACTGGCAGGATGCCGTTCGAGCACTTCCCGCACGGTGCACTGGTACACCTCGGACAACACCGCGTTGACGTTGTCGACGAGCTCGGCAAAATCGATTTCGGTGGCGCGGGCGAGGGCGCGCAGGGCCCCGAGGTCAGCAGTTCCGGCCACGTGCTCCACGATCGGCGCGCTGGCATCGAGCTCGGCGGGGTCATCCAGGCGGATGGCGCCGGCGCTGCTGAGCGCGACCGCCGAGAGGTCGAGTCGCGAGGTCGTCGGCTGGTAGGGCTTAATGTGCCCGGATGCCTCGACTCCAGCGGCCAGCGCGGTACGGAGCAATCCACGAAGAACTCGGTCACGCTGATAGTCCTGGGATTGCACGTAACGGCGCAACCCGCGAGCAAAGGCGGTGATGACCGCGTGAATCTCACCGCTGTGTTCCTTCAGGGTGCCGATGAAGCGGCGCAAATAGCGTCGCTGAGAAAAGGTGAGCTCGCCAGTGAAGTCCCGACCGAGCACTTGCCCGATGTCGTCATCGAATGCGCTGCCGACCGCGGGGTCGAGAACGAGCGCGGAGAACCCCGCAAAACTTCGGCCCTCGTCGGACTCACTAATCAGGTCAACTCCGCGGAACACTTCGTCGAGCACGGTGCTCTGAGTTTCATCGGATTCGACGATCCGGGATCGCAGATCACGATTGAGGGACTCGAACTCCGAGCGCACCCGGCTAAAGTCGGAAGGAAGCTCTTCGGCCTGGGCGAGGATGTCTCGCACCCGCTCAAGCGCTCGCGCGGCATCCAGCGTGTCAAGGTCACCGGCGTGGATACGTTCGATCTGCGCGTCAATCCGATCGCGTTGGGCGTGCAAATTCTCTAAGCGCCGGGTCGCGTTGGGATCGGTGTCGATGGCCAGCTGCCCCAGTTGCACTCTGATACTCGCCAGCCGGGACTCGGTGATGGTCTGCCGCGGGGCTACGAGCTGTTCCAGAAATCGGATCGCAGCCGTCGCGCCAGGCGCGAGCTCGTAAGTTTCACCGCGGGCCTCTTCGGCGGGGCGACGCGTGAGGAACCCGGCCTTGCGCCACTCGGCGCAATAACCCTGACCGCTGTGCGGCAGGGCGAACCCATGGCCGCGCAAAACATCGAGATCGTGGTCGATGCGCTCGTGCAGCTCGTCCGTCGACAGACGTCGGTCTTCTCCGCCCAGGTGCTCATTGACCAGTGCAGCGATTACTGGAGCGTTGTCGGCCCGCAGGAGCCGCCAAGTGGCATCCATCTCGAGAAGCTTGGAAAGGGCATGGGCCCGACTCAGAGCGGACATGACAGACCTCCTCGAGCTCAGCACAACATGACCACCACGCATGATCCGGCATACGACCGACATCGAATAATAATCACAGTGCAGCCAGGCCGGAATCGAGGCGGACTCCGAATTTGCTCGCCGGATTGCCCCACCCACCGAGTTGAAAATGCAACAGCGCGGAGAAGCCGGTCAGGGGCCCTCCAACTCGCGCCCCAGCCGACTAAGGAGCTCCGCTACGTTGAAACCGGGTCTGGCTTCGACGAGACTCCACCCGTTCCGAACAAGCCACGCGTCACGAACCTCGTCAAAATCAAGAATCACGGCCACATGGTTGCCCATCCATGCCCACTCCACTTGCCAATCGTTTGTGGGCCCCACATCCATCCCGACGGCAGGCGCCGAAACCCCATCGTTGCGGAGCCGGATGGCGACGCCGGCGAGCGAATCATCACCAAATCGCAGCGCTTGATCCCAGCCCTCGAAGGTGGGTCTTGTGTCGTCCTCTGCGCCGATAGATAACAGCTTCGCAGCCCCAGTCGAAAGCAATACGGTGCCAAGAAAACCCGACGCGCTCGATCTCGACATGAGGTCGTGCACGCGTTGGTTCGAGAAAGTTCGCAGGCACATGTAGCAGCTGGTTTCCGAACCGCATTCACAATCACTGACAATCTTCAGTGCGGATGCAAGTACGTCATCGATCGATTCGGCAATGAGACGCGCGTACCCGGCGCCTCCCGGCACGGTGTCGATAATGTGTATCACAGCCACGCCAGCATGGGTGCCCGCGACGGTTCCCTCGATATTATTCCGCGAGATCTGGAGGGCTTTTGAAGCACCCTGAAGGATCGCGTAGAGAACTGATTGAGCAGTTTGTTCCGCAGTACCGGACCACCCCGTCGAGAACTGAACCCTCACGACATCCGTTTCGTATTTGTGTGCCAACGCAAGCGTGAGGAACGGCCCCGTGCATAAACGTCCCGAAATGGGATGTGTGTGGTCTTTGGGAGCCTTCTCGATCGAGCTGAATCCGCGGCCACACCAGTCGCAGATTCGGAAGCCACCGTCACCCACACCCGTATTGATCCGAACCATCTTCGCTCGCTCCAAGATTCCACATGTGATGGAAGCGTTCGACAGTTCGATGGTGCGTTCGTCCACCACCTGACCTTTTTCGGCGATTGCGGTCTCACCCCGCCAACTGATCCGAGGAGGCGAGTCGCCCGGCCGTTGCTTGCCACCCTCGCCAACAAATCCGAACCGCGGCTCGATATATTTCTTAGGTGTGCCTCTTGGCGACTCCCCACAGATTTCGCATGGCGCATCTTCAACAACGAGGCTTTCCGAATAGTGGTCGCACTTCTCACAAATCCGGAAGAATTGATGAGGAAGTTCTCGTTCTTTGCGACGGGCAAGTCCAGCAGAATGCCACAGGTATCCGCCTGCAACCAAGGTGGCCCCGGGCGCGTACTCAAAGATTGCTTGCGACAGATCTCGCGATAGCTGGAGATCTGCTGCGCCGGCTGCCTCGCCGTACGGCGTCTTCATCTCGACGGTGTCGACTGGAAAACCGTATTTCGGCAAGATGTTTCGATTCGCGAGAAAACCGAGCAGATCCCGCCCGCGAATAGTTTTCAATACTCGCTTGTAGCGGTCACCTTTGGCTCCGTTCTGTTCCGCGAACGCTGCTTCGATGGCCTCGCCATAGAAGCTCACTTCTTCCGAATATTCCGTCGACACCGCATTCAACAGGTCGATCAGGTCCTCGGTCCACCGATCCCAACTTAATATCGCCTCACTCATTAGTGGACGGGGCAGCACCGCACCTATCGAGTCCAAAACACCCGACGGCTTCTTTTCTAACCACGCTCTGACCCGTTTGGCCGGCGCGTCGGCACCATCGAAGAAGGAGTCGACAGTGCGATAAATGGTCTTTCTCTCCGCGAATTCTTGCCGGAAAAACGCCGACATCGCCAGAGAAAACACGTGGCGTTTAGCGATTCGTGCATTCTCAATAGGCACGATCGGAGCCCGGACAGCACCCGCAATCATCGCCGTCGGATTGGCATACATCGAGAGATCGTGAGGACGTCGTTGTGCATACGTAAGGACCAATGCCGCGCTGTCCGTACGCCTTCCCGCACGCCCCGCTCGTTGTACATAATTCGACACGGTCGGGGGAACGTTGCGGAGGACTACCGACTGTAGGTCGCCAACATCAACTCCCAACTCGAAGGTTGTGGAGCATGACAGCACGTTAGTGTGCCCGGAAATGAAACTTTGCTGAATCTCAGCAGCCTTGTTGCTACTCCATTGAGCGGTGTGCTCCATCGCTGAGAGGGGAATTGGATTGCCTGAGCGGTAAATGGTTCGGTAGTGGTCGTCATCCACAGATTCCTGGGGCAAGCGCCAGTCGACCAGTCGGCCGGGGCATTTGTATGTCGAGCACACCGACCTCACGTTCATAGAGGTGATGCGTCGACAGATCGAGCATCTCCACATTTCAGTCTCGGGCCGCACGATGGTTGCTTCAAGCGCCAGCGGATCCAGCTGAAACACCAATCCAAGGGTGTCGACATTTCGCACCGAGAACCATGCGCTTGTCGTCGCGCTGGACGCAGTGAGTCCCCTCCATATCCCGGCGAGAATGCCATCAACGTCATCGGTCGGCAGGCCGGCCGCGGCGAGAACGCGCTCCAAATAATCGGATCGTCTGTTCTTTCCTCGCGTGGGTGTCCAACTCATGACTTTGCGCTTTGGGTCCGAACCGTTGGCACGCACGTATATCGGCCCGAGGCGTGGCTGAAAGACTTCGTCTCTGAGCGAGACGTGTTCTTGAGCGTCGAGCACTCCCTGGGAACGAAGAGTGCGAATGAGTGCTTGGACGAGCTCAAGCGATTCGCGCTCACTAAGTCCCAAAGCGAGAAGCGGAGGGAGCGGCTTTGTGCCGTTCGGCTCGATCATCCGCCACGAAATAAGACCAACGCCCTCGAGCGACAATCTCTCGTCTAAACCGATCAACTCGAGCTGCAACCATGTTTCCGCATGCGTCTGATTTGCAAGCGCGGTGTCCTTTGGGTCGAAGAACCGTCCATCGGTGCCCAGCTTTCTGGAAACGGCGGCGATGTCCTTCACCCGAGCGGGCTCGTCCTCGAATTGCGCCTTCTTCGCCGCAGCGAAGAGAATCCGCCTTTGAGCCAGGCGCCCATAGGAATTCTCGAGATAGGGCGCGAAGTAGGCGGCCTGCTGGCGGCTATCACTGAAGACCAAAAGCTTTCGGCCACCTCCGCGGAGAAACGATTCGTCACCTTCCGTCGATGCGGGAATCTCCGGATACAGGGCGGTGGTGAGCACGCTTACGGAAGCGTCATTTCCGCTCTCGAACCGACGGATTACCCGTGGCCGAGACGATCCACACTGAACGCATTTCTTGATCACTTCGCCGGCCCGGTTGATTCGCACGACTTTCTGCATCACGCCGTCGGAACATGCGGCATTGCCGCACGTCATACCCACCTTTGGATCCATCAATCCGCACTTGACGCAGACGCTCACCTCGGACGTCGGCAAGTCTCCAGGATCCTCATCGAGGACAACGCCGTCTTCGTCGTAGTCGTCCGAAGTATTTTGATCGAGAGACAGCCAGACAGTCTTAGACGAGTCCGAGTTCTTCGGCGAAAAGTACCGGGCGCCCTCGACGACGTGCTCGGAGCCACAAAGGTAGGTTCCTCCGCACGTCTGACACGCCGCGACTTCAAACATCGACCAGTCACAGATGGGGCAGCTTTCGTGACGCGCCAGCGACACATGTGGGCCGGCGGGAGAAAAGCAGCTGAATGCCCCTTCAGTCGCCCGGGCGAACAAGTGATATTTGGCCGACAAGACAGGTTCCTTACCGGCATCATCGACTTGGGCGCTCATTGCGACCAGTCGGGCGACGGACCTTTGAGAAAGTACGGTCTCTGACGTCATCTTGGCGCGCAACTCACCAAGGGTTCTCGCTTTTTCGGAGGCGATCCGCCTGATCTCGCGAACTGATCCTTCGTGCGAAAGCGCCTCGGCGAGCGTAGTTCCGGTCGCACCGCGGTCGTGTGCATTATCGAGAAGTTGACCATCATCGAGAGTTCGGAGTTCATCGTCGGTGTAGCGGCCCCACTCGGGCAGTGCGTTTGGTACTTCGCGCCGTGCGGTAACAACATCTTGAGTATCCGCGCTGGTGCCATGCTCGAAAGGTTCGCCGAAGAGCGATGCTGCAAAGGCGGCCGCTCGCGACAAATCGGCACCGACAGTTGCGCTCGTCGCAATGCATTGGATCTTCGCATCCGAGGCAACGCGGTCTTTGAGTCGTCGCAGTAGGAAGCCGACCTCTGCGCCAGTCGCCCCGTCGTAGACATGCGCCTCGTCAACGACAATGAATCGCCAGGTATTCTCTCCTGATTCAGGTTGAAAGAGTTCAAGGTCGAGCGGTCGGAGTAGGAGGTATTCCAGCATCGCGTAGTTGGTAAGCAAGAGATGCGGCGGCGTAGCCCGCATCTCGGCGCGGCTCAGAAGCTCGTTTGGCAGCCGCTTCGCGCCGGGATGTTGGGTTTTGTACTTGTCCTCTGCCTTGCTCTGGGACTCTTGGGTTTCTCCCGTATAGCGCCCAAACGTAATGTCAGGGACCGTGGCGAGCAGCGACCTCAACCGCTTTAGTTGATCGTTGGCGAGGGCGTTCATTGGATACAAGAGGAGAGCCCGCACGCCCGGGCCAAGGGTGCACGCCTCTGATTCGCGTCGAAGTGCGTCCAGAATCGGAAGAAGAAAGCTCTCGGTCTTGCCAGAACCAGTGCCTGTGGCGACCACGACGTTGCGCCCAGCCCGGACCTTACGAATGGACTGTTCCTGGTGCCAATACAACGGGCGATCGAGCGACAGCTGACCAGATGCCAAATTCGAGAACCCCGTAGACAGCACTCCCTCTTGGATGAGTTCGTTCGCAGACTTACCTTTGAGATAGGGCGGTGTCGTCTCCAGGTACGGGCCTTTTACCAAACCTTGATTCGCTGCTTGGTCGATAGCTGCCCTCAGGCCGGCCGCCAACAAGGGATCGCTCGGTGTGATGAGCGACCCGAGGTATCGGGTGTACGCATCGGAGATTCGCTGGCTGACGACGATCGGGTCGATGCTGCTCATTGTTCGCTCCAGTACGTTATCCACAGTTCAGCCAAGCCAAGATCGCGTTCCACAATTGAAGGAGCCGCGTGAGCAAGGTTTGCGTAATACATTCGCGTACTCACGAAGAAGTCATCCGCGGATTTGCTTCCCCGCGCTGCGAGCCGTGCACACAGTGCGAATGCCAACGACAGCGCGGGCAAGTTTCGCCAGCCCTCGCCTTCCAGCCTCGCCTCGATTGGCGCAATGGCTTCGGGCCCAAATTCGGTTGTGAGAATGGACCTTGCCTGCGCAAGAAATTTGAGTGTGCACATCGACAGTTCTCGAACTTCTCGTTCTTGACGCTGGTCGAACAGAGCTTTCCCGCTGCTGGCACGCGGGTCCTTGTCTAGGAATCGTCCGGGGAGGGGGTTGGCGACATCCCAAATTACGTCGACTCGCTCCTGCGGCCACGCATACATCAGCGCGATAGTGTGGCTGAAGCGGCCGACCGAGGCAAGGGGATCATGGCCCTCCTCGAGGATTTGGATCGCCGATCTCCCGGCGTACATCGCAAGATCGTTCAGCAAGAGTGGCTTGTCACCTGTCACCCACAAGTCGCTATCCGCGAGGATCCCGAGAGCGACGCTGTATGTCCACAGAACGGGTGTCGACTCCCATGCCTCACCCGGAACGGTCACGACGTCACTCTCGACGAAGAACCTCATGAGATCTTGAGCAGATGCCTCGGTCTCGAGTACTGACTGGACAACAAGTTCGCGATTCGACCGAACCGCCAACGCAAGCTCGTGCCGAAGTGTCGTGCGCGCGACCTTGGGGGAAAACTTGCGCAGCAGCGAGAAGATCGTGAGCGCTGTGGCCACCGACTCCGGAGTGCGCGGACAGTCGTCGGTTCGTGCCAGCCAAGTACGAAAGCCGGAATCCGGAAGTCCGGGTTCGTCAAACAGCTCGCCCACTTCGAGATCGAAGAGATTCGCAGCTCGTAAGTCAGGCAGCTCTGCCCATGGCTGGGGATTCCACGGGTCTTCGACCCTGAGATGTGCTTTTACTGCGCCCTCCCGCAAAACCGAAGCGTCGAGTTGAGCGCAGCCGGTGACCTCGTCGATGTCAACGACAATAGGCGGGCGCCAAGGCGCAAACGTGGGATACAGCGCGCATGTCAGATTTCGAGTCGGCACGAAACCAGAAAGTCGCAGAAGCCCATCGGGTGAAACAGCCACCCCATCGGCAAGCTTTCGAGGGCTAATGCTGGCAATCGGCACACGGATGCCCTCAGAACCCACGCTAAGAGCACCGCCGCCAGTTCGGGCTAGCGAATCGGCGAGCTGTGCAAGGTTGAACAAACGTGAGCCCTGCTGACCATCGCCTGCGAACACAGTTTGGACGACTTCGCCCCCGGAGAGCGCCACCATCTCAACTCGTCCTGCCATGGGAGTGACAACACGCAACACCACGTCGGCGAGGTCCTCCAAGTCGATGCGCAGTGGATTGATATTGACGCCTGGCGCATGCTGACCTTGAACGCTCACCGACATATGCGGGACAGCAACGATGACAGGCAAGGCACCCTGAAGCGCCGCTAGGTCCAATCGTGCAGACCGATCAGAATGCTTCAAGGTCGTCATTTTTGATTGCGAGGCGATCTCGGCAGGCGCCATCAACTTGACTTCCGCAGGCTCCAGCCCAGTACCCAAGTGGTTCATGGATCGGAATTCTGCGTCCGCCGAAAATGCATACCCTTCTGCGATCGCCACTCGAGTAGTAAGTCCGCGTCCGAGTGGGCCTCTGACGACGACGTTGAAGTCTCCTACGATGCAGTTGATGTTGCGCGGCCAGGGGTCGACCGCTGTGGGCTCCGGTTGTGATTCAAAGGTGCCAAACGACAAGGTCGAGTTGTCGGCGCGGTCTTCGATGGAAACCGTCCAGGAGATAGAAGTAGAACTGCCGCCCTCACTCGTTGCGGCCGCTGGCAGCATCACTTTCGGGCGAGAGGAGGTTATATGCCTCCCATCCAAGGTCGTGGAGTGACGGATGTACTCAAGGTTAGACATCATCGGTTTCGACACGAATGTCACGTAGCGCCAGCGATCAGAGCTGAGTAGCTTCAGCTTCACGGCATTTGAAGGATCGACCTCAGCGAACGACCACCCATCCCAGCCGTAAGGGCTGTCGGATACGCCCAGGAGTCTCACTTGACCGTCTGACTCAATGCACTCCTCGAATGCGCGGCCACCTTTGTTGGCGTAGGCCAGCCAAACCGAGTTCTTCGGAAGAGAGTTTCGCGCGGGGATCCAATCACCCGTTTCCGCGTCAAAAATTAGCAGGGGATCATCAACGTCGACGAGTTCGAGGTTCCAGCTCTGTCCAGAAGGGGCAATGCTCACTGTGACGAGCTTGGCGGGAGTTGTGACCGAGTCGTATCGCGCGTGCACTGGATCGCCCGGCCAGGGTGCAGCGACCTGAACGCGAGACACTCGACCCTCGGCACGAATTTCCCATGAGATCGCCTCTTCAGTCACAGTCTCAAGCGGCGGAAGCTTGATTCGAATGCCGTTTGCGACGTCGAATACTATGCGCGGATAGAGCACTTCATCACGGCGTCGCTTGCGGGCAGTCGGTGAGAACCTCTCGAGCACTCCGCTCTCGACAAGTCGCTTGATCTCCCTCACCACCTCGGCCGGAAGACCATCTTCGACCTTGCCCGCTGAAGCCCCGAGGGCGGTCGAGTCGAGAAGCGCAAGGCATCGGTCTACGAAGTCCTCGGATACCTCGCCGCCCTCGGTCAGAAAGCGCCAGGTTGGAATGTCCAGACCACCACTCGTTGCGAGTTCTCGTGTGAGTGATCGCACCCATGAAACAAATTGGCGCCCGTCAAGGTTCTCCGCTAGCTCATCGCGACGATTCAATGTGCGCACGAACGACTCCACGCTTGCGATGGGTACACCTGCGTGCATCAGGATCTCGCCGATATTTCTCTGTGGCGTTGTGAACCGCGCCAATTCAAATGACTCCAGGGCCGCCCGGAAGGCTTCGGAAATTTCTTGCTGCTCTGATTGGCCAAGGTTCGTGCCAAACGCACGACCGACGGAGGGCCAAAAAATGCCCTCGTCATACTCGCGAGCTCCAGCGTTGCAGAGCCCAACGGCCAACGCCGCACGGTACTGGCGAAGGAGGCTCTTTCGCTGATTCTTGGATTGAAGCCGCTTGAAATTCGCGCCGAGAATTTTAAAGGCTTGCGCGGCCTGATCCGGATCCACGTTGGCTTCGACCACGAGAGTGAGTCCTGCAAGCCGATCTCTCCACGCGTGCTCGGTGGCGTCAAACTCTTGCTGTGTTCTCATTGCTTCTCCCGGCCGGTTTTAGTGAGCCTTGCAGGCTATGGCTGGCCTCCGACATTTGCTCGCAACGCGCCACGTCCCGTTAAGGTGTGCTCCCAGAAATAAGAGACGACGGGCTGCCCTTCCACGAGACGAAAAGCTCATCCCGGGCGCGACTGGCCGCGACGTAGAGCAAAGACCGCTCTCGCAGGAGGGCGTCTTTCATCTCCTCTGGTGCGTATTCCTTCAGTGCCCACGGCAGCGGGATGGAGCCGTCGGACACGTCGAAGAGGATCACACGAGAAAACTCCATTCCCTTGGCCGTGTGCATCGTCAGCACAACGGGGCGAGTGAGATGTGATTTTGCGTTGGTGAGGAGTTCCGCCGAGATTCCGTGCTGCGCGAGGGCATCCTGCACATGCTTGGCTCGGTTATTTGACCGCGCCAGCACAGCGATCGTGCCGGGCGTGACGCCCAAATCGATCCATTCCTGCACAAGTTCAGCGATGTTGGTGAACTGCTCGTCGTCATCCTTCGCTGGAATCGTTTGGGGCGTGGGACCGCGCCTCGCCGACCGATAACCGACGATGCCCTCGACGTCGTTGTCGCTATCCACGTATTCGCCGGCTTTGAGAATCTGCATCGCATATCGCAAATTCTGTTCCGTTGTGCGGTAGTTCAGCGTCAGTCGGCGCGAGCGCCCGGTGATTTTCAACCCGAACCGCGAGAGCACCACATGCTGTCCGTAGATGCGCTGATGGGTATCCTCGGCGATGAAAACGTCGTTTGCACTCACGGGCACGATCGCGCGAATAAGTCGCCAATGTGACGGTACGAGATCCTGACCCTCATCGATCAGAATGTGGTCGACGAGCGGTTCCGCTCCTTCAGGGTGACTGCGAAGCCAAGCCGCGCCAATCTCCGAAACCTCGGCAAAACTCAGCTGCCCAAACAGACGGGCGCGCTTGCGGTATTGCTCGATGACCTCCCAGACGAGCGCCCGTTTCGCCCGGTCAAGAGCAATTCCGCGGCCGGGTCGCCGCGTCGCCGCATATTCCTGCGCGCTGGTCACTAGGTTCGGTAGGACCACTTGAAGGTACTCTGCCTCGAAAAAAGTAGGTGTCAGAATCGCCTCGGGCAGTGGCGGGTCGATGTCATCGATCGCCTCCCGCCACCCGTCACGGTTCGAGTGCACAGAGTTCACTTGTTCGATTGCCCCGCCGAGCACTAACGATGCCGCTTCGGCGAAGGATGCCCCAGCCGCGTCTTTGACGGCGGCGGCGAGTGCATCGATTCCACGCACAAGAACGCCAGGGGCGCCGAGCACGGTTGCGAGGGTGATGGATGGATCGAGCCGCTCGAGGTCCCGCTGCAGGTTGCCGGCGAGTGCTTTAGTAAAGGTCGTGAGCACGATCCGGGAACCGGCCTGTAAGAGCTGAAGGTGCTTAGAGCGGTGCAAGAGCACGACGGTCTTTCCTGTGCCTGCACCGCCGGTCAGGCGGAACGGTCCGTTATAACTCTGGGTGGCATACTTGCGCTGCTCAGGGTGCAGGAACACACGCCAGGCCCCGAAATCGCCGTCTTCGAGCACTCTCCGCAGCTCTTCATCATTTTCGACGAGTGTGAACTGCATCTGAGACGCCGGATGGCGGAAAGATTTGAGGATCTGCTTATCTTCGTTGTCGACGTCGTCGGGCTGGGAGTCGACCGGTTCGGCTTGGTCGAGAGCGAGGTCCGAGGTGATCTTGTCGATCGAGTCTCCGACAGCAAGACCGAGAACGACTGATTCCTGCCACTGGTTCTCAAAGGTTTCGGCGATCGCGAATAGCTCGTCATCAGTGGTCGCGGCGAACAACGCGCTGATAATGAGCTCGTCGAAACCGAGCGCCGTGAGGTCCGTCGGCTGATAGCCCAGCTCGCGGAGATATGGCGCATGCGCGGGGGCAGTCACGGGTTCGGCGGCATACTGGTCCGCTGAGGGGACGGTCTCGGGCGTGCTTACTTCAATGAGTTCCGCGATCCCGTTCACGGGGTTGACGCGAAGCTTGCGCGTGCGCGCACGGTCGATTGCCTCGTCGTGTTGCCAGGTGCCGGCGTAGACATAGACCGGCTCCGAGTCCGCGGTGTCGATTCGATAGAGCACCGCTCGAAGAGCTAGGTCAACGCGCCCGGTGCGCGCGCGATGATCAACCGGGTTGTTCATCTTCTCGATGTGCAGACCGACCGAGGTATCGTCCTCCTGCAGCTTCTGCAGGAACGTCATGATCTTCGCCTTGACCGTTTTGTCGTGTTCGGGCTCCTTAAGCTTCGTCATCACAATGTGCGGCATGGGTTCCTACTTTCCGTCCAACGCGGCAATGATCGATTGGGCCGAGAGTTCGGCCACCGTCCATCCCGCAGCGTGAAGTTCCTGGATGTCGTCAGCGGTAAGCCCGATCGACGCGGTGACTTTATGGTCGGGCCAAGCAAGCGAGACAGGGATGCCGTCACCGATTTCCATGCCGAGAATCGGGATTGGAATGCCGCTGGTGGCGAGGGTGACAAGCACGTCGCGCTCGGCATCAAGGGCCCGGTCGAGTGCCGACTGCCAGTCGGCATCGGCGAGCTCGAGAACGCTGACGATAGGTGCACCAACGCGAATTCCCTCAACTTCGCTGAGAGCAAGAACGGATGCGCTGTCCATTAGAAGGTTGGAGAGCCTGAGCCACATGCGCCAGTCATCCGCGAATCCCTGCGCTTGAATGGCCGCCTCTCGATCATCGAGCATCAGCATCGATTCAGTCTTACCGTCGTTGGTCATGAGGCGGCTGGTCAGCACAAGCCGTCCGTGCCGCAATTGCCATGCACCGCCTTGGGTCGATGCCACCAGCGGTGCTCCTCTCAGCGTGCTGGCGGAGGCTTCGTCCAGCGAATCGCCGCCAAGATCCACAAACGAGCTCGACGGCTGAAGCGTCAACACTGGCAGGGCACTGGCTATCGCCGACCACCGCCCACTCGCCCCCGCGGGATCCTGCATCCACTCCATCAATTGAGTGATCGGGTTCGCCGTGACGTGATCCAAAGAACTGAGCGAGATACCGAACTGGCTGGTGAATTGCGCCGCAATGTCTTTGCTAAACCAGGTCGGCACTGGCTCTGCGGAATCAGCTGCGGCGCGCTCAACGTCTGCCCAAGTAATTGCCATCACGTGGGACCCCATGTCCCGTACTCCGCGGCGCTTCGCCGCATCGTCCGCGATGTTGTTATGCAGCACAGAGGCATGAAAAGCCAGACCGTCTGTGTAAATGGCAATCGGTTGAACTCCCCCACCGTGCTGCTCGAGCACGAAATCGGGAGTGGTGTGCCCAAGCGGCACCTGTGGCCGCAAGACCCACAGCCGCCGACTGCCCGGAATAGTGACCTGCACCGTGTTTCCCCAGTCGCCTGGGATTTGCTTCACGGAGGCCCCGAGCGCCGCGGCGCGCTGGATGAATACGTCGCGAAAGTAATGCTCGAAAACGGCACTGCTGTCGACCGGTGGTGGCGCCTCAGCAACCACAGACCAGGGCCTGGGTTCACCGTCGTCTCCGATATCAAGAAGACGACGGAGGCTGTTTTCAGCGCTCACGCGAGAGACCAAATCGACATTGCCGCCCGGCGCGTAGGGAAGGAGGCATCGATGGCATGCAGCCCGGGCCTCAGCGGCACACACACATGCCCGCAGAATCGTCCACGCGCGAAGCAACAGGTCTCGAATTTGTGCGGGGTCTGCCAGCTCGGCAAGATACCCGGTGCCGCCGGGCACGCTGTCGTGGATGAGGAGGGATGAGATGTTGTCGCCACCGTCAGACATCACGGGATCAACCGTCGAGATGATATTGAGGTGATCTGGATCCCCACCAATAACTTCCCGCAGGCCGAGCAGTATCGCGGCGCACAGGCTCGGAACCGCGAGGCTGTCGCCGATCGTGAGTTGCGGCGGCAGGCGAAGCACGACGCCCTGGGTGGAAAGGGTGCGACTCAACGCGATCGGCACCACATGCTCAGTCGTCGCCGTGCGATATCGGCACCACGGGCGATGCTCCCGCCGACTGTTCGCGTTGGCCGAGCGGTCCACCTTGCCGCACTCGCTGCACACCCGAAACAGGGGCGTTGGTCGCTCCTCGCCCGAGAAGAACCGAGGCAGGCCATAGCCGCCCGACTTTCCCACATTGAGCCAACGAATTATCAGGTCTCGGCAATATTTGACACCGAATCCGCTGCCTTCGGTGAACCACTGACTTGTCACTCCGGCGGGGTCGATGTCGACCGTCGGGAACACCGTAAATCGCACCCGCTCACGTTCGTCACGGCGATCGTTAATTGATGATTCATCCCGTCTGATCTCGGCCGATACATGCTCGAGCTCAACGACATCCAACCGCTGCGACGCGTCTGCGATGGCTTTGCCTCCGCAGCGTGGGCACGAGCCTGGCGCAGCCGACAGGGACAGATCGTGGGCGTATCCGCAGCTCGAGCAAAAGGCCCAGGCACGGACGGCTTCTCCGTCCACACCGAGGTCGATCGCATCAATGGTGATTTCGGCACCCTGGGCGTAGAAGACCGCACCGGGGGCCAGTTCGCTGATCGCAACTCCGGCACCACGCTCGTAACTGATGCCCTCGTTCTGAAACGCGCCGCTGTCTGGATCTACCCACGACAAAGTCACGTCAAGGCGCACACTGTCGTCGAGAAGCGTGTAGTTGGGGAGAACTCCGAATCGTTCAAGAGCACTCACCCACGGCTCCTCGCGCCGCTCCTTGAGTAAGCGCCTCACTAATTTGCCGGATGCAACGGCTGAACGATAATCAGCCTTGTCGTCGTCGAGCGCCGCCGAATGCGCTGCCGCCGCCTTGAGGTCTTCGATCGAATCCTCGATGGCGATTCGTCGATACTTCAGGATGTCGATCTCGGCAGTCCACTTCTGCACGGCGCGGGCAGCAGTCGCGGCAACCCCGCTGGTGTCCGCACCCTCATCCGGTGTGGCCCAGCGTCGCAGGTGGTCGATTGTTGACGACGACAGGGTTGTGAAGGTGCCCAGAAACTCAGCCAAGCGCTCTGAATGCTTCGCCTCCGCATCCGCAACAACATCGCCGAGGAATGAGGGCGGCCCCGAAGTCTTGAGAACGTCACGGGCGCGCTTCGGCGGGCTAACTAGGAATGGCGCGCTCCTATCGATCAGGAAGGCAAAATACTGACGCTGAAGGATTTCCTCGGCGTTCAGGTACGTTGCCGGCGGGCGCACCTCACCATTGATGACTGACAACGGGTCGCCGAGTTTGGGAAGCTGGTCGCCGCGACCGGTCACAAATGCGAGAGAAAGCGAGTTGCCGGTAAGTCGTCCAGCACGACCCACCCGCTGCAGGTACGAGGCAACCGATTTTGGGAGGCCCGCGAGCATGACGGTTGACAGGTCTCCGATGTCGATACCCATCTCCAGCGTGGGAGTCGCAACAAGAACGTTGGGGGCATCCGGCTCTTCGACCGACGCCTTAAACCCTGTTTCAAAGCGCAACCGAACCTTCTCTTCGAGAAGGCTGGTGTGTTCGCGCGCCACCACGCGGCGCATATCCCCGTCGTTATAGAGGCTCCGATAGTAGTTGCCTGCGCCTTTTTCGCGGCGCACCGTTCCGGGACATCGGGGAGCGGTGCACGGCCCGTCCGCCAGTTGCGTGATTACCTGAGTCGTCCCGGTTATCGGGTTCTTGCAAATGTCGCAGACGAGCAGATGTTCCCGCGACACTAGTGCATCCAACGAGATTGGCGACACCGTGACGATGCTGGGGCTGAGCTGATAGGCGATCGCTCCGGTGGCACCAATGCTCTTGGATGTCAGCACGCCCGCCTTCTCAAGCTCGGCGAGAAGCTTTCGAGTCAGCCTGGCACCATCTCCGGGTGTCACGCGCAAGACCTTTCGCGCCCAACTTGCAAACCAACTCTGGGTCGACCCGACCGCGTCGAGCTGCGACCGCTGAGAGTCTTTCCCGGTCGGCACGGCGCCACCGACGCGGGGGTAGCCAGGAGCATCCCGACCCTTCGGGAACGCGGGCATGCCGACCCCGCGCGGCCGTCCACCCCAGACGTACCAACGGTTGCCGTCGTTCTCGATGTATTTGCTGAACCAGTCATGCTCGATCGCGCCGCGATCCCGCATACGTTCGAGTACACCGCGCACCCAACGCACAACCGTATCGCCGAACAGTTCCGCAGGCTCGATTTCGCCGAGTTGGGCCTCGCGGGCAAAGCCCACGAGAGCTGCGCGTCCGATAATTTCGAGCTTGGTGGCCGTGCCGGCATCGACTTCCGCGGCGACACTTCCAGTGAGTTCGAGGGTGCGGCCGACGCGGGATTGCAGTCCAAACTCGAGCTCGACATCCAAAAGAAGGCGCTGACGCACTCGACGAAGCACCGCCGATGGAATCGCTCTGGCCGTGAGGCTCTGCCAGAACTCGACGAAGTTCTCGTGATCGGCGACCTCGGGCGCGAGCAGGCGGTATCGATCGAACCGGTCATCGCCTGCCTGCTTGAGAAGTTCATCGACAAGGGCGTCTAGGGCAATGGGGTATTCGCCGACCGCAGAACGGATGGCGTTTCGCAGGCTAAAGACGTGTGATCGGCTCTGCACAAATCCGGCCCGGTGCGCCGCGTCCTGAACACTGTCGGTGAATACCAGCGCCTTCTTCTCCCGACCGTCAAGAGCGTGGTTACCGAAAATGGTCGTCACGGCAACGGACAGCATCGTTGCCACCGCGCTACCCAGAAACCGGATGCCGTCGACCCGCTCGCACGAGGGACAGGTGTCGTCGCGCGACGAATCGTCGGCGTTCTCTCCGCTCAACGCGAGCACAGGAATAACCCAGCCACCCGACACATCCGCGTTATCGCTTACCGGGCTGGTGAGAGTGACCGTGCGCTCGCGCACGTTGAACCAGTGCAGGCCATCGACAGTGCGAGCCTTAGCGTCTGAGTCAGTACCAAGTGCATGGTCGGCTTCGATGGGTGCGAACAACAGCGCCCGGAAGCGCCCTTCGCCGTTGGCATGATCTCGGCGAATGTCTTTGTCGTCGGCCGCAAGTTCAGAGCCAGTGGGGGTCAGCTGCACTCCCCACCCGCTCCGACCACAGTGCCGGCAGTACACGGCAGGAAACTGCGGTCTGCCCTCTGCGCTGAAGGGGTCATCGTTGTCCGCGAAGTCGACGATGCCGTCGTCGTTCCACCGGAACTGCACGCTTGGCCCCGCCACTCGGTCGATTCGGGTGAGGGCACGCATCCACAGGTGAACGTCCACCGACGACGCGCTCCGCCCGGCGAGGTAACGCACGTGACTGAGGGCACCGAACACACTGACCATGAACTCGCGACGCACACGCTCGCGCTGCTGGTAGGTTTCGAGCGCCCTGAGGCCAGCCGGAAGCACCGCGTCGGCAAGTTCCCCGATCGGACGCGCCACCGCGCTCTCCTCGGCCACGCGGCGCAGAAATGGATGCGCCTGCGTCAGCGCGAGCAGCAGAGAGGTTTCACCGCTCGCCAGTTCTGTATCCGTTTCGGCTGTCCACCCCGTAAACATTGATCGCAAAATCAGTGCCATACGCTCGTGTGCACTGCCTGTCGCATCGGGCAAAAGGCTCACCATGTGATCCACAAGCGCATTGTCGACGGCTTCTGGAACGAGCCCGAGCTCGGCAACATGCGCGACTCCGGAGCGCGCCCAATCCTCAATGGTCGTCCGGGTTTCCGTCACAACGGCCGACCCGTCGAGCGTCTCCCCAAAGACGGTGTGTGCGAACGACAGAATTGCCTCGGGGTCAGCGTTATCGCCCATCGTTGCGGAGGTGGCAACCGGGGTGATCAGCCCCAACGGGCGTGCGCGCGCCGCCTCATCGATCAACGGATGTTCGGACGGCCAATTCCGCTTCAGCGCCAGCCCCAACCGACGAAGCAACATCGACACGTCGGTGCCCTGAGCGCCGTCATAGGTGTGGAACTCATCCAGCACCAGGTAGCGAAGGCTCGTTGCACTCTTCTGCCACAGCCCCTGATCAGCCGTGCGCAGCAGAAGCTGATCGAGCATCTTGTAGTTCGTGAGCAGAATGTCCGGAGGGTCAGCCCGAATCGCCGAGCGCTCCGTGATCAGCCCGTCTGCGGTCACCGAACTGCGCTTGGAACCGCCCTGCCCGGTGTACAGCGCCGCCCGGACGCCGCTGAATTGCGGGCTGTGCGTGAGAAGGTCGGTCAGTCGCCGCGCCTGATCATTAGCCAGCGCGTTCATCGGGTACAGAATGAGCGCCTTGATTCCCGCCTCACCATTGCGTTTGGCCCGAAGCACATGGTCAAGGATCGGATAAAGGAAGGCCTCGGTCTTACCTGACCCGGTGCCCGTCGTCACCAACGTGGGCAGCGGTCGTGTCTTCTGCGCATCGAGGTTGGCGCTGCTGAGCCTCTCGAAAGCCTGCGCCTGATGCCCATACGGTGTCAGCGGCAGCTGCAGGTCTAGGAACTGTTGCCACCCTTCCTCGGCCTCCTGGAATGGCAGCCGAAGCCTGACATATGGTCCCTTGAAAATGCCGCCGGTCTGATCGCTCAGAAACTCATGCAGCGACTCCTGGGCTTCAGCATCTGCGAGCGCGAAGGTCGTTGTGAGGTAGTTGAGCAGACCCGCCCGAACGTCCTCCGCTTGGACGGTCGGAAGCAGCTCGCTCATGAACGCTCCGCAAGCACGCGCTCAAAGTGGGCGTATGCCCGCCGCATGTCCGTCTCGCGATCGAGCGTCACAAACGGAAGCTCGTAGCTATAAGTGTTGCCGGATGCATTTGTGGCGGTTCGATCCTCGACCGATGTTCGGTCGCCGCTCGTGCGCCAGAGTGTCAGCACGGAGTTTGGCACCAGACGCCCGTTGACGTCGTAATAGTAGGAGTTGCGGTCATAGCCGTAGAGCACAGCAAATTGCGTGCGGTAGGTGGTGCACAACTCGTCGGCGGTGATGCCAAGCATGAGGGCAACGATCGCGTCAATTTCCACGAGCGCCTGCCGGCGGTCGGATGCTCGACGAAGAGGTGCATGAAAATTCCATTTCTCCGCAATATCCTCGAGGGCAGATCGACCGGGATATTCAATCCCTCCGGTCCACTTCTCGTCAGTAAAGACTTTATTAAAAGTGTCAGCCCACAGATCGCCATACGCACCTGTTAGCGCGTTCAGGCGAAGTGACCTCAGCGCCAAAGACGGCGAGAGCGGATGAATGAGCAGCGTTGGAAGCCGTTGCACCGTCCGAGCCGTAATCGTCGATTTCGGAGCAATCCGGATCGACGTATCCACAATGAGGCTCGACAGGAATCCGACCACCGCTACGAGTTCACTTCCGCCACCATGAGGAGCACCAAGCGCTGTCACTCCATTAATCTGTGCGGCACCGGGTGGGATAATCGCAGGGATTAGAGATCTTTGGCCAACGTTGTCCGTCATGTTCCGCCACGCGACGCGGTAGTGATCGCGCGCGGGGATACGATCGGATCCCCAGTGCGTGTAGGCCGCGTCGTACGTGGCGGCGTCCGCTGCTGGCTTGTACGACGTAACCGGCAGCGCGTCGGGCGCGAGCGTCTCTAGATCGATCGCTGACCAATCACCTTTGCTATTCATCGATTCATTGGGAGACTTATAGAACGGGTTCGCGACGAACAGGTGCGGGCCCTGCAGGATGGCCTCGCGCCACGAATCTGTCGTGCCCCATCGAACTTCGAACATACCTTTCTTGCGGTCGATGCTTTCGTCCCAGCCGCGTGAGAACTCGAGCTCGAGAGTTGCCAACCGCGGGGCCGCGGCGAGCTTGGCGAGTACCGCCGAGGTGGCTCGGTTCACGGCATAAACCATTCGCGTGTGCTGAAGTGGCAGCGAACCGTCTTCCAACACGGCGTGCCAGGTGCGCAGAACGTCATCGTCGACGGTGATGATGCGATTTCGGTGGGGGCGGAGGTCCCAGTTACCTTCGGGGTCTTTCAGGCCCGGCTCTTCGCCTGAGCCGTCGTGCGCGTAGGAGCGCTCAACGGTGGAAGGGTGGTACAAGGAAGTGGCCATGTCGAACCCAACGTTGCCAGCGGCCCCATAGATATGGACGCCGAACACCACGCGATCCCCAATGTCGAAGAGGATCAATTCGTTGACGAATTGCCAGTGTCGGCGCAGCCGTGAATAGGTTGCGGATCGAAGGAACCCGGCCTTTTCGTCGGTGAAGTGTGTTTCTGGGTGGATGAGGCCGATCGTGCCCCGTGTGCTTCCATGGCACCAGGTTTGTTCCATAAAGCAGCGGTAGAGATCGGGCTGGAGCCCCGCAAGGTGCGGATAGTTCGTCGAATGGCCGGCGTAGGAGGCGATGGCGGCGACGTCTGCAGTGCCGTCGATGAGCAGGTTGGCAATTCCTGCAATTTCGAGGGTTGCGGCACGTTTGACGGCGATTTGCGCCTGGGTGGGTTTCACGGCTAGTTGCCACCACGGGTCGCCCTCGGCAAGCAATGCTTCAACGTCGGAGCGTGGCCGCACCCACGGCGGGTTTCCCACCTGAAGGTCGAATCCGCCGCGGGCAAAGACGGTGGCGAAGTCGAATTCCCAGTGGAAGAACCCCTGCTGCGAGGCAACCTGCTGAGCGACTCCCATCCATGCGTGTTGGGTGATCACGTCGTCGATCGGTTGGGCGCCGGAGAGGGCGAGGTCGTATTCTTCTTCCAAACCCAGACCCTCCCACCCGGTCGATGGGGCAAGTGTGACGGCGCCCTGCGATGCCGCAACGCGTTTCACCTCGAAGTGTGTCCCGAGGATCGCAGTGAGTGCGTCGATCCACTCCTCGATCGTCGGCGGCTCGGTGCCGTTGGTGACGGTGTCGGTGAGCGGCCAGAACCACAGCGCATTCCAGGCATCCATCACCCGGCGCACTCGCAGGTATGCGCCATTCGGGTCGGCAAGTTTGTGCTCAATCTCACTACGCTGCACCGCGCCAATCGCCCGGGTCTGCTCAGCGCCCTCTGCGCTCTCGGAACCCGCAGCACCCCAGAGCGGGATTTCGCGCCGGATCTCGTGCTCGGCAATCTGCAATCGGCGCAGCGCAAATTGCCAGAGAGTCTCAACCCGATAGGTGAGGGCAACGAGCTGATCCAGCTGCTTCTTCGTCAGCTTGCTCGTGATGCTGCGCCGCCACGCCTTCACCCGAGCGAGTGCTTCGGGCGCAAGCTCTTTCGCCTCTTTCGCATCGGCGGTGCTGCCCCACCCTTCAGCGGGGAGCAGAAAGTGGTGCACTGCCCCGGCAGTGCCGTTCGCCAGCCTGCCCGTCGCGATATTGTCGACAAGATCAGATACCGGCACGTCACGCGGGGTGTCTTTCAGCCAGCTTTTGCTGGTGACTTGGTCGCGGGAATACACGGCGCGACGAGCTCCGATGAGCGAGTTGCCTCTGCGAAGGTGCAACCCAAACCATGGCGCATCCAGGCCGGCCACCATCGTGTCGAGCCAGAGAGAAATTTCTGCCAACTCAACAGCCGTCGAATTGAGGTCAACGCCGTAGACCTGATGCAGCGCGATGGATGCCTTGACCCGCTGCAGTTCGATCGGGTGGGAGTCTGGGTCAATATTCACGCCGAGTTCTTTCTGCCGGCGACTCAAATACTCCGCGGCGAGTTGGCGCACGGCTTCGATCGCGAATGCGCCGGATCCCAGCGCCGGCTCACAGACGGTGAAGGTGAGGATTTCCGCGGCGGTCGTCACGACATCGTTTTGGTCGAGAAGCTCTTCGAGCGCCTGCGAGACAACGAAGCGCGTCAGCACCTCCGGCGTGTAATACGACGCCGACTGTTGGCGCTCGCGACCAGCCAGACGGTAGACGAAGCTACCGGCCGCATGCACAGCCGGCCTGATTTCACCGGTGATCGGATCTTTTTCAGTGACGAAATGCGTGCGTTCGATGTCATGTGAGCGATCGACCGGCACCACCCACGACCCCTTCGAGGAATCGCCATCCCGGGCAACCTCGTTGAGGTCTGCTTCGGCGAAAAAGCCCGTGTACGACATGAGGCCCTCATAGACTGCGCCGAGCTGGTTGATGCCGAGGTTGGCGTAGCTGATGTAGCCCCGGTCGCTGCCTGTGCGCTCCTTGCTGAGCAGCAGGTGAGCAAGCACCCGCTGGAGGGCGCCGTCGCTCAGCCCGACCTCGTCGATAAGAGAAATGGCGGCGGGTGCAAAAAGGTCTGCCTTGAGAGCGTTGAAGGTGAGACCGGCAATAAGCTGCTCCACTTCCGCCGCCGGCTTGGCCGGTGAATGGCCGCGGTCAACCTGCCGGAAGAGCAGGGCCAGGGAGTCGTAGAGGTGACGACGTGAGGCCGCATCGTGCGATAACTCGACCTGGATGAGCTCGCGAAGCCGACCGAGGCCGTACCCCTCCTCGTATTCCCCCGCGGTGGCGGGCAGAACCTCAAGCTCGGGTGAGGCCTCAGCGAACAGCAGAAACAGAATGCGGTACAGATAGCGCAACGATTGCAACGCGAGAGGCTGGGCGGCATCGACTGGCAGCGGTTCGAGTTGGCGTTCACGCCGGGTATCGACGACGTCATTTGCGATGATTTCGATCGACCGCCGCACCCCGTTACGCAGATCCTGTGAGACGCCGACCGTGTGCTTGATTGAGTCATGGAGCACGTCGGCCCACCACACCGAACCCTCGGCGTTAGGAATGAGCGACTCGGCGGCGAGGCAGGCGATGGCGCGGTCAATCTCGCCCCCCTTGGCGATGTGGTTGCGGTCGACCACCAGTTGCAGATCGATCGCCAGATACCGGCCCTCGGGCCATCGGGCGCGCTCTGCAACGAGCACCCAATTGCCCGCAAGCACTACCGCAAACTCCGGCCCGGCGGTCGTGACAAAAAGTTGTGACAGCAGGCGAGCGACAGAGTCGATCGGATGGTTCTCGTCGTCTTCGGGAAGATACGGTTCAAGCAGTGTGGCCGCATCCCGTTGCAACAACTCTTCGAACTGTTCGACAGCGCGGGCCTCGATAATGGCGACCGAGACGCCCTCCATCAGGTCACCAGGGCGCAGCAGCGCAAGTGGTCCACGTCGTTCGCTGACAAGATTGCCCCCAGCAAAGCCGAGAGCAGATCGCAGTGGTTCGTAAATACGGTCGCGCAGTGTCTCGGCATCCGCTCTGTCGCTGAGATTGGCGAAGGCGCTCGAGAGGCGAGCGCGGATGCCCATAAACCGGGATCGGGGGGTCGCGATCGTGTCGTCCGCGAGCTCGTCCCACTCTCTGCGGCGCTGAACGAGGCGCGCGCCGAACGACTGCGACTTAGCGTCAGTAGTGAAGTAGTGCTCACTGATCCAGTCTTCGGCAACGATAAAAGCGTCTGTAGCCACGATTACTGAGCCTCCGATCTAGGGACGACAACGAGAAGAGGTCGCACCAGCGGCTGGCTATTGGGCTTCATGGATTCCGCAATGCCGCGTTCTTGCTCGACTGTGGTTCGGCGGGCGCGGAGCCCGGGTAGCTGCGCCATGTCGTCTGCGTCGCGCTGCCAACGCGCGACCCGGTTGGACCATGCCTCAACGCGCTGATCCACATCCCGGCCCGCCGCCTCGGCTAACGACTCCATCTGCCGTCGTGCCTGTTCGACCGCAGGCGCGACCAAACGCTGAAGGCTCTGCAGGTCGAGAGTCACGCCTGCGTTGACGAGGGTGCCGACAACCCCGATGGCATCGAGCGCGTCGCGTGAGGTCTCGTGTGCGGTAAGAAACAGCGCAGACGGTCGAGCCGTATCCGGGGCCGCAGCGGTGATGAAGGATGTCGCCACAACCTGTCCTCGACGATTGGTGAGGGTGCCGACCAACAGCACCGTCGACATCTCGACATCGCCCACAACGGCAAAGATCTCGTTGCGCCCCAGTCGCCCCAACGCTCGGTCACTTGCCCACTCCAGCACTGGATGCAACGGGCCGAGGTAGTGAGCTTCGGGCCAGAGCGACACACTTGCAGGGTCATTCACTGCCTCACTGAGCACTGCCTTAGCGCGCTGCTTCGTGGTGGCGAGAACAAAACGTTCGGTCACATGACGATCGTTGAGGTAGGTCTGCGGCAAAACTGCGAGCCGCTGCGCGAGATCGCGGCCAGGAACAAATTCCACCGTGCCGTGGCCGGAATGCTCGCGCCAGGTCACCCCACCAGCCGCGCCAGAAGAACCCGGCGTGCCATAGATCTCGGTGACCGCTTCGCGCAGATAGTCCAGCGATGAGGAAAATAAACCCGTGCCCTCGTCACTCACGGCTGATGCTTCACCGGCGTCGATGACCGCGCCGTCGCCATTCGCGATTCTGGCGAGCATGGCCCCGATCGAATCTCCCGACGCCAGGGCCTCCGCGACCGTAGGCACCACCTCGTCGATGCTTTTCGAACCGGCAAGCGCCTGCCGAATAAGATCCTCTTCAGCCCCCACGTTGTACTGCCCCATCAAAGAGGCTGCGTCGCCCAAAGCCGCATGCGCTTCCTGCTCTCGTTCAAGCAGGCGCTGCAACACGCGAACATCGCCCGAGAACGAATCGTTGGTTGGGCTCAAAAGAAGGGTCGTGATCTGCGGGCGGTTTTTTTGCCCGTACCGGTCAATGCGCCCGTTGCGTTGTTCGACGCGAATGAGGCTCCACGGGATATCGAAGTGGATGAGCTCGTGGCACTGGGAATGAAGGTTGACCCCCTCGGACGCAACATCGCCGGTGATGAGCACGCGGACCGGTGATGAGGACTGCTTAAAGTTCTCAACTATGTCCTGCTGCTCGGTGTCAGACAATCCACCATGCAGAACGCGCACCTGCTCATCGTTCATCGCCAAGTCCGACATGACTTTTATCCGTAGCCAGTGCAGCGTTGCCACCCGCTCAGAAAAGACCACGGTTCGCTCGGCACTGCGCGGGCCGACACCGATCATTCGCAGATAGTCGAGGAGCTTGGAGTACTTCGCCGACGGAGCGGAGAGTGAGGCCTCGGTTAGTACGAGCAGGCGGGCGAGCGCATCCGCTTCGTGTCGTTGCGCAACTGTGAGCACGTCGCCCAACCGTTTTATCCGCTCTCGAACAGACTCCTTGAGGGCGGCGGGTGATGAAAGAAATGCCTTCGCCAGTGTCCAAGGAAACAGGCCTTTGGTGCTGCCAGAGTATGGCGATATTCCGTTCGCCGGATGGAGCCAGACGTTGGACAGCTCGTCGGCGATAGCGTTCTCCTCGGCGGACGCCGGTAGCAAGAAATGCTGTGGCGGGAGTCGCTCGGCCCAGTCGGCTCCAACTTCCCGCGCGACCTCTGGGCTGTGCCGGTGCCGACGAATGATGAGGTGTTTTACCTCGTTTTCGATAATGTCGCCCTCGGGAGTGACGGACGTCGGCTCGAGAAGACGCATCAATTCGGCAAACGATTCCTTGCGACCGTTGTGCGGGGTGGCGGAAGCCAGAATGAGCGCTTCGGTGTTGAGCGAAAGTGCCCGAGCGAGCCTGTTGTTCTGCGTCGCTCCGGTGATATTGTGCGACTCGTCGATCACCACGGCATCCCAATGGTGCTTCTCTAGATGCGTGAAATAACTGTCTTGCTTGAGAGTGTCGATCGAAATAATGGCGCGCTTGTACAGGCTGAACGGGTTTCGGGTCGCTGGCATTTTCTGCCGAACGCGTTGAATGCCCAGGGAGTCAAGCCGCACGAACGGAAGGGCGAAACGCGTCCACATTTCGTGCTGCATCTGTTCGAGAACGTGCTTCGGCGTCACGATAAGAATCCGGTCTCCCCGCCCCCGACGAACCAATTCGGCGAGGATCATGCCGATCTCGATCGTTTTTCCCAAACCAACCGCATCAGCTATGAGAATTCGGGGCCGAAGTTGATCCCGACTCAGCGCTTGGCGCACCGCAGATCGCTGATAGTCCAGAGGGTCCGAAAGCATCTGGGTGGAAACGGTCAGTCCTTCGGCACCAATCGGCACCGCCGTCTTCCGCAGGGTCGCCTCAACCCACAACTTGGCACGACGAAACCCTGGCGAATCGTCGCCGATTACGCGCGCTGCAGCGGGGTCCATCGCGACGATGTTGTCGAGACTCTCATAAAACGACGCGGTCGTGTCGCGCACTAATTCGGATAAACCCTGCACGCGCAGCAGAAAGCCGTCGGCCGTCATCTCAATGGCGGTGACGAGCCATTGCATATCGCGAACAAGCACGATCGACCCGGGGGCAACGTTCAGTTGCCCTAGCGACTCTGCTGCAGGAATCTCTCTCGACGACATTGTTTCCCAACCCCTGAAAGAGTTATCAGCTGAGGGTATCGAAAGTCGACGACATTTCAGACATGACACCGGGTATACCCCAGTAGAAGCGGATCGCTCCGCGCATCCGATTTCGGTAAGCGTTCCTGCAATCGCCTCAAATTTGCGTCCGGCCTTGCTTGCCTCGCCTTGCCGTTGGCAAGGGCCTGCACTCGTCATCGAACAGCATGAGCCAGTTTTTGATGACGGCCAATCTCGAAATGTTTGATTCCGCGCTTCGCACACTCAGCGCACTGGATTCGCCGCGAAGCGGCCTGACTACGCTCGGCTGTTGAGCACAGCGAAAAGCCGGCAGGCTCCAGAAAGGGAGCCCAAGGGAAAAAAATCCAGAGGGCTTCCTTTTTTTACACATTTCTCAGGACAGTTCTTAGGACAGCGCGGTGTCGGGCTGACAGGATTTGAACCTGCGACCCCGTGACCCCCAGTCACGTGCGCTACCAAGCTGCGCCACAGCCCGTGACAACTTCGAAAGCTTATCCTGCCGTCGCGTCTCGCGAACGAGCTTGGTCGGCTAGTTGCTTCTGTCACCGATCTCACCGAGTTCGCCACGCAGCTGAGCCCAGGATGCTGCGAAGCCAGGGTGCAGGGAAAGCCCGTCCACCTGATCCAGCGCAACCCAACGCAGCTCGGTGCTCTCGGCATCCGCGATCACCGGTGTGAAGGCCTCTAGCGCTTCCGCGATCACCGTCGTATAGCTCCAGAAGCCGAGGTCCAGCACCGACTCGCGAATGACCCGCATCGCTTCCGTCGGCACCGTAGCCTCCTCCGCCGCCTCGCGAAGGGCGGCATCCACCGCGCTCTCCCCCATCTTGCGAGCCCCGCCCGGTAGCCCCCAGGTTCCGCCAAAATGACTCCAGCTGGCCCGGAGTTGCAGCAACACTCCCAGCGATGGATGCCACGCGAGTAGCCCCGCGGCACCGAACCGGCCCCAGAACTTCTGCCCGTCCGGCCCGTAGACCCACTCGTCACCGAGCTCGTGGGGACGGCGAGGCAGGCCACCGGGAAAACTAGTCACCACTCAAGCATGCCGTGCGGGCGACCGAGCGCGGCACGTTCTCGACCATCTGCGCCACACACTACGCGACACAGCCCGCAGTTTCGTGTCCAGCTCGGCTGGTCGAGCCCGAACCCAGTCAACCGTGCAACCATGGGGCGGTGATCGACGATATCGCTCCCCCGCTACCGGGCCGGGCGATCATCAGGCAGCGCTGGAGCGACTTTGTGTTCCTCCATTGGCGGGTATCCCCCGACGAGGTCGCCCCACTGCTGCCGCCTGGCGTCCGCCCGGACATCCATGACGGGAGCGCATGGGTCGGACTGATCCCCTTCGTCCTGAGCGATCATGCCTTCCTACCGCTACCCCCCGTACCCGGGCTCGGGACGTTCATCGAGATCAACGTGCGCACCTACTCCATCGACGAGGCCGGCAATCACGGGGTGGTCTTCCGTTCGCTCGACGCGGAGCGGCTGCCCTCCGTGCTCGCGGCCCAAGCTTTATTCGGTCTGCCGTATCGCTGGGCACGGGCGGGGCTCCGACGTGACCTGGACGCCGGGACACTCGAGTATCGGGCGCGGCGGCGCACCGGCTCGCGTCCACGCACCCGCATCCTTGCCCGACCTGACACCGAACGGGTCGATACCGAACTGACTCGCTTCCTCACGGCTCGCTGGGGCTTTCACGAGCGGGTTCGCGGGCGCACGATCTGGGCCCGGAACTCGCACGAGTCGTGGCCGCTCGTCGACGCCGAACTGATCGCGCTTGACGATCAGTTGCTGGATGCCGCTGGGTTCCCGTCACTTGCAGCACGAGCTCCGGATTCGGTGCTGGCGACACCGCTCGGGCACCCGGGTGTGATCACTGAGTTCGCGGCTCCGCGAGCCGCGCCGAACCCGGTGGGGAAGCCTGGCTTCACCGGTAACCCACGCACCTTCCGCACCTGAGAAGTGCGACAGCAGCACGGGCTCCGGGCTGGGACCCTACCGTTTGCGCTTCTCCCGAACACGCATGTTCACCGTGATCGGGCTGCCCTCGAAGCCGAAGATCTCACGCAATCGGCGGGTGATGAACCGTCGGTACTGGGGGTCGAGGAATCCGGTTGTGAAGAGCACGAACGTCGGCGGGCGCGAGGCCGCCTGGGTGCCGAAGAGAATGCGCGGTTGCTTGCCGCCGCGTACCGGATGGGGATGCTCTGCCGTCAATTCGGCCAGCAAGGCGTTGAACTTCCCGGTGGCAATCCGGGTATCCCACGACGCCAAAGCCAGTTCGAGCGCGGGGACGAGCTTCTCCAGGTGGCGCCCGGTCTTGGCGGAGATGTTGACCCGCGGAGCCCATGCCACGTGCGAGAGGTCCTGCTCGATCTCGCGTTCGAGATAGGTACGTCGCTCGTCGTCCAGTAGATCCCACTTGTTGTACGCCAGCACCAGGGCCCGGCCCGACTCGAGTACGAGGTCTACGATCTTCAAATCCTGCACACTGATCGGCTCACTCACGTCGATGACGACGACAGCCACCTCCGCTTTTTCGAGTGCCGCGCTGGTGCGAAGCGTGGCGTAGAAGTCGGCCCCTTGGGCCAAGTTGACCCGCCGCCGGATGCCAGCGGTATCCACGAAACGCCAGAACTTGCCGCCGAGCTCGATCTGCTCGTCAACCGGATCGCGAGTTGTGCCCGCCATCTCGTTGACCACGACCCGCTCCTCCCCCGCGGTCTTGTTCAGCAAACTTGACTTGCCGACGTTCGGGCGACCGAGGATAGCGACGCGACGCGGGCCGCCGACTTCCTCTTTGGCCACGGCCGACACCTCCGGAAGGATGCCCAACACATGATCGAGCAGATCCGCGACACCGCGTCCGTGCACTGCCGACACGGGCCAGGGTTGCCCCAACCCCAGCGACCACAGGGTCGCGGCATCCGGCTCCTGACGCGCGTCGTCGACCTTGTTGGCGACCAGCACGACCGGTTTGCGAGTGGCGCGCAGCATCCGCACCACATGTTCGTCTGTGGATGTCGCGCCCACCGTGGCGTCGACGACGAACAGCACGGCGTCGGCCAAGTCGATCGCAACCTCGGCCTGGGCTGCCACCGAGGCGTTGATGCCCTTCGCGTCAGGCTCCCACCCGCCGGTGTCGACGATCGTGAAGGCTCGGTCAGCCCATTCGCCACGGTAGTTGACCCTGTCACGCGTTACGCCGGGGGTGTCTTCGACCACCGCTTCCCGACGACCGATGATGCGATTCACCAGCGCCGACTTGCCCACGTTGGGTCGCCCGACGATAGCGAGAACGGGGAGGGCCGGGAGGAACACGATAGCGTCCGGGTCGTTCGTGGCGCTGTCGAGCACGCCGAGGTCGTCGTCGTCGAGGTCGTAGTCGCGAAGGCCCGCCCGCAACGCAGAGGCGCGTTGCGCAGCTTCGGCGTCGTCGATGGACCTGATCCGCTCGATGAGGGTCGGGTCGGCGGCTGCGTACTCGTCGAGGTCGTCGGTCATGATGTCCTAACTGGGGTGAACACTCGCGATGACGAGGTCGACCACCGCCTCGACCGTCTGCTCGAACAGTAGGCCGGTCGAATCCACAATCGAGACCCCTGGCGCCGCAGCCATGAAGTCCACGACCCGAGAATCTTTGGCGTCCCTGGCGTGGAACTCCTCGGCGCTGAACTGATCAGCGCTAGGGCCACCAGCACCGCGCCGTGCGGCAGTGCCCGCCGAGCCCGGATCGGTGAACTGGGCCGAACGTCGCCCCAGTCTAGCTTCCGCGCTCGCCGTCAGCAGAATGCGCACCGCGGCATCCGGCGCCACGACGGTAGTGATATCGCGGCCTTCCACAACAATGCCCGGTGCCTCACTCTTCACGATGATCGCCTGGAACATCTGCACGAGTTCTGACCTGATCGCTGGCAAGGCGGCAACCGAACTGGCGGCGGCGGCAATCCGGGGAACACGGATGTGATCGCCGATGTCCCGCCCGTTCACGCTGACCGAGAAATGACGGGGGTCGGTACCGATCGTCAGGTGTGCAGCCCGCAAGGCCGCCAGCACCGCGTCGCTGGAGTCGAGGTCGACATCCAATTCGAGGCATTGCCACCCCAGGGCCCGATAAACCGCACCGGTGTCGAGGTAGTCAAAGCCGAGCCGGGCAGCGACGGCCAATGAAACGCTCGACTTGCCACTACCGGAGGGGCCATCGATGGCTACGACGATGCTCATGCCAACGCCCCGGCGATGGTCCAACCGCGGGTTTGCAACTCTTGCAGTAGCCGGTCGGCAACATCGGGCGCAACGGAGATCTCGGCGAGCCCGATCGCAGCACCCGGTGAGTGCTCGAGCCGCAGGTCTTCCATGTTGATCCCGGTCTCCCCCACCTCACCCAGCAGCCGCGCGAGCTCGCCCGGCCGGTCATCGACCATCACGACCAACTGAGCGTAGCGATCCGAGAGACCGTGCTTGCCGGGGAGGCGAGCGACCCCGGCATTGCCCGCGCTGAGGGTATCGGCGATCGATCGACGTGAGCCGGAGGCATCCGGATCTCGAAGCGAGGCGATCACGCGGTCGAGGTCGGCTCGGAACGCATCGAGCACTTCCAGCACCGGTCCGGAGTTCGCCGAAAGAATCTGCACCCACAACCGGGGATCACTCGCGGCGATCCGCGTGGTATCGCGAAGGCCCTGGCCCGCGAGCTCCAGTGCGCCCTGAGAGGCGGCCGAAAGGCGGGACGCGAGGAGGGAGGAGACGACTTGAGGGGCGTGCGAAACGACGGCAACGGATGCGTCGTGCTCGCGTGCCGTCATCGTGACGGGAACGGCCCGTAGTTCCAGCACGAGGCCTTCGACTTCATGGATGCGGCGCGCATCACTGAACTCCTCGGCACAGATCACCCATGGCCGCCCGACGAACAGGTCGGCGCGCGCCGCGATCGCTCCCCCTCGTTCGCGGCCGGCGAGCGGATGCGATCCGACGTAGCGGGAAAGGTCGGCTCCCGATTCCAGGAGTTCGGCCCCGATTCCCATCTTCACGCTCGCGACATCCGTAACGGTCGCATTCGGCCAGGCACCCAACGCGTCGAGCACGGCTTGCGCGGTCGCATCCGGTGGGACAGCCACAACGACGAGCACCGGATCATCATCGGGCTGCGCAGGCCGACCCGCGCCGTAGTCCAGTGCCAGACGGAGGTTGGACGGGGAGATATCGTGCAGAATCACGTCGAGTCCCCGCGCGCACAAGCCGTGCCCGATGCTGGCCCCCAGAAGCCCGGTGCCGACGATGCACACAGACCCCCGGATGCGACTGGCGGAAGGAGCGGGCGGGGCTGCGCTCATTCGGGCCCATCCTCGGTCGCTGGTTCTTCTGTCGATGGTAGGTGGGCCGAGGAGAGGAGTGCCGATGATGCTGTGGCGTCGCGAGCAATCGTCAGAAGGGCGCCCACCTCGTCCCGGGTCAGGTCACGCGTGGATCCGAGTGGAAGGCTGCCGAGGGTGAGCGGGCCGAATTGGCGGCGCACAAGATTGATCACCGGATGCCCGACAGCATCCAGCATCCGACGCACTATCCGGTTGCGTCCCGAGTGAAGGGTGATCTCGACCAGGGAAGCAGGCCCGTCCGACGGGGGGGAAGCGTTTCCCAGGGCTCGGGCTCGGTCCGCAGCGATCGGGCCATCCTCCAGCTCGATCCCCGTCGTCAGCCGCGCGATCGTCTGCGCGCTGACGGTGCCCGAAACCTTCGCGATATATGTCTTGGAAACACCGAAGGACGGGTGCGCGAGCACGTTGGCAAGCCCCCCGTCGTTGGTGAGCAACAGCAGCCCGGAGGTGTGAGCATCCAGTCGCCCGACGTTGAAGAGACGCTCCGGATAGGCGTCGGTGAACTTCCGAAGGTCGGGCCGACCGGCTTCATCAGCGAGAGAGCTCACGAATCCGACCGGTTTATTGAGCAACACGTACCGACGCGTGGGGTCGATCTGCACAACGATCCCGTCCACCTCGAGCTCATCAGAGGGCCGAACGCGTCGACCCGGCTCGAGCACGAACTCTCCGTTTACCCGCACCCTGCCCTGCGCGATCCAATCCTCTGCGACCCGCCGTGAGGCGACGCCCGCGGCGGCCAGCACCTTCTGGAGGCGCTCTCCCTCCCGTGAGCTCAAGGATTCAGCATCAATCACGCGAACGCACCGCCTCGAACCGGCCGGCTGACAGCGGCACGCCCCCGAAGCGCTCAAATGCGAAGCCAGCCGAGCCATCATCCAGCATCGGGGAAATGAGCGGCAGCTCGTCGAGCGTGTTCACGCCGAGTTGGGTGAGCAGAAGTGCGGTGGTCTCGTAGTGGATCGCACCCGTCTCACTGTCGGTGAATGCCTCCGTGATCAGGCCACGGCCCACGAGGGTGCGGACGACTGAATCGACGTTCACCGCACGAATCGCGGCGATCGCACCCCGGCTGATCGGCTGCCGGTAGGCGATCACGGCAAGAGTCTCCAGGGCGGCTTGGCTCAGCCGCGTCGGGCTCTGCGTCAGAACGAAATCTCTCACGGTCCCGTCGTGTTCGGGTCGAACATAGATGCGCCAGCCGCCCCCGACCTCGCGCAATTCGAAGCCACGGCGAACTGTGCCGTCCAGCCCGTCGTAATCCGTCACAAGGCGCTCAACCGACTGCCGCACCGCAGCCACGGGCGCGCCGAGTGCAGCGGCGAGGGTCACGAGAGGCTGCGGTTCGTCGGCGACCATGAGAATCGCCTCGAGGCGCCGCCCGAGATCGACGGTGGATGCCGCGACGCTCGCGGGCTCAGCGTCCATAGTCACTCCCAAGGCTCGCCAGGCTGGAGTCGTCGAACGCGCCGGCCGACCACAGCACCGTCAACTCTCCCAGCGGTTCCCGTTGATCCAACTCCACGAAAGCCCCGCGGTACAGCTCCAGTAGCGCCAGAAATCGGGCCACGATCACCCCTGCCTGCTCAACGCCGGCTATCAACTGACGAAAGCTCGTGGGCTGTCCCCGTCGCAGTATCGCGATGACGATCGACGCCTGCTCGCGGATGCTCACGGGTGAGGCATGCAAGTGGTCGACCGCGATGCGGGGAAGAGCACGAGGCATCAACGCCGTTGTTGCTAAGGCGGCGAAATCGTCGAGAGCGAGCGTCCACACGAGGTCGGGATGCTGGAGACGATACTTGTCCTCCAGGCGCACCGAACGGTAGCGCCGCGACGATTCCGAAGCGAGCCCCGCCTCCAGCCACACGGCAGCCTCCTTGAACGCCCGGTACTGCAGCAAGCGGGCGAACAGCAGGTCCCTCGCTTCGAGAAGGGTTACGTCTTCAGCGTCGACCAGTTCCCCCTGGGGCAACAACCCCGCGACCTTGAGGTCCAGCAGTGTTGCAGCGACAACCAGGAACTCGGTTGCCCGTTCCAGTTCGTCATCGGAGGTGAGCGCGTGCAGGTAAGACAGGAACTCATCAGTGATGATCGACAGCGACACCTCAGTGATGTCGAGTTCATGCTTGGCGATCAGGCTCAACAGGAGGTCGAAGGGGCCTGTGAAATTATCGAGGGAAACAGAGAACGCGGCATCCCCCAGAGCGGGCGCGAGCGTATCGGTCGCCGCCCGATCAGGCGACGGCGCCACGGAAGATGAGTTCTCGAGCGAGCTGGCGGTACGCGTTTGCGGCCGGATGCTCGGGCGCGAACGACGTGATCGGAGCGCCGGCGACGCTGGCATCGGGGAACTTGACCGTGCGACCGATCACCGTCTCCAACACGGTCTCACCGAAGGTCTCGACCACGCGCTCGAGCACTTCG
>Ga0209512_1000939_pt1 | contig 40129 bp, 31 predicted proteins | sample frozenSSSSmetaG_FD_184142 | JGI IMG/M metagenome (GOLD analysis project Ga0209512, IMG submission 184142) | Glacier valley bacterial and archeal communities from Borup Fiord, Nunavut, Canada, to study Microbial Dark Matter (Phase II) -... | ecosystem: Environmental > Aquatic > Freshwater > Ice >...
GTCGCGTCCGGCTTTGATGGCTCGCTCGGCCCTTTCAGACCATTCTGCCGCCGAACGTTCCGCATTAGTTTTTTCAGCTTCCAGTTGTTTTTCCTGGGCAATAACCCCGGCTACCTGACCTTTAGCTTCCTCAATTGCACTAGCCATATCCCGGATAATCTGGTTTAACATCTTTTCCGGGTCTTCCGCTTTATCTAACGAGGCATTGATATTAGCGCGGAGAATGGTTGAAATTCGGTCGAGAATGCCCATCTTGGGAGTCCTCCTTCAAGTATTTTCTATCCTAAAATTTTTCTAGACCTTACTGCCATATTTTAGCAGATAAAACAACGTATTACTACTCAAAAGGAAATTCTAATCTTCGGTTGATATACGTGCCTTTTGCCAGTTAAGTTTCAGGGAAAGTAACGAGTAGTTAGTAACGAGTAACGAGTCAAATATCTGAAATTAGTAAACCAACAACTAACAACCCCTCGTTACTCGTTACTCAGCACTTTCTTGGCTGCTTCGATTACTTGCTCGGCCCGGATTTCTGTCAGGCAGGGCCGGGCGGCACAACCGTTTCGCCAGCCTAGCTCTTTCCCCCGGTATAAACATGGTCGGCAAGCAAGGTCTAGTTCGGCTTGCACCACTATAGACCCGCCGCCTTCGGCTTTTGTTTCACCATATGGCCCCCAGGCTCGCCGATTAGTCGGGCCAAAAATCGCTACTATGGGTGTGCCAACTGCCGTTGCCAAATGCATCAACCCGGCATCGTTGCCGATAAACAAAGCGCACCTTGCAATAAAAGCCGAAACCTCGCCAATCCCGGTTTGTCCCGCTAAATTGGTGACATATTCAGGGCAATGCATCAAATCTATCACCTGCTGGCCTAATTTCACCTCATCAGCTCCACCCACCAGCACGACCCGCGCCCCCTGTTGTTGTACCAGCGCGTCGGCAACCTCGGCAAACTTTCCCGGCAACCAGCGTCGTGCTAGACTGTAATTTCCGCCGCCTGGGTGAATCGCCACCACCGGTCCACTCCCCGGCAAAGTGTTATAAAGTTGGTCGGCTTTGTTCCGGTTAGCTATACTCAAGTTAATCGAAGGGCGGATATCTTCCGGCAATTTCGCCCCTAAAGCTTGCACCAGTTCCAGCCAATATTCCCGTTCGCTGCTGGACTCAAAACCTCGGTCTACGACCCGCCGATTCAAAAACCAACCGCGCCCGTTATCCAGACCCAACCGCACCGGGGCTAAAGTTGCCAGAGCCAAAGCCCCATATTTTAACGTGCCCCAACGGGTGGTAAAGTGGTGGAAAAATATCAAAGTGTCATAACGGGCTAAGGTAAGGCCAAATAAAAAACGGGCGGCCTGAAATAAATTTTTTGGTTTTAGAGCCTCACGGGGTTGATCAAACAGGTATTTGTTAAAATAGATAACCCGGTCAAGATAAGGAGAATTTTCCAGAACAGGCCCGCCGTTGGTAGTCAAAACCTCGATTTTGGCCTGGGGGAAAGTCTCGCGCAAAGCCCTTAAAGCCGGGGTAATCAAGAGCGCGTCGCCCAGGTCAGCCAGCTTTACCACCAGAATTTTTTTTGGCGTTTTCGGCTTCATTTTTTAGCTTTGTTTATAGCCCAGCAAGGTTTCAAAATATTGGGGGCTGACCGTTCTGGCACTTTGAACCTTTTTTCGCTGGCGCAAAGTCTGGGGAATCGCTTTCAAGGCATCCCATTGACCCCGCAACCGGGCGCGCTCGGTATTTAGTCGCAGATGGCGCAAGGAAAACAGGGCGTAACCAAGCTGAGATAAAATAATATTACCAAGATTTTGTCGTAAAACTTCATCCGGCATGTTTTTCAGAGCCACCACCAAAAAATTACGCCCACACTGGTAACTGGCCCGAACTCCGCCGCCCGTCGCGCTCAGGTGGTGATGCACTACCGCCCCCGGCACATACAGGCAACGTTTACCCCGCAGACGTAGCCGCAAACTCAGGTCAACATCTTCCAGATACATTACCAGGCTTTCGTCCAGAATTTTGCCATCGGCGTTATCGGCCCGCACCTCGTCCAGAGCCGCCCGCCGATAAGCCGCCGCCGCTCCGCATGGCCCAAAAACTTCCTCGGTCTGGTTGTATTGTCCCCGGTCTTCCTGCCATACTCCCCGATTGCCCGGTACGCCATTGGCCTGATAATAATCGCCCACCGCGTGAAAAATATGGGGACGGTCATGCAGCAGGATTTTACTAGCAACCATATCAATTTCGGGACGTTCCAGCAGCGTCTGGTTAATCGCTTCCAGCCAGCCCGATTCGGCCTCAGCATCGTTGTTAAATAAAATCAGCACATTTCCCTGAGCGGCCTCAAAGCCACTATTACAGGCGGCGGCAAAAAGCCCATTGCGCTCCCGCACCACCTGCTTAACCCAGGGATAATTCCGTGCAATAAATTCCACCGAGTTATCGCTACTGCCATCGTCCACCACAATGGTTTCTAGCGGTTTCAAAGTCTGGTTTGCTATTGAGTCCAGACAAGGGCCGATAAGTTTCAGACCGTTATAGTTGGGGATAATAATCGAATAAGTCAGGTTGGTTGGAATTGTGCTAGTAGTTTTGGTTTTTTGCATAATGTCGCTGCTCATTTTGCCAGCCCCGCCTTCTGAATATAGTCGCCAACCGCTTCCTGCCAGGGACGTAGGGTAATATCCAGGCTGGCAGCGGCGAAATTCTTCAAGCCGCTATTGTAAATGGGCGGGGTAGGTCGTTTGAAATCTATCTGTTTTATGGGGGTCATTGGCACACTACGTCCCCCCAGCCGGAAAATTTCCTCGGCAAACTCAAACCGACTGGTAACACCTTCGTTCATCAGGTGATAAATTCCGTAAGCCTGACTATCCGCCAGTTTTAGCAGGGCTTCGGCCAAATCAGGGGCGTAGGTAGGGTTGCTCCATTCGTCCGTCACCACCGAAACTGCCCCTCGTTCATCCGCTAGTTGTAACACTCGTTGCACAAAATTGACCTTGCCCGGCCCTGGTTTTTGCCCAAAGACCCAGGAAGTCCGCACGATATAAAATTTTTCCAATAAATTTTGGGTGTACCACTCGCCCGCCAGTTTGCTCCGCCCATAAACGCTGGTAGGATTAGTAGCATCGAACTCATAATATTGGTAGGGATAGGGCTTTTCGCCGTCAAACACGCAATTGGTGCTGACATAAACTAACGCCGCCCCTACATGAGCGCAAGCCAGAGCCAGATTTTGCGTACCCAACCCGTTCACCCGATAGGCGGTATCGGGGTCAGTCTCGCACAAATCCACGTAGGTGTAGGCTGCCGGGTGAATTACCACATCGGGGGCGTAGTGCGAGATAAAGTTAAAAGCCCCATTGCGGCTGGTAATATCGCCATGTTCGCGGGACATGCCCCAGACCTCGTGGCCTTGCGCCTCCGCCATTTGCAAAACCGCGCTACCTACCTGCCCGTTAATCCCGCTTACCACTATTCGCATACCGCTTCCTCCGCCGCTAATACTCGTTTGGCACATTCAGGGCAGGCTACTTCGGGTTGGACTGCCAGTAGCCGTTTCTCGCGTTTATATTCGTCTAGTTCGTCCTCAAAGTTATAAATTCGTCCGGCAAACAGGTCAGCCCTCGGCGGTAAATTCTTGCACTTGGGGCATTTTTCCCAGCTAATTTCGCCAGTTATCACCAAATTTTGGGGCTGATTTTGTTCGGCCTGTTGCTCAACCGTTAACCGAATAGCTTGGGTGGGGCAAGCCGATTCGCACAAACCGCAATAAACGCAACTTCCCAGATCAAACTTGCGTTTATATCCAGTTTCGCTAGGGATGGTGGAAATCGCCGCACTTGGACAGACATATACACATAACCCACAACTACTACAACTGTCTGAATTAAAGTTGAGGCCGTTACGCCCCTGCGCTGGGTATATCAAGCCGCCCCGCTCGGCTGGGCCGGGTGCGTCGGGAGTGCGCGCAAGTATCAGGGTTTCGCGTTCCTCGTTGGTTGCGCCACTGGCAGGGATTTTGCCACTTTTGCCAAGTTTAGGTAACTCCACCCGATTAGAACGCCAGATATTTTGCCAGAACAACCGCCCCACCGAAAGTTGGGTCACAAAAGTGACCAGAATATACAAGGCCAGCAGCCCGCCCACTACCCATAAAACTACTATTGGCAACCCATTTTGAAAAATATCCATTAAACCTTAACCAAAAAGGACAAAACCAAAAACCAGAGCAGGGCGGTAGCCCCACCGTAAATAAAATAAAAGCGCAGGGTATCACGTAGCCGAATCTGGCTGAATAATACCTCTACCGCCCCGATTACTCCCAGAGCTAACAAGAATCCCCCGATAAAAGCTGCCGGGTTAGTGCCGCCAAATGGGACTAACAGAGCCGCAAACAATAGCGCACTCACCACCCGCTCGACCATTTCCATTAGTTTATATAAGGCCAGGGGCGGGCCGTTAAGGTCGGTAGCTATCCCTTCCAACCCCTCACCCGCCGCAACCGCCAGTGGTCGTAGCCGCAGGCGGGCGGGCAAGCACACCAGATAAATCAACCCGCAAATTATTTTTACCACCAGCACACCCTGACTATCGGCGGCAGCAATTTTAGCCGCATCCAGGGTTTGCAGAGCTAAGGCTGGGCCAAATACCGCCACTAACCAGGGCGCGGCATATACCGCCATCGTCTGGGCAATCCGCGACCCTGCCAACTGGCTATAAACCGAACCACCCACCGACCCCAAAATAAGACAGACTACCGCCGGGATTTCCAGCAGCAACACAATCGCCAGCAATTCCACCCCAAAAGGTTGGGCGATAAAGGGCCAGGGATTGCCAGGAACGGGCAGCAAAGCCGCCGCCAGCACCACCGCCAGTAATCCGCCTGCTGGGGAAAAATATAACAAACTTCGTGACATCTCAGCCCGATTAGTGGCCTGAGATATTTCTTCGGTGGTGGGGTCGAGTTTGGGTAGAGCCGGGCCGGGTACTATCGTTGCCCGCCGAAAATATTTGGCTAAATCATAAATTGGTTGCCGCCAGGGTGGGCCTTCGCGCCCCTCCGCCCGTGCCGCAAACTTTCGCCGCAAACTTTCGGCTAATAGTCCGCTTATCAATACAAAAAGAAAGCCCGGATAAATAAGGGCCGCAAAAAACACTCTTAAAATTGTTTCGGTAGTTGACATACCGGGAGTCTAGCACAGGGGTTGCGGAGCGTCAAACCTGGGATGGGAGGTGGTCGGTGGTCAGTTTAAAGATTTGACTATCCCATATCCCTATGCGACAATTCCCCAAAAGTAAAAAACATGAGTGCCGAGCTGCCCACTATCAGGGCGGTTCGCGAACCGCCCCTACGAAATCTTATTCTCCCTTCCACTTTAGGGAAGGGGGCTAGGGGGTTAGGTTTGCAACTCAGCATTTCTAAAGAGATAGGGAATAAAAATGGTTCTGAGCGATGGCGATATTATCGAACATATCAAGCAAGGTAAAATAAAAATTACCCCTGAGCCTGATTACACCAAGCAACTAAGTGCTTGCTCAATTGATTTTCGCTTGAGCAATACCTTTATGGTGTTCGAGCATAGCCGCCATAGCTTTATTGACCCCCGCAGCCCAGTTTCGATTGCAGAGTCTATGCGTAAAATTGAAGTGCCAGATGGCGAAACTTTTATAATGCAACCAGGGGATTTTGTGCTTGCCAGTACCGTTGAGACCCTGGAACTGCCGGACGATTTGGTGGGGCGTTTAGAGGGGCGCAGCAGTTTGGCTCGCCTGGGTATTATTGTCCATAGCACCGCCGCCCTTTTTGAGCCGGGCTGGGTTGGCACGGCTACGATGGAATTGGGCAATCTGGGTCGTATCGCCGTCGCCCTTTACCCTGGTATGCGGATTTGCTCATTTAATTTCGAGCAGCTTTCGTCTCCAGCCCAAGTGCCCTATCGCCTGAAACCGGGTAACAAATACGCCGGACAAACCTTACCCGGCCCTAGCAAACTTTCGTCCGAAGCAGAATGAAATCAGTAACGAGTAACGAGTGCCGAGTAACGAGTAAAAGAGCAATAATTCAGTAGGGGCAGGTCCCCGTGCCTGCCCTGAATTTATAACCAACAGCTAATAACTAACAACATTTTTGAAGGAGGAAAAATCTTGTCAGAGAGTGTGCCATCCTTCCTGACCAAAGGCCAGTTGCTGGCTTTGCTTGGCCCGCATAACCCGAAACCTCTGGTAGAAGGGTTACTTGACCCCCAGGTACAGGTGCAGCCTTCCGGGATAGACCTTTCCCTACAAAAAATATTCACCCTGGAAACCGCCGCCACTATCGGTTTTACCCAGGCCGAAACTACCCTGCCAAGTTATGAAGAGCTGGAATTTGATGCTGAGGACAAAGTTTATCTTGCTCCCGGCCCCTATAAGGTAGTGCTAAACGAAGTGGTAAATATTCCGCGTAATATTGTGGGGATAGCCCGTCCGCGCTCAACCATTTGCCGGAGCGGGGCTACGGTTGGTACAGCCTTATGGGATCCCGGCTATAGTGGGCGGAGTGAGGTTCTGTTGATAGTACATAATCGGCATGGCCTGACTATCGCCAAAAACGCCCGGATTATTCAGCTCTGTTTCTGGGAATTGGCTGAACCATTACAAGATGGTGAGGCTTATAGTGGCAGGTATCAACTCGAAAACCTGAAATTATCATCATAAAAGCAAAAACGTTAATTTAAGTTCCCCTTCCTTGCTAGGGAAAGGGTTAGGGGTTAGGTCAACCTATATAAAATCGTCGTCCTCTAATTCGGTAACTTCTTCGGGTTCGGCGGGTTGGCCTGGGGTAAGTTGGGTAACGCGCAATTCGGCCTTTTCCAGCAGTTCCTCACAACGTTTGGACAGGGCAACCCCTTCCTCGTACAAGGCCAACGATTCTTCCAGACTCAAATTCCCTTTTTCCAGTTTGGTTGAGGTTTCTTCCAGTTTGCTATAAGCTTCCTCGAAGCTCATTTCCTCAATTTTCATTTCTTTTCCTATTTTTTGATATTATGTCAACTTACTATGCAATTAAATTTTAACCGCCAAGAACGCCAAATCAGAATGATAAGTTCCATATGTCGTTGCAAATTATAACATCAAAAAAGGGACAGGATATAACCCCCATCCCCTTCATTTTCTTTATCCTGCCCCCCGACCCCTAACCCCTATCCCCCGTTTTATCTTCTCTCGCCCAAAACCTCGCCAATACGCAGGGCTAAATGGAGGGCCATCCTTGTTTCGGCATCCTCCAAATCCACCCCACTGATTTCCTGGATACGACGCAAACGGTAAAGCAAGGTATTGCGGTGGAGGTGCATCCCCTCCGCCATTTTGCTGGGGCTACCGTGATATTTAAAGAAATTATCCAGGGTCTGTAATAACTCACCGCCGTTTCGGGCATCATGTTCCAGCAAACGGCCCAGGATTTCGTGATAAAACTCGCGCAACTCTTTCTGACCACCGATGCTGAGTAACAAGCGATAAACCCCTAAATCGCCAAAATAGGTCAATTGGCCCGGCCCGAACAGGCGCAAACCCATCGTCACGGCTTTTTCCGACTCTTGCGCCCCTTTGGTAATGCCCTCGATATTCTCATAAAAACGACCCAGCCCGGAACTTACGCTCAAATCGGTAAAATGGGCGGCCAGACGGTCATGGAAAACTTTAGCTAACTTTTTGGACTCCACCGGATTACTAATTTCTTTGCCTGTGCTGAACAACAATACAAAACGGTCATCGCGCACCCGGTGGATGGTGCTAATCTGGCGGCGGTTAGCTTCCTGCTCTACCAACCGCTGCATTTCGCGAGCCATGGTTTCGTTAATGGGCAAATCTAGCTCAAGTTGCCGCCCGTCCAGCACGATAGTCAGCGGTTTTTTGCGAACCCGTGAGTCTAGTTGGCGAAAAGCAAAGGTAATAACGTTATAGGGCAAGCTCAGGTTATAGCCCAACCGTTTGGCCCGGTCTAGCACGGCCTCGCCATTGGCAAAAGAGCCTTCCAAAAGTTCATCCAGCACATTGGCCTGGAAACGGTCTTCCACCGCGCTAACCGCTATTTCTCGCGACCGTTCTATAGCACAGGCCGAAGCTGCTCTAGTTAAAGCCATGCGGTGGGTAGTGCCAAAGTCGCGCCCGATAAGCGAGACATAGCCCGAAATAACCGATTGGACAATAATTGGCGAGGTCAATTGTAGCTGTCCGCCCGAAGTTTCAAAAATATGCAAGGGTGGGTCTGCCGATTTCAAATCTTTGGTGGATAGCCATTCCCGCACCGTTTGAGCCTGTTCCCGTAGAGATGAATTAAGGCTATCGGCGGTTAAGGTATTGTTATTGGAAAAACTGGCTCCGTTTAAACTAGCCCCTTTTAATTTACCAGCCGTAACCGAGGTTTCAGCAATTTCGGGAATAGCCCGCGCCCGCAACCTGAAGGCATTATCCTCAATAATAGCGGTGCGCCCAGTAAGTTGAGCCAGACGGTCGGCGATAGAGGTTAGCCCTTTACCCTCAATAGCCAGTTCCATAAACTGGCGAAAAACATCCTGATTCCATTGCTGTAATTGTTGGCGATGGTCTACGATATATTTGGTGACATTCCGTTCCAACTCGCTGAGGCTAGTGCCTTCCGGCAAACTCAGAACAGGCAAGCCAAGTTCGGAGGCGTTGGCAACCGTGCTATCGCTAATTTGGCCCATAATCGCTACGCCACTAACTCGCATTTCCGCCAGATAGCTAAAGAGACGGTCTAAATCCAGCTCCTCGCCCATCAGCCGCAAAGAGCGCATACTGATTAAAACCAGCTCCCCACCCTTCAACCCTTCAAAAATCGGGGTGCGGCTGCGGCTTACCACTACCCAGGTTACTTCACGGCCTAGCCCTTCCCCATCGGTTAGGACTACCGTTTGACCGGGTAAAATATCACCTTGTTGTAAATCGTTAATAGTAATCATGAGATGTCAAGATAACGTTGAACTTCCCAGGGGCTAATATGACGGCGATAATCGGCCCATTCCTCCATTTTGGCCTCGATAAAGTTCTCGTAAATATGGTCGCCCAGAGCTTCCTGAATAACCTCGTCCTTCCGCAGTTCGTCCACCGCCTCGCGTAAGGTGCTGGGTAATGTTTCGATATTGCGGCGGCGTAACTCGGTTGCGTCAAACTGAAAAATGCTCTCTTCCACTGGTTCTGCCAGAGGTAGGCGGCGTTTAATCCCGTCTAACCCCGCTTTCAGCATCACCGCAAAGGCCAGATATGGATTACAGGCCGGGTCGGGACAACGTAATTCCAGACGAGCGGCGTATTTATGGCTTGGCCCCGGCCCACTATGTGGTACTCGAATTAATGCCCCCCGGTTGACCCGCGCCCAACTGATATAAACTGGAGCCTCATAGCCCGCCACCAACCGTTTATAGGAGTTGATTATTGGCGCGAGAATGATAGTCATGGCTTTGGCGTGATAAAGCTGTCCGGCGATAAAGTGACGGGCGACGGTTGAAAGGCCATACTGCTCCGCCATCCCAGTAAAAACATTATCATTATTGGCGGTTGGTACTACCTTGCCTGTGCCATTTTTCCCGTTTTGTTCATTAAGAAAACTCAAGCTCTGGTGAGTGTGCATGCCGTTGCCTGGAATCCCAAAAAGCGGCTTGGGCATAAAGGTTGCCCGCAGACCGTTCTGGCGTGACAGAGCTTTGATGGCATATTTTGTGGTGATAACATTGTCGGCGGTGCGTAAGGCCGCCCCGAGCGTCAGGTCAATTTCGTGTTGGTTGGGGGCTACCTCATGGTGAAAACTTTCAAAATCTACCCCTAAATCGCTCAAAGCCTGGGCCGCTTTTAACTTGACCTGGCTGGCAAAATCGGTTGAATTATCAAAATAACTGGCGTGGTCATTCTCGACATATTGGGGAAAGCCATCTTTTAGTTCGTTTTTGAACAAGAAAAATTCCAGTTCTGGCCCGGTATTGTATAAATAGCCCAAACTGGCGGCTTCTTTAATTAGTTTATCCAATACATGGCGGGGGTCGCCGGGAAAACGCTCGCCACGTGGGGTGTAAACCCAGCATATCAAGCGGGCGGTGCGATTATCTTTGTCGCTCCAGGGTACAATATTAAAGGTACTGGTATCAGGCACAAGATACATATCCTGTTCTGCCACCCGCGCAAAACCCTCGATTGCCGAGCCGTCAAACCAGACTCCATCTTCCAAAGCGGTTTTTAGCTGGTTGAATGGAATTGTAACATTTTTGACCGCACCAAAAATATCGGTAAATTGTAAGTCAATAAACCGCACTCCGGCTTCGCGGGCTTGTGCCACAACATCAGCGTTGTCCATTTTTTCGGTCTTTCCAGACTTTGTGATTATTTTGGCTAGGGTTTGACTTTCGGACGTTTCCCCTAACGGGTCGTGTTCGTTTTCAGTCAAAATATCAACTCCTGCTTCACTCTCTCGAATTATTAATTTTTCGTTCAGGCTAAATTGTGCAAAATGTACGGGAGCAGTGCAAATCAAAGTATATCACTGTGCATAATTACTTTGCAATAGACGAAAAGCACAACCAAAAGCCCTTTGCTCTTATGCGAAAGTAACAAAGATTTCTTTAGAAGAATAAAGGAAGAGGGATGAAGGATAAAAAAATCAGGGGACGCAGGATGAGGGGTAGGGAATAGGAGAAAAAAATAAAGAAGGGAATTTTTGTAGGGGTAGACCTCTGTGTCTACCCTCTTAACCCGCCAAAAATATTAACAAAGCTGGACAAGATTTACAGAATTTTTAACACCCTTCCCTCTATTCAGAGTGACAAGGTTCTTAAACTACTATACAATTTTAATATTCAATTTTGAACTTTCGACCTTTGACCTTCGACTTCTTACGAGGAGCTAACAAATGGCAAACTCTGCATCTGTCAAAGTAGGCGACTTCGCCCCCGATGGTAAATTGGTTACTAAGAGTGGCACAACCCTCCAAATAGCCGATTTGTGGAAAAACGGCCCGGTAGTGCTGCATTTCACTCGACACAAGGGCTGACCATTTTGTATTAAGCATCTCGGTGAGATGCGCGGTTACTACCCCAAAATCAAGGAATTGGGGGCGGAAGTAGCGGTAATTATGATGGGCAATTCTGTCCAACTTACCGAATTTCTACGGACAAGAAACTTCCCTTTTCAGGTTTATGGCAATGCAGGGGTGACGGCTTATCGGGCATACGGCCTGAAACGCTTCACCGAAACCGGAGCATACCTTGACCCTTTTAAAAGCGGTCGGGAAATGTTAGACGCTTTTTCTTCTATCGCCAGATTCGGTTCGGGTATTCCAGACGGGGATATAGCTCAGTTAGGCGGCACGTTTGTGGTGGATGGGCAGGGGAAAATCCTTTTTGCTTTCCGTCAGCAAATGGCAAGCGAACCTATTCCTATAACCCAGGTTATAGATACTCTGAAAAAATAGGTGTTAGGTATTAGGCTTTAGGTACTAGGTAAGAAGGATTTTAAGGTAGTAGTGACTTTAGTCGCTTCTTCAACTTATTTGAACTCAAAACTAAAACCTTTATTACAGAAGTCGTTTCAAAGGAAAGGACTTACCTATTTTGTCATCCTGAACGAAGTGAACAATCTTGCCAAGTATAACACGATTTTTCGCAAGCTCAGAATGACAACTCCTGTAAACAACTTTTTTGTAGTGGCAACTTTAGTGGTGGAATTCCAAAGGTTATTTAGGAAGCGACTAAAATCACTACTACCCTGAAATCCTCTGTGGTGAGTTTAATCTTCTTACCTAATACCTACTTAAAGTTTGCCTCCGGGGTATAGGGTAGCGAGATAAAAAAAGTGCTACCCTGCCCCTCGTCGCTTTCGGCCCAGATTTTCCCGTTGTGGGCCTCTATTACCAGCTTGCAGAAGGCCAGCCCCAAACCGCTCCCAACCTTGTACCTACCGTTACTAGGTAATTGCACAAACTTGTTGAAAATGCGCCCCAGGTCGTCTTGCGGAATACCCGGCCCTTCGTCGCTAATTGAGAGCAGCACCGTTTTTTGCGGCCCTTCCAGGCTACTTGTTCCCGGCTTCAAGAACGAGGTTGTACCTGTGCGTAAACGAGCAGGGTCAAGGGTGCTGGTAGTTCCCCGGCGCGGCACTCCTTCTTGTAGTTGGGCGGTAATCCGAATATTGGAATTGTTGGGGCTAAACTTGATGGCATTGGTTAGCAGGTTCATAATAACCCGCCGCATCTGGGTCATATCAATATTGAGAAAGCTTTCCTGACCCGGCACATCTTTGACCAGATTGATTTGTTTCTCGCGAGCGTTCAACTCAACATCGGCGACGCTAGTAAAAATCAATTCTTCCAGGGTAATCTGGCGTTTGTCGAGCGGCATACGACCTGCCTCCAACCGACTAACCTCCAGCAAAGTGTTGACCATTGACAACATATTTCGGCAGTTATTACTAGCCATATTCAGAAATTCTTTTTGTTCGGGGATTTCCGAACCATCGGCAATTTCATCGGGGAACAGGCTCTCGGCTAACTCAATCCCACCTATTACGCCCGTGAGCGGACTTTTCAGGTCATGCACCAACATATTGGTAAAATCTTCGCGCAACTGTTCTAGCTGGCGTTGCTGGGTAAAATCGTGGAAAATATTAAGCCAGCCAATCACCTCCCGGTTACTGTCAAGCACGGGCGCGCCACTCCACTCAATATTACGCACTTTAGGGTCGGCAATTTCGACCTTGCGGGAAAAGCCTTTTTCGGGGTCGCGATGCAAATCTCGTAACAAACGGGTCACAATCTCGCCACTAAAAGGTGGTTCGCTATCCAGGGTTTCGCCCAGCATGTCAGCTACTACCGCCATATTCTGGTCTTTAATCTGGTCTGAGGATAAATTCATTAGCTCGGTAAAACGCTGGTTGGAAAGTACTACATTAAAATTGCGGTCTAACATCAAAATGCCGTCTTTAACCGAGTTCAGTAAAGACTCCAGGCGGTCACGCTCCCGGCTAACATCCTCATACAACAGGGCGTTGCTCAGGGCAATAGCGGCCTGGGGTGCTAAAAGATTGAGTAGACGCACATCCTCATCTGAAAAAATATGAGTGCGCCAATCGTCCATAATCTCCAGTACGCCTACAATTCGCCCACTGGCAATCAGGGGCATCCCTAACACCGCCGTAATATTTTTATCATCGGTGAAAATCGAAGCTTTGCCCGACCATTCGTAATAATTATTAATCCGCATAGGTCGCCGCGAGATAGCCACTAACCCGGCAATCCCCTCGCCATAGGCCACACTCTGGTTTAGATAACGCCGACTCATATTATAGCTGGCAGCTACATCCAACCGGGTTTCTTCGCTTTTGCACAGATAAATAATTCCGCTACGGGCTTTTACCAACTCGCAGCTTTTTTCCAAAATTAGCTGTAAAAGCTCCTGCAAGCTGATGCGCGAGCCAATACCCAGGGCAATCTCGTTTAAGGTTGCCAGCTCATGGGCGCGTTGCTCGGCTTCTTTATATAAGGCTTCTTTTTCGGCGGCGGCCCGACTCAAGGCTTCGCTGGAACGTTTCAGGCGAATAAGCGAACGAGCACGGGCTACCAATTCCAGCCGTTGAATCGGTTTTACCAGAAAATCGTCGGCCCCGGTTTCAAGGGCGCGAATTTTATCGTTATTGTCATTGCGGGCGGTGATAAGGATTATCGGAATAAAGCGCAGATTTTTATCGGAACGCAGTCGCTGGGTCAGTTGAAAGCCGTTTAGCCCTGGCATCATTACGTCCGACAGAATAAGGTCAGGCTCGTTTAACCTGGCTCTTTCCAGACCAGTGAGGCCGTCGCTGGCAGAGTCAACAATATAACCCTCGCGTTCCAGCAATTCACGCAGCAGCACCACATTGTCTTCGGTATCATCAATTATTAATATTCGGGCGGGTCGGGTTTGAACTGTTGTCATTTAGAATAACCTTGTTTTATCATTTGAAGTATTTCCTGTTATTATAAAAGAGTAAAGCACTATATAGCAAGGTTTTTCCGAACACCTTAAATAACTTTAACACAAGAAAATTCTTGCTAAATTTTTACCCACTCCTAACGCAACATTCACCCCCTCATACCATCAAACTTGTTGCTACTACTTGATAATACTTCTATACTTCCCTATGTGGTAAATATTATATCTTACTAAGATCACCCCAACTCATTTGAGGCGGTGAGACTTATTCTAAATAGCCTCTAGCAAGGATTGTACTAAACTAATGGTACTTTACGATGTACCGCTTTTTCCATTAAGGACAGTTTTGTTCCCAAAAATGATTCTGCCCCTTCATATTTTTGAGCCGCGCTATCATCAAATGATTAACGAATGTGTGCGCGACAATCAGCCTTTTGGCGTGGTGCTGCTTGACGAAGGGCCCGAAGCTAAACAGGACGAAGAAGGCAACGAGCTTTCGGACAAACCCCCCATTTTACACCGGGTTGGGACGTTGGCTAAAATTGCCGATGTTACCCGTCTGGAAGATGGGCGAATGTTAATTAATAGTGTTGGCACGGAGCGTTTTCGTCTGCTTGACCATCGTGAAAACAAACCCTTTATGACTGGGGATATTGAAATCTGGCCGGAAGGCGAAGTTGACGCAGCCTCGCCCGACCTTCAATCCCTGGTTGACCAGATTACCCAAGTTTTTCAGTCGTATCTTGAGATTTTGATGGAATTAGCCCATCAAAGTATCAGCCTTGACATTCCTGACGATTTTATGATTCTTTCTTATCTTATACCCCACTGGCTACCCCAGATTGAGTTGGAAGATAAACAAAAGTTGTTGGAAGTGGCTGACCCGGTGGCCCGCCTTAACCAGGAATTGTTATTACTAATGCGTGAAACCGAATTTCTGAACAAAATTAAGCAACGCGCCGAACAAGATGCTCAGAACGAAGAAGCCGAGTCGCAAAACCCTCCTGGTTATAATATCACCCGTCGCTTTTCCGCCAACTAATTCTCCAGGGTAAATACATCACCAAGCTTAATCCCTTTCTGGTTAAAATAGCCTTGGGTAACTTCCAGCGCGTAAAGATGGTCTTGACGGGGGATAACCGACTGTTCGGAAAAGGGTTGCATATCCTGAATATCCACTATTTTTCCGTCGGCGGCAATAAAAGCAATCGAAAGCGGGAGCGGGGTATCTTTCATCCAGAATGAGACCCGCCCCGTGCTTTTGAAAACAAACAGCATCCCGGAGTCGGCGGGTAGACTGGCTCGGCCCATCAAGCCTGTGCCCTGTTCCTCGTCGGTGCGGGCGACCTCAATAGACATGTTCACCATTTCCCCGTTAGCTTTGCGGATACGAGCCGGGGTCAGATTCAGGCGGACTTGCCCAGTAGTTGGAGTCGCGGCAATGGTCGTAGGGGTGTTGTTTGCCGCACCCTTTGGGCTGCTTACCGCTCCTGTGGTGGTTGGGGCGACGGTAGGAGTGCTGCTTGCCGCCGTTGTGACGCTGGTGGTAGGGGTAGGGGTGTTGCTTGCCACACCCGTCGTGGTTGCCGGAACGGTGGTGGTATTATCCCCACAGGCAGTAAATGTAATTAAGATAATCGAAAATACCAATAAAAAGTTTAAAAATCTTAAACCAACCCGGTTTAACATTCTCTGACCTATCCTTTCAAAAACCCAATTCGCTTTAAGGCTACAAGGCGGCAATAATGTGGCATTGATTCGCCATAGCTTTGACATATATTAGCCCCGAATGGTAATATTGCATAATCCGTTTAGTAGCTTTAGTTCTCGATTATACAATATTTTTAATCCTGCTCAAAAAACTTAATTTAGACAGGGCGGTGCGGCTACGAGGAGTTATTATCGTTATGAATATCCAATTTCTCTTCCGCCTATTGGGAATGATTATTTTTGGAATAGTGGGTTGGCAACTTGGAACTATCCTGGTTATTAAGGACGACCAACTTCCTATTCTGGTTCTTCTAACCCTGGCGGGAGCCGCTTTGGGGGCAACTGCCGCGCCTTATTTTACCACTATTCCTTTTAACAATGCCCGCAAATGGATAAAAATGCTTCCAGCGGTAGATTTGATTGCCAGTAGCATTGGGCTGGCTTTGGGGCTGCTGGTAGCAGGTTTATTAACCTTTCCCCTTTCGCGCTTGCCGGGTTTGTTAGGGAGTATTTTACCTTTTGTGGGAGCGGTAGTTTTTGGCTATCTGGGTGTAGCGATAATGGTGATGCGGAAGCGCGAAATTTTTGAGTTTGTGGGGATGAGCCGAGCCGCCAGCACCGTCGCCAAAGAAAACGCCGCCAAAGCCAGCCCCCATGCTCGTAGTATTCTGGTGGATACCAGCGCGATTATTGACGGGCGCATCGCCGATGTCAGCCAAACTGGTTTTATCGAGGGGACACTGATTATCCCACGCTTTGTACTTAACGAGTTGCAGCATATTGCCGATAGCTCTGACCCCTTGCGCCGAAACCGGGGGCAACGCGGTCTGGAAATGTTGCGGAAACTTCGCAAGGACTCGGTAGTGCCTATCGAAATTTCCGAAATTGATGCTCCCGACGTGAACGAGGTGGACGGCAAGCTGGTAAAGTTAGCCAAATCCAACCATTTCCCGATTATTACCAACGATTTTAACCTGAACCGGGTCGCCGAGTTGCAGGGCGTAAAAGTTTTAAATGTAAATGAATTAGCTCAGGCGGTGCGGCCCGTCGTGCTACCCGGCGAAGAACTAAACGTCCGCATAACTCAGGAAGGTAAAGAGCAAAATCAGGGTTTGAGTTATCTCGATGATGGTACAATGATTGTCATTGAGAACGGCAAACGCTACATTAACCACGAAGTAAATATTATTGTTACGCGGGTACTTCAAACTGTGGCGGGCCGCATGATTTTCGCCCAAATCCGCAATATTACTGACTAATGACAGCCAATCCCCCCGAAAAAATAGTGGCGGTAATCGTGGCGGCGGGCCGTAGCACCCGCATGGCTGGGTTAGATAAACAGTTTACCCTGGTGGCTGACCGCCCTTTGTTGGCCCACACTATCGCCGTTTTTGAGGCCAGCCCTCTTATTTCCGAATATATTCTGGTGCTTAACGAAGATAATTTGATGCGCGGGCGGGCATTGGCCTATGAAATGGGTTGGCGCAAGCTGAAAAAGGCCGTTAGTGGCGGGGCTCGTCGGCAGGATTCGGTTTGGGCTGGCCTACAGGCTTTTGAAAGCGATAAACCCGATTGGGTGCTGATTCACGATGGGGCGCGGCCTTTTGTCACCCCCGAAATTCTGGAAAATGGTTTGACGGCGGCGCGGGCTTATGGGGCGGCGGTGGCGGCAGTCCCGGTCAAGGATACTATCAAACTGGTGTTGGCGGACGGAAGCGGTCTGGTAGAAAGTACCCCGCCCCGCGAACGGCTCTGGTCTATCCAGACTCCCCAGATTTTCCGCTATTCTGAAATCTTTGAGGCCCACCGCGAGGCGATTGCCCGCAACCTGGATGTTACCGACGATGCCATGATGCTTGAGGAGTTGGGTCGTCCGGTCAGGGTTTATCAGGCCAGCTATACCAATCTGAAAGTTACTACCCCCGAAGACCTTACGATTGCCCGCCAGCTTTTTGATCCTCAACCTGTTCAAACTCCTCAGCCTGTAACTAATACCCCCGCTTTTATTCCCGAAATGCGGATTGGGCAGGGCTATGATGTGCATCGTTTGGTGGCTGGTCGCCCCTTAATTCTGGGGGGGGTGCAGATTCCCTTTGAACTTGGCCTGGATGGTCATAGCGATGCCGATGTTTTAACCCACGTAATTATCAACGCTTTGTTAGGAGCGGCGGGGCTAGGTGATATTGGGCGTTATTTCCCCCCAACCGACCCAATTTACAAAGATATATCCAGCCTTAAAATGTTAGAGCATGTCGGCAACCTGCTAACCGAACGCCACTGGACGATTGCCAATCTGGACGCGACGGTGGCGGCCCAACGCCCCAAACTCGCTCGTTATATCCCTGAAATGAAAGACAAACTAGCGGCAGTCCTCCAGATTGACCCTGCCCGTATCAACGTCAAAGCCACCACCACCGAAGAACTTGGCTTTGTTGGTCGTCAGGAAGGAATGGAGGGTCAGGCGGTGGTTTTGTTGGTAAAGGATGAAGGATTAGGAAATCTAAAATCGAATATCTAAAATTGGGGGAATTCGTAGGGGCGATTCGCCTGCCCCTCCTGTACTCAGTGGGGTGAACCGCCCAATAAAAAATATTCACAACGATAAACAGGATATTTCGTAGGGGCGACCTGCTGGTCGCCCTGATTTGCGGGAAACCTTTGTAGGGGTAGACCTCCGTGTCTACCCTGATTTGGAAAATTGTTCCCCATTCCTTTACAGGAAAGGGGGCCAGGGGGTTAGGTTTACCGATGAAAGTAGTGCTACAACGGGTGCGGCGGGGACAAGTGAGCGTTTCCGGCGAGACTATCGGTGAATGTGGCAAGGGTTTTGTGATATTGGTAGGGGTGCGGCAGGGGGACGGTCAGGCTGAGGCTATTTATCTGGCTAATAAAGTAGCTAACCTGCGAGTTTTCGAGGACGAAGCGGGCAAGATGAACCTGTCAATTCTGGACTTGAACCCACCCGGCGAAGTTCTGGCAATTTCCCAATTTACCCTCTATGCCGATACTCGCAAAGGTCGTCGCCCCGGCTTTACGCTGGCGGCAGCCCCGGCTGTAGCCGCGCCTCTGGTAGATTTCTTTGTACAACTTCTGATTGAGGCCGGATTAAAAGTGGCTACCGGGCGATTTGGGGCGGATATGCTGGTTGAAATAGAAAATGATGGCCCGGTCACAATTATTATTGATAGTGCCGAGGCAATTCCAACCACTTCCTGAATCAAACTACTGACAACACTCATTTTAAATGTTACTATTAATCAGCTACACATTATTTGGCTTTAGATTGCCTTAAATTTGCTTTTTCGACTTTCGACTTTTGAACAGTCCGATAGAAGTTTTCTGGTAACTTCAGGAGAGGGTTATGAATAAACACCACTTCGGCGCGGTTAGAAATGCTATTGGGAACTTTACTAACAATTCAAAAAATTTCAGAGCCAAATTTGCCCTTTTTTTTGCAATCAGCTTTATTTTTTTAAGTGTTACAAATACTATCGCGGCTGGGCCTCCTTCCAATAGCCCTTCCAGCCTGAATTTTGGTCAGCAACCCCTGAACAGCATCACCACCCAAGCGGTTACTATAACCGATACATCCGGCACTCCCCCTGGCTTTACCGTTAGTGCCAGCGTTACTGGTCAGGATTTTTCTCTAGCCAGTGGTTGTAGTAGCGTGCCACTAGGCGGTAGTTGTTCGGTTTCGGTAGCTTTTAGACCGACTACCCCTGGCCCTAAATCTGGAACTTTGACCTTGGATTATTTTTCTGGCGGTATGCCAAGCGGTACAGCTTCCGTTAGCCTCAGTGGTAGCGGTATCAGCACTTTGGGTGGTATTCGGGGGCTGGTTACGGCGGATGGCAAGCCTCTGACTGGCCCGGCGGGAGGGGTGCTGATAAACTTTTCTAATATCCGTCAGCAAACCGATGCCAAAGGGACTTATGGTTATGATAACCTGACACCGGGCGAATATACCATTACGGTAGATGTTGACCCCACTGTTTTTGTAGTGGTCGGGCCGGGCTCTAAAACCATCACGGTAGAGGCCGGGAAAATAACTTACGGCGTAGATTTTAACTTGCGCCAACTACCTCTTACGCCAACTCCTACCGCCACGCCAACCCCAATTCCTACACCTACCCCCGTACCCACCAATACGCCTGTGCCTACTAATACCCCCGTGCCGCCCCCAACGCCTAGCCCTGTCCCAACCCCAACCCCGTTTGCTAACCCTGGTTGTGTGGTCTCCAAACCTACGGTTGGTTCGCTAGACCTATTCGTTTGTCGTTTGGGTTTCACCCCCCCCGTTAATCCCGGCGATAAAACGCGGGTGGTAGTGCGGGTAGTAATTTTGAATGGCTTAACTAACAAAATAGATATTGGTCATAGTATAGATATTGGGCTAGACCCCTCTACCACCGTAGTATCCGCCAGCCCAAGTGCTGGAACTACCGCGCCCACTAATGACAACCAACGGGTAACGTGGGACGGCTATACGGTTGACCCGCAAGGCACGGCTTATCTGGATTTAACACTGGAAGCACCGCCAACTTCTCCCGGTAATGTTACCGTTCCGGTACTGACTGATATCGGGGTGACGGTGACTGATACGGTGGATGGTTCACGCTATGAAGGGCGAGTTGGCTTGGATGCCAGTAACGCTATAACTTCACGCACCCCCATTCGCTCTTTACCCAATCTGCCTAATACCGGGTCTAGTCCCTCCGCTCAGGCTGGTTCAGAACTGTTTATAATTCCGGCGGCGATACTTTTGTCATTGGCCTTATTATTCGGATTTATGCTAATGCGCTCTTATAATACTCGGTCAAGGCGGCATAAATAATTTTTAGGAGGAGTTTCTACGTGAGCAAACGACAGCAGAAAGTGGTTTCTGAAAACCCAGCACCATTTTGGAAAAGTCATTTTAATTTTCGGGTAGCCGCCCCCCTTGCCCTGATAATGATAGCGGCGGTGATTAGTTTTATTACTATGACCAATAGCAATGCTATGCCTGCTGGTCAAACTGTTTCGTCTGGGAATCTTGCTTTTGGCTCGTTAAATGTTGGTTCAAGTGCCAGCCAGTCTGTAACCTACACTAACAACAGCTTTGGGCAACAAGCAGTTACAGCCAGTCTTAGTAGTGGTGGCCCCGATTTTTCGGTTTCGGGTGGCAACTGTCCAATCGTTAATAGCTATGGTACTTGTACCGCCAATATTACTTTTTCGCCTAAATCGGCTGGACCCAAAACCGGGCAAGTAACTTTTACCTACAGCAGCTTTGGTTGCTATAGCGGCTGTGGCACTACCACCGTTAGTTTGAGCGGGACAGGGGTAGCCTTACCAACGCCAACGCCAACGTCAACACCAGTAATAGTAGTAGGCGGCAGTATTAAAGGCAAGGTTTTATTCCAGGGTCAGCCGCTTCCCGGCCCAGCGGGTGGGGTGCGACTTAATGGCGGGAGCCGCCAGCAAACCGACGGTAACGGTAACTATGGCTACGATAATATAAAGGTGGGTTCGTATACTGTCAGTCTGGATGTAGACCCTAATGTTTATAGTGCGGTTGGCAGTGATTCTATTACGGTTAATGTTGGGGTTGGGCAGACCGTCAGTGATGTAAACTTTAATGTTGTACCAAAACAAGCCACAACTGCTACTACTGTCCCAACCACCGCAACTACTCCCGCCACCACCACCGTTACGCCTGTGCCAACCACTACCGTGCCGGGACTACAGTTGCCCCAGCCCGATTGTGTGCCTGTGAAACCCAACAAGGGGTTGCTGGAACTGGTAATCTGTCGGCAAAGTATCTTACCTCCCGCTCAACCGGGGGGTGGCATCCGTTATGTGGTGCGTTTTGTGGTTTTGAATGGGCTACCCAACAAAATAGATATTGGCAATAGTGTTGATATTGGGTTAGAGCCGGGAACGACCATTATCGCGGCTCAGTCTGATACAGGCCGCACTCGCACCGATAGCACTAACCGTGAAGTGGTCTGGAGTGGTTATACCGTTGACGCGCAAGGTACTGCCACGCTGGATTTAACCCTTGAAGGCCCTCCGGCGGCGGCAGGCCAAAATAATACTGCCATCCTGGACGACGTTTTACTTACTGCCACTGATACGGTCACAGGTGGACGTTATGAAGGTTTGGTGGGCAATTCTGCCAGCAATGCTTCGCTAACACGCACTCCTCTACAGCCAAAAGCTGCCGTACCTTCGGCCCTGCCTTCTACCGGGTCGGCAGGAGAGACGGGAACGGATTGGGCTTTACTGGCGGCTGAGGTTGGGGTGATAGCTCTAACATTGTTTGGGATGTTGTTCATTCGTGCCAGCCTCCGCAAACGGCGGCAGCGATAGGGTTGTCAGTCGTCGGTTGTCGGAAATTCGTAGGGGCAGACCAATGTGTCTGCCCTGAACCTAAATTATTCACCACAGAAACACCTAAAAATCTTGGTGTCTTAGTGTCTTGGTGGTTCAATTCTTTCTACCTAACACATCGGCCTAAAACCTAAAATCTACATGGAAAGAACAGCACCCAGGTTAGAATGGTGGCGTTGGTCGTTACGGGAGAGCGGGGCTAAAGGCTGGGCACGGGCTGGATTAGTGCTGGCCCTACTCAGCGTAATCTGGCTAGTGCTGGCCTTTAGTCTGCCTTTGCCTGTAGCGATAGTCTTGGCTTTGGCTTTGTTTATAGCGGTTTTGCCCTTTTTCACCCCTGATTTTTATCGGATTGATGCCAGGGGAATTACTATTCGACAAGGAGTTGGTTTTTGGTCGCGCCATTATCCCTGGAAAAAATTTGCGGGTTGCCAAATTGCCGCCGATGGTTACTGGCTACTCCCCTTTGAAACTGCCCCCACTTTACAGGCTCTTTACCTGCCCCAGCCTCATAATCAGACCGCCCAGACCAATCTACGACTGCTTTTGGAGGAACGTTTCCCCCTTTTTTAAATATATGTTGTCATATCCCATCAATTTTGCTCGGAAAAGGATTTACAACATCTTAAAATGTGGTATCATTAGAAATGATATTAACATAACAAGAAATTGCAGCACTTTTAACCCGTTTTTGGGAAAATCATATGGCTCAATTTTACCCTCAAACTGAGGCTCACCGCCTGATAGATGGTGAAGAATACCTGACAATAAAGGCTACCCCCACTCAGGCCCTTCGTCTGGCAGAGTTAGGGGCAATTACCGCGACCCAGGCGGAACAGGCCCAAAATGCCGGGGGCTTGCTGGTTCGTTTGCCCGCCCGTCTCGTAGCCGAATTTGAGGAAAAAGCCCACCCCACTCTACCCACCAATCAGGACCTAATAGACACTATTGGGGGAGCCAAAATTGAGCCAAAAATAACCACTGCTGCCGAACTGGAAAAAATGGCCGTGTGGCTGGACGAAAGTGGCATGAACCTCCCGGCCCGTCTTTTCCTCAGTACCAACCGCCCTTTGAGTTTTGTTGGCAGCCAGTTTTTACTGCTGGCCCAACCTTTAGCCCGTTTCACTTTTGGGAAGGCCGACCCTACCGGGCGATGGAGCAGTTTAATGGAAAATCGGGCTAATGTGGATTGGTTGGTAAATCGGCTGGAGCAACTGGCAATAATCCGTAAGCGAAAAAACAAGGAGTCCCGCTAATGTTAGGTTTAAATGCGGCTTCGGTTCTCGCGATAATTGTGCTGGTATTATTTGTAATCCTCTACTTTCTATTCTGGAGCCAAATCGAGCGGGGGCGGAGAATAAATTTGCGCCCACTGTTGCCGCTTAATCGGTTGCGCCGGATGGTTCAGGAAACGGTTGAAACTGGACAAAAAGTTCATTTTTCACTTGGCAACGGTGGCTTAAATGGTCAAGCTGGCACTGCCGAAGTTCTGAGCGGGTTAGACACTTTATCGTCGGTGCAGCAGGTGGCGGCTCGCACCAAAGGCCAGATTATCACCACCACCAACGATTCCCTGACCAATCTGCTGGCCTCCGACATTAGCTCGGATGAATTTGACCGGGCGGGGCGTTCGACAGATTATAAACCTACCGAAACCCGCCTTATTACCCAGCAAGAAAACATAGCCTATATTGCCGGGGTTGGCTCGATTATTTCCGAAGAAAAGGTTTCAGGTAGTGTTATTATTGGGCGGATTGGCCCGGAATATTTACTGGTAGGCGACATTGCCAATCGGCGTAATCTGTCGCAGGTGGTCGGTACTACTCAGGTCGAAACGATGCCGTTGATGATTGCCAGTGCTGGACTGGAACATACCTTATTAGGGGAAGAAGTTTTCGCGACTCCGGCCTATTTGAACCGTCAACCCTCCCATTTGGCTTCTTTGCGAACTCAGGATGTGTTGCGGGGGCTGATTATTATAGCAATTTTGATTGGGGTAGTGGCGGCGACTTTAGGTTTTAATGTGGGCGATTTATTTATCAGGTAAACTACATGCGAAGAATTGGTTTATTTGTTCCTTTAATAATAATTTACCTGAGCGCAGCCCTGGTGTTGCTTGACACCTTTACCGACCTGATGGATGGGGCGGCGGCCTTGCTCGGTTTGTGGGTTTCGATAATTTTAGCCTTTGCCCTATTGCTGGGCTTGTTTAACGTCTTGCGGGTTCATGTGAGTCGTTTGACCAGCCGCCAAGCGGGGGCGGGCTATAGCGCGGTATTAGTAGGTAGCGCGCTGTTGGTAATTCTGGCGGGGGTCTACGGACGGGTGGCAGGTCTGCAAGACGGGGTTAGCAACTGGATTTATCTTTATGTTTATGAGCCTTTGACTGCTACTCTTTTTTCGCTACTGGCCTTTTTGATGGTATCGGCGGCGGTTAAGGCGTTGCGTATTGGTACGGTTGAGTCGAGTCTCCTATTAGGGGGGGCGTTGCTGGTTTTATTGGGACAGGTGGCCTTGCAGCCATTTAGTAATTTAAATGATTTGGCCCGTTGGTTTCAAATGTACCCGGTGCTGGGCGTTTTGCGGGGTATTTTGATTGGGGCCGCGCTGGGAGCTGTTGCTACCAGTTTGCGCTATATTCTTGGGGTTGATAATCGTTATTTGGGCTAGTATTTATGAGTCAAACATCTGGAAAACCGAATAGATGCCCGGAGTGTGGGGAAATAAACCCACCCAAAGCCATGCTTTGTCACAACTGCGGCGCACCCTTGCCAAAGATGCTGTCGAGTGATAATCCTCCAGTGGGCAGTAACGAGCCACCAACCGACAGTGGGCGAATTAACCTGCAAAATTTTGGTCAGGAAAGCCCCACCAGTGGTGAGGTAAAACTTTCACGTTTTGCCCAGGCCGCCAAAAAACGGCAGGAAAGTCAGCCTACCCCGCCCGCCAATGATGATATGCCGGATTGGTTAAATGCGCTACGGGCCGATTTACCCGACCCTTCGCTTTACCCCAAATATGAGGATGATTTTGAGTCGGGGGATGGCGAAGAAGAACTTCCGCCATTTTTATCAGACGAACGGCTGGAAAGCCTCAATGTTTTGTCAGATGAGCGGCTGGAAAGTCTTAATGCTACGTCGATGCCACCCCGCCCACCCTTGCCTGGGGAGCAGGAAATTGACGAACCGCCGCCCCGCCCTACCAAACCCGGTAGCGGCGAATTGCCGGGCTGGATGCGCGATTTATCCAATACCGGGCAAACGGGCGAAGCAACTCCCGGTGGCCGTGAATTAGACACGGGCGGCACTATCCCCTACAACCCAGACCCGCTCTATGCCGCTGGCCCCATTAGCTTTACTCCTTCGGAAAATCTCTCGCCCTTTGAGCTAGACCCGGTAGAAAAAGGGATGGGTACTGGCCCGCTTAAGTTGCCCTCCACCGAGGATTTGTCAGGGGGCGTGCCGGATTGGTTGCGTCAACTTGGTTCGCCCTCTAACCCTAAAAATACTAAACAATCCAACGTTCTTAACGAACAGCCGATTTTTGAACCCAAAAACGATAATATCCCCGGTTGGTTGGCGGAGGAGGATGGTTCGGGCGATGGCCCTTCCCCCGAAGAACAGTCTAATCCCCGCGTTGATGTACCAAACTGGTTACGTACCCGGAAAAACAAACCCGGTACGGATGGAATAGCTCGGCCCAGCTTTGGCGATTTTGAACTTGAAAAAGCTCTGGAAGAAGCTTTTGACGAAACTGATACGCCCGTTCGGAAAAAAACTGCCTCTATTTTTGAAAATCTGGACTCTTTTGAACTAACAGAATTACCTACTCTTGACCCAGGTTTGCCCAAAAGCGGGATTACCAATTCCTATTCAGCAAAAACTCAGGAAAGTGGCGATACTGGTGGTTTAACGGGGATTGACGACCTTTTTATGGAAATTGATGAGGCTGACCTACCTCCAATCACCGCTAATGTCCAACCACCAACCCTTCCCGCCTCTGAGCTTGATGAGATAGGCGAGCCGGATTTGTTGGGCGTTGAGTCTTCGCCGATTGGGATTGCCGATATGCTGGCAAACCTGAGCAAACTGACTGGCCCACTTACCGAGCCAGAAGCAGCAAAACCAGTGGTAGGTGTGCCCTGGGGTGATGGGTTGGCCCCCTGGCTTAAAGGGGCAGTTTTACCGAGCTACACCGCCCCGGAAAAAGAAGTTCCCCTTGACCAACTTAGCCCCTTTAGTCCGGGTGAAACTGCCGCTGATTCCGAAGGCACTAAAAAGTTGGAACAGCCCGCCCGCTTTGGCGAGGAACTGAATTCCAGCGATTTGAATATTCCGAGTATTGGGGACATGCCTTCCTGGTTGGAACAGCCCGCCAACCCACCGCTTGAGCCGCCTGCCCCTTCAACCGATACCAACGAAACCCGCCCGATTTCCTTGCGCGACCTGATTCGGCAAACCGATGAGCTAAGCCGCACAATGGGCGACACAGTACCAGAATTTGCCCCGCCCAAAACCAAAGTGCCGCCCTTGCCCGCCTTCCTGGACGATGATGACGAAGATGCCGAGCCGGAAGAATTACGACCTTTCGATTTAGTGGAGACTCCCTCGATCCCAACCGGGGAAAAGGAAGAAAGTTTATTTGGCGACGTGATGTCGGCTGAGTTTCCCGTATGGTTGGGCGGCGGCACCCCTGAACCTACCCCACCCGGTGGTATTAAAACCGACGAATTGCCGCCCCTTTCGCTCGATGATACCCCTTCTTGGCTGAAAGAGTCGGTTGCGGAAGTTGCCGAAGTCTCTCCGCCAATCTTCGCCTCAAACACCGAAGCAGTTGCAGCGGAAGCCGCCGACTCCGAAGGCTCTTTGCCCGACTGGTTAAGTAATGGTGAGGAAGTAGGCGAACCCAGGCCCGAAGAAATGATTCCCGATTGGCTGGGCAGCGCGGCTGATTTAACCGACTCAAGTGCCAAACCTGCTGAGGAGATGCCCGACTGGTTAGGGACACCCGAAGAACTGGCGGTAGACCTACCCCAGGAGTCGGATGTGCCCGACTGGTTGAATGATTTAGGGGCAACTGCCGCCGAGCAACCAGCCACAACCGAGCCAGAAGCTATGCCGGATTGGTTGGGTCAGACAGCAGTTGAAAAAGAGGTTTCCCCTACCGAAAGCACCCGCGATGTGCCGGATTGGTTGGGTGGGGTAGAATTAGAGATGACCCCTCCGCCAGAGGATATTCCCGATTGGTTGAAAGCCGCAAACTCTGAACAAGCGGTAGCCGAGCCAGCTTTACCGACCTTTGCTATGCCAGCCGAGCTGCCAAAGGTTGAAGCTACGCCAGATGAGGCGGGCGCGTCCCAAAGTGATATGCCCGATTGGTTGGCGGAACTGGAAGCCGCTAAACCCGCCGAGAGTGCTGAGGAAGAACCTGAACCACCCGCTTGGCTAAAGCAAATGGGGTCTGGAACGCTTCCGAGTCGCGCCCCGGTTGAAGCTCCCAAGAGTTATTCGCAGGTAGGTTCTTATGCTCTGGATCAGCAGTTAGAAAATGTACCTGATTGGCTTAAAAACGAGGGCGACAAGCCAAAAGCTGAAACCTCTGCCAAAGAGAATGCGACAATTAAGTTACCAGCAGAGGGTGGCGACGCGCAGGTAGGGGCTTTGTTGCGTGAAATTGCCATGCTTGGTGACGATGCTCAATCCCCCGCCACTATGCCGGATTGGTTGCAGCCTCAGACAAAGGCTCAGGTTGAACCTGAATTTACCCTGCCAATTGGCAATGATATTCCCGACTGGCTCAGTGAGGATACTAACAATAGTGCCTTAGCCCAACAGGTCGAGCCTATCAGCGAGAATCTGCCGCCGCCAAAAATAGCCGAACAGTCTTCCCCGCCCTTTGCTGGTGGTATTACCAACGAAAATTTCCTGGGCGACCTGGAGGCTCCTTCCTGGATGCGTGGCCCAACCCGCAGCCAGGAACCTGCCAAACCAGTCGAGTCACCAGCGATTAATTCGGCAGACTTTACCCCCGGTCAACTCCCAGCCTGGTTGCGGACGGTTGCGCCTTCGGCTACCGAAGAACCTTTGGCGAATGACGACCCTTCTCGTCAAGGTTCCGCGATGTTCCCAGAGGTATTTTTACCCCCCACTCTGGCAGGGGCGGCGGTGCTTGAAACTTTGCTGAAACCAACAGTGGTGGAAGTTCCCGCCCCTAAAAAGAGCACTGGTTTTAACCTTGACCAGCCTACTATCTACCGTTATGTGACCTTCCTGCTATTATTGCTGGCGGTGGTGGCGGGGCTACTGCTAACTCCGCAAGCTAACCTGACCGTCCCGGTGCGCTCCGAAACCCAGAATTTCTTTAATGCAGTTGATAGTTTGCCCGCCAATTCCAAAGTGTTGGTGGCTTACGACTGGGAAGGCGACAAGGTTGGCGAAATGCGCCCGCTCTCCCAGAGCATTAGCCAGCATATAATGTCGCGCCGTGCCCGTCTGGTGACTATCAGCCTTAATCCGCAGGGGCCCGCCTTTGCCAGCCAAATTACCAACGACCTTGCGACCAACCCCGAATATGGCAACAATACTACGGGCCTTTATGATTATGGCAAAGGTTATCTGAACCTGGGTTATCATCCTGGCAACGAAGCGGCGGTGCGGGGTTTGTTCAATAATCTGAGCAGTTTTGAAGATTATAAAAATGGTTGGCCGGCTTCCAGCTTCCCGGTAATGGCTGGCATCAACGGTCTGGCTGATTTTGACCTGATTGTAATTTTGGCGGGGGATGAGAGTAGTGTGCGGGTCTGGGTAGAACAGGCTGGAATCCAACCAGGAGCGCGATTGTTGCTGGCAACTCCGGCGGCGGTTGAGCCCTTCGCCCAACCCTATGCTCAAGGTATTACCACCGCCCGCCCTGAACTGGTGGGTAAAACCGTCCGCGTGCAGGGTTTGGTTGCCGGGTTAAATGGCGCAACCCAATATGCCCAATTATTGCGTGACCGTAATTTGGAGCCCACCAGCCGCCTGTCTAATCTGAACTCGCGATTGAATGCCCAGAACTTTGCTGTTTTGATGCTGGTCGGAATCTTAGTGGTAGTGAATGTTTATAACGCGGTACAAATGATTAGAAGACGGCGAGGAGCGGAATAATGGATTGGGCAGCCCTCGGTACAGTTTTGGCAGTGGTTCTGACCGTTATGATTTATAGCTATTTGATTGGCGATAATGTGGTTTTTCGAGTAGCTGAACATCTGTTGGTGGGGGTCAGTATCGGGTGGGCGGTGCTACAAATTACTTTCGGCTTGATTGTCCCGGTTTTCAATTCCTTGCAGCGTGAAACCTCCTCCGGCAAAGCCTCGCTGGGTACGGTTTTATCTTTTGCGATACCTTTGGGCCTGGGTGTGTTACTCCTACTGCGACCCTCAAAAGCTGGTCGTCAGGTTACGAACTTGATTGTGGCTCTGGTGATTGGCACGGTGGCGGCTCTGGCGTTGGTGGGGGCGGTGGCGGGGACATTAATACCCCAGGTTGGGGCTACAATTGTTAATTTGCGGGGCGGTGATGGCGCAAGTGGCGCGGATATAATCGGCAATGTGGTGCTGGTCGCCGGGGCTTTGTTATCGCTGGCCTATTTCCAGTTTACCCTCCGCAAACGCCCCGAAGATACCGCCAACGTCCAAACTACCCGACCCGATGTTGGAATTATCACCCGCACTATGGGGCGTTGGTCTATAATGCTGGCTTTTGGGGCGGTATTTGGGGCGGTTTTCCTGACTTATTTCGCGGCCCTGGTTGACCGCCTGATTTTTTTGCTCAAGCTGGGAGGTTAAGGTTTGAATCCTGCGCGTCCGTCCAAATCCCAACCAATGGAGTCGGCTCTGGTGGCTGATTGTGGCAGCAATACCACCCGCGTGGTTTTAATCGAAGTGGTGGATAATGCCTACCGCTTTGTGGCGCGGGGTGAAGCACCCAGCACCGCCGAAGCTCCCTATAATAACGTCACTCTCGGTATTTTTAATGCGGTGGCGGCAATTGAGGCTCATACCGGGCGAAAACTCCTCGCTAACGGCAAGTTAATTATTCCCCAGGCTGAAGATGGCACGGGAGTAGATGCCTTTTTAGCCAGCAGCAGTGCCGCCGAGCCTTTGCGTCTAGTTGCTGCCGGGTTGGTGCGGAGTATGTCGGCGGATGTAGCCGCTCGCGCCAGTCACGCCACCTATACCACCATTCTGGATACTATCTCGCTGGATGATTATGGCGATGAGAGCGACGAAGGGGTGATGGGGGTGCTGGCCTCGGAGGCGGATTACGACCCGGACGACCCCGAAGCGGAGTTTTCGCCTTTTAAGAACGGCAAGGCCCAACCCTCGGTTTTTACTCCGGATGTGCTAGGAGTCAGTAAAAACGAGCGCGAAAATAAAAATAACAAGGGTCGAGTTTCGCTATTCGGTAAACAGATGCGGCGGGGTTGGCGGGAACGTCAGATTGCCAAGTTGCGCCGCCTTAGCCCCAACCTGATTGTTTTAAGCGGTGGGGTGGATGGTTCGCCTTTTGGCCCGACGGCTGATTTGCTGGACGTTATCCTTGAGGCTAATCGGCAAGAAGCGGTGTTGGCGATGGCTACGGGGGAGGCCCATCGCCCCATGACGCTGGTTTTTGCCGGAAATAAACAGGCGCAGGATGCTTTTTTAGAAAAGGTTAATCGGCAATTGGAGTGTTTCCTGGTGGATAATATTCGCCCGGATGAGGGTCGCGAAAACCTTGAACCGCTCCAGACCCAGCTTTCGGCCTTGTATCAGGAACGTCTATTGCCCAACTTGCCGGGCTACCGTCAGTTGGTGGAAATGTCGCAAGGGCCACTGAATACTTCCTGTCGGGCGGTGGGCCTGATGACCCAATATTTAGCCAAACAGGTGGAAGGCAATCGGGTATTAGCGTCTGACCTGGGCGGAAATAATGGCGCACTTTTTTATGCTACCGGGACTGAATACGCCTCAATGGTGCGGGGCGATTTTGGCTTGAGTTATGGTCTTAGCAATGTGCTGGCGGAGGTAGGGGTTGAAAATGTGCAACGTTGGATACCTTTTGAGTCTACTTCCGATGAGGTCATTCATTACGCCCTTAACAAAACCTTGCGCCCCCACACTATCCCCGCCGATGAGCGCGAACGTTATATTGAGGGAGCTTTTACCCGCGAGGCACTGCGCCACCTTTATGGATTGTTAGCCAGCCAACGCCCGCAAGGTTTGGATTTTAATCGGGTGATTGGTTTGGGTGGGCCGTTGGTTTATTCCAACACCTGGAATACTGCCCTGATTTTGCTGGATGCCTTGCAACCCGTTGGTGGCGAGGGCACGGGTTTGATAGACCTTGAACTGGACTCAACCATGCTGATGTCGGCGGCAGGGACATTGGCGGCCTATAATCCGAACGCGGCGGCTTATATCTTCCAGTTTGATTGTCTTAATCGGCTTGGCCCGGTGATAGTGCCAGTGGGACAGGCTAGCCCCGGTGCGCCCGCCGTCACCGTTACTATTCGTACTAGGCGGGGTCGCGCCCGTGAGTTGGTGGTGCCTTATGGCGAAATTGCCGTTTTGCCTTTGCGTAGCGATGAACAGGCCACGTTAGAAATTCAGCCCGCCAGAGGTTTTCGGATTGGCAATGCCGCGCCCGGTGTGCCTGTTTCTACTCAGGAATTTGTCAGTGGCGGCTCGGTGGGAATAATTATTGATGCGCGAGGTCGCCCGATTCGTTTCCCCGCCGGGGCTAACCAGCGACAGGAAACCGTCGCCCGCTGGTTTAGTGCCTACCGTAACGCCTTGCAACAGGCTGAAAACGAAGGCCCTGCCGAGCAAAGTTTCCCTACTAAAGAAGAAAAATCGCTAAGCGTCAGGCCAGTTTCTAATGTGGCGGCGGATGCTGGCAGCTCTACCGGGGTAAAAAATACCCCACCTGCCGTAGCACCAAAACCAAAACCAGCTAAGGTTGAACCACCTGTGGCTAAAATCGAGCCACCCGCCCCTGTAGTTCCGATTAAACCTGATGGGCCAAAATTCAAGCCGGAAACAAAACCTAAAGACAAAGAAAAACCTGTCGAAAAGCCAACCGAAAACCCGGCGATTAGTGAGTTAAGTCCCGAAGATTTGTTGCGTCAGGAACTTACGGGCAAGAATAAAAAGAAAAAGAAGTAGAAAAATATGACTTACACAGGACGGTTGCCGGGAGTCGCCCCCACCCCCACCCAACATTATTACCCGCCCCTGGCCTGGAATATCCAGATGCAGGTGGAACGTTATTTACCGATGCCTGGTGAGGTTCTGGTAGCGGCGGGTCAACGGGTCGAGAGTGATGCCCCCGTCGCCCGCACCTCGTTGCCGGGTCGCCCCCGCCTGTATAATCTGGCTCAGTTTTTTGAAATGTCGCCTAAAGAAGTCCGCAAGTTAATGCTAAAAGAGGTAAATTCCCGTCTGGCAGAAAGCGACCTGATAGCCCAAAAAAAGGGCTTTCGGGGCAAACAGTTCCGTACCCCTTTTATGTCCATCCTGAGTGCTTATGACGAAGAAACAGCCTACCTGAGCCTGACTCCCTTGCCGACACCCCTGGTACTAGAGGCTTACACGCGAGGTATCGTAGCCGCCACAGTACCGGGCTACGGCGTAAAAATAGATTTACGGGCCAACTATGTGCGGGGCGCGGTTGGGCTTGGGGGCGAACGGCACGGAGTATTGCGGGCAATGGTCACTGACCCCAGCCAAACTATTACCCCCGAAAGCATTGATACTCGCACCACCTATTTTATCCTGTTGGGCGGGGCGATGATTACCGCCGAGGCTCTGCAAAAAGCGGTGGAAATGAAAGTGCGGGGTATTATCACCGGGAGTATCCGGGAGGAAGAACTTACCAAATTTCTGGAATATCGCCGCCGTGAGTCTTTTTATCGGGTAGGCAAAAACGGTTGGCGGTTTCCGGCTGATATTAATGTAACCGATAGCCCCCTCACGTTGGTGCTGACTGAAGGCTTTGGGCAACGTCCGATGGCTTCCCGCATTTTTGAAATGCTTACAGGTCAAAACGGCCTGGAAATATCCATAAATGGTACTACCAGATTGCGGCGCGGTTGGCAACGTCCCGAAATTATCGCGCCTATCAGCAGTCAGCTTGATGCCACCCGAAACCCCACCGACTTGAGCCTAACCACCAGCCTACCCCAGCCCAACGCTCTGGTGCGGCTGATAAATCCAACCTATCTGGGAGTCCTGGCGCGGGTGGTAAGTTTGCCTCAACGTCGCCACGCCAGTTCCTCCGCCGCTGACCGGATGGTTGAGGTTGAGGTCGGGGGCGGACGACGCTTGCTGCTTCCGGCGGTAGATATGGAAGTCATTGAGCAATACTAATTGGTCTATAAATTTGCCTCGGTTTAGAGTATAATTTCGGAACACCGGGACAATTAGCAAAGAACAAATTGTTGTTTCGGCATATCCCAGGTTGGGAATTGACGGGTAATCGCAAAAGACAGGTTCTGCCTTAAAAAGTAATGTGGCTCTATAAATTTGGTAAACGCAAAGGCTTCGGGATTCTAGCCTGCTCTTTAATATTGCTGGCTTTACTTGTTGCGTTCTCCAATATGTTCGGTTGGCTAAAAGTCCCCTCCAGTTTAGGTCTCCCCTTCGGTTTGTTCAAAGGCTTACTGGCCTTAGTAGTAGTGGTTTGCTGGGTTATTCTCAATATCCCGCCCCCCAAATTGCCCACTGGTAAATTCCTGATAGCCCTGGCCGAGTTTGGTCAAGAAATCGAGCGTGACGGCGGCTATTATGGCGAACTACGCACCGAACGCCGCAACCGGATGGCTTTACCGGGGCTGGGTGAAGGTGATTTTGAATATGAAGATGAGGCGGCTCAGGCGGTTGAACTGAACAAAAAGGGTAGTCGCTACCTTAATAATCTTTTACAAACGCGCAAATCCAACCCAACGGCGGTATTGCAGGGCGGCAAACAGGCCCGCTCTTTGCCTTCGGTTACAGGAAGTCAGGCTAATTCTGGCACAACCACCCTTGCCCTGCGCACTGATGACCCACCTTCTCGTACCAACGGTGATATAGGAGGAGTTTTGTCGGGCGGGAGGCGCACTCGACTGTTATCTAACCGGGACGATTCACCCCTGATTGCCACCAACGAAATCGGCGAACCAACCGAAGGTGGTCGTCAGCCCAAACGTAAGTTTGTTAAGCCGGATTATCTGGACAACTGGACGCTTGTTACCGGGCCAAAAGAAATTACGGCCTTTCTTCAGGATGAGCTTAAACGTCAGATTACCGAGATTGACACGCCCGACCTGACGATTTACCCTACCGATTTTGCCGACGACCCCACCGCCGCCATACAATCAGTTAGCCAGACCCGCCCGAATGTGGTTATCTGGGGTTGGAATGTTTATCATACCCGTCGCGATTTTGTGCCTAACTTTGAGGTGCTGAAACCGCTCGAAGATGCGCCACCGCCTGCCGGGGACATGCAAATTATGGGGTTGGATAGTTTTGACCTGGGGTTACAAACCAGCCGCCGCAGCTATGTTTTCCGTGCTTTTGTCACCGGGCTAGGGGCTTATGGTCTGCGAAAATACGAACAGGCCCGCAATGAATTCAGTCTAGCCCTGGTTGCCAGCTATATCAATGAAATCAACCCCCGTTATAACAGCCGGGTTGACCAGGCGATAATTTACTTTTTTCTGGGCAATACCTATTATTATTCCAGCCAGTTTGACAAAGCCTTTCGCTGTTATCAGGAAGCCTGGGCCATTGACAGCGAGTTATACGAGGCCCGCCACAATATCGGGGTGGTGCTGGCTTTGCAGGGCAAGCCTGATTTTGCTATCAAAAGTCTGGTGGGGGTAATTCGGGAGAAGCCCAATCTGGCGGTGGCCCGCTATAATTTGGGGATGGCCTACCTGGATAAACAGGATTATAACAAGTGCCGCCGCGAACTATCCAACGCCATCAAAATTGACCTACGTTATGCCTCGGCCTATCGGGGGTTGGGCCTTAGCTATTTCAAGGAGCAACTTGCCACCGAAGGCAGCACCCCCGCCTTGCCCGCCGAAGGGGAAAGTGTGGGTCGTCGCCTCTATGAACAGGCGATTGAGTATTTGGGCGAAGCCTTGCGTATCAGACCCGATTATGCTCGCGCCAGGGTTGACCTGGGCCGTATCCGTTTGCATCAGGCCACCAGAGTTAATACGATTGTGACAAGGCTGGGCCAGCAATATGAAAAGGCTAATGCCAGTCCGCCCCAAACCCTTGCTGCCGAGTTGCGTTCGGTGGTGGCTGACCTGCAAGTTATGAAGCAGACCGCCCCCGAACTGCGCGAGACTGCTAACCAGGCGGTGATGGAGTTACAAGAGGCCGTGACTTCCCTACTCGCTGGGGATTTTTCCCTTCAGGTTATTCGGGAAGAAATCAATCAGGCCGAGGAGGTTCTACGGGCGGCGAACAATCGTTTGTTGGGGCAAGCTACCGCCGAGTTACAGGAAGCTATTCGGCTTGACCCCAATCTGGCCGAGGCTCACTATATGCTGGGGGTTTGTTTGCGCCAGCAGGATAATCTGGAAGATGCCGTAGCCTCTTTCAAAGAGGTTATTCGGTTGAGAGCCGACTACCGCGATATAAATTATGCTCTTTCACGCTACGCTCTGGGTGAAATTTATCGCCAACGTGGTCAGGACGATTTAGCCGAGAAGGAATTTGAGGAGGCCACCCGCGCCCGTGCCGCCGTTTCGCCCGTCAGTGCCCAGGATTACATTAATCAGGGCGTTGGTTTCCTGGGTAATCAGCAATTTGGCGAGGCCCGCGAAGCCTTCGAGAAAGCCCTTGACCTTGAGCCGGACAATCCCGAAGCGATGCTAAATTTAGGAGCGGTTTATCAGGAGTCGGGCAACTATAACTCGGCCTTTAGTATCTATCAAAATGTGTTAAAGTTGCCTACTCCGCCCGAAGCAATTTATTATCGCCTCAGTTCGTTATACCAACAAATGGGCGATGAGCAGAGTGCTTTTGATACTATCAAGAAGGCGGCTGATAAAAATGCCCGTAGTGCCAAGTTGCAATACTGGTTGGGGAACGCCTACCGCCGCCGCAAGGATGACGCTCAGGCGATGGCTTCCTATATCAACGCATTCCGCATTGACCCGGATAATGCCGATGCCCGTTTTAATCTGGCGATGATTTATTTGGGTCGCAAGCAACAACAGGACGCAATTTTGCAGTTTAATGAGGTGGTACGGATTCGTCCAGACGACTTCCAAACTCATAGCTTCCTGGGTCGTACCTACTGGCAGATGGGTTTGACCAATGAGGCGATTTCAGCTTTAAAAGAAGCTATTCGGATTAAGCCTAACGCTTCGGATGCCCTTTTGACATTAGGCCAGATTTACCAGCGTCAGGCCGAGGCGGAATTGGCGATTGAGGCTTTTGAGACGGCTCTGACCTATACCCCTAACGATTTGCGGACTCGTGAGTTGTTGGCTTCGGCTTATGCCCTAGATGGTAAGGTTGACCTATCTATCGAGCAGTTTCAGGCTATTCTGGCAACTGAGCCTAACCATCCCTCGGCTCACTATAATTTGGGGGTATCTTATACTTCCAAAGAGCGGTTTGATTTAGCAACCCGCGAGTTTCTGGAATATGTGCGCCTCAAGCCGGACGATGCTGATGGTTATTTTAACCTGGGTCTGGCTTTCAAGAAACAAACGATGATTATGGAGTCTATTCAGGCTCTGTCCAAAGCAATTGAGTTACGCCCTACTTACGCTGGGGCTTTTCAGGTGCGAGGCCAGCTTTATATCGCAGTCAATGATAACGAGAAGGGCATTTCTGACCTGCAAACCTTCCAACGATTAAAGGCGTAAACGCTTTGGATAAATGGGGAATTTAACTCCCTCTCCTTTTTAAGGGAGAGGGTGGGGTGAGGGTTTGGTGGGCCTAATCCTTGAGTTGGAGACAGGTTAAGATTCCACCCTTAACCTAGCCTTCTCCCTGCTAGGGAGAAGAAACAAGACCGCTCTTTGCACAACACTTCCTATGTTTTTGCATTAGCAAAGAAGAGGAAACTCGAACAACCGACAACAGATTATTATCAACTAGAAATTAGAAAAAACTAATGACTGACCGACATATTGATTTAGACGATATTGACCGTATTAAATCGGGGCAAAAGGCCGAGCCTGCCGCCGAGCAACCCCTGGAAGATTTTGACAATCCTGAAAGTGGTGGTAAAGAGGGCTATCGCTTTTGGGGTTGGCAACGCTTGCCAGAAATGCTGCAAAACTTTACGGGGCAGTTTGGCCCCAGGATGCGGATGAATAGCAACGAGTTTTTGCCTGAAGATACTATGCGCCACTTTCGCACCTCTCAGCGCGAATTTCTGTTAGCGTGGCGTAGCCTGATAGATCGTCAGCTAGAACGGCTGGATGCTCAGGCGGAATTTGACAGTGCCCGCGCCGAAGCCACCTATGAGGATGGCACGATTAAGATTCAGGTAGAGGAAGTAGATTAGAACCCCCTCTCAAATCTCAGGGCAATCCAGAGGGTAGCATGTACGAAATTTCCCCTTCCCTGATTCAGGGAAGGGGGTTATGGGTTAGGTTATTTCTCGAACTTGCTCAAAATCAATGAGACATTATGCCCGCCGAAGCCGAAACTGTTGGACATCGTGTGTCTGACAGTTTTCTTTTTGGCAACATTCGGCGTAATATCCAGGTCGCAATCCGGGTCGGGAAACTCATAGTTAATAGTAGGTGGAATGATGTTTTCGTTGATGGCTTTGGCGCAGATAATCGCCTCTACTGCCCCCGCCGCCCCCAACAAATGGCCCGTCATAGATTTGGTGCTGCTAATCGAAACCTCATAGGCCATATCGCCCAATGCCCGTTTAATAGCAGCGGTTTCGGCCTTCTCGTTCAGCCCCGTGCTAGTGCCGTGTGCGTTAATATAATCCAGCTCTTTGGCGGTAAGACCTGCCCGTTCCATTGCTAATACCATCGCGCGTGCTGCCCCTTCCCCCGTTTCTTCGGGTTGCACAATATGGTTAGCGTCGTCAGTGCTGCCATAGCCCGTAACCTCGGCGTAAATGGTTGCGCCACGCTTCAAAGCAGCTTCAAGTTCCTCCAGAATAACCACCCCTGCGCCCTCACCCATCACAAAACCATCGCGATGAGCATCAAAGGGGCGGCTGGCCTTTTCCGGCTCATCGTTGCGGGTGCTGAGAGCGGTCATCGAGTTAAAACCCGCTACTGAAATCGGTACCACCGGGGCTTCGCTACCCCCGGCAATCATAAAATCGGCCTCGCCCCGTTTAATAATTTCGGTGGCTTCCCCGATGGCGTGCGCCCCGGTAGAGCAGGCCGAAACTATACAGAAGTTAGTGCCACGCGCCCCAAAATGAATAGCAATTTGCCCACTTGCCATATTGGCAATCATCATCGGGATAGTAAAAGGGCTAACTCGCAAGGGGCCTTTTTCATGCAAGATTTTGATTTGTTCGCCCAGCACGCCGATGCCGCCAATGCCACTCCCTAAAATTACCCCAACCCGGTTACGATTTTCATCTGTAATATCTAGTCCGGCATTTTCAATCGCCATCCCGGTAGCGGCAATCGCAAATTGGGCGTATCTATCCATCCGGCGGGCATCTTTGCCATTAATTCCATAATTTTCTGGCCTGAAATCTTTAATTTCTCCGGCGATTTTGGTTTTATAGCCAGTGGTATCAAACAGTGTAATTAGGCCAATCCCGCTTTTTCCGGCAATTAACCCCTCCCAGGTGGTCTCGACATCCAAGCCCAGTGGTGTCACCATCCCCATTCCGGTAATAACAACTCTTTTAGCCAATTTATTTGCTCCCTGATTTATAAATTTAAGAGGTTTTTCGGAACACCGCCGAGTATAGCACAGGGATATTGGCTGCGGCAAACTATTTTAGCTATCAGCCATCAACCGTCAGCTTTCAGAGATAGTTCCAGGCTTGAAAAATGGGCATTTTCATTGTCAGGTATTAAAAGAATTTAATTGACCCACTATAGTACAATCAGGGAATAGGTTTAAATTAGCTATGGGTTCTCGTTTGTTTAGGACTTTCGCTTGAGTCCAATTTTCAGGCTCAGTTTTTAGCCGTAACTCCAAATAGTGAGTTTCAAAGCGAAAGTCGTATTGTTTATACATGTTGAGAGGGTGTGGAAAATGAACTTCATAATTGCAGCGTTGCAAAAACTCAAACTATCGTTACGTCTTAAAATTGCGCTGGCTTTTTTGATTCTGCTGGTTTGTTTTGTGGTAAACGGCATAATTTCTATTACTTTACTACTTGGTATTCGGGAAAATGAAGAAAATCAAAGGCTAAACTCAATTTTTCTAGAGCGGGTGCAACGTCTGGAAATCGCTTATCAGAGCGAACAAGCCACCTATGCAGATATACTTTTCTATAATAAGACAATTTTTATTCGCAACAACTTTCGGAGCAGCATTTTTGCCGAACTTAATCTTAATGCCACCTCTGAAACCAGAACGGTTGATGGCGATTTTCAAATTAAATTCGCCCGTTCGTACAATTCCGCTTTAGATGTTTTCCTTTCGATTGAAGATAGTCTTAGAAAAGCCAATCAGGCTACGGACGATAATCTCAAAAAGGCCAATCTGGCTGATGCAGTTGCCCTATGGCAAAATTCAGGGTCAACTTTCGATGCTGTTTCAAGTCTATTAAAAACGGAAAAGGAAACTCTGACTGCCGCTAATGCGACTGGCAAACAGAACCTGGAACGTAGTATTTTCCTGTCTATTAGTATCATCGTTGGCCTTACTGGCCTCAGTATTTTATTGGCCCTATTTATTTTATTCCTGTTTGAGCGAGTCATTTTGCGCCCCCTTAATAAAATTCAGCAGGGGTTGGACGAGGTAGCTGGCGGTAATTTGAACCAGCAAATTAGCGTAATGAACAAGGATGAGGTTGGTAAACTGGCGAATAGTTTTGGCACGGCGGTAAGCTCCTTACAAAAAGTTATTAACGGAGTTCAGATTGGCGAGAGCCTCAAAAAAGTTACCCGTG